>Ga0265780_10005551_pt1 | contig 15927 bp, 10 predicted proteins | sample P1T30metagenome_FD_192432 | JGI IMG/M metagenome (GOLD analysis project Ga0265780, IMG submission 192432) | Plant litter microbial communities from East Loma Ridge, Irvine, California - P1 T30 | ecosystem: Environmental > Terrestrial > Plant litter > Unclassified | place: USA: California... | reverse complement strand
CTTTACTATCGCTTTGTAATCTACGGTTTGCGTAGCCTTTGGAGTAAATGAAGAGCTTGACTTGGATGCAAGAGTACTGATCTCGGAAGGGGCATCGGTCTTCGAGGAGGTCTCAGTCTTGGAAGGTGCGTCCGATTGGGGTTTCTCTTGAGGCTTTTCCTGAGGCTTATCACCCTCTTTGGTTCCCCTGCACCCACCCTTGGGACATGGCAAGGTTTTGTAGTCAATTCCACCTGGCAATGTGGCGTCAGGAACGTTTGCGATTTCGAAGAATTTGGCAGCTAGCTTCGCGAGCGAAAAGGGAGGCTTGCCACAACCTGCTGCTTCAGAAGTTGACAAACCACCGAAAATCATGTTCGCCCATTCTTGGGCAGCATCCTGAGCTTCATGTGCGTACTTGTAAGCTTTTGCTGTTCTGACTGCAGCAATCATACCACCCTGAATTGCTTTCCCTGGCGGTGGGATGGCCAGTAAACCGAACTCGATGATGATGTCAAGCGCTTGTAGTGCAGGACAGACAACCTTCTCAATGACCTTACCGGCTTCGGTAACGGCTTTGATGAAGAAATCGCCGGCAAATAGAATGACGGGGTCATTGCAACTACAATAGCCCCCTTTAATCGCAGTTTCTACGAGAGTCAAAGACCGGTCAGAGTGAGATTGCACGGAGGCCTTCTTACTTGGAATGTTGTTGTGTTGGTCTTCCAATGGCTTGGCAGAGGAACCATCGAGCCATGGCGAACCGCTTAGCCAGCAAGTTGAAGCCGATAAGGTCTTTGGGTCTGGTTTCGGAAAGCAAACTTCCTTACACTGCTCTATCATATCTGGCTCTGAACCATCGCCTCTAGCATAACAGGTTGATTTGGCCAAATACTCACGCAGTCTCTTGGTTGGAGCCTTCATTTCGTCACTGACGGGAAGGGGCCCTTCCTGGGCGAGAACTGAAATTGCCGTGATAACAACCAAGACGATTGAAGAGTTCTTGAAGAGCTTCATGATGCATGCGGGAAGTCGTCCGACAAATGGGTAATCTTTGATATGCTGATCAAGCCTAGGAAGCAAATACTTGAAGTAAAGAAGTCAAAAAAGCAATGGAGAGTCTTGAGATGCGATTCTTGTTGCTATTGACAGCCTTTTTTGCTGTGGCATACTACCAGATATATACCGTTCACATGGCTTCCGTGGCTATGGTGCTCTGAGACTCCAAGTACATAATACGCCTCGCGCTCCGCAATGATTCTGTGCCTCACAGCCATAGAGGTCCTGTGCCGCATACTCCAAGAGACTTTGGGGCCTCAAAGTTAAGAACGTTTCCGTGCCTCATGCTTGCTTCGCGCCGATGCAGTCAATGAAATCTACGACGCACTCGTTAGTTCCCGATATGGCCCCAAGATTAGTTCAGGATAATAAATCATCATCAAGAATTCCCATGGGTCGGAGCTTCAAAATATGGTTATTTAGTAACAGCTAACGCGCTACTATCCTGCCATGCTATCATTACTTGATCCTTTCCTTGGATACCTCGCTTAGGTCAAAACCAAGAACTTCTAGACTTGTCGTGAGCTTTTGGCTAAGCTTCGGGCAGAGCGCCTAGTATGCTTATGCCGCCCCGTCGGTAAGCAGTCTGCGCCTCCCCTTTGGACCGAGCAATGCCTCCCTCGGCGTCTCATGTGACGCTGCGAGATTGCGGCGTCGACTCTGTAGCCAATAACTAAAGTTGATGCCTTCTCTTCACGACGATGATGCCGGTCTAATCTACAGCACATGCTCGGTGGGGTGCCAAGACGTTTCAGCACGAGTACTTTGCCGCCAGGGCCGTTGATGCCTAGTCAATTTTATCCTCGGGGACCATTGTAAATTAGCCCCACGATCTACCTAATCGGAGCGATAAGGCGCTGGTGAAGGTCCATCCGATACGCAGCCCCGCGCATGTCTCAATACATTCAAACTGTAATCCTGAGTGACATGGATTTGGGCCACGGAAGCGCGAAAGCACAAGCGCTGTAGCTTTTCGGCTTGACCACAACACACGTCTTATGGAGAGTGTGTCCTGTCGGCGCGGCGACAATTTGACAAACTCATCACAATCGAGAGATCACTCTGTCGGGAACAGAGGACTGGTATGGTTTTTCAACGCAATTCTTCCAGCGCGCGTTGGAACTGACCTTTGTACTCCGCTGTAGAGGCATCGATATGTCCTTGCATGCCACACGTAAACACGACCATACTGACGCATTGGACACTGGAAGCATTGTAAATTCATCGCGATTTGAATAACAGTGCAGTATCAAACCTCTACTTGCCATGGTGAATTCATCAGTACAGTGACGGTGAACGATGTCGAGTGAAAGAATCGCCTGCTAAAGTATGAACTATGACTAACTCCTCAAACACAAAATTTTCCTCCCCAACCTCTCCACAATTCATTCGGTATTCAATACGTGCGTGAATATCTAAACTCACGCCGGGACGACAACCAGCACCTCTACCTCCAATCGTAATACCAATATGTCTCCGAGGCCATTCCGCTTTCTTGACCTGCCACCAGAACTTCGCCTCATGGTCTACGAGCGCATACCTGTGCCTGTCTGCATTTCCGAGACCCACTTCGAGCAGCCACTCGAAGACGAAGACTGGGACCCAGTGACTTACACAATCATCACACAGTCGACGACAGCGCTAGCCATCCTCTCAACGTGTCGTCAGATCTACCGCGAAGCAGCAAAGATCCTCGACGATAGCGTATCCAGAATAGCTGCAACCCCGCCCCGCATGATTGCCGATGTCGAGATTCTGGATTGGTTCGGCGGAGGTGGTGGCCGTGGCGGCAGTGCCGGACCTGTCAAATGCGTGGAGACCTACCTAGATCTAGTAGCAAAGTGGGACAGCAAGAAGGTGGCGATTGAATCTAAACTTTCACCGGCGATTAGACGGGATCTTTGCGCGTGTGACAAGGACGGCAGACTTGCGCCACTGATGCGCAAATGGGTACTGCTCTTCGAGAAGCAGCGTCAGATCCCCAACCCCGAGCATTCGCGGCAGAGCATACCGACACTGGAGATTGCACTTCGTAATGACCACTTCACCATGCACAGTTCCTCCATCTTTTGTCAACGTATGATGAGCAATGCGAAGGATGTTTCGGATATTCGATTTGTCTTGAGGCTCTCTCCGGATCTCCACCAGCCCGGCCTGCTTAGACATTTTCAGCGGAGAGCTGCTTTTGAAGAGGCGTTGCGTGTGCGTATACTGAACTCCCATGATTGTCGAGCCTGTCATGGGGAGGCTGTTGATGCCACCGAGTTCGAAAATGAGTGGACAGCGGGAGAATTCTACTTGGACGATCGCTAAGCTGTGTACATACACTGGTCACTAGAGGAAGGGTTTGAGCTATGGTTGGGGATAAGGAAACTTTGAGAAGAGAAGCGATTGCAAGACACGTCTACATAATTATCCAGAGAGGATTGAGATGAAACAGGTTGAACAATGGAAAACATCTGCCAATGCCAGTTCCTTGTCCAATGATGTGTGATTATGGAGATTGGCCGACTAGTTTCACGCGGCAAGGATATCTATCAGCTGGATGCGCACCAGCCCTTCCAGTTTGATATGCTCTTTCGCCCCTCACAGTCTTGATTGGAGCATTTCTAGAGGGCATGAATTTCGTCCACCAGCTTTCCTGTGCCCTCTGCTCAGCCTCCCATTCCTCGTATGCCGGCACGATGTCAAAAGTGCGGGCAGTGAGGATCAAAACGATGCGCACCTCGTTCATCACCAGTGTTTGGCCAATGCAGTTCCGCGATCCATGCTCGAACGGGCGGTAGGCTCCGTTCTGTGGCGGGTATAGCTCGTGCCCAGGGTCCACGAGCCAACGTTCAGGTAAAAATTCCTCGGGTCGCACCCAATAGCGCGGATGTCTGTGTAAGATTCCATGTATGATCACACTTTCAAGGTGGCTCACGGGGTAAGACCTGTCGTTTTGATCTTGAATCGACAACCCGTGTCGCATACCCCGGACAGCACCGGCAGGAGGAAACAGGCGGATGACTTCCTTGATGATCGCGAGTGTGTAGGGACATTTGTTGATGAGCGCCGGCTTCTCTTTGAGCTGCTCGGAGGCACTGATGCTGCCGAAGACCTCGTCATGCTCTCTCCGAAGGCGAACCATCGCTTCCGGATGTTTGTACAACATATGATGGGCATAAACAATGGTACTTGATGTAGAGTCGTTCCCAGCAAAGATGAAGAGGCGGATCTGAGTAGTGGCTAGGCGCGCGAAACTTTCATCGACCCGCTGAGGCAATGCTACTTTTGAGATGTTACCCAGCTGTTGCTTCAAATAGTCATCTAACGCAAGGGCGATGACGGATCTTCCTCTTTTCTTGCCGTTCGCCTTTGTCGAAATTGAGGCGTTCTTCATTTCTACATAACGCTTCTGAAGTTCTGTGCGAAGGAACGTGTCCAGGACCGAGCTGTAATACCATTGAACGAATGGTCGCAGTGGGTTGAGCAGAATGCGTGGATCCCAGAACGAGTGCCAATCGAGGATCGTGTTGAGAGCTTTGGAAGCGTAGTGCTCTTCCCGCTGATTGTCCAGATCAGTGTCGAGCGTAACCTTCGTAATTATGTCCATAGTAAGTCGTGAAGCTAAGTCGTCGAGCGAGATCAGACCCGTGCCAGCGCGCTCGCGTAGTAAGTCGCAAAACACCTGCACGGAGTCAACCACGGCAGGAATCAGATCTGACATATGACTGCCACTGAAACCCGGATTGAATAGAGCTCGAAGGGGCTTCCATGCCTCATAGCTCATTGTAATCATACTTTCTCCTCCAACAACCGGCGTGAAGCCTTTATGCTGGCCAACGGGCTTGCCTAAGTTGTATTTTACTGTGATCTGGTTTGCAGCTTCAGGATCCCACACCATGAGATGCGGTGGATACATCGGCCACAAATCCACTAGCAACACGGTCGCCTCTGGGTCGCGCTCGAACAACTCTAGCCAAGCATCAAGGACATTGACGTCCGAGGGCATGTTCTTCAAAAAGCTATCCAATACCAGGAGATGGCCAGTCCACCAGCTCCAGCCGTCGATAGTTGGCTGCATGAAGAATTAGTAGCCTTTTACAAGCTGCCATATAATGCCACTAACGATGCCATCTCTTCGCAACTGATGAACAAGCTTCCGCTTCTGGTAGCCGAGGTATAAGAAGTATCCGACACTAGAAGCAAGTACCAGTGTGAGAGACAGTGAGGTCTTTATAGATACCATTGCGAATGGAATAAGTAGAGAAAGGGAAATAGAGAACAACCAACTGGCCCTGGTTCAGTGAAAGGATTCAAACATGTGGCGCAACCGTTCTACCTATATATCCAGCGAATGTAAAGCAAGACCCTCATCGCTTGTCCCAGACACAATACCTGTCATCAAGACCCGCTAATTAACGGCACAGCGCCATCGCCGGCGCAGCAGAGACGTCGAGGATGCGCCAAACACTGCAGGGCGTAGCCTGGCGTCGCGCCGTCAGCATGTGTGCTGACCGATGCACGCATTTCGCCAGATCTCGACGGCGAGATGAGGCGATTAAGTTGTGTGACATCGCGAGATGTTCCTGATGTGCAGTGCAAGGACGTAATATTGTGCGACGTCGCCGGATGCTTCTGAAGTGTGAAGAGGTGGGTGTTGTGCGACGGCGAAGATGCTAAAGTGGAATGACAAATGACGGCCCGTGCGCCACGCGACGGCCCCACTGGCTTCGCATGTCCATCTCAACAGCCATCGGTGGCATCACTGTAGCATCAGCACCGACATTTCGCAGCTTTCTCGATCGTTCTGCGGTATCTAGGCATCCTAGCTCGACTATGCCCTGGATCTTTTCGTATGAAGCGTCAATAGTATTACCTGAACGCAACACATGACGAAATGCGAAGCTTCTCGTAAATTTCACAGATTTACACCGTCAACTGTCGTGTCGTACAGTGAGGCACAAAGATGATATCCCAACTTCCTCAAAGTGACCTCGAGCGGGGAACATACAACCAGCTGTTGACGTTGCAGGAGTACGCTTTCTCAGACGATAACCCGCAGAAGCACCTAGAAGTATGCTCCATGTACTACGCGCCCAGGTGGCATCCTCTGATTGTAAGGATTTGAGAGAGACAGTGATACTTGACGAGAATTCGTTCAGCGGCCAAGAAGGCCGCTTGGCAGACATCATGGTGCTCAATCGCACACTTAGGATTCGTGGACAATTCGTCGCATATCATTTTGTGAGTTGTACGATATCGACAAGAACAGCCAAAATGAGACTATCTTGGGCTATCGGGCTGCTTGCCGGACCCTGGACGACAACCATCCTGGCTGCTGAGAACCACCAAGCCAGCGCTGCAGAGCCAGCATACACCCCCGATGATTCGCACATCGCACAAAACCCTATGCAGATGGGCGCAATGCCTGCAAGTAGTGCCGATGGTTCACCAAGACACCGACAAGAGAAGGCACACTTGATGAAGCGCATGAGTCGCAAGCATGGCAGCTGGGGCACAAGTCATCCACGTTATCGCCTATTCGAAGCTTTGTGGGGCTTTAGTAGGTGTCGCGATCGCAATGTGGCTGAACTTGAGAAGTGGAGAAGATTGTACAGGAATGTTGGAAAGAAGCAGAAAAAAGTGCGAGGAACGCTGCAATGCTTCGTCCCATGCTGATCAATCGCCAGACACTGGAGCGTGTAGTGGATTACAAGCGAAAGCTTGACGACGTAGAAGAGCTGATCTTCGAGAATTTCATGATTTGCAAAGACATCGTCTCCACCGCTATGCAATACTATGGTGTTTCGCAGCAAGAGCTTGACGAGCACATCAAAGAAGCCGAAGGAAGTGGACGCCAGGTGGACAGCTACAGCCCTGGCCAGACTCTGAAGCATTTCGTGCGAGACTGGGCAGAACAGGGCACGAAAGAGCGTACTGACGCTTTCCCTTGCATACTCAGCACACTCTCGAACCTCAAAGGCGAACTTCCGGAGGGTGACTCTTTAAAAGTGCTGCTCCCGGGGTCCGGACTTGGTCGGCTTGGCCACGACGTTTCCAGACTTGGAGGTTAGCTACGCGCGTGCCAACACGGGAATATGCTTACGCGACGCAGGCTTTGAAGTGACTGTCAATGAGTGGTCGATGTATATGAATGTCGCTTACAGATTCCTGGAGACTCGTACAACGACTCGACCCTTTGCTCTACATCCGTTTATCGATGGACTGTCGCATCACGCTACGACAAGCGACATGCTGCGGAAGATCACGGTGCCCGATACATCTCCAGACCCTTCAGTCCTGCTGGTCGAAGGCGATTTCAATACTGCCTTCTCTGAACAAGGTGGGCAATATGACATTGTGGTTACACATTTCTTCATCGACACAGCCCGCAATCTCATGTCATACTTCGACACGATCAAGTTTCTGCTCAAGCCCGGTGGCCAATGGCTGAACTTTGGGCCGCTACTTTACGGTACTGGACCATTTGTTCAGTTGAGCTTGGACGAGATCATCGCAGTTGTGGAAGAGATGGGATTCGATTTCGAGGACATTGGTGAAGAGTGCGGATCTCTCACATTTGGTGACAAGAAAGTCAGAAGTGCTGAGGCTGAGTATGGATTCAACACTAAAGCGCTGACCAAGAACGCTTATTCGGCGCAAGTGTGGGTTGCTACCAGAAAGTGAAAATGCTAGTGGACCCTGTTTGTCGTTGATTGCGGTCCACTCACGGACCAACATATCACGTGCAACGTTCGTAGCGCGTGAACAATGTGTAAACACTTGGGGCTTGCATCGACAGCTTCCACTCTAGTGTTCATAAAGCTCCCCCCTTCTACAATCCTTTTACTCCTCAACTTTCCTGTCACAACAGCGCGGCTCAAGCAGCTCACAGCGAACCACTAGACTTGACACTCGCCAACTACTGCACGTTGCTGTTAAGTCTGACAAAGCCTTCCGCAGCTTGAGTACAACATCCCTTTCCCCCTAATCGAACACCAAAATCCACCGGAGTTCTGCGTGTTATCAATCATGGCCGCCGCCCCATCGACATCGACACCCACTCCCACGATTTCTGTTCTAATCAATATCATCCCCGGGCCAGGCATTCGACCACTCCAGCCAGACGGTCAATACTACCCTAGACACGCCATCCAGGTGACTCGCCAGCAATGGCTCAAGACCATGCTCGCACCTCACGACCTGATCGAGCTCATACCATGCCTCAATCCTTGGAATGGTAAAGCCCTCCCCGAGCTGTTCATCGCTACGTTTCGAGACTTCGATGCGTATCACGGCGCTCTGAGTTCGTGGAACTATACGGAATTGGATCCAAACGCGTTCATTAGGATGATGGTATTCCTAAACACAATCGAGGAGGATACCAAGACCACACAACTTCTCGATCCTATCCATGCGTTGACCACCGACGAGCCGCCTAAGGCTTTCCCTGCACTTCCTCCCTATCATCCTGAGAACTTGTTCGAGGATTGTTGGGCTGCGCTGGATCCTGATCATTGGGACCAGCGCCGCCGCCGCATCGAGTACATGGCTGGACTCCCCCACTACGGCGCATGGCTATACTACAGTCAACCTGGTTCGCCATCATTCTATTCTGATCCCATGTCATATTCTTTCGAGATGCCTGCGGTCTTGGAATATGATTTCCTCGGCCGGAATTTGGGGAAGAGCCGGAAGAAAGAGGTAGAGGAGCCGGTCACAATGATCGATTGGGACGCAACCCGCCAGCGTGGCAAGCTATCACTGCAGCTCAACTCGTCTTTCACGAAGTACATGGAGCAGCTTAAAGCCAATTCGCCATCTACCTCTTCCGAGGAAGTAAATGCTTTTGAGCTCGAGAATGAAGCTCCTCCCGACACACCAAACACCTCGCCACCGACCTCGGTGCGAACAGATTCCGACCCGTTCTTCTCTCACGGTGTAAAGCCAATGTCTTTGGAAGACTTCAAGAAACAGCTGGGGCGCGAAATCTCTCTTACGTCGACAACTTCTCACCCGCAGCCTGACATCGAGAGCATGGAGGAGGTTGCGGCCCCTGCGACTGGATTGATGAGCGAACTCCAAACCCTGATGAGCCGCCTTCCCACTTATTCAGATGAGGACCTCGGCATGCTAGACACACGCAAGGAAATCGCTGCTTTGTGGATTCCTGAGCCTGGTGGCATCGGCGATCCGAGTAACAAGCATTCTCAGTCGTCCGATGCTATGTCTATTCACAACTTCGCGAAGGACGGGTATTCTCTTCAGCAGCGAGGATCGCCAGTCGAGCCGTTCAAACTACAGCCGTTCGGCTATGGCCCCGTGGCTCCTAGTCCAGCCGAGAACACGACGTATCTATTCACTGTCGAGATGGCGGACTGGTATGCCGCTACAGACGACGTGAAGTCATCCAGCCACAACGCTGTAGCTGCAGGCCTGGCCGAAAACACCGCAGATCATTTCACTGACCAGAGGGCGGCCTGGTATGCCGCTGCGGACGATGTGAAGTCAGCCGATCACAACAGCCAGGCCGCCGATGACAACCTCGTAGCACTAATGGATAGATATGCGGCATCAGGTGTGCTTGATTATGGGATCAATCAGCGCCAACAATGGTTTGCGGCAGGTGCAGCGATGGGCGATCATGACTACAGTGTAGCAGATCAGTTCTCACCGACTGAGCTTATCGCTTCTCCCTCAAACGAGCCCTACATCGATCTGGAACAAGCATGGTATGCGTCACTTCTGGCCGACCCAAACATCGAGAAGGTCTATACCTCAACTGTCCAAACCGAGATCGGTGAGGAGTTTGAGCCTGTTGATACACCTCAGGCATCCCTGAGTGCCACGCCATGCGACAATGAGCTCTCAACGGCGAACGACATGGCGGAGGATGTAGCAGGTTCCGCAGATCTCTCGACCGAGAAATCGCCGCTTGTTAATGTCGCCGATGTCTTGCCTAATGATGACGAAGATTCGGAAGTGGCAGCCCTCTCGCTTCCTGCCGGCCAACAGCCCTCCGATGATGGCATCATGGTCCCGTCCAGCCTCCATCATACTCCGGAGGAGCATGGTTTTGCCGAGCGCGGCACAATCCAGATGATTGGCGAGCCGAACATACCCACCACTTGCGACACTTCAAACCTCTGGGTGAAGCTCTTCATGCTTCCCGTCTTCGACTACTTCTCGCTCGGTCTTCTTCCGACCTTGATCCACCATCCGATCTTCTCCCTTCTCGTCTTCCTTGTGCTCTACATGGCCAGCCTGGGAGTTCAGAATCTCAAGGACGAGAACGAGCGTCTTCGGCACCACAATGGAGTGTTACGCGATATGTGCGATTCTCGGGATAGGTTCGGCAATATTTCCTGGGCGGAGCGAGATATCTCCGGGTGAAAGATGGTTTGGTTCAACATCGTACGGTGGGCGCGTCTGCCGGAAGCTGGTACAATCCAAGGACTTCTGAGATCATTTGAACGATCCTAGCGTTTTGTGATCCAGGGAGTGAATGTTTTTTCCGGCTTTGCGTGTTTGGAATTGTAACATAGAAGCGTTGTCGCTGCCACGTTCAGCAGGCGCCTGCGTCGCCCACTTTTAGCAATGCATCACTACTCTAGTGCTCCATCTTCTGCGCATCTCTCGTTGTTCGAAATAATTCTTGATGTACGATTGACCATGCTGTCTCCACCATCCGACACCCGAATGCGGGGTAGTAGCGCATCCTCGACCGGCATTGGCTAGCCCTCTCTGATGACGCCATGTATTCGTAGATCTGATATAATCATGTGCGGTTGCTGTCACAATTGTATATATGCTTGTTTTCTGCTTTGCTTTGCCTGATACCTTTCAAATTTAACACAACATGGACTCCGCGTACATCCTCCCCATCTCAATAGCACTAATTTTGACATACGTCATCTCTACCTTCATCAACGACCCGCTCTCTCGCGTTCCAGGCCCGTTCTTCGCCCGATTCTCGCGACTATGGCTTGTCCAGCACTCCATCGCGGGGGACATGCACACGACGATGATCGACCTGCACAAGAAACACGGCAAACTAGTCCGCACGGCGCACAATGAAGTCAGCATCTCCGACCCTACAGCCATCAAGACTATCTACGGCGCTGGAACCAAGTTTCGGAAGAGCGAGTGGTATAGCGTCTGGCAAGGTCATCGCAAGTTCGACCTTTTTGGCGGCCGTGATGAGAAAGTACACGGCCAGCATCGGCGACTTATCAGCAGCATCTACAGTCTGGATCAGTTGAAGAAGTTGGAGCCGGGTGCGGATAGCGCTATCACACTAATGATCAAGAGACTGGGCGAAGTTTCGAAAGAATCGGGCGCTGTGGACATGTCGAAGTGGGCGCAAATGTTTGCGTTTGACGTCATTGGCGAAGTCACTTTTTCGAAGCCCTTCGGCTTCCTAGCGGCAGGCAAAGACGACGGAAGTTTTGCCGCCATAGATGAAGCTCTGGTCAGCGCTGCGTGGATTGGTCAGGTATCTTGGTTATACTGGCTGCACGATCGGTTCATGCCGGTCATTGGTAACTGGCTTGGTGTGAATAATCGGAATGGCAGTTTGAGACAATTCGCAGCGAAAGAGTGCGAGGCGCGGAAAGGCAGGAAGAGCGAAAGGAAGGATATTCTGAGCTCGCTGTTTGCGGTGAAGGACGCGAAACCCGACGAGTTCGACGATAACAGTGTGCTGAGTATGGCTTCGAGCAACATCTTTGCTGGAAGCGATACAACAGGCATTTCAATTGGAGCGGTGATGTACAATTTGTGCAAGTATTCACGATGCAAGCAGAAGCTCATGAATGAGATTGAAGAGACGGTAAAGCGGGAGGGTTTGGATGCGAGTAAGAACATACCCTTTGAGGCTGGCTTCGCGATGCCTTATTTGCAGGCTTGCATCTACGAAGCGTTGCGCATGCATCCGGCGGTTGGCATGGCGTTGCCCAGGGTGGTGCCGTCAGATGGCTTTGAAGTTGAGGGAGTGTGTCTGCCCGGTGGAGTAAGTGGAGCACTAGAAGCATGTTGAGATGACCTAACCGAGCGATAGACAATCATTGGTGCCAATCCTTGGGTCATACACCGACAGAAAGAGATCTTCGGTGATGACTGCGAAATCTTCCGACCCGAGAGGTGGCTGGAGGGTGACAGAGGACAGCTCGGTAATAGGTTCTGCACCCAAGAAGCTAATGCGTGATTAACTGATGGCGGTTCACAGATCGCTTCTTCTTTGCATTTGGAGCTGGCGCACGCATGTGCGTGGGCCGAAGTAAGATTGACACTCAAGCCACGAATCGTTGGCGCTAACAGCATGCCAGACTTGAGCTGGATTGAGATGACAAAACTGATACCTTCGCTACTACTGAGGTTTGATATAGAGCTTGCAAACTCAGGTCAAGAACCAAAACAACACTGCTGGTAAAGATCGCAATTCTATAAACAACATCGTGTATGTCGGCTAATCATTACAGGTGGTTCGTGAAACAAGAAGGGCTGAATATGAACTTCAAGGTAAAGCAGTAGTAACGAGAGTATGAGCGAGCAATTTTTTGTGTACTATTGGAAGCGGCGACATATCAAATACCTACGGCAACTTGTGTGGGACCGGTGTATGTGCTCAGCCCTAGGTTATGACGCTACGTGGCCACACTTACAGTCATTCAGAGACCGCATTTGGCCGATTAGACAAAACGAAATCATCAGGAACCTCCAACTCTGCGAGTTCAGACACACAAATGAGCGGAAAGCCGCATCGGTCCCATGCATGTGCCCGTCGTTGCCAGGCATCACTCGCCCTGCATTCTTGCGAGGAAATTAGGTCGCATGGCCGCAGCCTCATCATCTTTCGACTAGATATGCGTTAGCTGGGATCCAAATGGCCTGAGATATTACATACAAACGCGCTGCTGGTGCGAATCTTGGTCTCCCACTCGGCGCGAGTGATATCGTAGTTGAAGAGGTAGGCAGCGCCAGACCATGTGTAGGCATGATAGCCAGACTCTGCGCTCTCCACGTGGACGATCCAACCGGAATCCTTCAGATCGTAGACGTACGGGACCAGAGCCTCCTCAAATTTCGGGCCAGCATCTTTTGTCTTGCGGTCGGCACGGATGGTGATCTTGCTACCGCGTTTGTTGCGCACAGACTTCAGCTCAGACAATGCCTGTAGAGCTTTCAGGTAGTGTGACCGCATGGGAACTTTGTACTTCGGGGAAGACCAAGCTCTGAAGCTTCGAGAGTCGAGGTTGAAGCTATCGAGTGAAACCCCGATGACGATTGAGCGTACATGCTTGGACGGAACGCATTTGGATCCGAACCGATCTAGCTCGAGAAAGCCTTTCAGCTCGATTGGGGACTGAAGATCAAAGCAGCGATGTGAATGATACACTGTTGATAGCTCGGTGATGAACTGACTGCCCATGAACGTGTGGTCAAATGAGTGAGGGTAGTTGTCGATCGTGACAGGCCCACAATGTGCGATGCGTTGGGTATAGACCGAGCAATTGGGGATCACTTCGTTGCCTTCGTTTCCGGGGAAGTAGAGGTTCAGCAGCTCTTTGTTTATCATGTCACGCAATTCTCGAGGTAGATATTGGATGATGTTTGCAGCGAAACCACGGTTCCACGCTCGAGAGTACGTTTCTGCCAATGGTTCCAAGGACCTAGTTACTGTCAGCGCAATACTGCGGTGTGTCAGCGTAGCTGAGCTTACTTGCTGATGGACTCCGCATATGCTCTACAGCTTTTGACCTCTCCTGAAGTTAAGCCGTGGTTCTTACTCTTGACCAGCTGCGTTCTGTCGAAGATCAATATCGCGAACATCTTGTCCAAAGAGTTGCTTACTTTCTGAGGCTTTCTGCGCGACGCTTGGTGAGACTGTCTTTATTCAGAGGCTGCACTAGAGGCGATGAGACCATATTTCACTTACTCGAGGAGCATCTGCAGCATTACTGTCATGTCGCCGGAGTGGCCAGCATGCGCTTTAACCGGCGGGTTGTCGCCCACTGTTGCTACAGGCGTATCCATGATGGCGGCGTGTAGGACGGTAGTTATTGCAAAGTCGGCAGTGCGCGCAGAGATTGTGGTGGTCTCAGACTTCCCGTTTGCTCCATATCAATTAGGCTTAGCGTGATCGTTAGCCGAAGTGAACATGAGCGTGGAAGTAAACGCAGCTCCTAGTGAACCAATGAGTAGTTTCAAAACAACAAGACCTGTCAAATTTAGCAACCCGACCTATCAACTTCAGATGAGCGAACATGCTCGAGGCAGGGGTTCCTCATTGTGCATAACACCTAGTTCAAACGAATAACAAGACCTGGCGAGAATTGATGTTCCAACATGCTTCGAAGGGTGACCAAGGAGTCTAACTCGTTACTTTGTAACCTGCGAGGAGTGTCATTCAATGTGTACCGTATATGTGAGAGGTCGTTTCTCGCATACAGAATTTCAAGCTTCGCTTTCGTCGTACCATCCTCAGCGTGATATCAAACTTCAATTGTGAGATGTTGGTCTTCTAAAGGCATCAAAAAGCGCAACCTGTTTTCGCTGCTCAGCCTAGTCGGTATATGATGTGGGAAGCTGTCAGCCGAAAGTTCCCGCGTTATGTGATATTCAAGAGAGGAGACGAAACAATACTTCGCAAATCCTGCCGAGCAAACTTTACATTAGACTTTTGAATGTTTGGATAATTAAACCAGAGAAAATACTATCGAAAAATGCGGCTATTGCAGAGGTGAATCAATATCCCAAAGATAAAAAAGGTCGAAACTGCATGTTTGGCAGTATAAAGTCTTACCAATAGCACAAGCTATCCAAGTCAAAACGCCACTTGTTGGTCACAACTATCGTAATCGGTGCATTCTCTCTTCCCTCAAGAACCTTCAGGCGGCGCGACTCAAGATATTTCCAAAGCCTGTTCAATAGACAACTCTTTCGCGAGGCTGGCTTCCTGCCAGGTGTGGTGAATTTTGAGTCGGGTGGGCCAGCGACGGGCGCCCTCCTCGCATCGCATATAAACATTTGCAAAATCTCCTACACGGGCTCCGTCGGCGGTGGCCGCGCCGTCCAGCTTGCAGCCGCCAAGAGCAATCTGAAGCAGGTATCATTAGAGCTGAGAGGCAAGTCAGCCGCACTCGTCTTTGATGACGCCCATCTGGAAAGCGCCATCGCGCATTGCTCACAGATATATGCCCTCAACGGCGCCCAGGTATGTCCCGCTGCCTCCCGCGTAGTATTCCACCGCAATGTCGCCGAGACCTTCATTGCAGGTATTAGCACTGTCTTTAGATAGCTGGCTGCAGCCCATGGTCCACCTGCAGATGCATTCTTTGGTCCGCTTGTCGATGAAGCACACCGCCAGCGAGTGCAAGTCTTTGTGGATGCTGCTCGAGCAGAGGGCGTCGCCGTTGTCGCAAGTGAAGTTCCGCCTCATCCGACTGCCCTGTTCATGCCGCCAACGCTTCTGATCGATCCACCTACCAATGGTCGTGCATACCGCGAGGAGATCTTTGGACCTGTCCTGACTATCCTGACTTTTCCCACAGAGGAAGAAGCCCTCGCACTGGCTAATGATTCATGCTGCGGGCTGGCCGCTGCTGTCTTCACCTCAAGTATGCCGCGTGCCTTGCGTATGACGCGCGCTCTAGAGGTCGGCATGGTGGGCATCAATAGCCCAGCTGTGCCTCTGACACAGCTGCCATGGGGCGGCTACAAGGAGAGTGACTACGGCCGCGAGGGGGGGCTGGCAGGTCTCGAAGAGTATCTGCAGTCTAAGACTGTCTTGATTAGTAGCAAAGATGCGTAAACATAGTCCGGGCAAATAGAGCATATGTCTAGGGTGTCTGAACGGTGACAAGCATCTCAGTTAGACCAGTCAACCACTGTAAATCGCAAAAT
>Ga0265780_10005550_pt1 | contig 15927 bp, 13 predicted proteins | sample P1T30metagenome_FD_192432 | JGI IMG/M metagenome (GOLD analysis project Ga0265780, IMG submission 192432) | Plant litter microbial communities from East Loma Ridge, Irvine, California - P1 T30 | ecosystem: Environmental > Terrestrial > Plant litter > Unclassified | place: USA: California... | reverse complement strand
CCTGTTTTTTTCGGGCCACACCGCCACCATGGTTCTGCTGATGCTGGCCAGCCGGGGCCGCGTCTGGCGCTGGGTGCTGGGCCTGATGGCCGTGGCCGTGGGCCTGCTGGTGCTGGTGCAGCGCGTACACTACTCCTATGATGTGCTGGCCGCACCTTTCTTCGGCTGGCTGGCTTATTGGCTGGCGGGGCAGGTAGTGGCGTCTAACCGCACGTCTGGCCCCGCAACCGCTTGATGCGCCCTGCCTGCGCAGGGCGGGGGCTAACGCCAGCATAGGCGTTAGGGTAATGTTTTTTCTGCCTGCGAAAAACATTACCCTCCGGCCCTATCTTCGCTAGGGTGGCCGTTCCAAATTCCCCGCTCCTACTCCTCTCAGAAACTTGTGGGCCGATTAAGCTACCTGGGACCGCAACGACGACCCCGATGCCGAGCTGGCAGCCGCGTCAGCAACCTGAGCGGCCGCATCGACCCGCTTGGCTCAGATAAGCTGCTCGACAACGAGCTGGAACGCGACAACACCATTGACAACCTTGCCGTGCTCGACACCCTGCTGCTGACCGTGACCATGCGCCACGACGCCCTGGCGGCGTAGGGCTCGCTCCCTCTCAACAAAAAGACTCCGCCCGGAATGGGCGGAGTCTTTTTTTAGCTTGGCTTTTTCGCTTAGCAGCGGCTCATTGGGCTTGTTTTCTGGCCCGGGCGGCGCGCAGGCGCTTCAGGCCGTAGGCGCCACCGGCCGCAAGCAGCAGCGAGGCGCCACCGTCAATGGGCACGTCCGTGGGGTCGACGGTGGGCGTACCGGGACCGGGGCCGCCGCTACCCGGCTGCGCCAAAGCAGCGGTGGAGGTGAAAAGAATGCTGGCCACAACGGCGTAAAAGGTGCGCAAAAAGAAGGTTTTTTTCATCGGATTAGTCATTAAGAAATGGGCATGATTTCCGGACAGAGCCCAGGCCGGCCGAGCTAGCCCGGGCTGCCGGATGAATACACTACTCTACTACCACGCGCTTCACCACCGGGACGGGGCCGCCGGTCAGGCGCAGTGAGTACACGCCGGGCGCAAGGCCCGAAACAGTAAACTGCGCCGAAGCTCCGGCCGCTGTGACCGACACGCTGCGCTCAGTTACGAGCTGCCCCAGCTGGTTGAAAAGGCAGGCCGTAACGGCCGCGCGGCCCATCTCGGCGGGCAGCAGCAGCGTGAAGCTGGCATGGGCAGGGTTCGGGAAAAGCTGCACCATGTTGGCCAGCGCGGCCGTGGTGGTGGCGGTAGGGTTCGCGGCGGGGCCGAAGGACAGCACGAAGCGCCCCGGCATGCTGGTTACCTGCGTGGTGAAAGTGTAGGTGGGCTGCTGGCTCAGGTTGATGCGCACCCCGGTCTGGGTATCGAGCAAGAACACCTGCGCATTGCCCCCAAAGTTGAGCAGGTCTACCGCATTCAGGGTATAGGTGCCGGCTACGGGCAGGCCCACATTCAGCGGCACCAGCACGGGCACGGCCGCCAACGGTGCCAGACCATTCACCGACAGCTCATCGCCGGGAATGATGCTGCTCAGGTTCAGGCCCGTGGAGTTGGGCAGCTTGTAGGCATCGAAACGGGCATCGAAGCCCGCAGTGGCGCCCTGCTCGAAATACACCGTGGTTTCGTCGATGAGCGGGCTGCTGCTTTGCAGGCGTAGCTTCACCATCGGGCGGGTTTCGGCGGGGCGGCCGAAGGCGTGGGTCAGGTCGAAAGTGGTGACGCGGACGTTGTTGTTCAGCGCCAAGCTGCCCGCCGTTTGCCCGGCACTCACTCGCATAAAGAAGCCCTGCATGGCCACCAACTGCGGGTCGCCGAAGCCATTGATGTAGCTGCGGTAGCTGCCCGTGTACTGGCCGTTGCTCTGGAACACGTACACGGCATCGTCGAGGTTGGTGCGCGTCACCCCGCTGGTCTGGCTGAAGTCAATCGGCGACGGGTACGGGTTGCCGAGCAGGTGCCAGCCGCTCTGGAGCTGGGCACCGCGGGTGAGGCCCGTGCGGCTCACCACGCCGTTGTTGAGCGTGCCCATCAAGTCCACGGTCTGGCTGGCGGTGATGTTCACGGTGTAGCCGGTCAGTACGCCAAAGGCGTCGCTGGCCTGCGGCACGAAATAGCCCTGGTCGAAGGCCGTGACCGTATTTGCGCTGCTGGTCACGCGGCTTTCGTCATAGCCGAAGATGTTTGGGAACGGCGTCACGGTGTTGCCCAGCGCATTGTAAGCCTGGTTGAAAATCGGCGAGAAGCCGGGGGTATTGTTTCCGATATCGGCGAGCGTAGCGTTGCTCATCGGCGAGCTGTAGTGCCGGTAGCCAAGGCCGGGGTTCTGGCTGGGCTCGATGGCGCGCTGCATGGTGGCCGGGCCATTCACGAAGCCGTTGGTGTTCACTACCAGGGCAGTACCGCCGGTCACATTTGAAAGCAAGGTAACCATTTGGCTGCTGGTCGTGTTCAGGTTGCCGTTGGTGAGGGTCAGCAGCTGGTTGATGCTCACGCCGCCGTTATTCAGGGTAAGGCCAGCGGCGTTGTCCACCGTCAGGGCCCGAATCTGGCTGGGCAGGCCGGTGCCCGAAGTCTGGGCCTCGCCGCCGTTATACACATAGGTAGCATCGGTGGAGTAGCTGCGCGAGCCCGTGAGCTGAATGGCCCCGCTGGCGCCGCTGGCGGCAATGCCGTCGGGGTTGCAGATGCGTAGCGTAGCGCCGGGCATTAGGATGAAACTGCCGGGGCCGGTGATGGGCAGGCAGCTGGTAGCCAGCACGCCCTGCGTGCTTATTACGCCGCCAAACTGCACGGTCAGCACGCCGTTTACCTGCACCGGGCCATTGAAGGAAGCCACGCCGGTGCTGGTGATGGTGATGTTGTTGTAAGTACCGGCATTCACGCCCATAGCAGTGCTCACCGTCAGGTCGGGGTAGGTGATGGTGTTGGTGGGGCCGCTGGCCGAGCCCGTGCCGCGCCAGGGCGTCTGCACGAAGGGGAAGCTGGTCCGGAAGGTGGTGTCGTTGGTTTCCACCCCAGTAGTGAAGGCAAGCTGCCCGCCCAGGGCCGGCGTCACCGGCGAGGTGCTGGTTAGGGTAAAGTCATCGAACCACAGGCCAATAGCGGCCAGTACGAGGCCCCCGGCGGCTTTCAGCTCAATCTGGTCCACGGCATCCTCCAGGCGGCGGCCGTTGGGGAAGCCGTCCATGTTCGGGATGTTTTGCAGCGCGGCCGAGGTGTTGAAGCGCGAGTCGGTTAGGCCCAGTTTGGCGGCGGCCAGCAGGCCCTGGTTGCTGAAGTCGGGCGAGGTACGGGGGGTAGCGGGCACGGCCATGTTCAGGCGCAGCATGTCGCCGCCAGGGTTCGTGCGGCCCGCTGCCATAAGGGGCAGAAAGTTGTTGATAAACGGCTTGCCAGCGCTCAGCGGGTTTACGGCCGCACTGCCGGCAGCCAGCGGGGTTTTGCCCGTGGCCAGCTGGTATGGCACCAGGTTGGGCACACCAGTGTAGAAAATCGGCTTCACATCGACTGAGCGCGGTTTGCCGGCTACCAGCAGATAAGGACCAAAAGCACCCGGCGCCAGCGCCGTGCCCGCTACTGCCGACGAGCCCGCCAGCGCGCTCAAACCAGCCGCGCCGTTGCGGAAGTCGAAGCCCGCTGCCGGAAAGCCCGGCTGCCCGGCCAGGGATTTGGTTTGGACGCGCAGCGCGTTCAGCGCCGACACGTACTCGCCGTAGTAGGTGGCCGTTACCGTTTTGGGCCCGGCCGGCGCTATCGGCGCATTATCGGCCATGTAGAGGTCCAACTCGGGATTCGAGAGGTAGTCGTCGGTAATGGCAGCTTCGGCGTAGGGCGTGGCGGCGTTCCAGGCATCCTTGCTGCTGATAGGGTTAATCACCTCATTGGTGAGCGGCATACCGATGCGCGATACCTGCACATAAGTAGCGCCCGAACCACTGGCACCCGCGCTAGCGCTAAAGGTCTGGAGCTGCTGACGGCTGGCCGAAGCCCACACCCCAATCACGTAGTCGGGGTCGAGGATATTGCTGGCGGCCGTCACCGCCTGGCCAGTTTTCTGGAGCGTGGCAATTGGAATATTCAGCGCAATGGTGTGGCAGTTCTTGCGCGAGAGGCCATCGGTGGCACTGCCGGGCCGCAGGCCAGCGAGGTCGAAAATGGCACCTAGGTCGGCAAAGAAGGGGTCGTCGGCCGGGCCGCAGTAAATCTGCTCACCGCCACCGCCCATGGCGTTGGCAATGGCCGCCGTGCGCAGCGCCTCGTAGTCGGGTGCCGCTAAACCTGCTCCGCCCTCAATGGAGCGCGGGCCGATGTTGTTGGGCGGCACCACGCCCGTGGCGACGATGGGAAAGAACGTGGCGCCACCATCAATGCTTTTCTCGCACACATAGGTGGTTTTCAGGTTCTGCTGGTTCAGCCGGATGTTGAAAAACGTGTCGGGGTCCTGGTTGGTGCGCGTGAACGTGAAGCGGTAGGTAATGTCATCGCCGGGCGTCGCGCTGTTGTTTTTCACGTGCACCTCGTAGCGAATGCCCTCCCCAAACGTGGAGTAATTGGGCCCGCCCTGGGGCAGCTCAAAGGGAATGTAGTTGGCAATGATGGTGACCTTGCTGGCGTCATCTGGCGATACAAAGGCGTACAGGTCCGTGTTATCAGCCAGCGGGTCAGCGGAAATCAGCGGAGCCTCGCGGTGCGAGGAAGCCTCCAAGGGGGTGTGCCGCATCTGGCCCCAAAGGCCAGCGCCAGCTACGGCCGTGGCCGCTACAGCAGGCAGCAGCACAAATTTGCGTAAACGTATAAAAGTCATAAGTTTCGGACGATTCTAGGTTGGAAATGGGTTAGCGCTTCACAGCAAAGCCTTCCCACGGCACGGGCACGAACGGGAACGTATTGCCAAAAGGCGCATCGTTGTGCTCCACACCAGTTGAGAAGTTCAGCACGCCTTTCAGGCGCGGCGTCACTGCCGAAGTGCTGGCGGGCGTGTAGTCGTCGTACCACAAGCCAATGGCGGCCAGGGCCGCGCCGCTCACGGCCTGCAACTCAATTTTTGTCACGTCGTCCTCCAAACGGCGGCCGTTAGGGAAGCCGTCCATGTTGGGAATATTTTGCAGCGCGGTGCTCGTATTAAAGCGCGAATCGGTGAGGCCCAGTATGGCGGCAGCAATGATGCCTTCGTTGCTGAAGTCGGGCGAGTTGCGCGGCGTGGCGGGCACGGCCATGTTCAGGCGCAGCATGTCGCCGCCGGGGTTAGTACCGCTCAAGGGCAGGAAGTTGTTGATGAACGGCTTGCCGGCGGCCAGCGGGTCACCGGCCGGTTTGCCGGTTGCCAGTTGGTACGGAATCAAATTCGGCACACCGGTGTGGAAAATCGGCTTGATATCCACCGAGCGCGGCTTGCCGGGCACCAGCAGGTAAGGCCCGAAAGCGCCCGGCGCCAATGCCGTATTGGCTACGGCCGTAGAGCCAGCCAAGCCGCTCAGGCCAGCCGCGCCATTGCGGAAGTCGAAACCGCCCGCTGGTAAGCCCGGCCGCCCGGCCAGCGACTTGGTTTGCACCCGCAGCGCAGCCAGGGCCGGAACGGATTCGCCATAATACGTTTGTCCGGCAGGCTTGGGAGCTGCGCCGTTTACGGGCACGTTATCGGCCATGTACAGGCCCAGCTCGGGGTTCGACAGGTAATCATCGGTGATGGCGGCTTCGGCGTAGGGCGTGGTGCGATTCCAGGCATCTTTGCTGCCGACGGGGTTGATGGCCTCGTTCAGCAGCGGCATGCCCAGGCGCGACACCTGCACGTAGGTGGCATTGTCGGTGGTGGGCCCGCCCGTGGCGCTCAGCGTGCGAATGCTGGGCCGGCTGGCCGAAGCCCACACCCCAATCACATAGTCGGGGTCGAGGATGCTGGTAGCGGCCGAAACCGGCTGGTTGGTCTTTTGCAGCGTGGCAATGGGGACGCTCAGCACAATGGAATTCACATTGTACTGGCTCAAGCCGTCGCGGGCGCCCTGGTTCACGCGCAAGCCGGCCAGGTCGAAAATGGCGCCTAGGTCGGCAAAGAAGGGGTCGTCGGCCGGGCCGCAGTAAATCTGCTCGCCGCCACCGCCCATGGCGTTGTACACGGTGCTCTGGCGCACGTTGGCGTAGGGCAGCGGCTGGTTGAGGCCGGCCGGGCCGTTGTTGGAGCGCGGCCCGATGTTGGGCTGGGGTACCTGGCCGTTTATCGCAATGTTGGAGAAGGAAACGCCGCCATTGGTGCTTTTCTCGCAGGTGTAAACGGTTTTCAGGTTGCGAGCGCCCAGCCGAATATTGAAAAACGTGTTCGGGTCCTGGTTTGTCTGGGTGAAGGTGAAGCGGTAGGTGATGTCGTCGCCAGGCGTCGTGCTGTTGTTCTTGACGTGTATCTCGTAGCGGATATTCTCCCCGAAGGTGTAGTAGTTCGGCCCACCCTGCGGCAGCTGAAACGGAATGTAGTTGGCAATGAGCACCACGCGGTTCGGGTCGTTTGGCGCCACGAAGGCGTACACGTCGGTGTTATCGGCCAGGGGGTCGTCGGCAATCATCGGTGCCTCGCGGTGGCTACTGGCCTCCAGCGGCGTGTGGCGAGTGGTGCTCCAGACCGAGAGGCCCGTAATGGCACAGACCCCAAACAGCCAGTGCAAGGGCTTGCTTAAAAGTTTTTTCATATAAGACGACAATCAGAAAACGTGAAAGAAAATGAACAGAAACGATGCCATGCGAAGGCATTAGGCAATACATGCCAATGAATTAGCCAATACACCAGAAGCCGCCGGCTGGCTGACATTCGGGGTATTGGCGAACGATAAGGTGAGCTAAGAATAAGGGATAGCGAGCCGCGCTAGCGGCATATCATTTCAGGTGCTTCAGCCGGCGAGAACCGGCCCCTGAAAGCCGGTGGGGAAACACGCAATACCTGCCGAAAGGCTACGGCAAGGCCCTGGTCCGGTCCACCGCTAAAAGCAGCAACCCAGCCAGCATAACATAGAAACGAACAAGCGCTAATAATAAACTCGAAAGTAATGAAGCACTACGTTAGCATTGGGCTGTTTAGATTCAGAAGCAAAATACTTTTGTATTAAAAAATTACTTTGCTGCCTTATTCATCGAAAAGCAGCCTTTTAGCAGCTTCTCTCTGCGGTCGTAAGAAGATTACCAACCGGCCCCTTCTGCGCCGCCATAAACGCAAAAAGGCTGCCCAACCGGGCAGCCTCCAAAAAGCCTTTCATGAAAACATAGCCCGTCGTAAGTCGAAGGGCAGCCTACTAAAGGCTTCAAAGCCAGGCCTACAGGTACTTCTCGTAAATCCCGGCGGCAATTTTCTCCACAATGCCCTTGGGCACCACACTGGTTAGGCCTGCCGATACTTTGTTCAGCACACCAGGGATGATTTCGGCCTCGCCGGCCAGCAGACCCGCCACGGCGGCCTGGGCCACGGCCTCCGGCGTCATCGACACCTTATTGGCGGTGGCTTGCAGCTCGGCGCCCATGCCAGCCCGGTCGGTGAAGCCGGTGGTAGTGGCCCCAGGGCTCAGGCACGTCACCGATATATTGCTGCTTTTCAGCTCGTAGCGCAGGCCCCGGCTGAAGCTCAGCAGAAACGCCTTGCTGGCCGCGTAGAGCGACAGCGACGGCACCGCTTGGTAAGCAGCCGTGCTCGACACGTTCAGAATGTAGGCTTTGGGCACCTTGTGCAGCGCTGGCAGCAGGGCGTGCGTGAGCGCCACGGGCAGGTGCATGTTCAGCTGCATCATGTTCTGCTGTTCGGCCAGCCCCAACTGCTCGAAGCGGCCCCAAAGGCCGTAGCCAGCGTTGTTGACCAGCACGGCCAGTTGGTCGGTTTGCTGGGTAGCCCAGGCGGCTACCTTTTCGGCGGCCCCGGAAGCCGCCAAGTCCAGGGCCAGCACATGGGCCTGATGCTGGTGTTTGGCTCCGATTTCCTGGGCCAGGGCCGTGAGCTGTTCTTCAGACCGCGCTACCAGCAGCAGGTCGTAGCCACGCTGGGCCAATTGCAGCGCAATGGCGCGGCCAATGCCGCGCGAAGCGCCGGTAACGAGGGCATACATAGATAATAAGTAAACGGGTGAATGGGCGAATGGCTAAATGGGTGAGCGGTTATGGTTTATCCACCCATTCAGCCATTCGCCCATTCACCCATTAATTACTTCACCAGGTGCAAAAAGCGCAGGTAAAACGGCGTGGGGCTGTCCTCGCTTTTGGGCTGGTACTTGCCCGAAATAATGGGCACGTACATCACGCGGCGGCGGCTGGCCTCCCCGATGAGCGGCGACTGGGCCACGCGGTGCCACATGCGGCCGTCGTGCACGGTGAGGTCGCCGGGCTCGGTTTCGATGGCCACCTCGTTGGGGTCATAGAAAACGTCCTTGTAATATTTCTTGCGAAACAGCATCTTGTGCAGGCCCTGGCGGTGGGTGCCGGGAATCACGCGCAGGCCGCCATTGGTGGCCTTGGTGCCATCGAGGTGCAGGCCCACGTTGAGCATAGGCCCGATGCGCTTGCCGTAGAACACGTCGCGCAAGGAGTCGGTGTGCCAGCCCATCTGGCTAAACTCGGAGCCCGGCACGTTCACGTAGTGGTTCACCACGAGGCCGTCCTTTTCGTTCTCACCCACGCGGCCGCCTTCGGCTTCAAGGAGTGGAAAAAGGGCTTTAAAACGCTCATCCTGCAACAATTCGTGCAGCAAGGGGTGGTGCTGCGAGGCGAAGGCAAAGCGCTGCACAATGCGCGAGCCGTCCACGTCCTTGCCGTACTTGATGGGCACGCCGTTTACTTTTTCCACCCCATCGGCCAGCCATTTGGCTTGCACCTCCTGGGTGGCTTTAAGAATCTGGGCTACTTGCTCGGGAGAGGCAAAAGGGCGAAAATGGAGGAAGCCGTATTTAGCAAAAAAGGCTCGTTGCTCGGCAGTGAGGGTGCTACCGAGGGTAAAGCGTGGATAGTCAAAAGGTAAGGCCATAGCAGAAAAGTGGCGGTCGGCGAGTGTTCCCAACGACACACAAAGGTAATACGTCTGGCGCAGCCCCTGCCCTATCCGGACCAGACACCGCGCCGATGCGGCGGCTATAACCGCGCCGGCGCCCGGGAGTTTTTATATGAGCCAAATACGTGTCGGTCGGATGAATAGATTGTGAACGGCCGAAACGGCCGGCTTTAGCTGACGAATATGCCGGCCGAATATTTTAAGTTTTTTTCGGCCTCTTCACGCCCGAAATTCATTTCGCCCATTTTCTATGCTTCCCTTGGCCGTGCGCTAACCCAACCTGTTGTGAATAGGATATTTCTACGCATTAGGTTCGTAGTGCTTCTATACTGCCTCTAGACTTCCTCTAGACTTTGCCTAGAGAAGGCGGCTAGCTGAGTAGGCAACAGATTGCACTATCGGGGTAATTGGGGGCTACAACACCTGAATGTGGCGGGCCACGTTGCCGGGATGGTCGTGGGCTTCCGCTTCGATGCGGAGGCCGGGCAAGGCCAGTTGGGTGGTTTGGGCCAGGTAGCGCCAGCGGCCATCGGGTTGCAAGGCGGCGGGGCCGGCTTCGAGCAGGGTGCCGGTGGGGGCGTAAAGGCTGACGTGCACGGCAACCACGGCAAAATCGTCGGTGGCCGTTATCAGGATGGCGTCATTGAGCTGGCCGTGGTAGTGGCCGGTGGCAAGGGCCGTGATGACGGGTGGGTTCAGGTAATCGGCCACGGCCACCGTGTAGGCACTGGTGCGACGCTGGTCGATGCCAGTGGCGTAGCGGGCCTTGGCCACAGGGTCTTGGATTTGGGCCTTGGCGTAGCGCTGGGCCTGGTACACGCGGTCGAGGTGGGCCTGCTGGGCGGGCGAGCGCGGGGCGCGGGGGCCGGGCCCTTCGGACGCCTGCACAATGGTCTGGTCGCCCACCTGCCGCACTACCAGGGGCCCAAGCTTGCCGCTAATACCACGCAGCAACGATTGACGGGTGACGCGGGCCATAGGCAGAAAGCAGCAGAATAGTGGACAACAGGCTGGGCGGTAGCCCCTGATGCCCTCCAATGGGCACTTCCAAAGATACAGACATGCAGTGCATTGCCCCCAACATACGGAAAGCCCGGCGCCGGTCGTTGGGGAGGTTGAAGGGCGTGCTATTGGTCTGATGCGCCCGCTTCCCCACTTCTTATGCTGCTACGACTACCAACGTTTAATACCCTCCTAGCGCCCTGCCCCGCGAGTATGGCTGCCACTTTCACGGCGCACGAGCAGGGCCAGTTCTGTGGTAGCTGCCAGCGCGTGGTGCAGGATTTCAGCCAATCTGAAAACCCCACTGCCGACCTGGCTGCCGCTCGCGCCGCCTCGCCCGACGGGCGGGTGTGCGGCAGCTTCCGGCGCGAGCAGGTGGCACTCCCGCTTCTTTCGCGCCGATTGAAATGGTTTTTAGTCGCCTTGGTGATGGTAGCAGGTCAGGGCCTGACGGCAAGGGAGGCTTTGGCACAGGTGCGCAAGCCGCTGCCGCACACTCTGCGGACCGCCTCCATCCCTCAGCATACTCCCGCTACTTCGCCAACACTGGTGGATGAGCATCCTGGGGTGATTTATGGCGTCGTTGTTGAATCGATGCCCAGCTTCAGAGGCGGCGGACAACGGGAGTTGGTGGCTTATATCCAGAAGCACATCCGGTGGCCCAAAGCAGCGGGCCTGGTTTGCGCTGAAGGCCGGGTATTCGCCAGCTTCACGGTAGAAGCCAATGGGCAAGTACGCAATGCGCACATTGTGAAAGGCCTGGACCCACTGCTCGATGCCGAAGTGCTACGGGTAATCAGCCAGCTGACAGGTTTCAAGCCGGGGCGGCAAAATGGCAAGCCAGTAGCGGTTAGCTTCACCGTGCCGGTCATTTTCAAGCTGCAATAGGCTCAACCCTAGTCCATAGCCCTGCAACTTTATTTCCCCCACTATGCTGCTTCGTTTACCCACTTTCAACGCCACGCTTAACCCCTGCCCGGTAAGCCCGGCTACCTTCATGCCGCACGCTGATGGCGGATTTTGTGGCAGCTGCCAGCGGGTGGTGCAGGATTTCAGCCGGTCCGCAAACCCGTTGGCCGACCTAGCCTCTGCCCGCGCCGCTTCGCCCGACGGGCGGGTGTGCGGCACCTTTCGCCGGGCGCAAATAGTAGCGCCACCCGCGCCAACGCTGTCGCGGAGGCTGCGCTGGTTCTTGGTAGCGCTGGTGTTGGTGGTAGGTCAGGGCCTGACGGCGCGGGAAGCGCTGGCACAGGTGCGCAAGCCGATTTCTCACAAGCCAGCCTCTCCGATTAAAAAGCACAAGCCCGTAGCGAAAACGCAGCCAATGGAAGCAGTGGATAGTGGATATAGACGAACGGTTATATCTGGTGAAACCATAGGAATGGAGGAAATCGTTGAAGTGTCTCCCACGGCGCAAGACCAGGTCTATACCTACGTGGAGCAAATGCCCGCGCTACCGAGCGGCGGCGGCATTGCAGAGATAATGGCCTACATTCAGCAGCATGTGAAGCGGCCCACGGATATAAGTTCGGAAGGCCGAGTATTCGTCAGTTTCGTTGTGGGCAAAGAAGGCATAGTACGCGACACCAAAATCGTAAAAGGGCTGAATCCATGGCTGGACGCCGAAACCCTACGCGTCATTCAGGCGCTGCCGACTTTCACGCCCGGCCGGCAGGGCGGACAGCCTGTTGCGGTTAGCTTCACCGTGCCGGTTACCTTTCGAATAGAATAGTTTGTCAACCCCTCGGCAACCATGAAACACCAGTGGCTCATTATGTCAGCTATTGCCTTGGCTATTGGTTCGGCGTGGGCGCAAACGCCCGCAACGCTGAAAGCAGCGGCCACCGCCCCAGCCCATAAAGTCTACACCTACGTGGAAGAAATGCCCCAACCGCCCGGTGGGGGCGGCAATGCGGCTATAGTAGCGCTGATTCAACAGAGCATACACCTTCCACCATTCAGTGTGGACTCCATAGTGGGAAGCCGGGTGATGGTTGCGTTTATAGTGACGGAAGGTGGTGAAGTGCGTAACGTGCGCATTCGCCAAAGCATAGATAAGCGCATTGATACAGCGGTGGTGCGGGCTGTGCAGGCACTGCCCCGCTTCACCCCCGGCCGCCAGCAAGGCCGACCGGTAAAGGTGAGCTTCATGGTACCTATTACTTTCCACTGGCAGCAGGATTTGGGCAATATTTGGACATTCTGCCTGAAAATCCCCACCTTCACCGCCGTACACCTCATCCATACCATTTCCCCACCCATCCCGATGGTCTTCACCCCCAGCCCCATGCTCCTCAAGCTGCTGTACACGCGCGGCAGCCTGCACAACTTACCCGACAACAAGGGCGTGGCCTTCAGCATCAAAAACCGGCTCGATACGGTGAAGGTGACGGGTTTCCGGCAAGTGCAGATTGGCGACATGGTGGTGCCGGCCGAGAAAATTCAGGTGGATTTGGGCAATGGCGAAATACGGCTGGCTACCGACATCAACCCCGATGGCCAAGCCATTGAGCTGCCCGTGGGCCGCACCCTGATGATAGTGCTCGACACGCCTCCCCTGGCCGAGGGTATTCACGCGGTGCAGGCCTGGTTTTCGACCGATGCCTTCGGGGATTTGCACGTCGAGGTAGAGGACGCCATTGTGAGCGCCTCCAACCACAAGCCCCGTATTCCACGCTCCGACGAAGACGACTACTCCGAAGCGGCCATTGCGGCCCGCCAGCGCTTCGCCGAGCAGTTTTCAGGCAAGGAGTTCACCCACCTCAAGCACTACTCCTTCGACGCCCACCAGTTGCAGGGCAACTGCGAGCATTTCATGGGGGTAGCCCAGATTCCGGTGGGACTGGCCGGCCCCCTCACCGTGAACGGCGAGCACGCCCAGGGCGATTTCCTGATTCCAATGGCCACTACCGAGGGCACCCTCGTGGCCAGCTACAACCGCGGCATGCAGGTACTCAACCTGTGTGGCGGCGTGAAGTGCACCGTGGTGGGCGATGCCATGCAGCGGGCCCCGGTATTCGTTTTTGATGACGCGCGCGGGGCGCGGGACTTTGGGCAGTGGGTGGAGGAGAATATCGGCCAGATTCGGCCGCAGGCTGAAAGCACGTCGAGCGTGGCCAAGCTGCAATACATCGATACCTATCTGAGCAACAAGTTCGCCTACCTGCGCTTCAACTACAGCACCGGCGACGCGGCCGGCCAGAACATGGTGGGCCGCGCCACTTTCGCTGCCTGCTCCTGGATTCTGGAAAATTACAAGGGCCCCAAAATCGAGCACTTCTACCTCGAATCGAACTTTGCCACCGACAAAAAAGCTTCCCAAATCAACGTGATGCGCACTCGGGGCAAGCGCGTGGTGGCCGAAGCCGTGGTGAAACGTGACGTGCTGATGCAGCGCATGCGCGTGACGCCCGAGCAACTGGCCTATCACGGCCAAGTGAGCAACGTGGGCGCCTTCATCTCGGGGGCCAACAACAACGGCGCGCACTCGGCCAACGGCATCACGGCCTTGTTCATTGCCACCGGGCAGGACGTGGCCAACGTGAGCGAATCGTCGGCCGGCATCCTGTATTCGGAAGTGACGAAGGAGGGCGACCTCTACATCAGCATCACCATTCCCTCGCTCATCGTGGCCACCCACGGCGGCGGCACCGGCCTGGCCACCCAAAATGAGTGCCTGCAAATGCTGGGCTGCGTGGGTCGGGGCACAGTGCGCAAGTTTGCCGAAATCGTGGCCGGCGTGGTGCTGGCCGGCGAGCTGAGCCTGGGCGCCGCCATCAGCAGTTCCGACTGGGTGAGCAGCCACGAGCAATACGGCCGCAACCGCTAAAAGACCCTCTAAGTGCAACCTGACAGGACCTGTCATGCTGAGTAGAGCCGAAACCTTCTATGGTAAGCGCAACGCTTTACTATCGCAGTATAAGGTTTCTGCTCCGACCAGCATGTTGGTTTATCCAAACTTCCATTGATTGGCATGATGTTTAATCAAGCTGCCATGCAGCGTACATTTCCCCCTTTGACTAAATGACTGTCTCTACTAAAACACTTGCGGCACTGGTAATAGCCGTCCTTCTATCTGCGGGTAATGCCCACGCCCAGACGCAACGTGACCTTACCGAAATAGGCCTCGACCTGTTCCAACGCGCCAACGCACCCGATGCCTTGGCGCGTATGCGCCAAGACCTTATTAACGCCCCGGAAGCCTATCTGGTGCGCGTGGACCAGCCTGGCACGCTGGTACTGCTCGATAAGCGCCGGGTACGCATACCGGCCATGAAATACAACGTGGCCCTGCACCTGCTCGAAGTCCGCGACTCGACCGGCAGCCACGTCTGGCCGCCCGGCAGTCTCGATGGGTTTTACCTGGGCCAAGGTGCTGATGCCCGGCATTTTCGTAGCCTACCGGTACGCAATGGCAGCACCAAAACCGACTTCGTGGAGGTGCTGACTAACCCCGACAACACTCCGATTGTGCTAGGGGTGCAGCACCAGTACATTCATGATGATGCCCAGATTGACCCCATTCTGCGCACCGAAACCAAAGCCGCCCGCACTGAAATCGGGCAGGTGGTGGTGGCTGGCACTGGCCCGCTGCCCAGTGAGCCACTGCGGGTGGTGAGCCTCAACCAGCGCAGTGTGGGCAAGCTGTTTGGCACTAGGGCCCGTGAGGTTGATGAATGGGCGCTCAGACAGCACTTGGGCTATGCAGATTTAGGACAGGTCTTGCGCATTGTAGAGTATTATAACCAGATAAGCGTTAAATAAACTTTCCAGCCTACATAAGGCCTTAAGGCATAATTCGGCGACGAGGGTTTTATCGCTAAGCCATCAGCATAGATTATATAAAATATGCGGACCACATCGGTCCGACCCGTTGTAATTTTGGCACCCTATTTTTCATTCATTAGCGCTATTACCTTAAAGTGAGGCTTACCCACTCTATTACTGTTTTCGTATTGGCTTTGCTGGCGCTGCCAGCACTAGCTCAGAACTCACACGAGCTGGCCGAAGCTCGCACGCTTTACCGTCAGGCCAATGCGGCCCCCGCTACCATTACCCTCCGAGCGGCGTTGGCGAAACAAACCAGTGGTTTTTTTGGCGATGGCGCGTTCCACCCGGGCGCGTTGCGCACCTTTGATGGGCGCTACCGTCCGGTGCCAGGACTGCGCTTCCATGCCGGCCTGCGCCTGCTGGAGGCCCAGGATTCTATTGACCTTGATTCGACTCACCTCTGGCCCGTGGGCAGCCTACGCGGCTTCGACTTGGGCGAAGCCGACGGTAAAGGAGCAGATGCGCTGCGCCGCTTCCGTCCGCGCTTGGTGAAGGAGGGCAGCATGGGCGCGCGTCGCGAATTTGTTGAGGTCCTTACGGCCGTCGATGCGGGCCCGCTGTTGCTGGCGTGGCTCTATTCTTCAGGAGCAGATGCGGCGGCAGGCCGCCTTTCGTTTGCGCCGCTGCTGCTGGTAGGAGTTGGTAATGAACCCAACGAGCCACTCCACCCTATCAGCCTCAATCAGGGCGAAGTGCTGCGCCTATTTGGCAAGCGCGACGATGATATTCGGGCATTTGCCACGGCTCAGCACCTGCAATACGACCAGCCCGCCGATGTGGCCCGCATGATTGACCACTACAACCGCGTGGCGGTGGTGAAATAGGATATACCACGCACAAAAGCCCGTCATGCTAAACGAAGTCGAAGCATGGCGGGCTTTTGTGCGTGGTATATCCTCTGCCAGTCTAATCCATCATATCTGCCGATTTGGGTGGGTCGGGCACGAAGCCGGGGTTCCAGCTCATGGGGTAACGCGGGTCGACGTAGGGCAATGCCGCTTCGGTGAGGTAGAGCGGGCGGAAAGTATCGACCATCACGGCTAGCTCGTGGGTTTCCTTTTTGCCAAT
>Ga0265780_10005549_pt1 | contig 15928 bp, 11 predicted proteins | sample P1T30metagenome_FD_192432 | JGI IMG/M metagenome (GOLD analysis project Ga0265780, IMG submission 192432) | Plant litter microbial communities from East Loma Ridge, Irvine, California - P1 T30 | ecosystem: Environmental > Terrestrial > Plant litter > Unclassified | place: USA: California... | reverse complement strand
TAGTGCCGCCGTTCCAAGCATGCGGAGCGGTGGCCGAGTGGTCGAAGGCGCTCGCCTGGAAAGTGAGTATACGTCAAAAGCGTATCGAGGGTTCGAATCCCTCCCGCTCCGCCACTTAGCCCGTTAAAACGATCGTTGATCAGGCCGGCAGGTCACCGTCCGGCATATATCCTCGCCGCTTTTCGTCACCGGGAGGCGCCGCGCCATCTGCTCGTCGCTACTCACCGCCGGCCTCATTCCTTCGGTCAAAGGCGCTTGTAGAAACAGCACCTTGGCGATCTGATATTGATTCGCATCACGATCATGCGTAGCCCGCCGCAAAAAGGGGGCCATGATGAAGTTCTTTTCCTGTCTGCTCTGCACCACCGGCTTGATCGTCGCATCGCCGGGCCATGCGCAACAGACGCAAGCCACCGCAGTGGCAGACACGCAGCCGGCCGACATCATCGTCACCGGCGAGAAATCGCACCGGACGCTTCAGCAGACCACCACCAGCGTCGCGGTGACCACGCCCGAACGCATCAGGCAGGAGAACATCCTGACCGTGCAGGATGTCTACAACCGCACGGCTAACGTCTCGGAAACCTATGGCGCGGCGGGCTTCACGATCCGCGGCATCAACAATCAGGGCATCGGCGCGGGCGGAAATGCCGACACCGCGACCGTCTATGTCGACGGTGCGCCGATCCCGCGACTGGCGCTGTTCGGGGGGCCGACCGACCTGTGGGATGTCGAGCAGGTCGAGGTGCTGCGCGGGCCGCAGTCGACCATCCAGGGGTTGAACGCGCTGGCCGGCGCGGTGGTGCTGACCACGCGCGACGCATCCGTCACCGATTACGGGGCGGACGGGCGCGTGATGTGGACCAATCAGGACGATCGCACCTTTTCGGCGGCGATCGGCGGGCCGTTGATCCGCGACGAGCTCGGCGTCCGCGTGTCGGCGGAGCGTCGCGCCGATCGCGGGTTGATCCGCAACGTGACGCGCGGCGGCTATGACGACAAGCTGGCGCTGCTCAACCTGCGCGGCAAACTCCGCTGGACGCCGCAGGCGCTGCCCGGGCTCGACGTGCGCGCGAGCTACAATCGCGTGCGGCGCGACGGCGGCTATCTCTACGAATATACCGAACTGACGACGCCCGACTTCTACAAGCATCGCCAGTCGAGCAACGATCAGCGGAACCGCGGCCATATCAGGTCGGACATCGCCGTGCTGAACATCGGCTACGAGATCGCGCCGCGCGTGCGACTGTCGGGGGTGACATCGTTCAACCGCACCGCGACCCTCGCGCTGGCCGATGGCGACGGCACTGCGGCCGACGTGCAATATATCGACAACGACAGCCGCTACCGGACGTGGACGCAGGAGCTGCGGCTCAACTACGATGGCGAGCGGCTGAGCGGCGTGCTGGGTGCCTGGGCGTACCGGCGCGCGGGCCTGTACGATGCCAACAGCCGCGTGAACATCGTCACGCCGGTCGCCACGATCACCCAATTGCTGCAAGGCGGCGGCTTTCCCGCGGCAACCGCGCGGCAGATCGCCACCGCCTATGTCGCCGTGCTGCCGCAGATCCCGGTCCGCTACGTCGCCGACCAGCCGATGCGCGTTCGCAATGCGGCGTTGTTCGGCGACGCGCGGCTACGCGTCACCGATCGCCTCTCGCTGATCGGCGGCTTCCGCTACGATCACGAGGACAATCGCTACGGCGCGGAAACGATCGCGACCTTCAACGGCACCTTGCCCGCGCCGACCGCGCTCGCAGCCGCCGGGACGCCGCTCCATCGCGCGGTGACCGCGATCAACCGCGGCGTGCTGGCGCTCGTCGCGCAGGCGGCGTCGGCGCGCGCCAGCAACGCCCGCAGCTTCGACGCCTTCCTGCCCAAAGCCGGCATCAGCATGGAATGGACGCCGGAGCTGACCACCGCCGTCACGGTGCAGCGCGCCTATCGCTCGGGCGGGTCGAGCCAGAATATCGCGCGGGCGACACTGACCCCCTATGATCCCGAATATAGCTGGAATTACGAAGGCACGCTGCGATCGCGCTGGCTCGACGGGCGGCTGGCGATCAATGCCAACGTCTTCCACGTCGATTGGCGCGACCAGCAGACCAATGCGTTCTTCGGGCTCAACGCCTTCGACTATAATACGGTCAACGCCGGCAAATCGCATCTGTACGGTGGCGAGCTGGAGGTGCTCGGACGCGTCAATCGCCTGCTCGACGCCTATGTCTCGGCCGGGCATGTGCGCACGCGCTTCGATCGCTTCGCGCTGCCGGCCGGCGCGACCAGCATCATCGACCTGACCGGGTCGCAATTCCCCTATGCACCGCGCTGGACGCTGGCGGGCGGCGTCAACGCGCGCGCCGGAGCGATCACCGGCAACGTCAACGCCAATTACCGCAGCGGCGTCTATACCGACGTGGGCGTCGCGCAGGGGCAGAACCGCCTGCCGGGCCGGACGGTAGTCAATGCCCGGATCGGCTACGACGCCGGACGGTGGACGATGTTCGCGTTCGCGCGCAACCTGCTGGATGCCGATTATCTGCAATATCGCGGCCCGGACGGCCGGCGCGGCATCGTCGGCGATCCGCAGACGTTGGGGGCGGGGCTGGAAATGCATCTGTGATCGTTGCAGATCGCGCCCATGGTCACGCGCCGCCGATGAGGGTGGCACGGCGTACGGGAGACGGACGGATGAAGACGGCGATTGTCACGGGAGCCACCTCGGGGATCGGTCAGGCGACGACCCGCGCGCTGGTGGATGCGGGCTGGCAGGTGATCGCGACCGGACGTCGTGCCGACCGGCTTGCCGCATTGGCCGATGCGTTCGGTGACCGCGTGCATGCCGCCGTCTTCGACGTCCGCGACGAAGCGGCGCGCGATGCCGCGCTCGACGCTCTGCCGGCGCGGTTCCGCGACATCGACCTGCTCGTCAACAATGCCGGGCTCGCGCTCGGCACCGCCCCGGCGCAGAAGGCCGATCTCGATCAATGGCGGACGATGATCGATACCAATGTCACCGCACTCGTGTCGATCACGCACCGGTTGCTGGCGGGGCTGATCGCGCGCAAGGGCGGGATCGTCAACATCGCGTCGGTAGCCGGGACGTACCCGTATCCGGGCGGGAACGTCTATGGCGGCACCAAGGCGTTCGTGCAGCAATTCACGCTCAACCTGCGCTCGGACCTGCACGGTACCGGGGTGCGCGTCAGCGCGATCGATCCCGGGATGGTCGAAACCGAATTCACCTTGGTGCGGACCGGCGGCGACCAGGGCGCGTCCGATACGCTGTATGCCGGCGCGACGCCGATGACCGCCGAGGATATCGCGGCGACCGTGCTGTGGATCGCGACGCTGCCGCCGCATCTGAACGTCAACCGGCTGGAATTGATGCCGGTCAGCCAGTCGTTCGCAGGCTTTCAGGTCGCGCGCGGCGGCTGACGCCGCAAGCTGGGCTAGGCGGGCTCGAAGGCGAATTTCCTCCCGGCGTGCGCCTCGAGCGGCTATTACGCAGCCGAAATGAAACCTCGCGCCTGTTACCACGATCATCCGCCGCGATCCTGCCCGCTTGCTGCCGCGCAGGTGACGGTGGCAGCATGATCGTGCTGGAGCAGGTGTCGAAGCGGTTTGCGGACGGCACGGTCGCGCTGGACGCTATCTCGCTGACGATCCCGCGGGGCGCGGTCTTCGGGATCATCGGCCGCTCGGGCGCGGGCAAGTCGACGTTGCTGCGGCTGTTCAACGGATTGGAGCGGCCGAGCGCGGGCGTGGTGCGCGTCGACGGCCAGTCGCTCGAAGAGACCGGAGCCGCCGGACTGCGCGCGGTGCGGCGACGCGTCGGGATGATCTTCCAGTCGTTCGGGCTGCTCGCCAATCGCACCGTCGCGGGCAACGTCGCGCTGCCGCTCGAACTCGCCGGCGTCTCCACTGGCGAGCGGCGCGCGCGGGTGGCGGAGCTGCTCGAACGTGTCGGTCTGGCGGACAAGGCTGGCGTCTATCCTGCGCATCTGTCGGGCGGACAGCGGCAGCGGATCGGGATCGCGCGTGCGCTCGCCTCCCGGCCCGACGTGCTGTTGTGCGACGAGGCGACCAGCGCGCTCGACCCGGAGACGACGCGCGCGGTGCTGACCCTGCTCGGCGACCTCAATCGCGAACTCGGGCTGACGATCGTCTTGATTACGCATGAGATGTCGGTGGTGCGCGCGGTCTGCACGCAGGTGGCGGTGCTCGACCGCGGGCGTGTGGTCGAAAGCGGCACGGTCGATGCGGTGCTCGGCGGCGCCCGTCATGCCGCGACGCTCGCGCTGCTGGGGGATGCGGCGTGAGCGGGCTGTTCGCGCATGTCGTGTGGAGCGATGTCGCGATCGCGACGCGCGAGACGCTGGTGATGCTCGCCACGTCGCTGTTGCTGACGATCCTTTCCGGCGTGCCGCTGGGCGTGCTGCTGTTTCTCACCGACCGCGGGCAGCTGGCGGAGCGCGCGTGGCTCAATCGGCTGGCGGGGTCGGTGGTGAACGTGCTGCGCTCGATCCCGTTCGTGATCCTGTTGATCGTGATGATTCCGGTGACGCTGCGGATCGTCGGCACGTCGCTGGGGGTGGCGGGGGCGATCCCGCCGCTCGTCGTCGCGGCCGCCCCCTTCTATGCGCGGCTGGTCGAGCAGGCACTGCGCGACGTGCCGCGCACCACGATCGAGGCGGCGCAGGCGATGGGGGCAACGCGCTGGCAAATCGTCACCAAAGCGCTGCTGCCCGAGGCACTTCCGGGGCTCGTGTCCGGGGCGACCGTGACTGCGGTCGCGCTCGTCTCCTTCACCGCCATGGCGGGGGTCGTCGGGGCCGGCGGGCTCGGCGATCTCGCGATCCGCTACGGTTATCAGCGCTTTCAGACCGACGTCATGCTGGTCACGGTCGTGCTGATGGTCGTGCTCGTCCAGCTCATCCAATATGGCGGCGACCAGCTGGCGCGCCGCCTCGACCATCGTTGAGGATCATCATGCTGCATCGCCGCCTGCTCCTGTCGTCCGTGCCCGCGCTCCTGCTGGCCGCGTGCGGGGCAAAGGACAGCACGCCCAATCGCCTGACCGTCGCCGCCACGGCGGTGCCGCATGCCGCGATCCTCGAACAGGCCAGGCCGCTGCTGGCGAAGGCGGGCGTGACGCTGGAGGTGCGCGTCTTCAACGACTATGTGCAGCCGAACGTGCAGGTCGATCAGGGGCAGATCGACGTCAACTACTTCCAGACCAAGCCGTATCTCGACGAGTTCAACCGCGCGCACGGCACGCGGCTGGTGCCGGTCGCGGCGGTGCATGTCGAGCCGCTGGGGGGCTATTCGCGGCGCTGGAAGAGCATCGCCGCGCTGCCGGCCGGAGCGAGCGTCGCGCTCTCCAACGATGCGAGCAACGGCGGGCGGGCGCTGCTGCTCTTGCAGCAGGCCGGGCTGATCCGGCTGAGGAACCCCGCCGATCCGCTCGCGACGCTGCGCGATATCGTCGTCAATCCCAAGAGGTTACAATTCCGCGAGCTGGAAGCGGCGACCGTGCCGCGTGTGCTGGGTGAGGTGGATCTCGCGCTGATCAACACCAATTACGCGCTCGATGCCGGGCTGAACCCGGTGCGCGACGCCTTGGTGATCGAGGACCGGAAGTCACCCTATGGCAATTACGTCGTCGGGCGCCCGGGAGCGGAAAAGGACGCGCGCGTGCGCAAGCTGGTGGCTGCCTTGCACAGTGCGCAGACGCGTGCGTTCATCCAGCGGACCTATAACGGCGCGGTTTTACCGGCCTTCTGATTGCTATCGAACCGTCACGGGGACCGAAAAGTCGAGTGTCGCCCCGGCCGGGACCCGGCCGCGGGGGCGAAAGCGGATCGCGTTGGTCAGTCCGGCGGCCGCGCCGGGCACGTAGGTCCAAGTCAGCCCCTGATCGGCGGAGAAGTCGACATCGTCGCTCGTGCTCGCCGGCCCGTCATAGCTGAGCGCGACCGCATTGCCCGACGGGGTCATCGCGAAGCTCACCAGCCCGGCCGACGTGCCGTCGCCGTCGAGCGCGAGCGTCTGGCGCGGCGCGATCGGCATCACCACGGTGACGTTGCCGTCGGTCGCGACGATGTCGGGGTTGTTGAGCTGGACGCTGACGCGGCGCTTGCCGCCCGGCACTGCCTTGGGGAAGCTGGTGCCGTTGACCGGATCCCAGGTGGTTCTCCCGCTGGCGGTGAGCACCAGCTTGCGCGCCGCGACGGTCAGCGTGATGTCGACGATCGTGGTGGCGGTGTCCTTCTCCAGCCCGAGGATGCACGCACCGAGGGCGCCGATCCCCTGGCAGATGTACCAGTCCCATTTGATCGTCAGGCGATCGGTGTAGACGCCCTCCGCCAGTCCGGCGGTGGCGAGCGGGCGGACGAAGAAGGGCAGCTCGGCCGAGGTGCCGCCGAGCAGCCCGAGCAGGTTCAGCAGATCGCCCTGCATGTAATCGACCGTGCCGTTGTTGGCGATCGGCACGCTGTTGTTGGGATCGGCCGACAGCGCATAGGAGAGCGTCGGCGCGCCGGCGGTGGCCGGGGCGAGCTTGAGCGCATTGCGGCTCTGGAACGTCGCCTTGATGTAATTGCCGCTCAACACCTTGAGCAGCCCCGGCGTGCAGACGAGCCCGGCGCGGCTGCGCAACGCCGGCACCCCGCCGGTGGTGGCGACGGCAGCGGGCGAGAAGCTGCCGAGATCGGTCGCGGTCAGTGCGGTGGCGGTGCAGGCGGCGGCGAGCGCAGGCGTCGCGCCGAACGCCCCGAGAACCGCCGTCAGCGCGAGCAGGAGCGCGCGGCACAGGGTCGACGATCGGGACGGGATGGCGCGGGACATCATGCTCTCAAAGCGCTCGGCAGGCCGCTACCCTAAGAGCGGAGTAACTAAGATATCGTGAAAGCCTCGCGGTTTTCGGCGCGGTCGAGCGTGGCGAGCGCATGGGCGGTAGCGCGGCGGGTCGCGGCATCGGGGGCTTGCCGGTGCTCGGCGACGCGCAGCCAATGCCGCCCGAGCGCCGCAAAGCCCAGCGTCCCGGCGAGGCCGGCGATGCGATGCGCCTCGGCGGCCAGCCGCGCGTCATAGGGCGCATCGAGCACCGCCTCCAGCGCGCGGCGCAGGCCCTGCAGCAGCCTCGTGACCGCCGCCGTACCGAACGTCGCGTCAAGCCGCTCGATCGTGGCGAGCCGCTCGGCGTGGCGCCATTCGGCGACGGCCGCGGGCAGGTCCGCCCCGAGCCGGCGGAGGTCGATGGCGGCGACATAGCCGCGCGCGCTCCAGTCGGTCGCCGCGATCCACTCCTGCGACGCGATGGCAAGGGCGGGCGTGACACGGTCGAGCAGCAGCGCACGCAGCTCCGCCGGATCCGCTTCATCAGCCGCGTGCAGCAGGATGTCATCGTCTCCGACGACCACCGCCGAAGCGGCGCAGCGCCGGAAGTGCCAACCGCGATGCCCCGCGAGCCTCGCAGCCTCGCGGATAGCATCCGAGATGGAGTCAATCAGTACAATCATCCTATGCTATGTTACTCAGTTATTTGGGTTTTGGTTGCAATTGCATCTGGACAACGGGGGAGGGGACCGCAATCTTCGATAGCGATAACAACTGCAACCACAACGGCATGGCAGAAGACGGACGCAGGCTGGGAGGACGCGCCTTGGTCGCCGATGACCATCCGCTGACCCGCGAGGGACTGGCGATGGCGGCGCGTGCGGCGCTGCCGGGCGTTTCGGTGGTGGCGGCGGGTTCGATCGCCGAGGCGCGCGCGCTGACGCAACGATCGCCGATGCGGATGATCCTGCTCGATTTCCACCTGCCCGATGCGCGCGGCTTCTCCGGACTGCTGACCTTGCAGATGGATGCGCCGACCACGCCGATCGTGGTGGTGTCCGCCAGCGAGGAGTCGCGGCTGGTGGAAGCGGCGCGCGCGGTCGGGGCGGCGGGCTATCTGTTCAAGAGCCTGCCGCTCGACGATCTCGCCGAGCGGCTGCGGCGCGTCGATGGCGGGCAGCGTATCTTCCCGCCGGTCGCGCCGGCCGATGCGGCCGGGTTGGCCGACCTGCGCGCGCGGCTGGCGTCCTTGTCCAATGCGCAGCGCGCGGTGCTGGTGGCGCTGGCCGACGGGCGCGCGAACAAGCAGATCGCGCGCGACCTCGGCGTGACCGAAGCGACGGTCAAGGCGCATCTGACCGCGATCTTCCGCAAGCTGGGGGTCGCCAACCGCGCGCAGGCGCTGCTCGCCGCGCGACCACTGATCGGCCGCGCGGAGCCGTGACCACGCTTGCGCCACCCGCTCCGCCGTCGCGGTGGCGCTTCCTGCTGATCGCGACGCTGACGCCGCTCCTGCTGGCGGCGCTGATCGGCTGGACCGGCGTCGAACATGCACGGTCGCTGGAAGCGCAGGCGGAAGCGGCGCGATCGTTCGAGCGCGAGCGGGTGTTGTTGCTGCTGATGTCGGCGGTGAAGGACGCCGAGACCGCGCAGCGCGGGCTGCTGCTGACGGGCGATCGTGCGTTCCTGGCACCTTATGCCCCGGCGCGCGCCGAGGTCGAGCGACTGCTGGGCGCGGCGGGCGCGGCCGGCCGGTCGCTGCGCCCGGCGATCGCGGCCAAGTTCGCCGAGCTGGACGCGACGATCGCGCTGTTCGAGCGCGGCGATGCCGCGGCGATGCGGCGGGAGGTCGCGTCGGGGCGCGGCAAGCGGATCATGGACGCGCTGCGCGACGCGGTGGCGGCCGCCGCGGCGGCCGAACGCACCCGCAGCGCCGAGCGTTCGGCCTCGTTCAGGCGCCATCGCGACGACAGTTACCGGCTGCTCGAGGTGAGCGGCGCGCTGGCCGGTCTGATCCTGCTCGGCGTCATCCTGGCGTTGTGGCGCTCGCTGTCGGAACGCCATGCGGCGGCGCGCGCCGCGCACGAGGCCGCGACGCGCCACGCCGCGATCCTGGCGAGTACCACCGACACGCTGCTGATCGTCACCACCGGCGGGACGATCGAGACGATCAACGCCGCCGGGCAGGACTTGCTGGGCTATAGCGCGGCGGAACTCAGCGCACGCGATCTGGCGACGGTGCTGCCATCGCGCGCGGGCGGCGACGACCTTCGCGCGCGGTTCGGCGCAGGCGCGGCGCGCGGCGTCTTCCCCGATCAGGTCGCGCGGCGGCGCGACGGCAGCGACGTGACCGTCGATGTCGCGATCGGGGTGATGCATGGCCCGGATGGCGACCGGCTCGTGCTCTCGCTGCGCGATGCGTCCGACCGGCTGCGGATCGCCCGCGCCAAGGACGAGCTGATCTCGACCGTCAGCCACGAATTGCGGACGCCGCTTACCTCGGTGGTCGGATCGCTGGCGCTGTTGCGTGCCGCCGATGCCGGCGAATGGCCGCCGCAGGCGGTGCGGCTGGTGGCGATCGCCGACAATAACGCGCGGCGATTGATCCGGCTCATCGACGACATGCTCGACGTCGACCGGATCGAGAGCGGGCAATTGACGATCGCGCGCAAGCCGCTCGATCTGCGGACGATCACCGCGCAGGCCACGCTCGATGGCGAAGGGGTAGCGCAGCGGCACGCGATGACGCTGGTCGATGTGGTCGCGCCCGCGCCGGTGATGGTCGCCGGCGACGACGGGCGGTTGCTCCAGGTCGTCACCAATCTGGTGTCGAACGCGATCCACGCCTCGGTGCGCGGCGAAACCGTCACGCTGCGCACCGAGGTGGCGGGGGGACGCGCGCGGGTGAGCGTCGACGATCATGGCCCGGGCGTGCCCGCCGACCTGCGCTCGCGATTGTTCGACCGCTTCCAGTCGCAGCGCGCCTCGGGCGGCACCGGGCTGGGGCTCGCGATCGCGCGCGAGATCGTCCGGCGGCTGGACGGCACGATCTGGTTCGAGGATCGCGCGGGTGGCGGGACGCGGTTCGCGTTCGACCTGCCGCTGCTCACGGACGCGACCGGCGACGCGGTGGGGCAGGCGGGGACGCCGCTGATCCTGCACGTCGATGACGATCACGACTTGTGCGAGGCGATGACCGTGGCGCTGGAGGATGTCGCGACGATGATCTGCGCCAAGGGGCTGGATGCGGCGCGCGCCGATATGCGCGACCGGCGACCGACGCTGGTCCTGCTCGACATGGCGCTGGGCGACGGCACGGGCGCGGCGTTAATACCGGAGCTGCTCGACGCCGGCGGGCAACCGATCCCGCTCGTCCTGCTCACTGCGGCGGACGTGCCGCCGGAGATCGCGCGGCGCGCGACGGCGGTGCTGGTCAAGGGACGGCACGATCTGGCGGCGGTGGTCGAGACCATCCGGCGACAGCTCCGCGAGCTGGGGGCGCACCGATGACCGGGCCGCTGCGGCTGCTGCTCGTCGACGACGATCCCGATATCCGCACGATCGTGACGCTGGCGCTCGGGCTCGATCCGGCGATGACGCTGGTCGCGGTCGGCACGCCCGACGAGGCGCTGGCGGCGATTGCGGCCGGGCCGCCGTTCGATGCCGCGCTGCTCGACGTGACGATGCCGGTCATGGACGGGCCGGCGCTGCTCGGCGCGGTGCGGGCGATCGTGCCGGACCTGCCGGTGATCTTCATGACCGCGCACAGCCGCGCGCATGAACTGGTCGCGCTGTACGCGGCCGGGGCGCGGGGGGTGATCGTCAAGCCGTTCGATCCGCTGACGCTGGCGGTGCAGGTGCGCGCGCTGCTGCCCTAGAGTTTGATCCACTCACGTCGAAGCGGGCCGGTGCCGCCGCCGATGGCCGACCTCAGCGCGGCGCGGCGTTGCGATCGAGCTTCAGGCGCAGCGTCACGAACGGGCCGCGGCGGGTGTAGCGATCCTGCGCGAGATCGCGGTCGCGATAGCCGCTGACATTGTAGCCGGCGCTGATCCACAGGTCGCGGACCGGCGAGACGCCAATGTTCGGCCCGGCGCTGAACGCCAGCGTGCGGCTGGTGATGCCGTGCTGGACCGAGCCCTGCACGCCGAGGTCGACATGCGCGCCGAGGTCGCGGCGGACCTCTGCGCCGACGATCTGCGTCAGCCCGGTGTAATCGTCGCCGCCGAAGCTGCCGCGCACCCATTTGACGCCGTGATAGAGCGTCATCTCAAGGCCATGGCCGTCGCCTTCCGCGCCGCTGCGGTAATTGACCGCGATGTTGTTGACCGCGCGGCGGGTCGCCTGGAACAGGTCGCCCCCCGCCGCGACGCCCAGCACGTTGGCGGCGGTGATGCCCGCGCCGGCGCGGTCGTCACGCCATTGCAGACGCTCGAGAATCGACCAGCGGCTGTCGATCGGTCGCCATGCCAGCGCGGCGTCGGCGGTCAGCGAGGAGGCATTCCCGACCCCGTACCAGCGCACGCCAAGCGCGAGCGACCGGCCTTCGCCCAGCGGGCGCAACAGGTTGGTGGTCAGCCCGAAGCGGTTGCCCTGCGCGCTGGCGCGATATTCGCCGCGGCCGTTCCACGACCAGCGCGGGGCGCGATAGCTGGCACCCATTGTAATCGCGGCATAATCGCCGCCGCCATTGTCCTGCACGGTGATGCCGGGGGCGAGCGCGCCAAAGGCATTGAGCCCCGTGGTGGGGTCGGCGTGGCCGCGCAGCGTGGTGCTGGCGTCGAGCGAGGCGTCGACGATCCAGCGCGCGCCGATCGGCAGCGACTGGCTGAGGCCATATTGCGCGAACAGCCGCGGCGCGTCCTCGCTGCCCGACGCCTGTTGATTGAGCGTCGTCAACAACTTGCCGCCGGTCCACGGCGCGACGTCGAAGCCGAGGCGCGCGGTCTGCGCGTCGCGGCCGGCGCCCTGCGCGACCTCATAGCCGCCGATCAGCCGCACGTTCGGGGTCAGCCGGTAGCCGGCGAGCAGCTGGTGGCGGGCCGGGAAGTCAAGGCTGTCGGTGGCGCCGCCGGGCGCGAATTGCGTCTGGCCGGTGAGCGTCAGCTTGCCGTCGAGGACCGACTGCGTCCCACCCAGCGTCAGCAATTGCGAGGTCCGGTCACGCCCGGTGACGCCGCGGTCGCGGGCGAGCTGGGTTCCGGCGAAGAGCGTGCCGCGATCGCGCCGAAATTCGAGCCGTGTATCGAGCGCGGTGCGCGTTTCGGGGCCGTCGAGCTGTTGCTGGTGCCAGCCGGTCGCGATCAGTGACAGGCGCGGTGCGAGCTTCACGCGGCTGTCGACCCCGACGCGGCGCGCGCCGGCCTCGACGACATTCTGCTGCGACACACCGAAGTCGCGATCCTGCTGCCGGGCATAGACCAGCACGTCGGCGCGCGGGCCGTGATGCTCGGCCTCGGCGAGCCAGGCGCGGCCGGTGTCGAGCCCGCCGCGTCCGCCGCTCGCCGCTTCGGCGCGCAGCTCGGTGGTGGCGGTCAGCCGTGCGCGCAGGTCGACCGCGAGCAGGTCGGCGGTCGCGGTGGTCTCGTCGTGGAGCGCGCTGGCGCCGACCTCGACCTTGCCGCCGGCCAACCGCACCGCGCCGCGCCCGCCCGCGACCTTCTTGCGACCGCGTCCGTAGGTTTCATAGTCGACGACGATCACCACCGGGTTGAGGCTCGGGTCGCGGGTTAGCACCGGCTCGCGGAAGCGGATCGTCCCCGCGCCGGTGTCGATGTCGTAATCGATGTGGCGCGTCATCGGCGTGGTGGTGACGACCCGCTCGGGGCGGAAGCGGTCGCGGACCTCGATGCGCAACTTGTCGCTGTTGGGGACGATGTCGCGCGCGGCGAGGCGGTACGGACCCGACAGGCCGTTGCCGGGGATCTCGTCGCGCGCATAGCGTTCGTCGGTGTGCGCGGCGAAGGCGCTGAACAGCAGGCGGCGACCGTCATATTCGGCCTTCACGCCGTTCAGCGTGCGGCTGTACCGGCCGAGCCGCGTCGCGGTCAGCCCGGTTTCGTAATCGCCGAACAGCGCGTAGACGTCGCGACGCTCCAGCCGCAGATACAATTTGCGGTCGGTCGGCGCGTCATAGCCCTGGCGGGTGCCGTCGCCATAGACGGTGTAATAACGATCGGGGTCGATCGTCCCGAGCAGTCCGCGCGTGCGGTCGCGCTGCCGGTCGCTGTCATAGGCGAGCGTCGCCAGCCACGCGCCCTTGATCCGGCCCTTGGCGTAGAAGGCGAGCTGCCCGTCGCGCACCCAGCGGCCGCGCGCCAGCGGCTCGCCGTGACGGCGCAGCGTGTCGAACCCGAGCGTGCCGGCGCCGAAGCCAACGACGGTCAGCCCGCGCGCCGGCGCGGCGAGCCAGCCGGTGACGTCGATCGTGCGGCGCGTGTCGCGGTCGGCGAGATCGATCTGCGCGCGGACCTGCCCGCTCTGCATCGTCGGTTCGAGCGCGACGAACGCATAGCCGTCGTCGCCGACGACCCGCGCGCTGTGCGCCTCGCCGTTCGCGATCTGCCGGCGCTCCTGCGCGATCGCGATCTCCTCGGCGACCGCATAAGGCGCGGCGACGCGGACGGTGAGCAGGGTGCCGGCGCGGACCGGTTTCCCCTGCGCATCGGTGGCGCGCAGCGCGAGCAGCGGGCGGGTGAGGCCGTCGGCGATCAGCCGGCTCTTGTCGGCGACCGCGACGACCTGCACCGGCGCGCCGGCATAATGGACGGTCTGCGACAGCGTCGTGGCGACGCTGCCGTCGGCATCGAGGATGCGCGCGACCAGCCGGTTGTCGCCCGGCACAACCGGCACGCCCGACCAGCGCGCGATCGCGATCGTTCCGGCCGCATCGGTATCGGTGCCGTCGAAGGCGAGCGGGTCGGTAGCGACGCCGTTGATGGTCAACGCCACCCGCTGGCCGGGGCGATGCTTGATGACGACGCGGATCGCGGGCGCGCGCGGATTGTGGTCAGCGGTCGGGAAGAGGAACGCGGTGCCCGGCGTCTCGCCGACGAACCAGTCGCGACCTGCGCCCGCCGCCGCGCCGTCGCTGCGGACCGGGACCGGCAGCGCGGCATCGGCGGCGGCGGTGCGGCCGGTCGGGCGGAGCTGGAAGTCGACGCGCTTGAGCAGCCCGCCGTCGCTTTCGACGAAGCGCGAGGTGGCGCTGCCGGCCTGACGCGTGTCGGCGTCGCAGGCGACCGGTTCGTGGCTGGCGGGCACCGAGGCGCGGTCGAGCGCGACGACGTGCCGGCCGGCGCGCACGCCCTCGAAATGGTAGAGCCCGTCCTTGTCGGTGACGACGAACGTGCCATCCTCGAGCAGCAGGCGGATGCCGCGCACGCCACGCCGGCCCTGCGCCGGATCGCCGCACGCGCCCTCGGTGACGCGGCCGATCACGGTGAAGCCGTCGCTGAACAGCAAAGGGCGGACGCGGATCGCCGCCGCCGCCTCGTTGCCGGTGATGCCGGCGCTGCCGCTCGCCAGCACGCGGTTGATCGTCTCGCCCGCCTTCGCGCCCATCGCGATCGTTACCGCATAGCGCAGCTCGGCGGTGGCGCGCGGCGCGATCATCGGAACGACGAAGTCGAGCTTGCGCGCGTCGCTGCCGCGCACCGGTTCGGCGACGCCGTGCGTCGAGCCCGGTTGGTAGCGCAGCCCGGCGGGCAGCAGATCGGTGACCGCGACGTTGCGCGCGGGTGCGTCGCCGCGATTGGTGACGGTGACGCGGTACTGGACGACATCGCCCGGCGACGCCTCGCGCGTCGAGGCGGTCTTGGTGAGCAGGAGGATGGTATCGCCGCTGCGGTCGAGCGGAATGTCGGAATAGAAAGGCTCGGGCGAGTCGATCGTGAACGCTGCGCCGAACGACGCATCGTTGATGAGGAACGGCTTGCCGCCCGGGTCGCGCAAGCTCGCCAGCGCGCTGCGCTCGCGCGTGGAGGGCGCGGCATAATTGCCGGGCGGGACGATCCGCAGGTGATAGGTGCCTGGCGCGACGAGCGGGAAACGGTAATTGCCGCTGGTGAACGGATAGAGCCGCCCGCTCGCATCGCGCGCCGAACCGCCGCTGATAACGGTCGCGGGATAGGCGCTCAGGCCGTCGTCGCCGTAGACGGTGGCGAGATTGCCGTTGGCGTCGAGCAGCGAGACTTCCGCGCCGTCGATCAAGGCGCCGGTCATCGAATCGAAGACATAGCCGGCCGGGTCGACGAGCAGCATCGCCTCGCTGGCGTCGCTGAATTCGTTGCCCGCAAACGCCATGCGCAACTTCGGGGTGCGCGAGCGGGTCGGATCGCACGCCGACAGTTCGGGATGCTCGCCGCCACGCGGGACGCCGCCGGCGAACACGCCGGTGTTCTCGCCGGTCTCGAACAGCGGCAGCTTGAAGACACCGCGATCGGTGTCGACGTCGATATAATCGGTCTCGCGCTTGGCCGGATCGTGGTTCTCGCCGGGCGCGTCGAGCACGATGATCATCGGCTGGCGCGTGTCGATGGTCCGCAGCGGCGCGGCGCGCGCGAGGTCGGCGGCGTCGATCGGCGCGGGCGAGAAACGCAGCTCCGGCACGGTGTCGCAGCGCATCCCGCTGAACTGGAAGCCGATCGGCGGGAGGCGGAAGCTGAGCGCGGTCGGGCGGCGGGTGCGGTCGACGTCGAGCGTCACGGTGTTCGACGCGACCGTGGCGCGCGCGTCGGGTGCGCCGAACGACAACTGCGCGGTATTGGCGATCCGCACGGTCTGCGCCGTCGCGGGGAGCGCCGCGAACAGGCACAGCGCCGCGATCACCAGCGCATGGGCGATTGCCAGCAGTGATCGGGCGCGTGCGACGGGCATGACTTGTCCCTGCCCGGCGCACGGGGTGCGCGCCGGAGTGGCGTTCATGGGCGGGAGACGGCGGGGCGGCGGCTAGTCGATCTTGACCTTGAACGACGCCGCGACCGAGCCGCCGCCGCTGACGGTGCCGACATTGGCGATCACCTTCTTGGCGACGCCGTCGAACGAGGCGGTCAGGCCATCGGTCTCGGCCGCGTCGTCCGAATCGTCG
>Ga0265780_10005548_pt1 | contig 15934 bp, 7 predicted proteins | sample P1T30metagenome_FD_192432 | JGI IMG/M metagenome (GOLD analysis project Ga0265780, IMG submission 192432) | Plant litter microbial communities from East Loma Ridge, Irvine, California - P1 T30 | ecosystem: Environmental > Terrestrial > Plant litter > Unclassified | place: USA: California... | reverse complement strand
TGCCCATGCGCCGCATGCCACCGCGCCAGAAACGCCGTAGCGTGGTGTCGTTGGTCTGGTAGTTCCAAGGGGTGCCGTGGCCAAAGGCCTTCCATTCCTCGTGGGCGCGGGTCAGCGGCTCATGGTGCGAAGTTCCCATTACGATGCCGTACATATCGGCTAGTTCGGGGTTCAGCGGGTCATCCACGTTGAACATATTGCCCCACATGGCGGGCCACAAGTAATTGCCCTTGAGCCGCAGAATCAACTCAAACATGTGGGTATACATCTTCGAGTTAACCCCACCGAACTTCTCGCGGCTCCAACCCGAGAGCGCCGGGGCCTCGTCGTTGATGAAGATGCCCCGGTACTTCACCGACGGCTCGCCCAGTGTGTGGCGGGCGGCGGGAATGTGTAGGGTCGCCTGCGGCTTCACCGGCACGTCGGCCCACCAGTACCAGGGCGATACCCCAATCTGCTGCGAGAGGTCGTAGATGCCGTAAATCGTGCCACGCTTGTCGCTGCCGGCAATCACCAGCGCCTGCTTCACGCCGGGCAGCGGGTTGGCCACCACCTGCCGCACGAAGGTTTCCCACTTGCCCGCCACGCCGGCCGTGCTGAGCTTGCCCGCTTTCACCAGTCCGTCAATCAACGGGCTTTTGCCCAACGTACCGATGAGCACTACTTCCTGCCCACTGGGCTGGCTGGTACTGAAAACAGGCTCCGTCCTCGTCACGCGTTGCACGTCGGCTTGCAGGTCCTTGGCCGCCCGCAGCACGCCCGGCCAATCGGCCGCGCTGGCGTAGATGGCGGCGGTTTTGCCGTTGGCGGCCAGGGTGAAGGCGGTAGCGGCTTTGGTGGCGGCCTTAGCAGTGGCAGGCTTGGTTTGGGCCTGGGCAGCGGGGCTGCTCAGCAAAGCCACTAGTACCCCAAGCGGTAGGAAGGTTGTCGTTTTCATGGCTGAATGCAGAGATGCAACGCTTCGCGTCGCTGAACGGTATCAATTGGTAAAATCCCTGACGATGAGACGACAACTGTCGCGTCTCTACATCGTTTTGGCGTGGCTGTGCTAGAATTTCACCACTTCGTAATAGGCCTGCTTTGGCTTGTAGTTCTCATCAAAAAGCAGCGGGTGGTTTTTGCGGCCCGCCACCGGATAGGTATCGAGCCAGGTGTAATGGTCCGAGATATTCCAGAACGTGACGCCCGTTAGGTTCTTCGCTTCTTCGCGGAACACCTTGAAAAACATCTTGTACTGCGCAGCCTGCTTTTCCTGCATCTCCGGCGTGTAGGCGTCCGATTCGTCGGGGCGCTTGGCGCGGCGCTCCTTCTCCCACGGATATACCGACACGTCCAATTCCGTTACCTGCACCTTCAGGCCCAGCGAGGCAAAACGCTCGATGGTGGCGCGTAGCTCCTGCTCGGTGGGCTCGTAGAGCGACCAGTGCCCTTGCAGTCCTACGGCGTCAACAGGCACTTTGGCCTCCTTCAGTTTCTTAAGCAGCTTGTACACGCGCTCCATCTTCTCGGGGCGCTCGGTGTTGTAGTCGTTGTAGAAAAGCACGGCCTTGGGGTCGGCCGCGTGGGCATAGCGGAAGGCTTCGGCAATAAAGTCTTCGCCGCAGATTTTATACCAGTCCGAGTTGCGCAGAAACTCCTGCGGGTTGTCGGCAATGGCTTCATTCACCACATCCCAGGCGTAGATTTTGCCCTTGTAGCGCTTCACTACCGTATCAATGTGGTCGTGCAGGCGCTTGAGCAGCACTTCCTTGCTCACCTGGCTGCCGTCGGTGTTTTTGAACAGCCATTTCGGCGTTTGCTCGTGCCAGCACAGGTTGTGGCCGCGCACCCGCAGCTTGTGGGCTTGGGCATAATCTACGATGGCATCGGCTGGGCCCCAGTTGTAGTGGTTTTCCTCCGGGTGAATAGGGCCCATCTTCATGTCATTCTCCGGCGTAAGGCTGTTGAAATGCTGAAGGATGAGCGCCGATTCGGCCGGGTTTTGCAGAGCGCGGGGCGACACTGCCACACCCACTGGGAAGTAGTCCTTATAATAATCCTTCAGCCCTTTTTCGGCCGACGGGCGCTGGCTACTGGTGAGGGCAAAGCCAGCGAGCAGCAGGGGTGCCAAGAGAAGCTTTCGGTTCATAGTGTGGTTCGTGGTTGGACAAAGCAGTAGCTGTTCGCCTCCAATCAGGAAGCGACCAATACATGCTGCTATGTCAGGTAGTTATTTTAGATTTCGCTTGTATTGCGGGCACACGCCGGCAAGCGTAAGCAGGTGGAGAGGCACTCCGGTCACCGGGCCCACTGGACCCGCCCATAGATTTCCGGCCGACTCACCAACCAGCCGGAAATCCTCCCGAAGCGCCTCAGTAAAACGGCCGCTTGTTGCAGCAAGCGGCCGTTTCCACCGCCTTCAAAAATCAAAAACTTCCCCGGCCAGCCGCCTCACTGTTCCCACCATTTAGCAGCCGGCCGGTTCCGTTTTTTGTTGTCTGTATCAGAAAAAAAGAATGTCTTGCTGAATGCAGCTGAAGCATCTCGCATTCACTCATTAACTGTTTAGCGAAGCGGTATAGATGCTTCGGCTGCACTCAGCAAGGCGTTCTACCAATCAACCCTAGATATACTGGTTGATAATGGCTTCCAGCCACTCCTGCTTGCCGCTTTTCGGCAGAGGCTCGCCCGATTTGTGGGCAATGGTGCGCAGGTCTTCCAGCGTCAGCTGGCCCTTCTCGAACGCCGCACCTTCGCCCGAATCAAACGAAGCGTAACGCTCCGTGCGGAACTTCCGGTAAGGCGACTTTTCGAGGATGTCGTTGGCTGTCACCAGGGCGCGGGCGAAGGTGTCCATGCCCGCGATGTGGGCAATGAAGATGTCTTCCAAATCCGTCGAGTTGCGGCGGGTTTTGGCGTCGAAGTTGATGCCCCCCTGGGTGATGCCACCGGCCTCCAGGATGATGAGCATGGACTCGGTCAGCTCGTTGAGGTTATTGGGGAATTGGTCGGTGTCCCAGCCGTTCTGGTAGTCGCCGCGGTTGGCGTCGATGCTGCCCAGCATGCCGGCGTCGGCGGCTACCTGCAGCTCGTGCTGGAAGGTGTGACCGGCCAGCGTGGCGTGGTTCACTTCCAGGTTCAGCTGGAAATCGTTCTCCAGGCCGTGCTCCTTGAGGAAGCCGATGACGGTAGCGGCGTCAAAGTCGTACTGGTGCTTGGTGGGCTCGGCCGGCTTGGGCTCAATGAAGAACTTTCCGGTAAAGCCTTGCTGACGAGCATAGTCGCGGGCCATGGTCAGGAAACGGGCCATGTGGGCCTGCTCGCGCTTCATGTCGGTGTTGAGCAGGGTCATGTAGCCCTCACGGCCGCCCCAGAACACGTAGTTCTCGCCGCCCAGCGCGATGGTCGCGTCGATGGCATTTTTCACTTGCGTGGCGGCGTGGGCCACCACCTGGAAGTCGGGGTTGGTGCTGGCGCCGTTCATGTAGCGCGGGTTCGAGAACACGTTGGCCGTGCCCCAGAGCAGTTTTACGCCGCTTTCGGCCTGGTGCTGCTTGGCATAATCCACAATGGCAGCAAGATTACGCTCGTACTCGGCCAGCGACGAACCCTCGTCCACTAGGTCGATGTCGTGGAAGCAGTAGTAGGGCGTGCCGAGCTTGGTGAAGAACTCAAACGCAGCGTCCATCTTGTCTTTGGCGCGGCCCACGATGTCGCTCTGGGCGTCCCAGGCAAACGTCTTGGTGCCGGGGCCAAATGGGTCGCCGCCGGTGCCCACGAAGGTGTGCCAGTACGCCGTAGCGAAGCGCATGTGCTCCTTCATGGTCTTGCCAGCTACTACGCGGTTCTCGTCGTACCACTTAAATGCCAATGGGTTATCTGATTCGCGGCCTTCGTAGCGAATGGTGTCGATACCCGTAAAAAATTCTGTCTTCGAGAGCGTGTTGCTAGACATGGGATAAAGTGTTTGGTTGGGGAACTAATTGGGATAAAGTCTCTTGCCAGCGAGCATAAGCCAACTGGTATTGTTCGCGGAGTTCAGTGGTGGGCTCCACGGTAAGAATGCGTTCGAGCCCGCCGAAGGCTTCGGCCGCACTGGCGTATACGCCGGTTCCGATGCCAGCGCCGCGAGCAGCGCCCTGGGCCGCGTCGGTATTGTAGAGCTCCAGCGTCACATCGCCGGCGTTCACAAAGGCCTCACGGAACACCGGGCTGAGGAACATATTGGCGTTGCCGGCCCGCACGGTGCGCACCTGCACGCCCATCTGGCGCATGATGTTCATGCCGTAAATCAGGGCGAACACGATGCCTTCCTGAGCGGCGCGCAGCAGGTGGCTTTGCGAATGCACGTTGAAATTCAGGCCGTGCAATTCGGCATCAGTGGGGCGGTTTTCGAGGATGCGCTCGGCGCCGTTGCCGAAGGGAAGGAACACGAGGCCCTCCGAGCCTACCGGCGCCTGTGCGGCGCGGCGGTTCATCTCATCGTAGGGCATTTCGCCCACGATTTTGCGCAGCCAGCTGTTGAGAATGCCGGTGCCGTTCATGCACATGAGCACGCCGTTGCGCGGCTGCGCGGCCGTGTGGTTGACGTGCACAAAGGCGTTGACGCGCGAGGCCGGGTCCGACGCCGGGGCATCGGTGATGCCGTATACGACGCCCGAGGTACCGGCCGTGGCTGCGATTTCGCCGGGGTTGAGCACATTGAGCGAGAAGGCGTTGTTGGGCTGGTCGCCGGCCCGGTAGCTGATGGGCGTGCCGGCCGTGAGGCCCAGTTCGTGCGCGGCCTCGGCGCTCAGCTGGCCCTGCACCGAGAAGGTTTCTACCACCTCGGGCAGCAGGTCGGCACTGATGCCATAATAGTCCAGCAGTTCCTGGGCAATGGCCTGGTTCTTAAAGTTCCAGAACACGCCTTCCGACAGGCCCGACACGGTGGTCTGCAGCTGGCCCGTCAGCTTGAAGGAGATGTAGTCGCCGGGCAGCTGAATCTTGTGAATCTGGGCGTAAATCTCGGGCTCGTTTTCCCGCACCCATTTCAGTTTGGAAGCGGTGAAGTTGCCGGGCGAGTTCAGGAAATTCTCCAGGCAATATTCCTCGCCCAACTCTGTGAAAGCTTGGTTGCCGAGGTCCACGGCACGGCTGTCGCACCAGATAATAGCGGGCCGCAACACCTTGCCATCCTTGTCCACCAGCACGAGGCCGTGCATTTGGTAAGTGATGCCGATGCCGGCTACGAGGTCGGTATCGAAGCCGTAGGAGGCTTTGAGTTCGGCGGTGGCGTTCACGCATTCTTGCCACCAGCGCTCGGGGCGCTGCTCAGCCCAGTCAGCCTGAGGCACGCTAATTTCCATCTCCTGCTTGGGCGAGATGGCCGTAGCTACGGCCTTGCCGGTGGCAATGTCGAGCAGCGAGACTTTGATAGAAGAGCTACCTATATCGTAGCCGAGGAGGTATTTCATAAGGGAACAGAGGATTTACTTAATCGTGAGCAAAGCCGAGGCGGCTGGACTAGCTCCTAAGGCTACGCTGCGGGCGCCGGGCAGCGCGCCGCCAACCCACACCGTGACTGGCCCGGTGGCAGCTACAGAATTGCCCTCGGCGTTCACCAAAGCCAGCATTTCCGGCGTGAGCGTAAATTTTACCGAGGTGCTGGCCCCAGGCGCCAGCTTCACGCGCCGGAAGTTTTTCAGGGCAAAAAGCGGGACTTGGGTGCCCTTCGCGGCACGGTGCGTCACATAAAGCTGCACCACTTCTTCGCCCTCCACTTTGCCGGAGTTAGTGACGGTAGCGGTGACTTCGACAGGCTTGTTTTTGGCGATTTTCGTGGTGGCTAGCTTCAGGCTGGGGTAGGTGAATTTGGCGTAGCTGAGGCCGTAGCCGAAGGGGTACATAGGCTCGGCAGTGAGGTAGCGGTAGGTCCGGCCGGCCATGTGGTAGTCCTCGTAGGCCGGCAGTTGGTCGAGCGATTTCGGGAAAGTGATGGGCAGCTTGCCGGAGGGCGAGACTTTGCCAAACACCACATCGGCCACGGCGTTGCCACCTTCTTCGCCGGGGTACCAGGCCAGCACCACGGCATCGCAGAGCTCGTGGACTTCGGCCAGGTTCATGGGGCTACCGCCCGTGATGATGGCCACAATGGGCTTGGTGTTATTCTCGCGCAACTTCTTCAGGAAGTCGATTTGGTTTTTCGGCAGGTTGTAATCGAGCCGGTCGCCAAATGTGGGCGAAGCAATGGATTCTCCCTCCTCCCCTTCCAACAGCCCGTTAATGCCCAACACCACAAAAGTAGCGTCGGAAGTGCGGGCATTGCCACTCACCCAGTCCACACCGTTGGTATTGGGCCGGTCGAGCATAGCACCGGCGCGGTACTGCACCTGCGACCCCGGCTGCACGCCCGCTACCAAGCCTTCCAGGATGGTGCTCATCTGTGGGTTGATACCGTAGTAGTTACCCAGCAGCGCGTCGAGGTTGGCGGCGTTGGGGCCGGTCACGAAGTATTTGGCGAGGTCGTTGCGCAGTGGCAGCACGCCGTTGTTTTTCAGCAGCACGATGGATTTCTGGGCGGCCTCCCGGGCCAGGGCGCGGTGCTCGGCACTATTAATTACCTCAGGGCCGAGTTTATCATAGGGGCTGCTGCCCATGGGGTCGAGCAGGCCGAGCTTGAACTTGGTACGCAGCAGAATGGCGAGCGAGCTATCCATCTTGGCCTCGGTGGTGAGGCCTTGCTTTACGGCGTCGGGCAGACTGGGGTATACACTGCCGCAGTTCAGGTTTACGCCGCGTTCCAATGCCAGAGCAGCAGCTTCGGCGGGCGTTTTCACCACGTTGTGGCCTTTGTAGAAATCCACCAGGGCCCAGCAGTCGCTCACCACGTGGCCCTTAAAGCCCCACTGCTTGCGCAGCACGTCCTGCAGCAGGTAGGTATTGGCGCAGCAAGGCTCGGTGTTGGTGCGGTTGTAGGCGCACATCACAGCTTCCACCTTGGCATTCACCAACTGATGAAAGGCAGGCAGGTAGGTTTCCTGCAAGTCTTGGGGTGTGGCCTCGGCGTTGAATTCGTGGCGCAGCTTCTCGGGGCCGCTGTGCACGGCGAAGTGCTTGGCGCAAGCGGCAGTTTTGAGGTGCTGGGGGTCGTCGCCCTGCAGGCCCTGCACGAAGGCCACGCCCAGGCGGCCGGTGAGTGTGGGGTCTTCGCCGTAGGTTTCCTGGCCGCGGCCCCAGCGCGGGTCGCGGAAGATGTTGATATTGGGCGTCCAGAACGTGAGGCCGCTGTACTGCTGCCGGTAGCCCTTGGCTACGGCCACGTTGTAGGAAGCGCGGGCCTCATCAGAAATGGCGGTAGCCACGCGCTTGGCTAAGTCATCGTCAAAGGTCGCGCCCAGCCCAATGGCCTGCGGGAAAACTGTGGCTGCCCCGGCGCGGCCCACACCGTGCAGGGCCTCATTCCACCAGTTGTAGGCGGGGATGTTCAGCCGCTCGATGGCCTTGCTGTTGTACATCATCTGGTCAGCCTTCTCCTCGATGGTCAGCTTGGAGATGAGGTCGTTGACCCGGGCGTTGATGGGCTGTTTAGGGTCAAGGAAAATGGATGTGGTTTGGGCATGAGTTGCTTGGGTGAGCAGCAGGAGCAACCCAACGAGTAACCTCACCCCCAGCCCCTCTCCCGTGGAGAAGGAAGCCGGACTGTTCCCGTAAAGGCATAACCTGGGCCCTCCCTCTTTTGGAAAGGTGGTCAGGCGGTGAGACGCCCCGGCAGCACGATAAAAGAGCCTAAAGAAGTGCATTAGCAGCAGTCGTAAAGGTGGAAGCCGGGAGACCTTCCTTGTTGTATAGATTAGCGCCTTCGGGATTATCGGCCCAGGCGTAGCGCACCACGGTAGGGTTAGGTACCTGGTCGCTCCAGACCACTACTTTGTTCCCTTCAATCTTGGCTTGGGCCCATACAAACTTCTTGTCCGGCCCAGCAATGGCAAAGCCTTTCAACGGCTCACCGCCTTTGGCCATCAGGCCGCTGCCAATGCTGGCGAAGTTGAGCGTCAGTTTGTTGCCAGCAGTTTGCATGGACTGGTAGAGCGGTCCGGAAGAAACCAGCTTGCTTTCGCCGTAGGCCACTTTTTCGGCGGCTAGAGCCAGGCGGTGGCCGGGCGTCTGCTTATCGAGGGGGTGAATGTCGTTCCACTCGCCCACGTCCAGCAGCACGGCCATGCCGGTATTGGGCAACGCCAGCCCGCGCCGTTGGATGTCGCGCGCCTGGGCCCAGCCGCTTTCCGATGGCTCCTTGCGTACCATCATAAAATTCGGCAGTTGCGCGTAGATGAAGGGCAGCTCTGGCCGCTGGAAGTTCTTGCGCCAGTCGAGTATCATGCCGTTGAACAATGCCTGATAGTCAGCCGTCCGGCCCGCGTTCGATTCGCCCTGGTACCACAGCACGCCCTTGATGGCGTAGGGCAGCACCGGCGCCATCATGCCATTAAAAAGCCCGCCGGGCTGGTACTGAAACGTGGTCGAGCCCGGTGTGGGCGGCATGGTAGCACCCAACTGATATTGCCAGGGTCCACGCAAGTCGATGGTTTGGCCACCGGCTGCGAGTTCGTATTTTTTGTCTTTCGTAAAGCCGCCGCGCCCACCGTTGCTGATGAGGCGCACCGTGATGACGTTTTTGCCCGGCTTCAATACATCAGGTCCAAAATCGTACTTGCGCGGCGGGTACTGATAGCCGGTGGTGCCCACCAGCCGCCCGTTGATGTAAGTCGAATCGGCATCGACCAACGTGCCCAACTCCAGGCGGGCGGGCTTGCCCACCATGGCGGCAGGCACCTCCACTTCCTTGCGGAACCACACCACGCCGTTTACCATGCCCAGTTCACCATCGGCCCAATAGCCCGGCACCTGCATGGTTTTCCAGTCGGCAGGGGTATAGGCAGGCGCGTACCAGGGAGTCTGGCCGGGTGCCTCACCCTTGTCAGCTTGGTGCAGTTGGCGGTACCAGTTGCCAATGGCGCCCTGCTCCTTTTGCTTGATGCCGGCTACGGCGGCGCTGTCGCGGTAGGGCGCCAGCTGCTGTTCGTATTTCGGAAACTGCTTCAGTGCATCAGCACTTAGCCAAGCTTCGGCTGGCGAGCCGCCCACGGCGTCTTTAATAATGCCTACTGGCACCTGATACTTGGCGTTGATTTCCTTGGCGAAGAAGTAGGCCACGGCCGAAAATTTCAGTACGGTTTGCGGGTCAGCCGCAATCCAACTACCGCCCAGCACGTCGGCTTTGGGTCCGTTGAAGGCGTAGCTCATGGGCACCTCGTATTGCCGAATGCGCGGGTTGGCGGCCTGGGCGATGACGTCGGGGTACTTGTCGCGCAGGCGGCTCATGGGCGTTTCCATGTTCGACTGGCCCGAGCACAGCCACACGTCGCCGACCATGATGTTTTTCACCGCCAGTTGGTTGCTGGCTTTGATGTTCATTTCGAAAGGTCCGCCTGGCTTCAGGTGCGGCAGCTTCACGGCCCACTTGCCATCGGGGCCAGTGGTGGCCGAGTAGGTTTTGCCCAGGAAGCTCACCGAAACAGCTTCGCCGGGCTTGGCCCAGCCCCACACGCGCACGTCAGCGTCGCGCTGCAGCACCATGCCGTCGCTCACGAGGTGCGGCAGGCGCACTTGAGCCTGGGTTGCCGGAGCGCTTAGCAGGCAGCCGGCCACAGCCAGAGCCGCCACGCCACTACGCCGCCCTTGGTAGCAGGACGCTGGCCAGAACACGCTGAGGGAAAGGAAATGGGGCATTGGATTTAATACGTGTAGAGTTTGACGTGCTGAATGTGGTACTCCTTGCCCGGCACGCGAACGTGACGGCCCTGGTGGTCTTCGTCGCCGTTGAGGCGGCGGCCGGCCACCCATTTATCGCCTTCGAAGTGGCCTTCGTCGACGCTGAGATAGCCGGCGCGCTTGCCTTTAGCATTCGGCTCGGCGGTGAGGACGAGGCCCGTGCCCACCACGTAGAATTCGTTGGGGGCCACGGCAATGATGAGGCCGCCGCCCGGGTTCCAGGTGGCGTTTTTAGCGCCCAGCGACCAGCCCAGCGTGTATTCGTGCTTGGCCGTGAAGCGGTAGTCACCCAGGGTGAAGGTGCGGGCAGCGGAGTCCTTTTGTAGTAGAAAGCCGCGCACCTGGCCCAGGGGTTGGTATTTGGTTATCAGCGGGGTCACCTGCTGAATCAGGTCGTAGGCTTTGCAGATGGGCACGCCCTTCAGGGTATCGCTGCCCTCAATGGCGAAGGGCGAAAATGACAGGCAATTGTAGTTGCCGAAGGCAAAAAAGGCCTTGGCGTCAACGCCATCCTCGAAGCGGTGCTCCGGGATGAACAATGGGTTGTCGCCCCGGGTGTAGAGGTCGCACCAGTGCTTGAAATCGGGGTTATAGAAGTCAGGGGCGAGGATGTCGATACTGGGGGCTCCGGCCAGCCACACGTCCATCACATGCGGGAGCGGGCCGGCGCTGGGGTACTTGCCGGGCGCTACGCCGGGCCGATTCAGGGCGGCATTCACATACATCGGCAGGGGGTAAACTGCTTTGCCGGCGGCAGCTACGGCGTTAGTATAAGTGGCGAAATGCCAGGCCATAAACAATTCGTCAGTGGCTAAGCTTTGGCCGAATACTTCTTCCCAGGTGCCTTTGGTTTTGGCTCCCTGACGCTGCCAGACGGCGGCAAATTCGGGTTTCAGGTTTTTCTTTTCGCGCTGCATGTACGTGAGCAGCGGCGCGGGTACTTGTTGCTTGAAGGCCGCGTTGGCCTGGGCATCGTAGGTGCGGGCGGTGGGCAGCATACCAATCTCATTTTCCACCTGCACGGTGATGACGGTATGCTGTTGATTGTCGGTGGCCTTGAGGTGCTGCATGAGCTGCACGAAGGCTTTGCGGTCGGCTTCCAGGTTGCGGGGCTCGAAGGGCGTCAGGATTTCCTGCATCACGCCTTTGTCGTCCTCAACCCGCAGGAAGCGCTTGGTATCGGTTTTCACCCACGCCGGAGCGTAGCACGACATGCTGTTTTTCCAGGTGCCGAACCACAGCAGCACCAGTTTCATCTGGTTTTTGCGGGCATCGCGCAGCAGGTCGTCCACCAGCGTGAAATCGAACTTACCCTCCTGCGGCTCCATCAGCTCCCAGTACACGGGGGCAATAACCGTGTTCAGGCGCATGGCTCGCAGCTTGGGCCACATCGGCTGCATATAGGCAGTGCTGGAAGCGGCTGAATTGCCCAGCTCGCCGCCCAGAATCAGGAACGGCTTACCATCAACCAGCAGCTGGGTGCTCGGCCCGGTTTTCACTAGGTGCGGCATCATGCTTTGGGCTTGCACACTCAGTGCAGCCAACCAAAGCAGGCAGATGGTCAGAAACTTATTAAGCAAAACGCAGCAGTTAACAAGACAAGAGATGACTGGCTGGGCAACCAGTAGCAACGGCCGGACCAGCTGGCCCGACCGTTGCAATGGCCGTTCTAGTACCCGGGATTCTGGGTGATTTTGCCGCTGGTGCGGTCAATCTCGGTCTGCGGAATGGGCCGCAGCACGTGGAAGTCCCGAATGTTGATGGCGGCATTGGAGCCGTAGTTACCACCGGATGTGAAGCCGGTGCCGGAAGCCCGAGTTACCAGCGCGGGCGAGTAGGCGGTGTTCCGCACACGCACGAGCAACTGATTGGTGCGCTTCAGGTCGTACCAGCGAGTAAACTCGCCGCAGAGCTCCCGTGCCCGCTCATCCAGGATGAAGTTGAGGGTTACTTGAGCGCTGGTGATTTCCATTTGGGTGGTGCGGCCGGGGGCAGCAGCGCGGCGACGCACCACGTTGATATAGTCGCGCGCCTGGCCCGAGTTACCCAAGTAGAAATAGGCTTCAGCAGCAATCAGATACGTTTCGGCCAAACGGTAAACGATGTTGGGACGAGTCGAGAACCCGTTCACCGACGAGCGGTTTCGTGAGTCAAACTTGTTGAGCGTAGGGTAGTACTCCGTGGTGTACTGGTTGGGCTGGATAACCGTGTAGGGAGCGGGCTGACGGGCTGCAATCTGAGCCAGCTTGGCAGCCGACAACTGACGGCCGGGGTACCAAGCCGACGTGTCGCCCACTACGGCCCGGTTGCTGCCGGCATTGGCGCCGGGCGAGTTTACCCGGAACACCGTCGTGAACCACTTGCTGTACCGGGTATCGGTTGTACGCAGGTTCGCATCCATTTCCAGCGGGTTGCCGCTAGCATCGCGCAGGATGTACGAGTTTTCGAGGAAATACGTGGGTACGTGGCGGGCGAAGGGCCGGCCGTTGTTGAGGTCGCGGGCCATGTTCGGCAGCTTGTCGTAGCGGCTGCGGTATTGGAAGTTCAGGACGTTTTCGCCGCCGAAGGTGAAGCCGTCGATGCGGTTGAACGTTGCATCAGTGCTGAACTGCGCGTTCATGATAACCTCTTTGCCGTTCTCATTGCCTTCGGCAAACACGGTAGTCGGGTCAGTTTCCAGGCCCAAGCCGTAGCGGCCCTGGTTGTCGATGAGCTCCCGGGCAAACTGAGCGGCCAGCGTGTAGTCCCCGCTAGCGCCAGCCGGAATGGCCGTCGCACGAGTCAGGTACACTTTCGACAGCAGGTGCAGTGCCGTGGCGCGCGTCACGCGGCCAGGCTGGGCCGGCCGGTCGGCAATCGTGGCCATCGACTCCGTCAGGTCTTTGATAATCTGCGTGTACACATCGGCCATGGGAGCCCGCACGATGTCCTTAGTGGGCGAATCCACGAAGTTCAGCATGAGGGGTACATCGCCAAAGTCCTGCACAAGGATGAAGTAGTACTGGGCGCGCAGCAGCTTGGCTTCGGCCAGCAGCTGCGTCAGGCGCGCCGCTGCAATGCCCTGGGTGGAGGGGCCGTACTTCAGCACGCCGTTGGCGTTGTTTATCTGCTGGTAGCAAACGGTCCAGATGAACGAGTGCGACCCGTCGTTGAGCGGCGTGAGAGCCGTGGGGTCGTAGTCGCTCAAGCCGCTGCTGGCCGAAATGCCGGTCGTCCACAGGTCGGTGCCGGCTTCGGTGGTGAAGGTGCCCGAGTCGTTGCCATATATCTGGCGCAGGCCCGAGTATACGCCGGTTACCCCCGCCTCTACCCCTTGCGGGGTTTGCAGGAAGGCCGGCGTCAGGACCGACTGCGGGGTTTCGTCCAGAAAGTTTTTATTGCAGCTCGTGGCCGACAGCAGAACAGCTGTGCTCAACGTAGCTATTACTATCTTTTTCATATCAAAAGGAGCGCAGAGCGCTGAAAAGTTGAGTGGTGGGTAGGTAAAGTAGCGGGCATTGGCTGAGTGGTGAGACACGCACTCAGCCATGCTCCCTTTGATTAAAAGCCCAGGTTGATACCGGCGATGAAGGACCGGGTGACGGGGTAGTTGTTACCGCCCTGGAACCCGATGTTAGCTGCGGCAACACCGTTCGTGGTATCGAAGCGCGACGAGTACGACAGCGCATCGGGGTCGATGGCCTTGTTGCGCTGGAAGTAGGCATCCTTGGCCCAGATGAGAGGGTTTTGCACCTGGATGTAGATGCGGGCCGAGCTCATGAAGGCCGACTTGGCCCAGGCAGCCGGAATAGTGTAGCCCAGGTCGATGCTGCGCACCTTGATGAAGGTGCCGCTGTGGTAGCCCAGCGTCGAGCCATACGTAGGCCACTCGTTGGGGCGGGTCGACTGGTCGGGCTGCGGGTATTCGTTGCTGGGGTTGGTAGGCGTCCAGTAGTCGAAGTTCAGCTGGTTGCGACGGCCAGTGTTGGTAGCGTAGTAGTTGGGACCAAAAGAATAGGGGTCTACTACGGTAGCGCCTACCCGCGTCAGGGCCACAATGGTCATGTCGAAGCCTTTGAAGCGGAAGCGGTTGGTGAGGCCAGCCTCAAACTTGGGCTGGCGCGAACCTACTACTACCCGGTCGCTGGCGTCAATTTTGCCGTCGTTGTTCACGTCTTCCACCTTAATCTGACCTGGCTTCGAGCCATACTTGCGAGCTTGGTCAGCCTCCGAGGTTTGCCAGATGCCCACCTTGTTGTAGTCGTAAATTACGTAGAGCGGCTGGCCGATGAAACGCTGGTTGCCGATGTCGTCGCGCGGGCTGCCATCGGGGTTGTACAGGTTCAGGTCCAGTACCCGCTCGCGGTTGACGGTGAAGTTCCAGTCGGTGCTCCATTCGAAGCCGCCGGCGTTTGCCGAGCGCAGGTTGGCCGTGGTAAGCGAAATTTCAACCCCACGGTTTTGGGTTTTGCCTGCATTGCGCACAAACGAGCCGTAGCCGCTGGCGGTAGGCAGAGCGTCGGGCAGCAGCAGGTCGCTGGTGCGCTGCTGGTACACTTCCACGCTACCCGTCACGCGGTTATCGAAGAAGCCGAAGTCCAGACCTATGTTGCCCGTAGTGGTGTACTCCCAGCCCAGAACGGGGTTCGGAATGTTGCTTGGCACCACGCCCACGGCGCCGGTTGCACCGTAGTTGTAGTAGCCCGCGCCCAGGCCCGACGAGAGCGAGCCCTGCGTCTGGTAGGGGTTGATGGCGGTGCTGCCCACGCGGCCCAGGCTGGCCCGCAGCTTCAGCACACTCAGCCAGCTTTGGCCTTTCAGAAACTCTTCGTTGGCAACGTTCCAAGCCACGGCGGCCGAGGGGAAGGCTTTGTATTTGTTGCCCGGGGCCAGACGCGACGAACCGTCGTCACGGATGGTCAGCGTGGCCGAGTAGCGGTTATCGAACGAGTAGTTGATACGGGCCATGAAGGACTCCAGCGCCCAGTCAACGGGCTGCCGGTCCTGGTTGCTAACGCTGGTTGGGGAGCCGGCCCCCAGGTTGGTGTTGAGCTGGTAGTTGGCCAGCGTGTTCTGCACCGCGCCCCGGAAGCCGTCGGTGTGGAAGGTTTGCCGGCTGTAGAGGGCCGTCACGTTCAGGTCGTGCTTTTCCGCGAAGGTGCGGTTATACGTCAGAATGTTCTCAGCCAGCAGGTTGTAGGCAATAGACGAGGCACTAGCTGCCGCGTTCACACCGCCGCCCTGCTGCGGGGTGATGGAGGCGTAGAAGCTGTCGTCGGCCTGGGTGCGGCCATCGAGGCCAACATTGAGGCGGTAGTCCAGGCCTTTCAGAATGTTCACCTGGCCATACAGGCTGTTGAAGGTGCGCAACCGGCGACGACGGTCGAGGTGAGCATCCTGCACGTACAGCGTCAGCGGGTTCGAGCCGGCGTTGTCCCCGTTGGGGTAGAGCACCAGTTGCCCATCGGGGCCATAAGCCGAAGCCAGGGGGCTGGTGGTAATAATCTGGTTCAGGACGTTAACGTTCGGGTCTTTCTCATCCGTGAACGTGTTCAGGGTGTTTACCCCGATTTTTACCCGGTTACCGATTTTTTGGTCGAGTGTACCCCGGAGCGAGTAGCGCTGGAAGCGCTGCACCGGCACAATGCCCGTTTCGTCGTAGTAGCCCAGCGAAGCCGAATACTGCGTGTTGTCGGTGCCGCCGCTCACGCCCAGCGAGTGGTTCTGGATGTGGCCCTTTTGCAACAGCATGCTCTGGTAGTCGGTCGTATTACCGGCGTTGTAGTTGGCCCGCTCGTCGGTGGTCAGGAACGTGGGCGAGGCAGGGTCATAGGTACCATTGGCCGAGCCAGCCCGGTAGGCTTCGAGCTTGTAGTTGTAGTACTGCTGGCCGTTCTGAATGTCGAACTTGCCATAGGCCTGCTTCATGCCGTAGTAGCCGCTGTACGTGGCTTTGGGTGCCCCGGCTTTGCCCCGGCGGGTGGTGATGAGGATAACACCGTTGGCGCCGCGAGCACCGTAGATGGCCGTCGAGGAAGCATCCTTAAGCACTTCCACCGACGTCAGGTCGTCGGGGTTCAAGTCATTGAGGCTGCCGTCATACGGCACGCCGTCTACGACGAGCAGCGGGTCGTTCGAGCCCGAAAGCGAGCGGTTGCCCCGG
>Ga0265780_10005547_pt1 | contig 15942 bp, 11 predicted proteins | sample P1T30metagenome_FD_192432 | JGI IMG/M metagenome (GOLD analysis project Ga0265780, IMG submission 192432) | Plant litter microbial communities from East Loma Ridge, Irvine, California - P1 T30 | ecosystem: Environmental > Terrestrial > Plant litter > Unclassified | place: USA: California... | reverse complement strand
TGGCACTTACCCTACTGAAACAGCAGCAGATCGACCTGATGTTTCTGGATATCCAAATGCCGCAAGTTACAGGTATAGAGTTGATCGGTACATTAAACCAACCGCCCAAAATCGTGTTAACGACGGCCTTTGAACAATATGCTGTTCAGGCCTTTGAACTGGACGTTACAGATTATCTGGTCAAGCCCATTCGCTTTGACAGGTTCTTAAAAGCTGTGATGAAAGCATTGCCTGATCAGGAATTATTACCGCCAACCGAACCTGTTATACATCATTCAGAAACTATTGACCACGCATTTCTTTATTTCCGTGCGGACAGGAAAATGGTCAAGGTTTTCTTGAATGATATTTTATATGTGGAGAGTTTGAAGGACTACGTCAAAGTGCACACCGCCAAAGGCGCCATTGTTACCAAATATGCCATGGCGGCATTAGAAGCAATGCTGCCCGCAACCTCTTTTATTCGGGTACACCGATCTTTTCTCGTAGCGCTCAATAAGATAGATTCGTACACGCATGAAGAGATCAATGTCGCAAGCGGCCTGATCCCGATTGGTGGGATCTACAGACAACAGGTCCTAAAAACGCTGACTGATACAAGCAATGGAAATTACAGATAAATGGAGAATTGCTTCGAAGCCGACCAAAGCTACATATATGTATCGTAAATCAGCCTTTAGTATGGTAATGTACTCCGTCTGCTTTAATTGAAAGAACGCCTGAAATCCAAAGGCGATACGCTGGTTTTGAGTTTGAAAAGTTTACTAAACGACTGGGGATGTTCGAATCCTAATTGATACGCTATCTCGCTTATCGAGGCCGGGCTAGTCGATAACTGCTCCTTGGCTTTTTCGATCAGGTGGTTATGAATGTGCTGTTGCGCATTTTGCCCGGTAAGTGATCGCAGCATATCACTTAAATAGCTAGCACTGATGTTTAACTGAGCAGAAAGAAACTGGACAGTTGGAAGCCCCTGCTTTTTCGCGTGGGTTGGCTGGAAGTAGTTGTTTAAAATCTCTTCTACCTTTTGAAGCAGATCGCTGCTTACCGCCTTACGGGTGATAAATTGCCGGCTATAGAACCGGTTGGCGTAATTCAGCAGCAATTCGATCTGGGAAATAACAACGTCCTGGCTGAAATTATCAAGTCTGCCTTTTAATTCTTCTTCAATACTTTCAAAAACTGAAATGATCGTGTTTTTTTCCCTTTCCGATAAGTGCAGCGCTTCATGGATAGAATAAGAAAAAAAACCATACTCTTTGATCTTTCTGGCGAGTTCATAACCAAGTAAGAAATCCGGATGGATAAGTAAGGTATAACCAGATTGATCACTGATTGGTCCATGGGCTCCTGTGATCTGGTTCGGCGAAACAAAAAACATCCCACCCTCGTCGAAATCATAGTAATGCTGCCCATATTTAAACTTCCCCTGGAAGTTCATCTTATAGGAGATCTTGTAAAAATTTAAAATGTGAGGACTCGGGAGTTTTTCCAGCGGAATCGTCCCTTCGGCATTATTGATCAAACTCACCAATGGGTGCATAGGTGCCGGCATGTCCAGCGCCTTATGCATCCTTGATAAAGAATCGAATCTATGGTTAGACATTTCATCTTTCATATTGTCTGTTTATCATTTGCTTTCAATACTGCCTAATGCACCCTGTACACCGTTAAGGGTTCTCTTGGCTTCTTCCCAGCTTGAATCGTTTGGATCGAACGTACTCCGAATATAGGCAAGAATACTTTCACATACAAAGGCAACGCGTTTCGGATCTTCATCACTTGTCTCGAGGGCATCATAACCTGATATGCCACCAAAAATGTGTTCGGCGCCAAACACGGTCAGCAGATCCTTCGGGCCTGGACTTTGATAATAAGCGTCGGCACGCCAGTTGTCCAGATCAGAGAACATGAGGTTTTTGTCTTTGTCCCCGTTCACAATGAGCGCCGGTAAAGTCATAGAGCCGAAATTGGAAGCTGCCAATACAGGATAATGATGTCTGACTGCTCCGTTCAATCCTTCCGGACCGCCAGGTAAGCCAATCATTACAGGAGCTTTTATCCGGGGTTCTGTTAAATTCACTATTTCGCCGGTTAAAGGATCGGTCACTTCCATGCCAGCAAGCATAGCAACGGTGTGACCGCCTAAAGAATGGCCAATAGCAGCAATTTTTGCTTTATCAACTCTTCCGGTTAGCCCAGGTACGGTGGAAATTATTTCGTCCAAATGATCAAGGATAAATTTCATGTCGGCTGGCCGCGAACTCCAAAATAAGGGTGCTTCCGGAAGTGATGAAGAAAGCCCAAGTGCTTTGGAATTTTGATGAGTAGGTTGAATGACAATAAACCCTTGTGCCGCAAAAAAATCAACAACGGGGCCATAACCTCTGTACGAAGAGAGAAAGTTGGAAGCGCCATGCCCATGCGAAAGAAGAATAACAGGCAGGTTGTTTCCGCTTGCAGGAGCAGATACTTTTATTTCAAGTTCTACGTGGCGGCCGTGGACAGGTAGTACAACGGGACTAAAACTGATGATGGGTGTTTTTGACTGCTTCATTTTAATTTTGATTAAATTTGATAAAGCAAAGTTCCTCAGTATTCGACTCCCCGGCGTAGTGAAATCGGGGCATTACTTAGCCAAATTCCGGAAAGCTAGCGATCTCCAGATGAATAATGTTACAGCGACCGCAATGGGCGTTGACCATGCTTTCCTGCATTGGATAAGAAAACATGGCCTTTGATTTCTTACTTGTTTTTAAGCATCATCGTCTCTCAATTGTGCAGTAGAACCACTAAGTTCTGCTCCCGGATAATCGGTATATCCCTTTTCCTCTCCGGTGTAATACGTGTTAGGATCATTTTCTGACAGAGGGAGCTGATAATTAAAGCGTTCAACCAGATCAGGGTTTGCAATGTATAGCTGGCCGAAAGATATCAGATCGGCTTTGCCATCTTGTAATATTTCATTGCCGGTTTGCTGCGTAAAACCAAGGTTGGCTATTAACCTTCCGTTATAATGGTGGCGGAAATGACTAAAATAGTCGTTTTGCAGTATCTCTACAGGTGTATCTATTAATTCTTGCGCCGGACCGGTAACGTGTACGAAGGCGAGATCGTAGTCATTTAGCTTGTTCAATATGTACTGGAACAAGGGTATGGTTTCTTCATCAGGGGTTACGATACCTACGTGGGTGTACATAACCGGCGTAAACTTAATAGCTACCCGGGTGCTGTCCCAAACCTCCATGATCGCCTCCAGGATCTCGAAAACGATCCGTGCGCGTTTTTCGATACTACCACCATACTCATCCCTACGCTGATTGGTAGCTAAGCTCAAGAATTGCGGAATCAGCATGCCTGCCTGCGCATGTATTTCGACACCGTCGAAACCTGCCTCCTTCGCGTTTCGAGCAGCTTGCTTATAGTCTTGTATTGTTTGCCTGATTTCAGCAACGGTTAATTCGCGTGGTGTGAGTGTATCTTTGAACCCGTCCGGGGTGAATGATTGCGTTTGCGGGTTAATGGCGGAAGGCCCGGCAGGCAATTCACCGTTGAGATGGTCTGGGTGCGATGCAGAGCCGATATGACCAAGCTGTGAAAAGATCAAACCGCCATTGTAATGTACGGCTTTGGTAACCAATTTCCATCCTTCAACCTGTTCCTGGTTATAAATGCCGGGAACATTGATAAAGCCGATAGCTTTTGAACTTACCCAGGTGCCTTCGCTAATAATTAAACCCGCTGATGCCCGCTGCGCATAATACGCTGCCATAAGAGGTGTAGGAACCAAGTTGGCGTTGGTGGCGCGACCTCGGGTCATTGGCGCCATAACTACCCGGTTCTTTAATTTCAGATCGCCTAACTGATATTCCTCTAATAAAGGTTGTGCTGTATTTTCCATTGTTTTTTTAGCAAACCTCGGGCATACACGGCAGTGGCACAATAAGGGATAATTTAATGGTATAGGGATAAATTTATCCCTTATGCCGAAATGAGATACAATGCCTATTTTTGAATCAAGAGAACCATTACATGTACGAACGAAAGATCCCACTCACCATTGATTGCGGCTTGCATCTGACCAAAGAGGTCCTGAACGGCAAATGGAAACCCGCGTTGCTAAATGCCATTTCGATGGATGTGAAACGGCCCAGCGAAATCCTGCGTTTATTGTCGGGAGTCACCCGCAGGGTACTGACCGTACAGCTCAAAGAGTTGGAGGAACATGGCATGGTAGAAAAAAAGATCTATCCGCAATTGCCGCCGAAAGTAGAATATTCGCTAACCGAGATAGGCTGGTCGTTGATGCCGATCATCGATGCCATGAACCAGTGGGGTGATACTAACCGGCAATTCCTGGAAACCGTGATAATACAGGACCCTAAAACAACGCAGGTTTCCAAATCACCCTGTCCTGCTTACCGGCATTTGCTTGCAGAGCCTAAAATTGGCTAGAGGCTTGGTAAAGTTCGCCACCCGATCTGTTCACCATAATTACCTTGTTGTTATGCTGGCTGAACAGCCGGGCAATTTCAAGCCCGATTCCACTGGCAGCTCCCGTGATTAAAATGGTATTTTCTGATTTTTCATAGTTGAAAAAGTAAATAGAAATGAGTTGAAATATCCTGAATTCATAATTTGAAATCAATTGGGAAAGATGATCAATCAGCTTTTTCCAAGTAGTGTTTGAGTTTGTCACCTATGATCCACTTCCAACCTTCTTCAAACTGGTGGCGGGCGAAATGCGGATCACCGGGAAAACTGCCTAGCCCGCTGTGCGTTAGCTTAAGCCGTGTTTTGTCACCCTCGGGAAATAACTCAAAGATCACTTCAGAACTGCCAGGGTATCCCTCATATGTCCAGGTATGCGCCAGCTTTCTTTCCGGCAGGACCTGTGTAACCTGCCAGTGTTTTTTAAACGCTGATCCGTCATCCTCAAATACCATTTCAAACCCTGGGACAGGCTCAAAACTTCTCAGCTGAGGAAAGTACCAAGTCTTCATGGCATCCCGAGTAGTCAGCGCTTGCCACACCCTTTCCAGGTGAGCATCATAAACTTGTATCAGTTCATAGGGAAGATCCATGTTTATCTTTGTAAGTTAATATAAAATAGTAATCGGCCGATCTCCAAAAACCCTTTCTGTTCCCGATGTAAAGACCTATGCAAAGAACGCCCTTAAATCTTAATTAGTTATAATGCTTTTGGTATCTTTGAGGATACCAAATATGAAAGACAGAGCAAAATATATTTTTCACCGTGACGTGCAGGATGTCTTGGACTTGATAGGTGGCCGGTGGCGGGGTGCTATTATGGCTTCTCTTTGTAACAGCCCTAAACGCTTTTTACAGTTAAAAGAAGATCTGGCGCCGGTTACCGCTAAGGTGCTGATTAAAGAATTGCGTTACCTGGAGCAGAACAAGCTCATTACCGCCTTGCGCTGCACCGAAGCGGAAAACTCCGTAATATATGCTCATTCTGAACATGGCAGAAGCTGTGCGCCGGTAATTATCCATTTGCATGACTGGGCCAAAAGACACCGTGAGGTTATGCTGGAAGCTATTAAGGAAGAATAGTTTTTTGTCTCAGGCAATCAGCTTAGATTGTAAGCGCCTTTTGTTATTCGCTTTCTGCCGTTTTTAATCAAATAAATGTCTGAACTCCGAAGGCGAAACAGTTGTCTTTGTCTTGAAAAGCTTGCTAAACGACTGTGAATGTTCAAAGCCCAATTGATAAGCAATTTCCGAAACGGAAAGATTTGTAGTTGATAACCTTTCTTTGGCTTTTTCTATGATTGCGTTCTGAATGTATTGTTGTGTGTTTAGCCCTGTCAAAGAACTCAACATGTCACTCAAATAGCGTGGCGACAGCTCTAATTCTGTACTAATATATTTAACTGATGGCAAGCCGTTTTTCAGACTGTTGTCTTCCTCGAAATACTTGTTTAAAAGGTTATCTAAAGAAGTTAAAATGTTGTGATTGATTGCTTTTCGCGTAATAAACTGCCTGTTGTAAAAACGATTACTGTAATTCAATAACAATTCTATCTGCGACACTAAAACATCCTGGCTGAATTGGTCAATACTGTTATGTAATTCATTGGCTATTGAGACAAATAAACTGGCGATAACTTCCTTTTCTTTTGCTGATAAAAATAAGGCTTCTGAAACATCGTATGAGAAAAAGCCATACTGATGTATTGTGTTTCCTAATGGATAATTTCGTATAAAGTCCGAATGGAAATACAAAGCAATACCTTCATAACTTGTTATATCTTCCGGTGGATATACGATTTGTTTCGGCTTCAAAAATGCTAATCCACCTTCTTCAAAATCATAATAGGCTTGTCCGTATTTGATTTGTCCTATAAATGTAGGTTTAAACGAGATTTTGTAAAAATCTAAACTTGTTTTTTGCCCTTTCGGAAAAATGTCAATCGACACATTCTTGTAATCAACCAGTGCGACCAATGGGTGCGTTGGTGCAGGAAGTCCCAATATCTGAACAAGTTGTGATATGCTGTTAATATGATAAATGTTAGTTTGTCGTTGCATTTTTGGCTACTCCTTTAAGGCCGTCCTTTTGAAGGCATATTTATAAGATCGCTGTGTAAGTTTTGTGTGCAAGCTCAATGCGTGCCTTGCACACAAAATCCATTAGTATTCAACTATGTTTTACTTTATTATCTATCTATTTGTTTTTCTAAAAATTCGGGATAGCGGTTACCAACAAGCGTAATGCCATTTACTGTTGTCTCAATTTTTGCAATTTCTTTAGCCGTTAATACAATACTTGTACTTTCAATGTTCTCCTCTAAACGATGCAATTTTGTGGTCCCGGGGATTGGTGCTATCCAGGGCTTTTGAGCTAAGAGCCAAGCTAATGCCAATTGTGCGTTGGTGATGTTTTTTTGCTGAGCGATCTCAGAAAGGGCGTCTACTAAAACCAGATTGGCCTTTATATTTTCTTCGCTGAAACGAGGAATGATATTTCTGCGGTCGACATCCTCTAATTTTTTATTTATTATACCAGTTAGGAAGCCTTTGCCCAAAGGACTGAACGGAACGAAACCAATTCCTAACTCTTCTAAAGTTGGTATGATATCCATTTCCGGTTCACGCCAAAACAAAGAGTATTCGCTTTGTAATGCTGATACAGGTTGAATTGAATGTGCTTTCCGAATGGTTGCAGCACTTGCTTCCGATAATCCGAAGTATTTCACTTTGCCCTCTTGTATCAGGTCTTTCACTGTTCCCGCAACATCTTCTATTGGAACATTCGGGTCAACTCTGTGCTGGTAAAGTAAATCAATGTAATCTGTTTTTAATCTTTTTAATGATGCTTCGGTTACGGCTCTGATCGTTTCGGGTCTACTGTCCAGACCTACTGCTGGTCTTGCATCTTTGCAACCAAATTTGGTGGCGATTACGACATCTTTCCTAAAAGGCTGTAATGCCTCTCCAACAATCTCTTCATTGGTGTAAGGTCCGTAGGCTTCTGCGGTGTCAAAAAATGAGATCCCCCTTTCAACTGCGTTGCGTAACAGTATGATGGCATTTTTTTGATCCAGGCCTTTGCCATCTAAAAAGTTTAAACCCATACAGCCAAAACCTATCGCGGAAACCTCTAATCCATTATTTCCTAATTTTCTCTTTTGCATAATTTTTTTTATAGTTTCTACACCTGACTTAAAATACAAGTGCAAAACTCCTGATTGCTGGTTTAAAATAAGTAGTCAGATTGGTGATTGTTGTAGTCAGATTTTCAAACGTTTTTTAGACACTTTAAATGAGTCCGCTACGTTTATTCAATGATGTAATTGATCCCATATCATCGGCAGACAACTCAAAATCAAATACATTGAAATTTTCATTTATCCTCGTCATATTTGCTGATTTCGGAATAAACAATACTTCTTTTTGATTCAGCCATCGCAAGACCGCTTGGGCGGTACTCTTGTTATATTTGCTATTAAAAGTTTCTGATTAAAAAGATTGTTTCTACCCTGGGCAAAGGGATAAGTAAGCCTGTAACAGATATTTAAAGCATTTAATACACCCCGTTCACACTCAAAACCAATAATGTAAATCAGAAAAGTCCAGTCGGAGCTGTCTGAGATAAGGGGTACTTACACCATGGCAAATCTCGGGGTATGGTTTCAAAATGCTGATGATGAACGAAAAAGGGCAATTATAGATTCGATGTATCCTGAAAAGTTAAATTTTGATGGTGAGGCACATCGAACCACCAGATTGAACGAAGTAGTTGAAAAGATTAGTTGGATTTCCAACACGTTAGCTGTTAAAAAAGGAAGGGCAAGAACTGATAAATCAGTCTTGCCACTTGTGTGCACCCACGTGGGCAATTCTCGAACCACTTTATAACTGATTTAAGGAGTTTAACAACGCTAAGTTTGCAATTATAATATTTCACGACGGTTTGAGTCCTGTTACGGCTACCGTTCTGAACTACCCACACTGGACATAATTCGAACCAGTTAGTTGAGAATTTAAGAGTCCTATCTGAAATTAGCAGTTGATTTTAAGTTGGTTCGAGCCTATTAGGTGCACCTCAAAAGATTTGCAAACAAAAATGTTATGAATGCCATTATCAACGACGGCCTTATTTATCGTTTGAAAGCCATCCTCATGAAGTTTCAATCACCGCTCCATGAATGACGACACCAAGATCCTTCAGCTTTTGCTCTGTATCATTACTGATCGCTTCCAAACAAGATATACATAGCAGTTTCTTCGCCCTGCTAAATGCAACGTAGCCTAATCGTGGATAATCCGTTTCCTCATCATTACGCTTCGCGTCGCGCACACTTAAATCGGTTTCTATCCACAACAACAGTTCTGCTTCTGTTTTGGCAAGCGCCAATACAGCCTCGGATTCAAGGCCTTTTATGGTATGAATGTTAGAAAGCGTTACGTAGCCGCCACCTTGATTGTCTACATGGGACTTGAAATTTTCGATTTTTACTGGTAATCCTTTAACAACCTTCAGACCGAGTTTTTCGGTCACGAACTTGACATAGGAGTTTTCGTTTTGGATGACACCGCCATTGATCGCTTTCAAAATTTGAAGCGCATAGGCTCGAAGTCCATATACATTAACTTGATATCGCTCCAAAAACTCTGTTTGACTTAGCTGAAGGGTTGATAAAAGTGTTTCTTTCATCACATTTAAGAGAGAACTGTGCTGGCTTTTTTTAGGAGTAACAAAGTGCTGCCCTAGTGCCGACGCGGCCTTTCTAATGACGTCGTTTTTTTTAGCGATGATGCAGCGGTCTCCCGGCGCAATATTTTCAGCGTCACAAAAGGAAAAAAAATCCGGCAAAATGTGAGCGACGTTCTCATACTTTTTGATAAATCTGACAGGGTTTCCCGCCACATTAGTTTCACATTTCTGTTGGAAAATTGATCCTGTAAAATCCCGCCTACTAAATTTATTGATAAACTTTACGATTGCTTCGGATGATCTGTGGTTGGAATAATTGTAAGCAACTTCATAGCTAGTCGAGTTTGCCATTTTAAGAATTGGTATGTTTCCGAATGCACGGACCGATGAGTCAAAGCTTTTTATATACTGTTCGGGATCACCCACGCAATAAATCTCGGTTTGCTTTTGCTTGCGAATGCTTTCGACAACCGAGAAAATGGCATTATCGGTGTCCTGAAATTCGTCGACAAAAAGATACTGCAGTCGGTTAGAAACAATGCGGCTAACTGTTTTATTATCCATGCATTCTTTCGCAATGTTTATCGTCTGATCGAACGTGATATATCCTCGCTTCTTTAGCTTGTTTTTAATGTTGGATTTGAGAATGGCTGTTTCTTCATTCGTATAAATCTTATCTTTTAATTTCTTGACGTAAAGCAACACATCATCGATTTGACATTGCAAGAATAATTTTTCAGATCCAATATTATCTAAGACAATCGAAGCATAAGGTATTACGATAAACTTGTTCAGAAACGAGTGGATTGTACCAATAAAAAGGTTATCAGGGATAGCAATTTGCTTAGCCAACCGATTCTGAATATTGTGGGTCGCAGAGTTAGTATAGGTGATAACAGCGATATACCTTGCAGGGGATAATCGGTGCATCGCATTGATAATTTGCTGCACCATATTATGGGTCTTTCCTGCACCTGGCCCGGCAATTATGAGCTTAGCTGTTTTTCCTGCCTTGGCCATCTTTAAATAAAAATTCTATGCCTTTAACAATGTATTCCGGAACCGTAAAATCGTCAAGTTTGTTAGGTAACTCTAACAAGAGCGAATAGGCGAATGATGATTTATAATCCTTTATCAAATCAAAGAATCCATCTACATCCAAAGCAGTACTTTTATGGCTATCTGCATAGCTCTTTCCAGCGATAGGGCGTGTTAACTCTAAAGCCTGCAATAATATTTCTTTACCCTTTCCAGTAAGATTAGCCGCAATCAAATCTTTTTCAAAAGTAGATTGTGCAGTAGTCGAAATTTTGATGCAGTCTACAGAGCTGTATAATCGTTCAAGTGCTTCAGCCCGGTTCTCAGAATTTGTATCGCTGTCCTGGTCGGTAAGCACTAAACATTTTTGAAAATAGCCGTTTCTAATAATTTCTAAAAAATTCTCAAAAGCTAACCCATTAACATTGACAACACAGCACCCCGAACGTTCTGTAGAATGCTTGGTTATTTTTTCAAAAAAAGCTGGAATAAGCAGTTTTTCGCTGATTCCTTCAACCAATATAGTTTTCGGTGAATAGAAAATATTGGTGTTAACCGCATCAAGATATTTGTTTAGATATTGTATCTGTTTTTTCGCTTTAGCGTTATCGTTGAAGCCGTCTAAAATGTAGTGCGAGGTAATTGTACCACCATTTTTATAAAGCACCACCGTATTTTCAAAATCAATCTTTGTAGTTACATGGGTGGAATGAGATGTTATAAGAAGTTGTATATCCTTTCGGTAGTTATCTTCTGCATCTTTGATCAGTTTTTCAATATTATGAGCCAAATGATCCTGCAAGTTTGGATGGAGGTGAGCCTCGGGTTCTTCAATCCCAACTACACGAAAATAGGCACTTTGAGCCTTTTGAGTGTCCTCGATAAATGATAAAACCAGAGAAATAAAAAGCAGGTTATTTCGTCCGGTACCATTTCTTTCAATTTTAACAGGATTATCGCCATAGATCAGGCTGATTTTCTTCAATATGTCAGCTACATCGGGTATCGAAAATATCAGATTAACTAGGTTCGACGTGACATCCGTAGCCAATGATATTTTATTAAGCTGTGTAGAAATACTCTCCTTGATTTTCTGTAGGGTTTGGTTATTATCAATCGTGTCTTGCAAACCGAGCAAATCAGTTTTCAGTTCCTGGTATTCATTTTCTTCCCGAGCATTGAGAATGCGAAACAACAATCTATTGTTATGACTGGCGACCAATTCCGCACAAGCGTCACGCAACGCGTCCAGCAGTTCAAATCGCAATTGAGCTAAGTGATAAATGTTGGCCTGCGAATCCTGATTTTTACCGCCGTAAATTGTGTAATGATATTTTGCAATGGGAAAATTGAAAAGATCCATTACAGCGTTTTCTGGCAATTTATCAAACTCATCTGCACCAATTTTGTCCCGATAATCTGCAATAAATTTTCGCTGATTGTTGATTTCTTCTACTTTATTAAATTTTGCAATTGGCGCAAAGATGTAGCAAAGACGAGCTTCGGTACATTCTCTATTCGAAAACCATTCTCCTATCACACTTTCCTGTTCCAAATTCCAACCGGTCAAAAGCGCCTCAACTTGAATTATTGGGAAATCAATTTTTTCAGCAGGAATCGTAGTGTCCAACAATTGTTGTTTAAATGCTTTGATTGTAGCATAGTTGAAATCAGCCATCTCCAGTGTTCGTTTTTTGAAGAATGAAACATCCTGGCTAAAGATTAATCCAATAGAGTCTAATAAATTTGATTTACCTATATTATTTTCGCCGATGATCAAGGTTAGCGGCTTTAACTTGATGGTAAAATCATCGAAATTCCGATAATTTTTTATGGTGAGTTGCTTAATGTGCATGTCTGACAGGTTTATCATCCTAAATTACAATTTTTTCAATTGGCTTAAATAAATACAACTGTGTAAGAGAACTACAAACTGGGTGACGTTTCGTGATAATCACTATTTGACACAACTATGTTTAGCTTGTGTTAACATTTTGGCTTGAGTAATTATTTAACTTATTTTTATATCGGTATTTATTTTCAAGCCTAAACTTGTTCATCTTTTATAGCGAAACAGCTCCTACTGCACGTTAACATTTGTACAAGTTTTGGCTCAACTTATAATTAATATGTCAAACGAACTTGTAGGATTTTCCAGGGCTGGCGACGCGTTCCATTATCGCTGGGCGGCGCGGAGGTGTTTAAGGATGATTTATCCAAACAGCACTCTGCTATCAGTTTTTGTTGAAGGCAGTAATGAAATTAATAAAGAAGGCGAATACGTTATCGATATTGCTGAATATCATGAAGTTGACAAAGAAAAGCACATAGATTATTACCAGCTTAAACATTCGACGGTACAAGTAGATTCCCCATTTACTTTAAGTGATTTAAAGGTAACCATCGAAGGTTTTGCCAAAAGATTCACTAATCATTTTGGAACGCATACTACTCCCCAGGACGCTGCAAAGATTAGATTTATTATTCTGACCAACAGATTAGTGGCGGTAGATTTAGTAGGTAATATCACAAATTTGTCGATCGGACAAACTGTTGAAAACAGATTTTTAAAAACAATTGAAAATTATACGAATCTTTCAAACGACCAATTAACAACATTTTGCCAGAGCTTGGAATTTCAGGTGGTGAAAGAAAACTATTTGGGGCAAAAAGATGAACTCATGGCTGAGATGTCACAATTATTAGCCAGCACCGCAAGTACACCGCAGTTAGAGAGTGTGATCGCAATGGTCGGTGACAGGGCATTGCCTGATGCAGATCACAAAATAGTGAGAGAACAAGTTCTGCAAAAGTTTGGCATCACATCCGAAAGAGAGCTTTACCCTGCACCTCCGAGATGGGAAAATGATGCTGTGATCATTCCCAGGAATCAATACGAAGAATTAAGAAATGAAATTTTAACGAAGGCTGGCCCATTTATCGTGCACGCCGCAGGAGGGGTCGGTAAATCCGTATTTTGCAGGTATTTATCGGCCAACTTAGAGGATGGATCTTTGGCAATTGCCTACGATTGCTTCGGTGCAGGTGACTATCGGAATAGAAGTACATTGCGACATGGCCATCGTAACGCGCTCGTTCAAATTTGTAATGAACTTGCCGCAAGGGGACTCTGTTCTCCTTTGCTACTACAAAATGATTCAGATGAGCAAATTACAAGGGCTTTTATACAGCGGATTGAAAGTTCTTTGTTAATGTTAAAATCCGCAGTACCTACGGCAAAACTACTGCTGATTATAGATGCTGCAGATAATGCTGAGATGGGTGCGCAAGAATTTAATCAGAATTGTTTTGCGCATGAAATTATTCGCGAAAAATTTCCGGATGATGTCAGACTGGTTATGTTGTGCAGAACAGAGCGGATAGAATTACTTCAACCGAAATCCGATGTTTTGCAACTGCCGTTATTGCCTTTTTCTGAAAATGAAAGCATAACTAATCTGCAACAGTGGTTTGCTGATGCTGGTGATTTGGATGGTAAGGAATTTCATAGACTAACCTCTGCAAACCCTCGAGTGCAGGCTAACGCGTTAGATAAAAAAGCCGGGTCAGTAACTGATTTGTTATCATTGCTTGGGCCATACCCTGTGACGGTTGAAGATCTGATTGAACAGCAACTGCAGTTTGCAATTGACCAACTCAAAGATTCGTTGCCGGCGGCATATCAGGATAATATCCACGCAATAAGTACCGGTCTTTCATCCTTACCACCCCATATCCCTTTGGATGTCCTTGCAGCCGCTGCTGGAGTTGGGACAGAACAAATCAAGAGTTTCGTATCAGATATTGGTAGATCCTTGTGGTTATCTGATGACTCTGTACAATTTCGCGATGAGCCCACAGAAACATGGTTCCGCGCGAATTTCGCAACGAACACTGATGGCTACAAGTCATATATTGCCAGGCTGGAACCCTTAGCCAACAACATTACTTATGTCGCTGAATGTTTACCAATGCTTTATTTACAGGCAGGCGACAACGATAAGTTGTTAAATTTGGCCTTGTCTGATGATTTTTTACCCAAAAACAATCCCATCGACGAACGTAATGTAAGAGTATACCGTCTCAAATTTGCTTTTCAGGCGGCATTGCGGATGTCTAAATTGGATCATGCCATCAAAATAGCGATGAGAGCCGGAGAGGAAATTGCCGGTGATCAGCGTCAGGCATCTTTGTTAAAACAAAATATTGACCTTTTAGCAACCTTGCAAAGCAAGGAAAAAGTTCAGCAAATCGCATACCGTCGTTCTTTGGGTGGCGGTTGGCCAGGATCTGAGAATATTTACTCTGCCTGCGCGCTTTCGTTTATACCGGATTTCAAGGGAGAGGCCCGCAGTTATGTCCGTTCAGCCCAGAATTGGCTTGGAATTTATTTTGATGAAGTTCGTGAAAAGCGAAAAACAGTAAAAAGGGGATTTGAACGGGTTGAGAATAATGTTCAAAATGAAGATATTTTTGAACTTGCCTATGCGATTCTCAATATTGCAGACAGTAAGGCATGCTTTAAATTCCTCCGTGGCTTAACTCCTGTATCATCAGTCGCAAATATTTTAGGGATGATCACCAATCGGCTTATTGATCATGGGAGGTTTGCAGAGGTCAATGAATTGCTTAAGTCATCCACATCAATACCACACTTCTTTGTAACAATAGTTGACGATCTACTGGAAGTAGGCCAAATTGCCACTGCAGAAGGCATGGAGAAAGTACTTACGCTTTTGGCCCATAAAAAAACAAGAATTAAAACTAATGAGCATCGTCATTTTCATGATTACTCGCCAGTCCTTCGTATTCTTAGTTTCCTGGAGGTCTGTTTACACCATGGTCTATCAAGCACATTAATTAGACGGGTTTTAAGGCATTACGTACCTAATCGTATAGCAAAAGAAGAACTCAATTTCCATAACTCAACGCTTCGCAATAGTTTTTTCAGAGCATTGGCTATTCGCTCAGTTATTGACGAAGGTTTTGAATTAGTTGTTGAAGATTTGTTACCCAAACAACCAGAAGCAAAGGAAAAGTCTAAGCGTACTGAAGATGAGTTGAAAGAATACAAGCAAGTCATAAATGGTTTGTTTCCGTGGTTCAAACTTAGGGTAGATATACTTGCCCGTGTAACCATCGATTTGCGGCCCATGGCAAAGTTAGCACACCAAGCATCCAATTCGGCTACTAGTTCCCGCTATCAGACCTACGACTTTATACCAGGCGAATTAGTTGCTTTGAGAATTGCCGTGATCGCAGTCTATCATGATGCAACACCTTTAGAAGTAGAAAATTTCGTTGAGGAGCATATCAAAAATGCCAAAGACTTCCATATAGGGCAACAATTGAATCTGACCCGAATTGTATTTCGTAATCAGCATCTCAATCAAATTAAAAACAGTATTGAGCAATACACCCGAAAAGACATGATTTCGATTTCCGACGATAGTCCCGACCAAATGTCTGATCGTTATGTAAAACTTGCTCGGGCAGTTTTAATTCATTCGGTCGAAGATGCAACGGTTTATTTCGATGAAGCTATAACTGTCGTTTCGAAGTATGGCGATGAATTACTTTTTAGATGGCACGCTATAGCGTCTGTTGCAGATCGTGCGACAAAAACCGGCGGAATTTTTAATGAATTAGCCTATCGATTTATTCGTTGCGCGGAAGTTGTCGGCAAAAATGCAAGAGAAAAGCATTGGGATCGGGACGAGGCA
>Ga0265780_10005546_pt1 | contig 15943 bp, 18 predicted proteins | sample P1T30metagenome_FD_192432 | JGI IMG/M metagenome (GOLD analysis project Ga0265780, IMG submission 192432) | Plant litter microbial communities from East Loma Ridge, Irvine, California - P1 T30 | ecosystem: Environmental > Terrestrial > Plant litter > Unclassified | place: USA: California... | reverse complement strand
TTCGCCTAACTCGTCAACCCCATCTTTTTCTTCAGCGCCAGCGGTATTATCAAAACACCTAGCTCAACTACTTGATTTCGTTCAGCTTTTTACTGTGCTGCAGAAGCAGGAGGCGAACTATAGCAAACGGCGACGGTGTTCGCAAGAGCAAGTGCCGTGCTATCTTTGCGCCGTTCATTAACTCTACAACACACCCGCATGAGCGCCTTTCATATCGTCCCGACCGCGCATCCCGCCCTCGCCGCCCAGCTCGACGCCGCCATCGACAACAAAACCAAACCTCTCGGCAGCCTGGGCACGCTGGAGCGCCTCGCCAAGCAATTGGGACTGATCCAGGCGCGCACCGCGGTGCTGATCGAACAACCGGCCATTCTGGTCTTCGCCGGCGACCATGGCGTGGTCGCCGAAGGCGTTTCGGCGTATCCCCAGGACGTGACCTGGCAAATGGTCGAGAACTTCCTGTCCCAGGGCGCCGCCATCAATGTATTCGCCCGCCAGAACGACTGCGCCCTGCACGTCGTGGATGCCGGCGTCGCCCACGAGTTCGGCCAGCGCGCCGGTTTGATCGACCGCAAGATAGCTGCCGGCACCCGCAACTTCGCGCACGGGCCCGCGATGAGCGACGCTCAGTGCGCCAGCGCCATCGGGGCCGGCGCCGCACTGGTGGTCGAGCTGGCGGGCAATGTGCTCGGCTTCGGCGAAATGGGCATCGGTAACACGACCGCCGCTGCGGCCCTGATGCACAAGCTGACCGGGATCCCGGTTGCAGAGTGCGTCGGCGCCGGCACCGGCCTGTCGCCGGAGGGCGTGCTGCGCAAAAAGCACGTAATCGAAGCGGCGGTCGCTCTGCACGCCGACTCCAGCGACCCGCTCGAGGTGCTGGCCACCTTTGGCGGCTTCGAGATCGCGATGATGACGGGCGCCATGCTGCAGGCGGCGCAACAGCGCAAGGTCTTGCTGATCGATGGCTTCATCGTCACCAGCGCCCTGCTGGTCGCTGCGCGCATCGAACCGGCCATCCTCGATTACTGCGTGTTCGCCCACTGCTCGGACGAAGCCGGCCACCGGCGCATGCTGGACACATTGCAAGCGCAGCCGCTGCTGCAGCTCGGCCTGCGCCTGGGCGAAGGCACCGGCGCCGCCCTCGCCCTGCCGCTGCTGCATGCGGCCGCCAACTTCATGAACCAGATGGCGACCTTCGCCTCGGCCAGCGTGAGCGAAGCGTCCGCCGACTGAGCATGCAACAGGTCCGCCTCTTCTTCATTGCGCTGCAGTTCTTCACGCGCCTGCCGATCCCGGCGTGGGTCGGCTTCGAGGCCAGCTGGCTGCAGCACGCGTCGCGCTACTTCCCGCTGGTTGGCGCCGTGGTGGCGGCCATCGCGGCAGGCGTCTACTGGGCCGCCGCGCTGGTGCTGCCCGCGGCGGTGGCGGCCGCGCTATCCACCGCGGCCTCGATCTACGCCACCGGCGCCTTCCATGAAGATGGCTTCGCCGACACCTGCGACGGCCTGGGCGGCGGCATGACCCGTGAGCGCGTATTGGAGATCATGAAGGACTCACGCGTGGGCGCCTACGGTGCGATCGGCATCGTCTGCATGCTGGCGACCAAGCTGACGGCCCTAGCGATGCTGCCGCCGCCCGCGGCGATCGCCGCCCTGTTCCTGGCCCATCCGCTGTCGCGCCTGGCGGCGACCTCCCTGATCTGGAAGCTGGAATACGTGCGCGGCGAAGGCAAGGCCAAGCCACTGGCCCAGCAGATGACGAGCTTCGAATTCGCGATCGCGGCGGCGGGCGCCCTGCTGCCCGCCGTCGTGCTGCTCCTGAGCGGCCTGGCCTCGTCCGCCGCGGTATGCGCAGCCGTACTGGCGGCGCTGCTGGCCGCCGTCTGGCTCGGCCGCAAATTCCTGCGCCGCCTGGGCGGCTATACCGGCGACTGTCTCGGCGCCGTGCAGCAGGTCGCCGAAGCGCTCATCTATATTGCGGTGCTGGCCACGCTCGGCCACGGCGCCTGGCCTGCGGCATGAAGCTGCACCTGGTGCGCCATCCGCAGCCCAGCGTCGATCCGGGCATCTGCTATGGCGCCACCGATGTCCCGGTGACGGATGCCGAACTGTCCCGCGTGCAGGCCGCGCTCCACGCGCAAGGCTTGCCCGGCCGCTTGCCGGTGTACGCCAGCCCGCTGCAACGCTGCGCCCTGCTGGCCCAGGGCCTGCAGCCGGCCGCCTTATATATCGATGCGCGCCTGGCCGAGATGGATTTCGGCCGCTGGGAGATGCGGCCCTGGTCCGACATCGCGCGCAGTGAAGTCGATGCCTGGGCCGGCGACCTGCTCGACTGCCGGCCGGGCGGCGCGGAGAACGTGCTCGACGTGGCGCGCCGCGTGGCCGCTTTCATCGACAGCCTGCATGCAAGCGCCATCCAGGAAGCGCTGTTCATCTGCCACGCCGGCACTATCCGCCTGCTGCTGGCGATGCAATCCGGCCTGCCCCTGGCCCAGGCGGCGCTGCAGGCCGCCGCCACGCCGCATCGCCTCGCCTATGGCGAGATTCTCGTGCTGGAGATCTGACAAGGCGCCGCCGCAACCGTATAATGACGCCGTTTTGGTGCTCGCGCCCCGTATTCACGGGCGCAGTTAAACGGGAAACACGAAGCTTCTATAAGCCGACGTGTGCTGCCCCCGCAACGGTCAGCAAGTGCCGCGCATGGACATCGGACATGCGTGCGGCAACCGTCCCCACGGACCACTGTGCAGTCGCATGGGAAGGTCGGACGGTGACACTTGCCAGCCCGGATACCGGCCAAAAGGTGGAAGCGCGCCGGTACGCCGTGGCGCTTCTGTTCAATCTGGCCGGCGGGGACGCCGGCTGGTTGTCAATACAAGAATCATTGCCATGCATCTTCCAGTTTCCCGGCAGGCCGCCGCCATTGCCCTTGCCCTTGCCGCGCCCACCGCCTTTGCCGATCCGGTTCTGGATACGGCCTCCTCGACCGTCGTCGTTACCGCCACCCGCACGCCCGAACGGGCCGACCAGGTGCTCGCCGACACCACCGTCATCGGCAGCGAGGAAATCGCGCGCGCCGGCGCCGACTCCATCGCCGACCTGCTGGCGCGCCAGCGCGGCATCGAGATCGTCCGCAACGGCGGCCCGGGCACCAGCACCAGCGTGTTCCTGCGCGGCGCCAACAGCAACCAGGTCGTGGTGCTGATCGACGGCGTGCGCATCGGTTCATCGACCACCGGCACGGCCAGCTGGAACGCGATCCCGCTGTCGGCCGTCGAGCGTATCGAAGTCGTCTACGGTCCGCTGAGCACCCTGTACGGCGCCGACGCCATCGGCGGCGTGGTCCAGATCTTCACCCGCAAGAGCGAAGGCGCGCCGCAGCTGCATGCCGGCATCGGCGGCGGCAGCTACGGCACGCGCCAGCTGGATGCCGCGATCCACGGATCCAGCGGCGGCGCGCACGGCGTCAGTTATACGCTCGGCGCCGCCCGCGAGCAAGCCAGCGGCTTCTCGGCGGCGCGTCCCGGCGCATACGGCTACAACCCGGACGACGACGGCTACAGCCGCAACAGCGCCAACGGCCGCATCGCGCTGCAACTGGCCGAAGGTCACGAGGTGGGCGCCCAGTTCCTGAAGAGCCGCGTGCACGCCCGGTACGACAACGGTGCGGACAGCTTCGATGCCCGTAACATCCAGGACCTCGACAGCTATGCCGTGTTCCTGAACGACCGCATCCTGCCCAACTGGCGCAGCAGCCTGCAATGGGCGCGCGCCAACGACAAGTCGGGCAGCTTCGGCGGCACCGCGGCCTGGGACACCAGCCAGATCGACACGCGCCAGGATGAAACCACCTGGCAGAACACCATCGCCATCGGCACCGACACCCTGCAGCTGCTGGTCGGGCATCGCAAGGAGACGGTATCGTCCGTCTCCGGCGCAGACATCGTCGAGAGCCCGCTGAACCGCAGCCGGGTCACCAATTCGGTGGCGGCCTCCTATGACCTGCGCCGCGGCAGCAACCTGGTCGATGTCAGCGCCCGCACGGACCATGCCGAGTACGGCACGAAGACCACCGGCGCGCTCGGCTACGGCTACGAATTCAGCAAGGGCTTGCGCGCCACCGCCAGCGTCGGTACCAGCTTCCGCGCGCCGACCTTCAACGAACTGTATTACCCGGGCTACGGCCTGGCCAGCAACAAGCCGGAACAGGGCCGCAACGCCGAGGCCGGACTGCGTTACCAGGTGGCGGACACCGAACTGCAAGCCACGTATTACCGCAACCGCCTGACCGACATGATCGTCAGCGTCACCCCCTGCCCCACCCGCACCGGCAGCTGTGCCTACAACGTCAACCACGCGCTGCTGGAAGGTTTGACGCTGTCGGCCTCGACCCGCTTGCGCGGCATCGACCTGCGCGCCAGTGCCGACCTGCAGGACCCGCGCGATGAAACCACCGGCAAGCAACTGCAGCGCCGCGCACGCCGCCACGCCACGCTCGGCGCCAGCCATACGGTCGACAGCCTGTCCTACGGCGCCGAACTGCAGGCATCCGGCCAGCGCTTCGACGATGCCGCCAACCGCAACCGCCTCGGCGGCTACGGCTTGCTGAACCTGTACACTGACTGGCACTTCAGCCCAGACTGGTCGCTGCTGGTCCGCCTGGACAATGCGGCCGACAAGCGTTACGAGACGGCACGCAATTACGGCACCGCCGGGCGCACCTGGTTTGCAGGGCTACGCTACGGCATCCGTTAATCCATCCTTCACCGACCAGCATGCATCCAGCCTCCGTACGTCCCCTGCCGCAGCGCGCTCTCCTGATCGTTGGCGCGCTGCTGCTTGCCGCCCTCGCCAGCCTGCTGGCGGCCGGCATGACGGGCTCGATCGCGATTGCACCGTCCGAGCTGCCGGGCGCGCTGATGCAGGTGCTGCATGGCCGCCCCGACTCGATGGCGGCGACGCTGCTGGAACTGCGCGCCGGACGGGCGCTCACCGCCTTCGTCACCGGCGGCGCGCTGGCCCTGGCCGGCGTCATGATGCAGGCCCTGCTGCGCAACCCGCTGGCCGACCCTTATATATTGGGGATCTCGGCCGGCGCCTCGGTCGGCGCCCTGCTCGCACTGCTGCTGATGTGGGCCGCGGCCACCGTCGATGCGGCGGCGCTGGCCGGGGCCGTCGCGGTGGCGATGCTGCTGTATGTCCTCGCGCGGCGCGACCTGCGCGGCGGCGTCGCGGCGGAGGGCGGCAGTTCGATGCTGCTGCTGACCGGCGTGATCCTGTCTTCCAGCTGCATGGCGCTGGTCACGCTGATGCTGTCGATCGCGCCCGAAGGCCGGCTGCGCAGCATGGTGTTCTGGATGATCGGCGACCTGGCCGGCGCGCCCCTGCGGCCGCTGCCCTGGATCGTGCTCGGCGCCGGCCTGCTGTATGCGCTGCGCAGTGCGCGCGCGATGAACGTGGTCGCCCTGCATGCGGACGCCGCCAGCACGCTCGGCATCCGCGTCGGCGCCTTGCGCAAGGGACTGTTCTTCGTCTCCGGCCTGTTGACCGCCAGCGCGGTAACCAGTGCCGGCTCGATCGGCTTCATCGGCCTGATCATCCCGCATGCCTGCCGCTTCGCCTTCGGCCCCGACCACCGGGTATTGGTCCCGGCCGCGGTGCTGGGCGGCGGCGGCTTCCTGGTGTTGTGCGACACGCTGGCGCGCACCGTGGTCGCCCCGACCCAGTTGCCTGTGGGCGCGATCACGGCGCTGATCGGCGCGCCGGTGTTCCTGTATCAACTGCATCAGCTACGCAAATGAGGCGCGCATGAGCATCGAGACCCGCCAACTCGCGCTGCGCGCCGGCAGCCGCACCCTGGTCCAGGACCTGGACTGGCGCGTGCAGGCCGGCGAATGCTGGAGCATCATCGGCCGCAACGGCGCCGGCAAGAGCACGCTGCTGCGCACCCTGGCCGGCCTGCGCGCGCCGGACGGCGGCAGCGTCGAGATCGACGGCCGCCCGCTGGCGTCCTGGCCGCTGGAAGCGCTGGCGCGGCGCCGCGCCTACCTGGCCCAGTCGCGCCACGATGCCTTTGCCTACAGCGTCATCGAAACCGTGCTGTCGGCACGCCACCCTTACCACGGCAGGCGCTACTGGGAAGGCAGCGACGACCACGCGGCGGCAGTCCAGGCGCTGGCGGCGATGGAAGTCGGGCACCTGGCGGCGCGCGACGTGCGCACCCTGTCCGGCGGTGAGCGCCAGCGCGTGGCGATCGCCGCCCTGCTGGCCCAGGACACCCCGCTGCTGCTGCTCGACGAACCGGCCAACGCGCTCGACCTGGCGCACCAGGTGCAGGTGATGGGCCTGCTGGCGCGCCTCTGCCGCCAGCAGCACAAGACGGTGGTCATGATCGGCCACGACCTGACCCTGGCGCACGGCATCTCGAGCCACGCCCTGCTCCTGATGGGCGACGGCCGCTGGCACGCCGGGCCGGTCGCCGACGCGATGCAGGCCCCGCTCCTCAGCGACTACCTCGGCCACCCGATCGACACCATCGACCATGGCGGCCGCCGCATCTTCATTCCCCTGGAGACGACTCATGGATGACAGCACCGACATCAACGAACGCCACCGCCTGCGCATGGAGCGCAAGAAGGCAGTCATCGACGCACAAATCGCCTCCGCCGACAAAAAGGTCGGCATCATCATCGTCAATACCGGCAACGGCAAGGGCAAGAGCTCGAGCGCCTTCGGCATGGCGGTGCGCGCGCTCGGCCATGGCATGAAGGTCGGCGTGGTCCAGTTCATCAAGGGCGCGATGTCGACCGGCGAAGAACAGTTCCTGCGCCGCTTCCCCGACGAAGTCAGCTTCCATGCGATGGGCGAAGGCTATACCTGGGAAACCCAGGACCGCGAACGCGACATCGTCAAGGCGCAGGCGGCATGGGAACAGGCGCGCGTCTTCCTGAGCGACCCGGCCTATGGCCTGGTGGTGCTGGACGAACTGAATATCGCCCTCAAGTACCGCTACCTCGACGTGCACACCGTGATCGCCGACCTGCTCGACCGTCCCGGCATGCAGCACGTGGTGGTTACCGGGCGCGCCGCGCCGCAGGAACTGATCGACGTGGCCGACACCGTGACCGAGATGAACGTGGTCAAGCATGCCTTCAAGGCCGGCATCGCGGCCCAGGCCGGGACGGAGTGGTGATGGGCGCGCAAGACGCACGCGTCGTCATGGTGGCCGCCATCGCTTCCGGCCAGGGCAAGACCACGGTCACCGCGGCCCTGGCGCGCCGCTTCAAGCGCAACGGGCAGACGGTGCGAGTGCTGAAGTGCGGCCCCGACTTCATCGACCCGATGCTGCTCGAACGCGCCAGCGGCGCGCCGGTGCATTCCCTCGATTTGTGGATGGTCGGCCCCGACCTGTGCCGCCGGCGCCTGGCTGCGGCCGCACGCGAGGCCGACGTGGTGCTGATCGAAGGCGTGATGGGCCTGTACGACGGCAAGCCCTCCGCCGCCGACCTCGCGCGCGAGTTCGGCATTCCGGTGCTGGCCGTGATCGACGCCGGCGCCATGGCGCAGACCGCGGGTGCGGTGGTGCTGGGCCTGCGCGGCTACGGTCCCGTGCAACTGGCCGGCGTCATCGCCAACCGCGTCGGCAGCGAAGGCCATGCACGCATGGTGGCAGAATCGCTGCGCGACATTCCTTTATTGGGCACGCTGCCCAAGCAATCCCGCCGCCTGCCCGAGCGCCACCTCGGCCTGGTGCTGCCCGACGAAGTCGGCGACATCGATACCCTGCTGGACGCATTGGCCGACCAATTGAATTTCGATGACGCGGCCTGGAACGCCATGCCGCCGCAATCCTTCGATGACAGCCTGCTGGCGCCGGCGCCGGTGCCGCCGCTGCTGGCCGGGAAGACGGTCGCGATCGCGCGCGATGCCGCCTTCTGTTTCCTGTATCCGGCCAACCTGGATACCTTGCGTGCGCTCGGCGCGGAGTTGGCCTTTTTTTCGCCGCTGGCGGACCAGCCGCTACCCGACGGCGCCGATGCCGTCTACCTGCCCGGTGGCTATCCGGAACTGCACGGCGCAGCGTTGGCGCAGGCGCGCCAGTGGCAGGCGTCGGTCCGCGCCGCGCACGCCGCAGGGATGCCGATCCTGGCCGAATGCGGCGGCATGATGGCGGTGGCGGAATCGATCACGGATAAAGAGGGCCAGTCCTGGGCCATGGCCGGGCTGCTGCCGGGGAAAGTCGCGATGCAGGGCCGCCTGGCCGGACTCGGGGCGCAAGGCATGCCGACGGCAAGTGGCCAGCTGCGTGGCCACACCTTTCACTATTCGCGCCTGGAGACGGATGTCGCACCGGCGGCGCACACGATCAAGCATCCTTCCGGTGCCCAGGGCGAGGCGGTATACCGCACCGGTTCCCTCACCGCCTCGTATTTCCACGGTTTCTTTGCCTCCAATCCGGAAGCGGCAGCGGGCCTGCTGGGAGCGGCACCATGACGCGTACCCTCGTCTTCGGCGGCGCCCGTTCGGGCAAGAGTGCGCTGGCCGAACGCCTGGCGCTGGACTCGGGCAAGGAAGTTGTCTATCTGGCGACCTCGCACGCCGGCGACGAGGAGATGGCGGCGCGCATCGCCCATCACCGCGAGCGCCGCCCGCCGCAGTGGCAAACCGTCGAGGAAGCGAGTGCGCTGGCGGCGACCCTGCGCCGCCTGTGCGCACCCGGACGTATCGTTCTGGTCGATTGCCTGACGCTGTGGCTGAGTAACCTGATGTTTTCCACCCACGCCGATTATCCGGAAGTCGGACCGATCGACCCGGCGCCGCTGTTCACGGCCGAGCGTGCGGCGCTATTGGACTGGCTGGCCGAACCGGCGAGCGGCGAGGTGGTGTTCGTGTCGAATGAAATCGGCATGGGTGTGGTGCCGTATGGCGCCGTGTCGCGCGCCTTTGTCGATGAAGCCGGACGCCTGAACCAGGACGTGGCGGCGCGCTGCGATCGCGTGCTGTTGGTCGCGGCGGGCTTGCCGCTGGCGCTGAAGGGACCGTCGTGCTGAGCGGATTGCCGCCGTTGACGCTGGCCCTGCTTTTGCTGGCGGGCGTCGCACTCGACCTGCTGCTGGGCGAAACGCCGCGCTGGCATCCGCTGGTCGGCTTCGGCAACCTGGCAAGCCGCCTGGAGCGGCGCTTGAACAAGCGCTTGAACTGGCGCATCGGACGCGGCGCGCTGGCGTGGACGCTGGCGGTCGTGCCGCTGACGCTGATCGCGGCGGTCCTGTGCATGATGCACGGACCGGTGGGACTGGCCGTGCACGCGTTGCTGCTGTACCTGTGCATCGGCCTGCGCAGCCTGCGCGACCACACGCTGCCGATCGCCGCTGCGCTGGCGGCCGGCGACCTCGATCGCGCACGCTGGCTGACTTCGCACATCGTCAGCCGCGACACCAAGCAGGCCAGCGAAGCGGAACTGGCCAAGGCAGGTGCCGAATCGCTGCTCGAAAACGGCAACGACGCCGTGTTCGGCACCCTGTTCTGGTTCCTTGTGGGCGGCGGCGCCGGCGCGGTGCTGTTCCGCCTGGTGAATACCCTGGATGCGATGTGGGGCTATCGCAATGAACGCTATGAGCTGTTCGGACGGGTGGCGGCACGCATCGACGACGTGCTGAATTACCTGCCAGCGCGCCTGACCGCGCTGTCCTATACCCTGCTCGCCCCGAGCAGCGGACAAGGGCGCGCATGGCGTTGCTGGCGCACCCAGGCGCCGCAATGGAGCAGCCCGAACGCCGGCCCGGTGATGGCCAGCGGCGCCGGCGCGCTCGGCGTGACCCTGGGCGGCGCCGCGGTCTACGATGGCGAAATCGAACAGCGTCCGGTGCTCGGCAGCGGTCCGGCCGCAGGCGGCGCCGACATCGTGCGTGCCTGGCGCCTGGTATGGCATACCACGCTGCTGTGGCTCGCCGTGGCGCTGATCGGTGCGCTTGTCATCGGGGGCCTGCATGCTTGAACACGGCGGCAAGCTGCGCGAAGCCATGTGCCACTACGGCGGCAGCGACTGGATCGACCTCTCCACCGGCATCAACCCGATCGGCTACCCGGCTCCGGCCTTGCGCGCGGATGCGTGGCAGCGCCTGCCCGAAGCCGATCCGGCACTGGTGCGCGCCGCTTGCGCTTACTACGGCGCGCCGGACTTGGTGCCGGTTGCCGGCACCCAGGCCGCGATCCAGGCCCTGCCGCGCCTGCGTGCGCCCGCGCGCGTGAGCGTGTCTGCCCCCTCGTATGCGGAGCACGCCCACCACTGGTCGCGCCATGGACACACGCTGCTCCAGGTGCCGTACGCCGCACTGCATGCGGCGGTGCGCGACAGCGACGTGGTGGTGGTCGTCAATCCGAACAATCCAACCGGCGAAACGATCGCGCCGGAGCAGCTGCTGGCGTGGCACGCGCAGCTGGCCGCGCGCGGCGGCTGGCTGGTGGTCGACGAAGCTTTCGGCGACACCGCGCCTGCCCTGAGCATCGCCGCGCATGCGGACCGGCCGGGATTGATCGTGCTGCGCTCGGTCGGCAAGTTCTTCGGACTGGCCGGCTTGCGGCTCGGCTTCGTCGCCGCACATGCGTCCTTGCTGGCGCAGCTGGAAGACTTGCTCGGGCCGTGGGCGGTCAGCGGCCCGGCGCAGGAAATCGCACTGGCTGCGCTGTGCGACCACGACTGGCAACAAGCTACGCAAGCCCGTCTGGCGCGCGACGGCGAGCGCCTGCGCGCGCGGCTGCCGGCCGACGCCTCCGGCACGCCGCTGTTTCACTGGTGGCCGGAAGCGCGGCCGGAAGCCTTTCATGAACACATGGCGCAGCGTGCGATCTGGGTACGCCTGTTCCGCGACGCCGCGCGCGGCATCCGGATCGGTTTGCCGGCGCAGGAAGCGCACTGGCAGCGCCTCGAACACGCATTGAGAGAATGGAGTCAAGGATGAAGACCTGGATGAAATCGGGGGCGCTTGGCGCCGCGCTGGCGCTGGCCTTTTCCGCGCAGGCGGCCGTCACGGTGAAGGATGACGACGGCAATACCGTCACGGTGCAAAAGCCGGCCCGGCGCGTCATCTCGCTGGCGCCGCACGTGACCGAGCTGCTGTTCGCGGCCGGCGGCGGCAGCCATGTGGTCGGCGTGGTCGCCTACAGCGACTTTCCGGAAGCGGCGAAGAAGGTGCAGCAGGTCGGCTCCAACCGCGAGCTCGATCTCGAGCGCATCATCGCCCTGAAGCCGGACCTGTTCGTGGTCTGGCGCCATGGCAGTTCGGAGCGCCAGATCGAGATGATCCGCAAGCTGGGCGTGCCGGTCTTTCATAGCGAGCCGCACAAGCTGGAAGACATCCCGGCCAGCCTGCTCAAGCTCGGGCAATTGATGGGCACCGAAGACCTGGCGCGTCCCGCGGCCGCCGACCTGGGCCGCCAGCTGGCCAGCCTGCGCGCGAAGTATGCGAACCGCCCGCCGGTGCGCAGCTTCTACCAGGTGTGGGACAAGCCGCTGTACACCTTGAACGGCGAGCATATCGTCAGCGACGCGCTGCGCCTGTGCGGTGGCGAAAACATCTTCGCCAGATTGCCGGTCACGGCGCCGGTGGTCAGCGTCGAGGGTGTGCTGCAGGAGAATCCGGAAGCGATCTTCGCCACCGCGGAAAAGAATTACGGCGGCGTCGGCATGTGGAAGCCCTACGGCAGCGTGACGGCGGTCCGCAATGACAACCTGTTCACCATCGACGGCAACCTGCTGAACCGCGCAGGCCCGCGCATGATCGCCGGTGCGGCCATGCTGTGCGAGAAGCTGGAACTGGCACGCAGCCACCGTCAGAAATGAGCGCCTTTCCTTATTCGACCCTGATGGTACAGGGCACGACCTCGGATGCGGGCAAGAGCACCGTGGTCGCGGCGCTATGCCGCCTGCTGCGTCGCCAAGGCATCCGCGTGGTCCCGTTCAAGCCGCAGAACATGGCGCTGAACAGCGCGGTCACGGCGGATGGCGGCGAAATCGGCCGCGCCCAGGCGCTGCAGGCGATCGCCGCCGGCGTGGCGCCGCACACGGACATGAACCCGGTGCTGCTCAAGCCGTCCAGCGACACTGGCGCCCAGGTGATCATCCACGGCCGGGTGCGCGCTGACATGTCTGCCCGCGATTACCACCAATATAAAAGCGTCGCGATGGCCGCGGTGCTGGAATCGCATGCGCGCCTGCGTGCGCAGTACGAGAGCGTGATCGTGGAGGGCGCTGGCAGTCCGGCGGAAATCAACCTGCGCGATCGCGACATCGCCAACATGGGGTTCGCGGAAGCCGTCGACTGTCCTGTCGTGCTGGTGGCCGATATCGACCGTGGCGGGGTGTTCGCCCACATCGTCGGCACGCTGGCCTGTTTGTCCGACAGTGAGCGCGAGCGCATCATCGGCTTCGTTATCAACCGCTTCCGCGGCGACATCAAGCTGCTGGAGCCGGGTCTGGCGTGGCTGGAGAAGGAGACCGGCAAGCCGGTGCTGGCGGTGCTGCCCTACCTGCACGGTCTGTACCTGGACGCCGAGGACGCAGTGCAGGCGGTGACGCCGCGCAGCGGCGGTTTCCGCGTGGTGGTGCCGAGCACGCCACGCATGAGCAACCATACCGACTTCGATCCGCTGCGTGCCCACCCCGACGTCGATTTGCGCTTCGTGCGCGAAGGCGAAACGATCCCGGGCGCGGACCTGATCATCCTCCCCGGCAGCAAGAACACGCGCGGCGACCTGGCCTGGCTGCAGAAGCACGGCTGGCCGGAGCAGCTCCGGCGCCACCTGCGCTATGGCGGCAAGGTGATCGGCGTGTGCGGCGGCTTCCAGATGCTGGGGCACTGGGTCGACGATCCGCATGGCGTCGAGGGCGGCGCCGGCCGTTCCCCCGGGCTTGGCCTGCTGGACCTGCACACCACGCTCACGCGCGAAAAACGGCTGGCGCAGGTGAGCGGCCATTGCGTGTTCGCACCGCAGGCCGTCGGCGCGGCGGTCGGCGGCTACGAGATCCACATGGGTGTGTCCGAGGGCGAGGCGCTGGCGCGGCCCGCGTTCGAGCTCGGCGGCAGGGCCGAAGGTGCCTGCTCGCCTGACGGCCAGATCCTCGGCAGCTACCTGCACGGCCTGTTCGACCGTGCGCCTGCCTGCGCCGCCCTGCTGCGCTGGGCCGGCTTGCACAGCGATGCAGCGGTGGACAGTGCCGCCTTGCGCGAGGCCAGCCTGGACCGGATTGCCGATGCCGCCGGGCCGCTGCTGGCCAGACTGTCTACCGACAGCATGCAGTCGGCCGCCTTATCGCGGATCTAGTGCTTCCGGCTCGGTACGCTCGAACTTCGCCAGGACGACGCTGGCGACGGTGCGCCCCAGTTGCAGGCCGTCTTCGTTATCGAAGCGGTAATGGATACCGCCATACGTCCGCGACAGGGAGGCCTCTTCGGCCATGGCGTCCACCGCCTCCGCCTCTTGCGGAAATACGGTGCCGAGGATAGGCGCCGCCGCACCCGCAAGCCGGCGGCTTCGGCCGCAGCTGTGCCGGATCCTCGATCATCCAGGTCTTCCAGCCTGGGGCGAAGGGCTCATCGGGCGGATAGTAAAAATACGGCGCAGTCGGCGTCCAGGTGCCGGGGCCGTACACGCGGCCTTCGCCATACCATTGCAGGCGCACGCCGTTCCAGCGGCGTGCCGCGCCATCGGCCTTTCCACGGACGACGGACCGCCGCTGTAGTGAAAAAATGTCTTCATGGCTTGCCTCAGGAATGAACGGGTGAATATGGCGTACCGAAGCGCTGGCGCGAGCGGCGCGACAGGTACTGGTCGAGCTTGATCAGCCATGCCAGCAGGAACACGAAGCCGGCGCCGAGCAAGATCATGGCGGCGCGCGGCACATACCTGAACAGCACGGCGTTTTCGGGCCTGGCGGGATCGACCCATACCGTCACGGTTTTGCCTGGCAGTTGTTCCAACTGTGCGTACATTTCCTGCATCGGGTCGACCTGTGATGCAGCGGTGATGGTGGAGCAGAACATCGCGGCACGCCCGTGGTACTCGCGTTGTCCGAAACGGTAGGCATAATCGACCTCCTTGCCGTCCAGCGTGCACGTATTCCGGGAAGTCGGGAGGGTTCGCAAGTGCAGCAGCTGCCCTTCCACCGCCACCATGGATGAAGCCGACCGCGCGTCCTCGGCGCAGCTGCGCCATCCGAACAGCACGAACGCGGCAAGAGGCAAACACATGGCGATCCTGAGCAGCAGCAGCGCCAGCGTCAATTTGTTGCTCATTGGCCGACCCCGGGCAAGCCAAAGGAGATTTCGCCGAGGGGTTCCGGATTCGCGAACACCCAGTTGCGCTCGACATGGAGAGCGCCATCGTTGAACTCGAGTACCGCCATGCCCGTTGCGCCGGTCCACTCTCCGGACAGTTTGCCGCCATCGCAGTCGACCGAAATCACGCCCTGGATGCCGGTCTTGACGGCGCCTGTCAGCTTGGTCGCGGTGATGCTGCCATCCTTGACCACCACACCGAGTTCGCCCGTACCTTCCAGGAACAGATTGCCGCCGCCTCCCCAGCATGCTTTGGGTCCCTTGCACGGCACGGACTTGACCGTGCCGTTGACGCCGACACCATATTCGGCAGAGAAGAAAAACCCGGCCTGCAACTGGCCGAGCCGCCCGACGACGGCGGAAGGGAACGGCAACCGGTAACCAACCGGCCACGGACCGAGGCTGCCGCTCATCTTGGCTTCGAGCTTGCCGTTCTCGCCCTTGACCTTGGCGCCCTGCTTGCTCTCGCAGCAGCTGGTCATTTCCTGCATCGAGACCGAGGCCTTGATCGCGGCGAATTCCGGGTTGTAGCCGATTTCGCGCAACACCCTGAACGCCGCGTTGATGGAGTGCAGGTGCCACTCGATGACATTGGTAGCGCCCATGACATCGTCCACCTTCGTGCTCGTGCAGACACCACCCTGGCAGCTATCCCCGGTGGTGCAGTACAGCCCATCGTCGCAGCCGCCGCTCGTCGCCCTGCAGCTCTTGACCGGGCATTTGCCACCGGAGCTGCTGATCGCCTGGCACTGCGGGCAGATGGGCGCGCCGCCGCTGCCCGGGCAATCGCCCGGCGGCGGCGGATTCGGAATCGGGTGCCAGCCGGCCTTGCTGATGCCGGTGCCGGCGTCGGTGACCAGGAATGCGCCATCCTCGGTCACGGTAGCCTGGACGGCCGGTAGTTGATGCCGTTGGTGCCGATCTCGGCATGGTCGCTGACGTCGCTGCCGTCCATCAGCAGCGTCACTGCGCTGGCGTCGATGCTGCTGGCGCCGTCCTGTTTGTAGCTGCCGCTAATGACGGGGCGCGCATCGGATTGTGGCTGCTGAGGCGACAAGACACTGATCACGGGTGCCGAGGTAGCGCCGCGTACGGAGAAAGCGTTGCGCCGGACGGGCCGTCCTGCACGAGCGTTTTCGAAATGGGATGGTAGTCGACGATGAGAAACTGGGGGAGGCTGTCCGCCCTAGTTACCAACGGCTGGAACAGGACGACGACGAACAGGGCGCAGGCACACAGCGGCCGGGCCAGGTCAGCAAATATGCAGCGTTGCCGCGGTGCAAACAAAGACATCAACAGACTCCTGATATTGTCCGCTTCATGTCTATTTCCAGAAAGACATGTTTCGCTAGAATATCACGAGTATTTACATATGTTGCAGTTAGAACTACTTTTTATTTTTGACGAAAGGTGACTTTTGGAGAATCTGGAAGGCCGGCTTGTGTTAATACAGGGCATTTCTGGATGCCTATCGGCTTTAAAAGCAAAAAACCCCCACACGGTTCACCGGGTGGGGGTTTTTATGCTGTACTACTTTGCTGCTATTAATTAGCCTGACGATAACCTACTTTCACACTGGTTGCAGCACTATCATCGGCGCAAAGT
>Ga0265780_10005545_pt1 | contig 15944 bp, 14 predicted proteins | sample P1T30metagenome_FD_192432 | JGI IMG/M metagenome (GOLD analysis project Ga0265780, IMG submission 192432) | Plant litter microbial communities from East Loma Ridge, Irvine, California - P1 T30 | ecosystem: Environmental > Terrestrial > Plant litter > Unclassified | place: USA: California... | reverse complement strand
CACCTTCATGCCCATTAAGGTTTTCAAGCTCTTTAAAATAATTATTACTGAATAACACCGGTGTACCCCATGTTTCGCCATAGGCCGATGCTACGATACCCTTACCCGTTATTTTATACCTGCTAACCAGACCTTTAAAAATCTGTGCTGTTAAAAACGGCTGATCGCATACTGTAATAACACAGGTAGTGATTTGAGGGTTACTCAGTTGCAACTGTTGCAACCCGACTGCTATGGATGACCCCATACCCATTTCCCATTCAGGATTGTAAACTACTTTTGCAGCAGTATATGCAAGCTCTTCGTCAATATTTTTTTTATACGCCCCTGTAACCACTATAACGGTTGTATCCTGCACCAGCTTTGCCTGTATTATGGTGTTACGCAGTAGCGTATATCCGTTATATTCCAGCAACTGTTTTGGTTTGCCCAACCGCGATGAGTTACCCGCAGCTAATATAATAATACCTGTTTCTTCCATATTATCCTCCAATGGTTATCATGCTGCGGTTTTCTAAGGTAGACGTGTCGATATTTTCGAACACGCCGCTAAACTGGCCACCAAGTGCTTTTGCTTTAGCCTGGATGCTTGCGTGAATTAAAGGTAATACTTCCTGCCCATTTCTTAAAGCGCCAAGCAAATCAGTTTCTGATTTAGAGAACAGGCAATTTTTAAGTTTGCCATCTGCCGTAAGGCGCATACGGTTACAACTTTCGCAAAACGGTTCGCTCATGGTACTTATTACTGCAAACGACCCCACATGTCCGGGAATCATATACCTTTTAGAAGTATCATTAGCTTCGGGTGTAACAGGCAGGGCATCATATTTTGTAGCAATGTTAGATAATACCTCATGCAGTGTAAAAACTTGGTTACTACTCCACTTATTGCCGGCAAAGGGCATAAATTCTATAAACCTGATCTCTATATTATTATGTTTTGTAAGGGCAATAAAATCGAGTATCTCGTTGTCGTTAAGGTCTTTCATGACCACAACATTAATTTTAACACGAATGCCATGATGTAACAATAACTCTATATTACTACGTACTTTATGATATAAGTCTCTACGAGTAATCTTTAAAAATTTATCGGGCTGAAGCGTGTCAAGGCTTATGTTAATTGCCCTTATGTTTGCTGCCAAGAGTTCGGGCAGCATTTCATTTAGCCTTATGCCGTTAGTTGTAATAGCAAGCACTACATTAAGTTTACCTAATACCTCTATAATTTTAGGGGCATCCTTTCTAACCAAGGGCTCACCTCCCGTGAGGCGTATTTTTTTAACACCCTGCGCTACAAACAATTTTGCAAGCGTTTCAATTTCATGCACCTGCATTAATTTAGCTGCCGGGGCAAAAGCATATTTTTCGTCGGGCATGCAGTAAAAACAACGCAGGTTGCAATTATCTGTAAGCGATATCCGCAGGTAGTCGTGCACACGGCCAAAGGTATCCTGTATCATAATCCGTATTTTAAACTACCTGTGTATCAGTGTGTATTTTTTGTTCTTTATATTTTAATGATGTGCCCAATTTGCCACTCATAACTGCTTTAATCTCGGCCACTACAGATATCGCAATTTCTTCTGATGTCTCTGCTCCAATTTCAAGGCCTACAGGTCCGTAAATTGTTTTAAGCTGTTCATCCGTAACAGTGGTTCTCTCATTATTGAGGTCGTTAAACATTCTGTGCAACTTAGTTTTAGGGCCCAGTATACCAATGTAGGGGCAGTTTGTTGCTAACAGCAATCTAAGTAAAGCCAGATCGTACTTATAATTATGCGTCATCAGCACAAAAAAGGTATTACTATCTATACCTACATTACTTATTAGCTCTTCTGGTTTTGCTACATAAACATTTTTGGCCTGTGGAAAACGTTGCCGGGTGGCGTGTGTGGCACGGCCATCGGCAACGGTTACCTCCCACCCTAATAAAGATGCCGTGTCTACCAGTGATTTTACATCGTTACCGGCTCCTGCAATTATAAGGGCTACGGGCGGGGCAATATATTCTATAAGTGCCTCGAAACTCACCGACTCAACTTCAACTTTTTTTATGGCTGATATTTTTTTCCGAATTGCATTTTCAGCATCAGGTAAAATTATATCAAACGCTTTATTATTTGACACTGATACACCTTCTCTGTAAAACAATACCGTACCTGGCTGATCGGTTTTTCTATTAATAGAAAACAAGGTTACTACCACAGCCTCTTTACGTGCAGCATTCAGTTGCCTAAGCAGCTGTATAGGGTTATCTTGTAATGTGTTATCTATAAATTCGAACAAAATATGTACAATACCATTACACCCAAGCTGAACGCCAAACTCTACATCATCATCATTACTTGTATCATACGTAATCAGTTTATTCTGCTGCTGGTTGATAGCGAGTAATGCTTTACGCAGTGCATCGCCTTCAAGACAACCTCCGCTTATAGCGCCGGTAAGCTGGCCGTCTTCGGTAACAAGCATGCGGGCACCGGGCTGTCTGTAAGACGAGCCCTCTACCTTAACAACTGTTGCCAAAGCCATTTTTTTACCCGCGCTATTAGCTGCAGTAAATGCTTTAAGTATATCCGTTATCTCTTTCATTATTAAATTCTAAACCTCCGTTAAATTAAAAGGAAGCGTTCGTATCCTTTTACCGGTCAGGTCAAAAATTGCATTGGTTAGTGCAGGAGCAAATGGCGGTAAACCAGGTTCTCCTACCCCTCCTGCATCTTCAGCATTCTCCATAACATAGACCTCTATAGGCGGAATGTCATTTATACGTGGCATAGGATAGTTATAAAAGTTCTTTTGTTCGGTCATTCCGTCTTTAAAAGTTACTTCATGAAACGCTGCTGCTCCTAACCCCATTACAATAGAGCCTTCAACCTGCGCCTTAATTATGTCAGGGTTTACATACCAGCCACAATCCATTACTGCCCAAACTTTGTCAATCTTTACACCGCCGCCATCCCGGCGTGACACTTTAACAACATGCCCAACTGTAGATGAAAAACATTCGGTAATGGCAACACCATAACCTTCGTTCTTTTTACGCTTTTTCCAGCCTGATACTTCTTCAAGCTTATCAATAAGTTTATTGCAGCGCTCATCTAAATACTCCCTCCTTAATGCAAGAGGGTCTTTTCCGGCTTCTACCGATAATTCGTCTAAAAAGCTTTCGAAAGCGAAACCGTTAGTAGACGCATATACCGACCTCCACCACATGCTTGGTATAGGAATTTCGAAAGGTACATCAGCGAAACTTATATTCTTGATCTTATCAAAGTATGGTGCTAAAAATCCTTCGCTTGTACTATCGTTCGCCGCATCTTTTTTACCTCCCATCCAATGTCCGTTATTCTGACCGGACATGCGGAATTTTAATGCCTCTATCTTGCCATTATTAATTGCACCTTCGCAACGGTAGGTTATGCCCGGGCGGTACGGCCCCTGTGTGGCATCATCTTCCCTGCTCCATACTACCTGAACAGGACCGTTAAGTTCTTTAGATATAACGGCGGCCTCATGCGGATAGTCCATAAAGGCCTTACGTCCAAAACCACCTCCCAAAAAGGTCATGTTTACTAAAATATTTTCACGGGGCATTCCAAACTCCCCACTAAGTGCATCCTGTATCCAGTCGGGCGCCTGTATAGGACCCCAAACTTCAATTTTGTCGCCCTGATAGTGCGCCGTGCAGTTTAGCGGCTCCATGGCATAATGCGATTGATATGGGGTTTGGTAAACAACATCTAATTTTTTGGAAGCTGCAGCAATAGCTTTATCAGGATCGCCCTGTTTTTTATAAGAAAGCCCTTCCTTGGTTTTTACATTTTCTTCCTGCCTCTTAAAAATATCAGCAGTATTAACATGTTCAAATCCGGAGTCATCCCACTCTACTTTAAGTGCTTTTTTGCCTTGAAAAGCTGCGTAGGTGCTGTTTGCTATTACTGCAACACCTTCACGGTAGGTTTTAAAAACAAGCATTTTTATTTTGAATACTTTAGTAACTCCCGGCACCTTTAACGAGTTAGTAGCATCAAAGCTTTTTACCTTACCCCTAAGCCTCGGGTTACGCTCAACCGCCGCGTACATCATACCCGGCAATTTTTTGTCAAGCCCAAATATTACGCTCCCGTTTGTTTTAAGTTTTGTATCAATACGTCGAATTGGCTTGCCAATCAACTTATAATCGGAGCGATTTTTTAATTTTACATCTTTAGGAACTTCCATTTTAGAAGCCGCAACCACTAACTCACCATAGTGCGCTTTTTTCCCTGTAGGGCGATGTACTACGTGCCCAAGCTCTGCATAACAATCCTGATGCGGCACAGCCCATTTAGCGGCGGCGGCTGCTATCAACATTTCCCTTGCGCTTGCGGTAAGCTTAAGGAAGTTCTTGTAGTTCGATCGTATAGTAGAACTACCTCCGGTAATTTGGTTACCATATTTTCTGTTGCCCTGGCCAAACACAACATTTATGTCATTAAGGCCTACTTCAAGCTCTTCGGCAAGTATTTGTGGCACACTATGGTAGGATCCCTGCCCCATTTCGGCCCGGTGGTCTACAAACGTAACTTTACCGCTTGTATCTATAATAACCCAGGCATTTAACTCGACCGACTGCGGATCGCCTTCAATTTCTGAAGCGTTAATAACACTGGCATTTGAATTTGATGAGAACAAACCAAGATAAAGGGCAGTGCCCCCTAAACCTGCAATCTTCAAAAAATTTCTTTTTGATGTATCTGTAATTGATGGCATACTAATTAAATTTATTTGGTTATGGTTTAGGTGCGTAAGCGCCATTTTCAAGCCAGGTTAACCAGGCTTTTTTAAATTCTGCATGGCTCATTGGTGGCAATGCATAACCTTCGGCAGGTTTCCAACCGGCGAGTACAAGGCCATCATCGGCATGCTCTATAAGCTTTTTCATGTCTTTGTGTCCATTTTGCTTAGGGTCTATCAACTGTTTTGCAAGTTGGTGCGCTGTCCTGCCCTCAAAATCCATTTTCATATCAGCAGGAGGTAAATGCCAGTTGGGGTTACCCGGTGGCGCATGCAGTCCGGGAGAATTTTCCGGCTGGTGGCAGTTGGCACATTTCATGGCATACAGTCCCTTGCCGTCTTTTCCGCGCTTAGGCTGCATTGTGTGAATGTGGCTGTCGTCGCCCTGTAAGGGCACATCGCCTTTAGGGTGGCAATTAACACATCGTGGACTCATAAGCACGCTGTACACTTTTGCAAATGCCTTTACAGATGCTATACTATCTTTTTTGTTAGCAGTAACATCGGGAACTTTTATGTAGTTGTTAGCTGATGTTAATTGTTTACTGTAGGTAAAAGCGGTTAATGCGCCCATTAACAGTACCACGGTTAGCGGAACCGTTATTTTTTTGAGGGTGGTGTTTTTGTTTATGTTTTTATTTTTCATAAGTGTGATTTTGTTGATATAAGTGTGTATTTATAGCTTAACCTACTTATGATTTGGTGGCTTTACGCTGAATTTCGGCGGCAATTTTTATTGCATTGCGTATTCTTGGATAAGTTCCGCAGCGGCAAATGTTACCTGCCATGGCGTTATCTATATCATCATCACTTGGGTTGGGGTTTTCCCTTAACAACACGGCAGCAGACATAATTTGACCCGAATGGCAATAGCCGCACTGCGGTACATCAATTTCCTGCCAGGCCTGTTGTACAGGGTGGTCGTTGTTTTTAGATAAGCCCTCTATAGTAGTTATCTGCTTACCCTGCGCACGGCTTACCTTTGTAACACACGATCGCACAGCTTCACCATCTAAATGCACCACACAGGCGCCACACTGCGCTACACCGCAACCGTACTTTGTACCTGTAAGGCCTACAATATCGCGTATTGCCCACAGCAATGGCATGTTTTCATCGGCTTCAACAGTATACGATTTTCCATTAATTTTTAATACTGACATAATTTTCCTTTTTTTCGTTGCTGCTTAAAAACATGATATTTCCAAGCACTATAAAATTACCTGAATGTTTGCACACTCACTAACAAATTTCAAACAATTAATTATGAATTTCAAACATCCTACATGAATGATAAGTGTGTAGCAACAAATATCCTTATTATTATGCTATACAATTGTATACAAATTACTGATTTTTATAACAATATTATTGACTAGCCTACTTCAAACGTGTTTATAAAACAAAAAGCCACACCTAAGTGCAGCTTCGTTTTTTATAACTGACAATTTATTTACTCCTGTCGTATGCCTGTTGAGGGATTTTTGCCGTTGCGCCTTTAGAATTACTATTCCTTTTCTATTTCATATCCTTGTTTAGAAGGTTTGGTAACTACATCCCCATCAATCCACTTAGACTTTACATAAAATTTCCCATTGTCTTTTATTAGAGTAAACTCGGGACTCATATTTTTACCCGTCTTGTAACCTGAAATATTTTTTAAGTGACTTAACTTTAGCTGATTCCCGTTCTCTGTTGCACTTAACTCGTCTAAAAAAGCTATTTGGTAACCCTCTCCGCTTGCTGTGATCTTACCGTCAGTAATAGTAATATCTAATTCCCAGCCGGCATTTTGTCCCGCTATATCGCCATAGCTAAAATAAGCGAAATATTTGCCTATCCACTCTTTCGAAACAGAAGAGTTTGCAGTATTTGTAGCGCTAACTTTTTGATTAGATTCAGTTGTAGCCTTATTTATAAATTCGTCCCTCCACTCAATTTCTTTTTGAACATCATTATCATTATTAACATTATAGCTGCCTTGCTTTTCCCAATTATTTTTACCTGATTTTAAATAATATAAATCGGTTACATGTGGAACGAGTACGTTATAAGGCGCATCCATCCCCACATGTTTTGTGTATTTTTTATCAGTATAAAAAACCCAAACATCAAATTCGTTGCTTAATTTGCTTTTATCTATCTTTTGGATTTTTGCAGTGAGGGCATTATTTTTTTCGTAAGTAGCGCCCTTCAGGTTCTTAGATTCTGAGTTGTACCAGTTTTGCGCTCCTGCCTTAGGAATGATCAGGAAGAAATAATACGAACCATCGGGTCCAAAAAGTTCATCACAGTTTTTAAAAATGCCGTCGTCTTCTACACAAATATCCTGCAGTGCGGCTAAGAAATCCTGTTGCGTAGTTTCATTATTTTCGTCAGTACTCTGTACAGGTGTATCGGCAACGACGGTAGTGTCTGCGCTATTGTGGGTAGCCGTTTCTGCATTTTCTTTTTGTTGGCAACTATTTAATAGTGTAGATGTTAAAAACAGAACAATTAATAATCTCTTCATTTTCTATATTATAATTTTTTAGTATAATTTTTAGGGCGGTAATAACCAAACCAACCTTTATGTCCGCTTAAAGCTCCATCTAACCTTCCGTAAATAGCTGTCCTGGTACATCCTTTACCTGAATAGCCACCGTTCTTTACCTGTGCCTTTTCTCCCACTGCTCCAGAGCTGCCTATAGATTCTAAAATCGTAACGGTATCTTCAGTTTCGTTATACTCATAAACCACTCCGGTATGGCCAGACCAGCTCTTACCGTTAGAGTAACCCCATGCAAAAATATCGCCCCTTTGTGGCTTAAAAGTAGATAACTTGCTGTCTGCTACAAGGTCTATATCTTCACTGTTAAGCGCTTTTCTAAACACCTTTTCATTAGTCATACTGGCTGTAGTAATATAGACAATATTTTTTGTTACGCCCAGCTTGTGCAGATACCTGCTTACAAACTCTGAACAGTCCATTGCCTTAAGGCCCGCATCTGTATCGGCGGTACGGTTCTTATCGGTTTCCTGAAGGTATGTTTTGTGGCTGTCGGCAAGGGTCTTCATCTCGGTTAGAACACCATCTGTAGAAGGTGTTTCCTTTTTTTCTTCGGCTGCAGCCCCACAAGAAAATACCGATGCTTTATTTGCTTTCTTGCTACCTTCTGTAAAGGACTTGTATGCGCGGTGCGCTAACTCTTTTTTTGTAATACCATCTTCTTTATCAGTATCTAACGATGCATTGGCTTCGTAGTATTTAGTACCTTCCTTATACAAGGTAGTACTATCGTCGCTGCCGTTAACTTTTCCCGGAGAAAATATTACCATGTATAAATCGGCCAAAGTAAGTTTGGTTTTTATTTTGTTGGCATTTTTCCAGTACTCAATATATTTCTCAACATAATCTAATTGGTCCAACTGGCTCATTTGCGCCAGTTTTTTCTTAGTAAGCTTGTAACCGTAAAAGTTATTAAGCTCATCTATGGCTACGGGCGTAAACTGGATAAGCCCCACCGCACCCGAAAAGTTTTCAGACTTTGCTTTGATCTCCTCCTGTGTAAGAGCCGCGTAGCCTTTAATCGGCTTGCCTTTAGAATTATAGCCTATGGTTTTTAGTTCTATTTTAGAAGGTGAAAACGTACCCGCTGTCTCTACGTTCATAACCGCCATTAGGTGGTTAGGGTCAAAATTTTGCCTTTTACTAATCGCAATAACTTTTTTCCTGAAATCGCAGGTTACATTAGGATGTCCGCCCCAAACAAGATCTGTTTGTTTACAAACGCAGGTTTTATTTTTATCTTTGTCTTTACCATCTACAACTGCTTTGCTGGTACCGCGCATATTAAAGGGGTCCCAGCTAAGTATGTTTTTAACAAAAACAGTTACCTGCTCTGTTATAGTAGGCTCTGCCGGGGCAGCAGGCTTTGCTCCCGGTTTTGAAGCCGGATTAGGAGTAGTTTTAGATGCCGGTTTTTGTGCGGGCGTGTTGCCGCTTAAAACGATCTCTTTATTTTGCACCTGCGCTGTTTGAGATATCGTTTTCATTTTGCTGGCTTCTACCAACAGATAATACTCATGCTCACCGCCTTCATAAATATATCCCTTATTTGCAAGCCTCATTAAATCGGGCGTAAGATTTATTTTTTTTTCTGCGAGTCCGTTATTTTTTAAAACCTTTACTTCACCCTGCCACAATCTTGTATTATTGTTGGGGTCGTGACCCTTGTCAGAATAGGTATCGCGCTCCCAAAGACTAAGCTTTAAGGTATCGCCCGGCATATTTTCTGTAGTTACCCTAAGCAGTACACTTTGCCCATATTTAGGCTTTTCTGTGAGCTTTCCGCCCTCAGAATTTAATATTTCTGTTTTCGTGATCTTTTTATCGCCTAATATTGGCTGCACTACATGCCCCGGATTTACCTTAACTTCAGGCTCGTACACATACGCCTCAATTAAAAGCTTTTTACCATACCATTTTTGAGGAAAACTGTATGTTACTCGTTTTCCTGTTTTTACAGGGCCACTAACCTCTATCCACGCACTATTTTTAAACTGGTACAGCTTCCATTTTATACTTCCCGGATTTGTTACAACCGTTCCCTTGTAAAATTCCTCTACTTCATAAAAGTTCGTTTCGCCTATCTTTGGGTGCGAGGGCCCTTTAACTTTTGATACTCCTTTCATAACTTACGTATAATTAGGGGTTTCGTCTTCCTCAGTAACTTCTTCCATCTCAACCGCTGGGTTTAAAACGCTCATAACCTCCGGCTTGGCAGCCTTGGCAGTTTGTGCAGTAGGTGCACTTGCCTGGCCGTGAAAAGTTATTTTAATACAATCAGGGCCACCAATGGGGCAGGTACCTTTAGAGTCCTCTAATAAAACTTTACCCTGGTTCTCAAGTGTCACCTTTTCGTAAAAACCACTCCATTTGTTAACCACAGCCTGACAGGGCTTATTACCCGACCCGGATGGCTGCTTTTGGCAAGGGCCGAAAGTATTTTTCTCAAAAGTAGCGCCAAGGTCTTTATCCGATGCGATGAGCTTTTTAACACCCTCACCATCGTTTATAAATTCTTTTTTGTGCGACTTAACCATAAGCTTGTCTGGCGATGCCCCAAAGTTGCACATACAAACTGCTCCATGACATACAATATGTTTTTGTGCCATTATAGTTACATTTTAAGACTGCATTATATTTGCTCTATGGAATAAAAATATTTTTTACCATGATTGGAAAACTCGCCGTGTATCGCCATAATTGCCATACCTGCATCAAGCACATATTCCGTCTCATATTTTTCTACAGGAAACAACCTGTTATCATTCTTTGTCAGCGTTTTAAGCAAAACTACATCGCCATATTCGTCAAATGTTCCATTATTAGCTATTTCTAAAATAACGTCATCATCATACTCAAAATTAAAATACGTAAACACCTCCCTGTTTTTCTTTTTAAAGCTGTGATATGGCTCATCATAAACAGGAAAAAAATACTGGCTTATAAAGCTGTCTTTTTTTAAGCGCGTTAGCAACAGCTCCTTATTAGATATCACATTCTCAAAAATTTGCAAATACTTATCTACTACTTCTCCGGAGTTTTGTTCTAAAATTTCATGTTTGACCAATTTCCATCGTTCCAATATTTCATTATAGTTCTCTAATCCGATAATTACATTAGACGTTGTAACGTTAAAGATGCACTTACTTATAGCTTCCCTGCATTTAATCGCAATTTCTTCCATAACATCATCCGGCTCTTTGTGGTTCACTAAAAAGTTGGAGCTTACAACTTCCACTAAAGGTTCCCAGTTGCTATTCACGCTGTATGATGCTGCTACATCATATGTAACAACTTCAATATTTTTATAATCTATTTCTATAACAATCTGAACTGCATACTTTCTACTAAAATTTTTACGGTTAAAGTGTAAGGCATTATTATGTAACGGTACGGGCTGCACGTGCAATGGCGTTAATTAAATTATTCTTTTATTTCTAACGTATCTTTTAGATCAAGAACAGGGGTTCCATCGTTATATTGAATGCGATATCTAAGCAGTTTATCGTCACTGCCTTTTATTTTTTGAAACGTTACTACATCTAACAGGTTGTCTTCCTGCCCACTTATGGCTCCATTTTCATTATCACGCACCGACTCGTACAGATTTTCGCTGTAATCTACCGTCATTTTTTTATTATAAAAAAACACAGTAAACGAGTTTGCTTTACTTATATCCTCAAGTTTATAAGTAGTACTTATAAATGTATCTAATTTATGTTGTACATCATTCGGGGGCAAACCATCAGCATCTGCAACCTGATAATATTGTAACAAATCAGTCCGGCTAAAAAGCTCCGGTCTTAACCGCTCTCCGGTTATTAGTCTTTCATTTAGCTCTTTATCTATGGGCTCAATACTCATGTTATCAGGATTTGCGCAACTAAACAATGTGCTTATTAATAATAGTAATATGATGGGGATACTATTTTTCATAGAATCTTAAAAAGTGCCGTTTAAAGGGCCAATTATATCTAATTTTGTAATGAAGGGTTGGTAGCCCCTAAAATGCTGTAACACAAACCAACTGTAAAATATATCGTAATCGTACTTTTGGATATCCGGAAAGTCTAACCCAAAATGGTCAAGATAGTTATACTCTAACCTCATTTCGAAATTGTTACCATTTACAACATAACTGGTAATAAAAACCTGATAAGCCCAAACATCGTTAATTGTAATACCAAGCCCTGCAAACTTATCGGGGAATTTTGGGCTGTTAACATTTTTCATTTTTGGATACAGAACCCCGGTAGAATCATCGGTAATTTCAAGCTTTGATATGTCACCTTTATTTTCTTTTACATAATCAGTTATAAAGCCTTTAATGGCGCTTATAAAAGCTTTTGAATTGCTATGATCTATAGCTGCATTGGTAAGGTCATCATTTTTAAATTCACCTCCGGAATTACTTTGCATTTTATTAACCATTGCTACGGCTACATCCTGCAGTTTACCCATAGAGAAATTTTTAATATCGTTTCTAAAGATATTAAAAAGCTCTGTATCGGTTTTTTTACAGAATTGCTTTACCTTCTCTATTATTGCATCCGATTGATATTTCGCATTGTCGGCACGCGATGTCATATTATAAAAGCTATCTTGTTTCTCTACATCATAAACCTCACCATAAAGTTCTTGCCGCAATTTCTCGAAACCAGCGTCATCTTCGGTATAGTCGCTATAAAGCATATCAAGCGCAATACCCGTATTTTGCCTGTTCATACCTCTTCGCCTTGTACCCTGAAGCACCAGCATGGGGAACTTGCTTTTGCCTGTAGCCGAAACACTAACACTTTCGCTGGCTGCTTTAAAGTACGCGTATACCTTAACTTTTTTAAACTCTGTGTTTACTCTTATTCCTACAGTAATTTTGCCGTTGAATAGCTGGTTATGAACCCCGCCGGCACGTATTTCTGTTATTTCTCCATCATCAAGTTTTGCAGCCCATTTTAAAAGCAGTACTTCAGATGCAGTTGGTGTGCGTGTAGGTGTAGCAAGATAAGAATAACTTTGTCCTGCCTTAATTTCAGAAACAAGCTTTCCGGTCTCATCATATGGCCCTTCCAACTTAATTATTCGTAAGTCAGTTAACTGATCGGGCTGACCAAAAACAACGCCACTCTTTCCGTTAATGTTTATAGCTTTACTGGCATTATAAACAATATCCTTACCCGCATGAAGCGTTTCATTGCCTCCGGTAGTCTCGGTTATTTTGCCGCCAACATTGCGTAGTCTGGTCATCTTTAAAACAGTTTAGCCTTTTCGGCACTATTCATTTTAATCTCTTTTTGAGAATGCTTGGCAATTTCGCCTTCGGTGTTGGTCTCCATGCCTTCCTTACTATTGGTAAGTCTGTCTTTTTCGGTATGCGACTCTACATTACCGGCAATATATTCGGTAAGATTGCCTACCACATTCATCATGCTGCTACCTCCTACAAATGTAGTTAGCATCATACCCACTGATGATGATTTATTTATACCCGCACTCTCAGCAATATTACTACCGGCAGCGGTGCTAATATCCTGGCCCGCACTTATAGATATATTTCCTCCCGCTGCAATAGATATGTTATTGGGAGCACTTACACTAATGTTACCCTGCCCATCCATCTTCCATGTATTGCCACTGGGATCTTCTATAAAGATGCTGCCTTCACTATCATTAAATACCACCTTAGTGCCTGAGCGGCTATGGATTACTTTATTATCATTGCCAGAAGTTGCATAACCACTTGCTGCACTACCATTATACATGGCGCCCAATACAAAGGGTTTCTCGGCATTTCCACCTTCAAATCCTACAAGAACCTCTTCTCCAACTTCGGGTATAAAGTACATGCCTTTGCCCCCACCCGAATGTGCATTTACCATACGTATCCATGGTGTATTGCTACCACTCTGCTGCTGCCAGGCAAAAGCAACCTGAACCCTGCCGATACCCGCAGGATCATCATTACTTATAACGGTTGCCGGTTGAGATTCTGCCACTGGTATGCTATGTACATTACCGTATGGTGGTGCTGCTACTGTATTGGGTACAGCATCGAATGTATTATGGTAATTGCCAGACTCGTCGCATACATGTGTAATATCGGTAATTATGTAACTGCCAAAGTTTTGCTCCTGAAGCCCGTCCAGCACATTGCCTGTTAATGAAAACGACGGTTCTTTTATATTAACTACATCACCAACGCGCAATCCGGTTTCATCAGAATCCCCTTTAGCCGTAACAAGGTCAGCCGCGCGTGATTGCAGTTGCGTAGTAACTCTGTCAGTCAGGTGTGTTTTAGAATTACCTTCCTCAACCGCATTAGTATATAATAACGTAGAAGTATTGGGAAACATTTTTTTGGAAGCCTCAAATACCGACTTAGAATATCCCTGCGCCTGGTAGTTAACCTCAAAAGAACTGGCCTTTTGAGTTTCTCCGTTAGAGGCATCATAACCCATGTACTCAAAGCCAAGCGATTTTGCACGCATTTCTATATTAAAAGAGTGCAGCGATCGGCCATACTCCAACGTGAATGTTTTAGATTGCGGTGCTCCAAAACGCATCGTCTCGCCATTGTAATACAGCCACTGTCCTTTCTTTTGGGCTAACCTGCAAACAAAGCTAAAATCACTTTCGGCATATTGTACTGTATAAGGTAACGATGTGTCTTTTTGAACTTCTACCGATGGTTTAATGCTATCATCGGGGTACGATTTTAAAACCTCTTTTATAATGTCAGCCAAAGTTTTATCACTAAAAGATCGGGTTGAAGGAGCACCCTCCAATAAGATCGTAGGGCTATAGCCATTGATTATAATACCACCTGATGCCCCTGCTGTCCTTACCAGTTGCGCCTCTGTAATAATACCGTTAAAAACCAATGGCGACTGGGTTGACATACTGGTAGGCGTAATATTAATTTTAATAGGCTGCCCTATATACCCCTGTGCCTTGTCGACAGCCTGGTCTACAAACTCTTTAGGGAGCGGCTGCAACAGCGAAAACCTGTGGTGAGTATGTACCTTTTGGTCTATTACAAGTCTGGAAAAACGTGTTAGGGTTTCTCCTGCTATCTGTATCTTTATCTGTGTGCTTATTGGCATAGCATTATATTTTTATGAACACTCAGGCGTACGCCCTCTACGGTTCAATGAGATTAATTAACCTTAGCAACATTTAATTTATCCTGTGCCCTTTTGTAATCCGGTTGCAGGGAAAGGGCTTTGTTATACGCCTCTACCGCTGCCGGCCTATTGTTTAGGAGCAGTTGCAAATCGCCTAAGTTAGTAGCAATAAGCGCGCTTTCAGGCTTATTTTTAAGGGCTGTAGTGTAGGCCTCTACAGCTTCTTTATCTTTTTTAAGGACGTGCAATAGTGCCCCTTTATAATTGTAGCCTATACTCCACTGCGGGAAACGGCTGCTTAGTTCCTGTATTGTAAGTAGTGCTTCTGCAGGCATGCCGGCATCGGCCTGGGCACCAGCCTTGTTAATATAAAACCACCTGTTGTCAGGATTTAGTTTAATGGCATCGTTAAATGCTTTTATCGCTTGTATTTCATCGCCAGTCTTAGCAAGCATTTTGCCTTTAAAGTTCTTTATGTCGGCATTTTTAGGATCTATACTGTCCAGTTTATAAGCAAAGCTTAACGCTGTTGTATAATCACTGTTCCGTATGGCTTGCGCAGCCTGCTTGTTTATTTCTTTTACAGCTTCAGAGAATGTTTTTATCCTGGCCGAAAGTTGCGTATTCTCTTCTTTAATCTCGTTAAGGTATACATCGTCAAAATCCTGCTGCGTAAAGCCTATATCCTGAGCGGCTATAACCACCGGAGACAGCAAGAGTAACGTTATGAGTAAACCTTTCAGCATTTTTTACCAATTAGGGTAATCGTTTAAATTATCAAGAGGTACAAATTTGTAACTCTCCCTGTAATAATCTGTAAAATATTTATCTTCAAATTTGCCTTTCCCTTCAATCGTAGCTTTTACAATCACTAATTGATCATTAGCCAAAAAACCGTATTTGTATTCAAACTGCTTAACAGGAGCTGCCTGCAAGCCTTGTATCACTATCTTTTCATTCTTAAGCTTGTAATATGCTTCAAACAATGTTTTACCCGTATTATCTGATGCAGCTTTTACAGCTTCTGCATATTGCTCATTAGTACTTATAGCATTATCAAGGTCTACCACTAAATTACACTGACCTGTATTATAAAATCTGTAAAATTTATGAACATCAGGATTTTTGGTAGTGCCTCCGTTTGCATCGGTCCATATACTTTCTAAAACATAAACGCCGGTGGTTTTTAAGGGCGCATCGGGCTCCAGCCTGAAGTTCACATCATAAAAAGTATAGTTTTCTTTATTAAAGTGCTTTGCAGCACACGAAATAAATAATCCTACCAAAATAACCATGGCATACTTTTTCATTTAAAACCCTCTTTGCATTTTTGGCGTAACCTGGAACTCCCAATAGTTAGGCCTTTCTGACGGTATAAGGTGAAAGTTAATAGCACGGTGTATAATTTCCTGAGAATACATATGCCCTGCCCCTAAACCGTTTACACCAAAGTTACCTTGTGGCGTGTGGCCTCTAAAAGAGGTACGCCCCTG
>Ga0265780_10005543_pt1 | contig 15947 bp, 17 predicted proteins | sample P1T30metagenome_FD_192432 | JGI IMG/M metagenome (GOLD analysis project Ga0265780, IMG submission 192432) | Plant litter microbial communities from East Loma Ridge, Irvine, California - P1 T30 | ecosystem: Environmental > Terrestrial > Plant litter > Unclassified | place: USA: California... | reverse complement strand
GATTGTATGACTCTAGCGATGCGGTTGTATTATTGGGCGTGTTGTAGGATCAGCGTATGCATAGTTTGAGTGGGATGGGGTTGCTTGATAGAGACCTGGTTTTAAGCGGTGTATAATGTATGTATTATTTGTTAAGCATGAAGTGTTCTGGTGTATGTTAAGGCGGTAGTGGAGTAAGAGTGGAGTGTGTGGATGAGGCTGGATACCTACAACACGGTCAAACCGTGGTGAGTTGTTTGCGTTTATAGGTTCGAGATACTCCACGAAGCTGTCTCCACTACCTCACCGCGCATGTTAACTTCCATATAGATCACACCATTTAGCCCAATGCACACAATCCACTTCAGCATTCATCTCAAGTCCCATCAAATCCGCAAGACAATCTATCAAATTCAAAAGGGTATCAAATCCGCTTTTCACGCGCCATCTACCCATTCCATGTACCGCTCCAATCTTCCAATCTCAGTCTCATCAATCGTTAAGTAGCGTCTCTTCAACCACAGCTAAACGCTGCTCCCACCCGAAGCCCCCCCACTCGAACCGGTGCTCGATGAATCGTCTTCAAAATCGTTAGCTACCAAAAGTGAATAATAGACGGAGCCAACTTACCCCTCCCATTCGAAGACCCACCGTCCTCGCTGTTAGCAAACGCATCACCAGCCCTTACCATCGAAGCAAAATAAGCCTGCGACGCAATCACATTCTCGTGCTCGTCCACAGTAGCTAGCTGTTGTTGCATTCCCGTCGCGGGCGGCAACTGGGAATTCGCCATGTTACCGCCCGCGGGTAGCTGCACTGGCAGGAACGTGCTGCCGTCAAGGACGACCGGGTACACTTGGTTCGCGGCGCGCGCTTCATCGAGGGTCACGCGGCGGTATCGGGGCGTGAGGCCTAGGGCGTCGACAATATAGGTTCGTGTACCTGGCGGGAAGGACTTGGTGGACCAGGTGGCGGTTTGAGGGGTGGTGCCGTTGCCTGAGGGAGGAGGAGGGGAGATAGGGAATTGGTGGTTGGGGGATTTGGTGGCGTTGTCCTGGGAGCCCGAGGGCTTGCGGACTCCTGAGCCTGAGCCGGAGGTAGAGGCAGCTGTAGTTGCGGTGGACATGTCGCTAGTTGGTAGGATTCGGAAGGAGTTTAGTGGTGTGTGTGTATGAATTAGCGTGGGCTTGTATAGAAAGGCAGTTGTGGAAGGATCGGATGTATACTGTGGAGAGTCTTGAAGAAGATATATCTTTGGTGTTGAGAGCGAGTTGGGGTGGAGAAGAGAAGGGCTGTTCGGGTGGGCGGGCGGTTGTATTCATGGGGAGAGGGCGGAGTTTCCATCGAGGGTTACATTCTCACTCACCGTGAGTGTCGTTTGTTGTTTTACTCGGGGTCGTTTGTTGAAGGTAAGAGTGTGCTGTTGGGCAGTGATTGTGGGTGGGGTTATCAGGGTGACTTGGGGTTTGGTACATTTTCTCGAGAAATCAAGGATAATGTTACAGTACGAAAGGGACAGGAGCTGCAATGACCGTAGATAGATAATACGAGATAGTTCATATGCTAATTCTCGTGCTGCTGTGTTCTCCTGGCTACTAAATTATATTCTTCACGAGCTCTTCAACACGACTGAATGGCTCGACGAATGGCGATGCCTTCTCGAATTGCAGTCTGAATCCCGCAAGAAACAACCAGGAATACTTACAAACGCCTGTCTCACTCAAAGTCGAGTTAGTGCGAGCGGAACAGCCAATTATCTCGACGTCACTGCCGCTTTCTCAGCCAGACCAGAAGTCGCAAACGCTTGTGCCGATATAACTGTCCTAATTAGGAAGACCACGCGAATCTGTCACCGCGTTTGCAGCTGTGGACCGACACGCTAGCAACCTCCTTGTGAGTATATCAATTGCTCGCGGGCAAGCGTAAAACTCTTCTCAACGGCAAGCAACACTTCGACAATCTAACTTGAAGAGCTCGACTTCCAAAGTATGGAACAGGACTTCTTCAAGAAAATATCACCAGAAGCATCCTTACTTCCCACATCCTAGTTTATACACACTACTTCAGTTGCTTTGAGTAAGCGGCTTCTCACCAACCCCAGACTATTCCTTCACATATACGATCCGCAACAATGTCCTCGCCATCTCAGTATCCCACCACGCCCCTGAACAACCGCCATTCCACCATCTCGACGGCTAGTCCAAACCGTCCAGGTACCACGCTCGGAAATCCGCTCCGCTCCGGAGGCGTCCTCGCGCACCCAAACGAGGAAGTCTTCTATGTCTTAGATCGGGCGCAGGGCTTCATCCAGACTATTGCTCGAGAAGCCGCGGACTATCGTTCCACCGGCTACGCGGTGCTCGATGGCTACGGCAATCGAGTCACCCAGTTCGACGCAGCTTACCAAGCTGCCGTCGTCCGCCACGCCGAGGCCGACCAAGCTGAGGCTTACTACTCTCAGTTTGACGACGTCTGGGAGCTCATTGAAATGGCCGAGGCGATGGCAACTGCAAGCACGGATGAGTCTATCCACTACAGTAAGCAGTTCTCTCTCCTTTTCCATGGAGTATTTTTAACAGCTGGCTTAAACTTCGAGACTCGCCGCTGGTACAAGAAGAAGAAGAGCAAGGGCACTCCCAAGAGCACTCCAAAGAAGGATGGCAAGTAACTTTCTCTTCAAAAAAAAAGGAGCGCCTACTAACGTCAGACAGAGAAGCGTAGTCCTCGGGGCCCTGGCAGCCCAGGTGCTGCCGCTGGCGGTGTTGCTTCAGATCGTCGAGTTGTTTCGGCTTGAGTCACCTTCTTCAGCACTGTGAGATTCTTGCCAAATCATTAGACATTCTTAGAGAAGGAAGGATAGTCTGAGTCCTTTGCTTCCCTTGGCATTTTGAGGTTCGAAGATATCCCGACTTTTGTTCTGTCGACAACATGACAGCAGAGTAGAGCGTAATGGAAGAGCAGTGTTGCGCAATCATGAGATCCTATGTGATGAGAATTGCTTCGCAGCTTTGCTCCTGGCTCTACCTAGCATCCACGAGTATTGTATCCCGAGACATATCGTTGTACTTGACATCGCATAATATCTTTGATGCATGACTGGAGTTCCACTCATAAGTTGGCATGGAAGCACGACTTTGTAAGCCACATAGGATCATCCGGGACAATCTCGGCTCGGGTGGAAGAAAATTTGACCGCTTGAATAGTAATTTCAGATCTGATGGCCGCTTCCGGTGTGTTGAGTCCTGCGGAGCGATTGACAATAGCGTTGAACTTGCAAGCCAAGCTCTCGTGATTGCGTGCCCACGCGCTTGAAACCCGATTTCGGTGGTGCTGTCCCCAGACTAAGAGAGTTCCTGGGGTACATCCTTGATACGTAAGCTTTAAAGGAATGTGAGTATAGCTTTTGTGAATGTACAAGAGTTGGGTAGCTTAATTGCATTTCTCTTGCATTTGTTATTTGTGTTGTATGCCCCGACATGCCCATTGATGTTCTTGAGATGACATCTGAGTGTTGTATTACAGCGAATGCAATTGCATCCGGGCAATGCTGTGATTCCTGGGTGTGTCGAGCTAGAAGTCGGAAGAACAGCGGGCCAATGTTGCCAGGAAAGTGGGGAACATCGAAACAATCGCTCTCTTCCTTCCTCTGAGGCTCTGAACACCTCTGACCTCTTTGCGATAGTCTGGCCCACTCTGACTGCGCAAAGCTGCGTCCATCCCTCCCATTGATGGAGCAAGCAAAAACACGCAACCACAACACACGGCGACACTTTGATTACAACCCCGCTGCGTTGACAGGATCGATCTCCCTATTAGCGCAATGCCAAGACATTACGCATAACATGTCGTCGGAATAATTTAGGTTTCAAACATCCTGGAACGTCGATGGCGTGAGCTCACGGATCTCCTTGTGCGCCCATCAGTTATGCACGACTTCGAGACAAGGTTTTGACGTGCCCAACGGGATGGTACAGGCATTTAATCTGTTTTGAGCTTAAATGTGGGTCGCGTGATTGGAGGAACATTTTCAGACGGCTCCTGAAACATCACCTTTTCTAGCGCTCGAAGCTGGCCTGCGCCGATACGCGAGCGTCGAATGGTCCATGTCGCGATCATCGAGTCAGTGTAAATGAGAAAGGGCGCAGTTCTCGCCAGGTGAACCATTGCAAGAAATGAGCGGAGTTCAGTGGCGTCGAAAGCCAAGAAACTGCCAGACTGTTCTGGGAAATGTTTTGGTTTCAGGGCAGTCGTTCCACTCTTCTTGTGGCAGAGTCGCAGCCCTGCCATCTACTCAGATCACCTGGACCTTGCTATCAGATCCGCAAGCCTCAAAGTGAACATGTCAATTGAGTATAAGTATCGCGGTCGCGCTTCCAACTCTGACTCCACCACCACATCACATTCATTCAGTCTTTCGTTCGCTTGAAGCACTTCGTTCTTTCTACACTCTCTATCTTACGTTCCATATATACTTTACCAAGTCTCCGTCTTCCGGCTATCAAAGTTTCGAAACAATAACCGCCAACATGAAGTTCTCCATCGCCGTCGCTGCTACCATCGCCGCCTTTGTGGCCCCTATCGCTGCTGGCCCTGCTGCCGATGCTCCTGCTGGCTTCGTCAGCCTGAACAAGCGTGCATCGCTTCCCATTCCCGCTTCCAAGGGATCCGTTACCCTTAAGGCTCCTCAGTCGGTCTCTGGTACCTTTGATGGTGGCATGAAGACATACGGCCGTGGCAAGTCTTGCACTGGTCAATCCGAGGGTGGAGACGCCGATGCAGTCTTCATCATCAAGAATGGAGGTACCCTCAAGAATGCCATCATTGGTAAGGACCAGATCGAGGGTGTTCACTGCCAAGGCAGTTGCACCATCGAAAACGTCTGGTGGGTCGATGTCTGCGAGGATGCTCTTTCCCTCAAGGGAGATGGAAACGCCCTCGTCAAGGGTGGAGGAGCTCAATCTGCTTCCGACAAGGTCGTTCAGCACAACGGAAAGGGCACTGTCACTATCGACGGCTTCACCGTCGTGGACTTTGGCAAGCTGTACCGTGCCTGCGGTAACTGCAAGAACTCCGTCTCCCGCTCTGTCGTTATCAAGAACGTCAAGGCATACAACGGAAAGGTCCTTGCTGGAATCAACCCCAACTTCGGCGGGTAAGCATGCATTTCCGCGTACACATCTCAAACAGCACTAACCCTACAAAAGCACCGCTACCATCTCTGGTACCTGCGCATCCTCCGTCAAGACCATCTGCGAAGAGTTCAAGGGCACCACCCCCGGCAACGAGCCGCAGTCAGTCTCCAAGGGTCCCTCCAAGAACTGCGTTTACACTGCCTCGGCTATCAAGTCTTGCTAGACGTACGCAAATTGCATAGGCGTCATCTGGCGGTTAAGAGCAACAGGCCGTGATCGGTCGGTTTGCGATGAAGCGGCGATGCTGAAGATACCTGGGGAGCTCTGAGAGCAAATTCTTGTATATATTCTTTCGACACAAAACCACATGCGGTGCATGCAATACACTTTCGCCACCTTATTTCCGTTGTACATGAGCAAAATCTTGGTGAACTTGGAGTCCTCATATCGACTCACACTCTGTGATGTTTCCCGGCGAGGGATGAACATAAGATTTTCAGAAGTGAATACTCTTCTTTTTCCTGTTTTGCGATGCCAATCAGATACGCAAATTTACCCAGGTGAAGTTGGCTGCTTGTTTGCCAGACTCATGTTCACCGTCCGCTAACGGCGAACGGAGTCATCTTCACCTCACATCGTATAGAGATCTACGACTGCGACTTTCTCGGTTAACGCATTTACCTCCAACCCACCTCAATCATTTTTCGACTCTCCTCCTTTAGTTCCAATACCACCGACGACAAAGCTCTTCAGGTATGACCAATTTGAGCACGTATTGAGCACAAGACTGATGAGCCTTGGGTACACTTAGGATGTTTGAAACGGTAGATGACAAGCTCAATCGACTGGAGGCGCACCAGGCCACCATCTTGCCGCTGCAAATTTTCGACTTGTCTCCAGCCAAGCTCCGCTCGATGGCTAATCCTGACAGACTCTCTGGGCCAACCATGGAGGTCACGATCACCGATGGAACGATGACTTCCACGTGGAGTATCCCAAAAGCACTCCTCAGCCACTACTCCGAGTTCTTTCGCGTCGCCTGCAATGGACCTTTCAAGGAAGCTCACACCAATAAGATCACGCTCCCCGATTGTATGCCAGGAGTCTTACAGGTCTTCATCCAGTGGATGTACTTCAACAACATGCCTTTCGCCCAGGAGTGCAAGGATGGTGTATGGAACGTATTCCGTGTCTGGGCCTTGGCTGATCGCCTCGTGTCCAAAGAGTTCAAGAACTGTGTTATGAGAGACATATACGATGTTCACGTCGTAAAAGGAGGAAGTGGGGATAAATTTTCAGCGCAAGAGATAGAATGGATTGCAGAGAATGCGGGACGGGCTTGCCGACTTCGAACTTGGTTCATCGACACTTTGGCTCTTCACTCGATGTGCGCCGCGTACATGCAAGAGGTGAAGAATGAGGTCTTCGGGAAATTGCAGCCATACCCCGACCTACTCAAGGAAGTTTTCCTAAAGATGGCTGGTATCGGTGTAGAAGGTCAGGGCTCACCAGAGGTCAAGCCGGTGGAGGACTATCTCGAGGCGTGAAACCAGCATTGCGACCTCAAAACCGTGTCTTCAGCATATATTAGGAACACCTATATATTCATAACCTACAGTTCCAAATCAAGCACCTATGCAAGTTCAATTTATTTCTGCGCTCAGTAATGAATTCGACCAAAGAACATGCTGCAATGCTCAACATTGCCTACTCAAAGCGGCCCACAGCCTCGCTTTCTCGCTTCCGAAGGTATCTTACTTATTATCTGTTTCACCACATCTCAAGTAAAAGACGCCGCGCCCATCTTGCCCTCCTCTTGGCGTGTCCACACTCACTTCAGGTTGCGCCCATTTACTTATACTTTACTTACTCCTCTCAGTCTCCTCCTAACCTTCTCTACGATCCACCAAATGCCCCAACTCCTCGAGATCAAGCCCAAATCAGCACCCCCATCACAAAAGCCAGCCGATATCATGTCCATGCCAGCAACTTCAACTCCTCAGCCCGGTCGGCTTCCCACCACAAGCATACCAAACCTCGCTAAAGGCGTCTACCGTCAAGAAAAGCAACAGCAACAGCAACAGCCAGACATGTTCATCGAGCTGTAAATCCACCCAACTCCACTGGTACTTCACCCTGCTTACCATGAACACAGACTTCAAGGCCCCTCAGTCACACTCACCATCCCCCCAACCCCTCGCAGCCCAACCTCGTAAAACACTACACACTCCCCATCGCCCTCCTCTGCACCCACTCATCCTTCTTCCGCGCCAAGATCGCGCGCTTAAACAACCTCATTTCCACCCAGTCCGCCAACAAAAAGCGTAAAATCGAGGACATGTCCGCAGACAACAAGCCAAAAGAAGCAGAGCCAGAGCGCAACACAATCCTCCACCTCAATAACATCGACCACGCAACCTTCGCCCTCTTCCCGAAATTCATATACACCACCGTCTACCCAACCAGCGTAGACATACACCCCGCAACCCCACAAGTGCGGTGCTACTCACCGCATTCGCCGCCGCAGTCTATTCTAGCGTATGTGCAGAGTCCGATGATTCCGCCTTCTGTGCACGGTAAGTCTCGCCACTTTTGTCTTTCTCGTGGTCACGTAATGTACTGATGAATTATGCAAGCATGGCTCCTCGCCCAACGCCTCGGCGCAGCAGCATTCATGAACCGCGCTGTCTCGCATATGTACGGTGGCGTGGGCAAGCACTTCCCAATCTTCCCTGATTTGCTGGATTTCGTGTGGTGCGCTACGGCGGTTGGTCCGATTGTTAAGGATGAGCAGGTCAAGAAAGAGGCGAAGGAGGTAAAGGAAGATGTGGAGAGTGATGAACATGATGTATCGCCGCCACCGCCGTATACTTCGTTGGCAGAGACGTCGTCTTTCAGCACAGTCCCGGAGGGTGCAGAACTTCTTTCAGCATCTTTTCCCAGCGCCTCTCCCGAAACCGCAAGCCCAGCCCCATCCATCGTCAACACCAAACTCACCCCTCCCCCCTCTCCCTCCTACAACCACATCTCCCCCAACATGCCCCCAATCCACCCTTCCCCTCTGCGCAAACTCCTCATGGACGTCATGGTTGTATACTGGCCCACTATAGCCGTGCACATGGTGTCTCGGCAGCCGCACCAGCAGTCTGCGTGGAACGCGCTGTTCGACAAGCATGCGGATCTCCGGCGGGACTTTCTTTGGGGACTACAGGGGGGTGTTAAAATGAGTGCGGGAGGGGCATATTATTTGAGGGAGGTCAGCGATGTGGGGAAGGGTGAAGTTAAGGGATGAGGAGGTGTGGGTAGGTGTGGGGAGGTGGGAAGAGTTGGGGAAGATGTGAGGAGTTGGGGAATAATGGGGAATGGGTTTACGGGAGTATATGGTGGTTTGGAGGGGTGTACGTTTGAAGTGAAAAGCTCATCGTGGAAATTGATCATTCGTTTGTGATCATGGTAAATGTACTTATCTTTGTGCTGGCAAGCAAAGTCCACTGTGCCATGGGGTATCATACAAACTCAACCTCAACCATTCTGCTCTTGTCGTTCGTGCTGGCAAGCAAGTCAATTGTGCCATGGGGTATCATACATTCTCAACCTCAACCACCCTACTCTCATCGAAACTTCGACATCCAGAGCCATCTATCCTTCCTCAATTTTCTCCTGTCCGTCCATCACGGCCTGCCTACGTCTTCTACAAGTCGTTAGTCAAACCTTCAAAGAGCAGTGAACTCAAGACATACTCTGCGTGCCAGTATTTTCACGATCTTGATCTCTCCCGGCAACACGCGACGCACCGTCATCGGCGTAGCGACATGCAGCGTCGGCTCCTCGTCGAGATCGATACTGCTGGAAATCGAGACTTCATCATCATCATTGCGCCCAACGTCAGTCCCACAGTTCGAGCAACTCATACTCGCAAATTCCCTCTTCATCTCCTCGTGATCCTCCTTCACCTTCTGCATATGCGCAACCTCAGCTGCATCAAGACAGTCTGCCTCCAGCGCTTGGAGCGGGCTGCGCACTGGAGCTTTGCTGAGCTCAGCCGGCTTGCCGTGCACCATGATCTTCTCCTTCTCCTTCTCAGAAGACTCGTCGGTAGGCGTGTCTTCAGAAACGGCGCCGGGCTGGACGTTCTCGGAGACGCTGCGATACGCAGCACCCATGTCGTCGCGCGAAGACTCGGTGATGGGCGCCATCATATCGACGAACTTGTCCTTGTCCCTGCCATTCTTGCGCTTGCTCTTGCGGCGTGGCGGTGGGAGTGGAGGGAGTGGACGTAAGAGATCTGGAGGCGTATTTTGGCCGGGGCTGTTGGGCTGACTTGAGCCAATCCTAGGCACAGCATTAGCATACGGTCCATCAGCATACATGTAAGCCGGTGAAGTAAATGACGTGGCGGTAGTAACATGGCTAGGAATAGGCGTATTGGGCTTGCGTATGAGAGGAGTATCTAACATCTTCTTAGCGGTGGTGCTCCAGAAGCCTTTGGACTTGGGCTGGTAGTATTCCGAGATCTTGTGCGCCGGCTCGGTATCGGTATCCTGGGTCTTAGTAGCCAGACTGTCTTTTAATGCTGCCTTGTCAGCCGCCTCGAACTGCTCTTCCCAGCCGTACTGGTCGTGCGCACGTGCAGGAGGCTCGCGAGCGATAGTGTCGTGCTCATTTACACCGTCGTGCTGAGCAGCGAGGGGACTTCCAGCTGTAGTGCGCCCAGGGCGAATGGGAGGAGCGACCTTGATACCGAGTAGCTTTGCCGCCTTAGTGGGCGTTACCGGAGGGAGGGGCGATACATCGATAGGCGGTGGAGGAGGTAGCTTGGACGAGGTGCGGGTTGGGAAGCCATTTTTCTTGACCTTGACGTTGGTGCTTGCTGCGCTGGACGTAGGCGAAGCGCTGCCGGGTGTACGCACGCTGTCTTGAGAAGGCGAGCGCAGGTCGTTAGGGACGCCAGTGGGAGTATCTGCTTCTGTCAGCATCGATCGATTTGAAGTTGTTGTACGAAGGAGCTCGTTTTGATTGCGTCAACCGTGAGGACACACTGAACGCGAAAGTCGGTGATTCCAGAGAAAGAATACACTTACAGAAGTTCATCATCGACTGCGACGCATTCAAGCCACGCGCGCCTTCCTGCCGCTGCACAACACGCGCGCCTGCCTGCGCCCCATAATCACCACCAGTGTCCACGCCACCTAAACCACCAGTATCATTCCCAGCAGGATTCAGCATGGACGTCGTATTCGATCTCGGAACGCGCGACAGTCGATTGCGCTGGCGCTGCCCACCGACCCTCACAGCCGGCCGCCTGTGAATGTGGAACTCCGAGTCGCTCATGGCTAGCGCTGTCGTCGAAAAGATGCGCTGATTCGAATTGTTGCGAACGGTGGAGGTGCGTGGTGAGTGGTGGGCAAGCAATCGTGGATTGTTGTTATCGAGGGACGAGCAAACGCACTGACAAGCATGACCAGAAATGAAAGGAGGGGCGGCGTGGCATGACGTCGCTGTGAATTGCAGTGAAGAGGAGCAGGTGAAGATGAATTTTGTGTCAAATTTACGAGGATGAATGAGCGTTCATAGTGCATGGGGATATGTTGAATCGTAGGTGCACGAGGAAGGAGCGGCGGGTCTTAAGAAACTACAGAAGGTGACAACAAATATGTAGGAGACTTTGATGGGGTATATGACTCTAGAAAAGTTTTGCACATTCGCGAACTGTAACCTACAAGATCAACGTGCGACACATGTCTTTGTCCGTGTCGCAACCGCGCTGTACGCCACGCGGTCCGCTCGACGTCACGTAACACAAGGTTGAAACGAACCACAATGTATCCTCGAAAGGGAGTACCTCAAACTATGATCTCTTCCTTAAACCTGACCTCTACACTTGTGTATCCTTCTCTTCCATCTCAAGCAGCCTGACGCTTTCTATGAGTCCGCGCTGTCATTCTTGGCCTTACTACCGTCGGCACTCAACATCGCGACCTGTTCGCTGACACTCCCCCTCTTCGCTCGGCTCACTTCGGGCGAACTGGGTACGCTCTTGTCGAATGATTTTCGCAGACCCACCTCGCTGATTATACCCGTCGGCGTGTCTGGCGGACTCGCCGCCTGTTTCCCTTCGGGCAGAATCTGCGATGGCCCACCAAGTGACTGTAAAGAATCCGGCTCGTGAGATGATTTGCTGGACTTGTGAGACTTGGTGGTTGGGCTTGCGCCCAAACCACGATGCACCTGTATCGGTACAGGTTCGGGATGTGAAGTGAGAAACTCGGAGATTTCTGCGTCGCTGGTGCCGTACTTTGGTGGCGACGTTGGCGATGTCGGCCGTTTGGAATTGTTCAGCTGCAAGAACTTTTGTATGGCGTTGCGGTCGTCATTGTCATCCTCTTCATCGCTCGTACCATCAAAATAAGCTTCCCAGTCTCCGGAACCGATGCTGCGAGCACTATCCATTGTGTTGACTCGCACCGGGCCCTTCTTGAGGTTCTTCAGTGGTGCGAGTTCGTCGGGCGCTTCACGCATTTCGCTGGCTGTCCGCTCGATTGGAGGCTGCGAACTCTCTTGCCCTTTGACATGTTCGCCATCCTCATTGACAGGTGCTTGTATGCCTTTAGCGCGGTCGAGAGCAGGCTCATCTTCGTCTCGCGTCGTTGCTGAGTAGGTGTCTGCAAAGTGCGTGTCGCAAAGATGCTTTATCACCGGCCACCCATAAGCATTGGCAAACATGCGGCGAACAATCATGTTGTTGTGCGCATCAGGCTCCAAGCGAACCAGAACCTTGCGCCACGACAGATCTTTATGGTAAGCACGCGCTATCTTCTCTTCAACTCGCATTTGACCTTCATCTGCACTGACAGTCGAAGCTTGAGATGCCGTACTATCAGCTGAGAAAGAACGTCCGCCAGGCCTCTTCTTGGCGGGCGGTGGCGGGATATCATCTGGATGGTAAACACGGTCATGAAATATCGTACGTTCTCGAGACGATGGATCGATGATCCAGGATTGAGGAGGTACAGGAGGATTGATAATGTCACCTGCGGACTCGAATATGGTGGTCTTCGGTGGTGCCCGCGATTTTGGATTGTGAATGGACGACTCGCCACGGGTGGCTTGTGGTCTCTTTGCCTGGACTGAAGTATGCGAAGAGGAGGCTTCAGATGTGTCATTATCATCTTGGCCGTCTTTGCCGATCGTTTGACTCCTGTTGAACATCTTCTTGTCCTTTGCAGTGTGTTTCCCTGTAGGTCGAATGTAGCTCCACCACTGCATGAGGGTGTTCTGTGGCTGAAAGTACTTGTCCTCCTCATCATCGTCATTATCGTTTCCCTTTTTCTGTCCTTCTAGAAATGGGTGTGACGACGATCCTACCGCTGCTTGCGATTCGTCGTCCATGTTGGTAACATCGGCGCCTGGTAGTGGCACAGCGGTGTCGTCTCCACCAAATGAGGGCGACACTGTGCCATCGCTTTCATCATCTGAGAGACCGGCTCTCGACGGGTTTGGTGATGCACTCTGCCCAGTCAATTGTCCAAAGCCCCACACAGCAACAGTCCCAATGAGCCCGTTCTCTCTGCGGAACTTGTCGACTCGGCCTAGGCCTCTCCAATCGAGAAACAACAAACAACTGGTGCGAAGAGGTACGATACCGTCGTTCACGACGTTCGAGTACAGCGTGCGATTACGAAACATGCGTAGCACAACATGAGCCGGTCCAGTAGGGAGGATCCGAAGAAGTGGCTTTGCGCCAGGATCTTCATGGTTGTGTTCGTTGCTTTGAGCACCAAAAACGCTGCTCATAGCACTCCAGCCACTTTTCGCTATCGTGGGTGTCCTCCATGTCAGACCCAGATCTTGCCCAGTTCTCCCGACCAAACCAAAGTCCAGCGCGAATTTGACGTACATGGGGTTCTCGTTGCTGAGTCCGAGCATCGGAGAGGCCATAGCAATGAAGTTGACAGGCTTGATGGTCTCGAAAAAGGACGGAGAGTGCTTGTAGATATATGCGATGGCGTAGGTCTGGACAAGGCCGCCCAGAGAATGGCCAATAAAGCTGATGCTTGTAAATTTGTATGCCCTCCGTTTCCTCTGAGCAGGTGGGCGATAGACACTACTGCCACCATGTGCAGGAATGCCCTCGTCCGGCCTGTCTTTGTCTTTCGTTGGAGAAAAGGTGTTCGATATCTTCTTCCCGACGGACGTCTTAATTGGGAGGAAAGGCTGATCAGGATATGTAAGACGCAGCACGTACTTAGCGAGCCGCTTGCCGAGATACTGAATGCCACGCTCTGTCTTGATGACGTTGCCATCGAAGCCACGGACAACAATCTCCTCTTCATCGTCGTCGCCGTCTTCCTGATCAGAAATGTCTTCCTGCCCGCCGGAAAGAGGGGCAGTAGAAGTGTCTTGCGCTTCTTTCGAGCTGGCGCCTGTGTTCCTCGCTTCTCGCCGCCGCTTTCTCCGGTCTTCGCGCGCTTGTCTTGCCGTTGCGTCGATGCTCTCCTTCAGGTACAGCATGTCTGCACCAAGATTGCTGTGGAGGCCATGTGTCACGAGCACCAAGTGGATGTGCTTCTGCTTGCCCTGGTATTCTGCTTGTTCCTGGCTCTCATCCTTGGAGTGAGAGTGCGACCGCTTGTGGTCTTCTTCATCGCCCATCTCTTTTAGCTCTGGCTTGTTCCATAGGCTCGTGGTGTCGTCCACGGCCAACCTTATAGCTTTTGAGTATACGCCCTTGGGCTGCGCTGGGTGGTTGGAAACATGCTTCTTGCTTCCCTGCTGGTGGTCGTGCACCTTGCCTGGCGTGCCGTGGCTGTTGCCAGTGAGCGCCGTGAAGCCCAGGTCCAACGAGCGCTCATCACGTGCGACCAGCAGCTCGTAGCTGACCGAGGCCGAGTTCGAGAAGATGATCTGCGAGGCGACCTCGATTATCCACGTTGCGCTTTTGGCCGTGCCATCCTCGTTCCTGCTGTCGTCGCCCAGTCTGATGTGCTCCGGGACCGTCAGCTTGGTGTTCCAGTGGCCGCCTGCCTTGACATTGGGCTCAAACTCGGGACTGCCGTATATTTTGCTGTTCTCGGCCTTCTTGTTCGGGTTGAAGGTGGAGGGGTAGGCCGAGGCGTGGACGGTGTAGGGCCCGTGGAGGTAGGCGGCGCGCAGAGGTATCGCAGAGGAGTTGCGTATGCGGACGTGCAGGAAGGCGGGCGCAGGCAATATTCGGTCTTCGGAGGGCGTGTATGTTACCGTGTACCTGCATATCGACTCTCAGCTCTGCATCCGCACCACGTCGGAAGACTTCCGCGGCGCCCTCAAGCAGCCCACGCGACATACCGGACAACCTCGCCAACCTTGACGCTGCCCGTCTGGTGCAGCAGTAACATCTTCAAGGCGCGCCTCTGTTCCGCTTCCAGCTGTCTCCGCGACTGTGTTCCGCACAGAAAGTACGACGTCTCGGGGCGTGTGGCGCCGTCGTCCGGAGTTTGCGCGAGGTGATATGAGCGAGGCGTGAGCAGCATCTAGTCGAATAATAGCGGATCTAGCGGACGCTGCAACGGCCAATGGCGGATTCCGGCTCAAAGCGCGTCATAGGCCATCAGTTTGCTGCACGGAACGTGTTAGGTTGTTCTGTCGGTTTAGACGATGTGGTGAAAACGGGGGATGGTTAGGTGTGCAGAGTGTCTGGTTCCAGAAGCTCATGACCGCTCACCACAAGGCTCTCATTGGAAGTCACGCTCTGTTCGCGACCAAAATTGCGGCACGTCATCTGCTCGCATGGCTCCTGTACCGGAACGCGTGGGGTGCCTCACGCGGAAAGCGCATCCATCGTCTGATGACCATCCACCCTGAACCACCCCACGATGCTTTCCTGGATGGCATTCTGTCGAAACTATCACATCGAACATGTAGTTTTGAAGGTTCTCTTCAAATTTCGAGATCACAAGCGTGTCACCGACGAAGCACCGAATACCTCCAGGATCCACTCACTACTTGGCATCTCATGGTCATTCTTTGGCTGACACACTCCTTGCATCTACATACGTTACATTAATAGCTAGCCTTCTTTTCATTGTAGTCCAAAGTCAGTGTACAATTAATTCGAAACATCTTATGCATCTCACATATTTATTCTGTCACGTCTTTCTTTCAGTCTCGTCTCAAGTCTTCAAAACGCCAAACGAAATGACCTTTCATGGGTATCTAGTGCTCTAGCTGGGTGGAAGGTCTCAACCCTTCATCTCATCTATACTGGAACGCCTGAATGATATCCATCTAAAGCTCAAAATTTAAGATTCCCACCAAATATAATAGTTTTCGATTTCAACCCAGCGCTCAAGCAGAAGAGCCATTCCCTCCAGCACGGCCACGACCAGACGACGAATTCTGCTCAGGAGAGTCGAACACATTCTCGTCCTGGCCCTCATACTCGGCCTCGATATCTGCACTATTGATTAGCTTCCATCAAGATCTCACAACAACCACAAAACACTCACTATGCAGGACATTCTCGCCCCCCCCCCCCCCAAGATACTCGTGCTCCGCGACACGGCGCTGCTCCTCACGCACAATCTCCTCGAAATGCGCCGCAAACGGCGTGAACATGGAGCTTCTTTTGGTCAGCTGTACGCGCTCACAACTCGAAGCACTGAGCTCGAAGACCAGGAAGCCCGACTCGGCGTCGAAGAGCGCTTCGCTCTCGGTGGTGCCGACCCAGCGGTTGGGAAGCTCGTTTGTCCGCCGGAAGACGACGAATTGCTTCTGCTTGGGATTGTCCCAGAGTTCTTGGATCCAGTAGGCGGTTTGGGCGGTTTTGCCGTCGCCGCGGGTGCGCTGCCGTTTGCGAAC
>Ga0265780_10005542_pt1 | contig 15951 bp, 16 predicted proteins | sample P1T30metagenome_FD_192432 | JGI IMG/M metagenome (GOLD analysis project Ga0265780, IMG submission 192432) | Plant litter microbial communities from East Loma Ridge, Irvine, California - P1 T30 | ecosystem: Environmental > Terrestrial > Plant litter > Unclassified | place: USA: California... | reverse complement strand
TGACGTTTAAGTAGAATAGCGAGCCATAGGGGAACGTTGGTCCGATGAGGAGGATTGAGTGGTTTTATGCGCCCCTATAGAATCTCAATTCACTATGCTCAAGCGTATACATTCGTGATCATGTCTCCGCGACGTGTATGGCGGGGTGTTTGCGGGGCATTACATACTCCTAATAATTCCAGTCCCTCCAGTCTTTGGCGTGGTATCACTGTGACAAGCTCCATTTCACATAGAAACGCTATCTCTGGAGGCGTCAGCCCGGGTGGAAGAGGCAACGCCATGGTTGCGACGCGTTATTGTGAGCTCTTTGGCAGTATCGAAGGTTTGGCATGTCGGACGCGAACGCGATAATGGCGCTAACTGATTACAAACTAGCTCCAGGGTCCACCGACTTTCTGGCCACTAATGTTCGACATCATCATTTCTCTCCATCACCGTGACTGTTCTCATCTCCACGAGAGCATCTGATGCCTTCTTTCATACAAAACTGGCCGTTACACGCCGCTCTGCTGCTGACTTTTAACTTTTCGCTCGCGTGGTTCAACCTCGTCTCAAAAGAAGTGCCAGAACCATATCTCGTAAGTGCTTATAATCGTAGGGCCGGCCATGTAGTACTTACCTCAAATCAGGATGAGTTTTTCCATGTGCCTCAGGCTCAAAAGTACTGCGATGGCGACTATACATGGGATCCGAAGATCACTACTCCTCCAGGCCTGTAAGACGACTCGTGCATTGCACGCACCGCGAGTCGCTGGCTGATCAATCCAGATATATCGTAGCCAAGCTCTTCAAACCGCTCTTGGGCTGTAGCACAGCTTCCCTCCGAGCCTTGAATGTAGCGGCCATATGCCTTATCTGTCTTGTGAGCTACAGTATCCTTCGGACACTTCGCACGCCCCGTTCTCGACCAGCATCATTAAACGCCAAAGACGAAGACAGGAAATTAGACCTTAGTGATTCGACTCTTTTATCAGACGCCAACACAGCTCTCAATATTGCCCTCTTTCCTCCGTTATTCTTCTTCTCTGCGTTATTCTATACCGATGTCATGTCAACCCTGGTGGTTTTGCTTAGCTTTCACATGTTCTTGAAGAGGACTACATCTGGAAATTTGTTGCAAGGCATTGGCACGGTAATCATTGGTGTAGCAGCATTGTTCTTTCGTCAAACAAACATCTTCTGGGTGGCTGTGTTTCCCGCTGGTCTTGCCGTCATCGATGCTCTCAAAGCGAGCGCACCTTCTTTCAATGATAAAAAGTCCCAGACCGTTGGTGACATCTTTCAAGAGAGCTGGAACAATGGTGTAGTCTATGACTGCGCACTGCAAGATGCTAGCTTACAAGGTGCGAACATGCTGTTCATTCACATAACGTCGCCTGCGCTAATCAGTGCCAGATTATGGTCTTTTGGTCGTGACCGTTGCAATTGCAGCGATAAGGAGTCCACTCTTAGTACTGCAGATTGCCTTCCCTTACCTGACTCTCCTTGGTCTGTTCGCAACTTTTGTTATCTGGAACGGAAGTGTCGTCCTTGGTATGTCAGATCACTGAGAATTGCTATCCGAGTAAAACGTTGACACGTCACAGGTGACAAGTCAGCACACACTGCCACCATTCATCTTCCGCAGATGCTCTATATATGGCCGTACATCGCATTTTTCTCGGCACCGCTTGTAGTCGGACCGTTGGCCCGGCCCGCTGTCGCCCTTCTGCCCAAACAGTTCCAAGCTTTCTTCGAAAGATACCATATCACATCAAAGACCTCAAAGTTCCCGGAAATATTGTTCCTGGGTGTCTTCATTCTTGGCGCCTTCTTCGCCGTTCACTTCAACACCATAATCCATCCGTACACTCTGGCTGATAATCGACATTACGTATTCTACGCCTTCCGGATATTGCGACGACACCCAGCAATCAGGTACTTGGCTGTCCCTGTCTACTATACGTGTGCATGGCTAGTGGCCAATGCCGTCGGAGTCTCGCCCAATAATGAGCAGCCACTAAAGCAGAAGCGCGAGAACGGCCACCCAACCAACATCGAGACCGGACGTACGCCTTGCCAGATCAGCTTCTTCACTATTTGGTTGGCCGCTACGGCGCTCTCTGTGGTCACGGCGCCACTGGTCGAGCCTCGCTATTTCATCATCCCGTGGATCATCTGGCGTCTACATGTTCCGTCTGCCTCTGCCTCACTTCCATCCAAAGAGCAAAGTATCCGAAGCTGGTACGACCTCCGACTCGGTCTGGAAACACTATGGCTATTGGCTATCGATGTCGCTGTGACATACGTTTTCCTATATCGAGGTTTCGAGTGGCCCAGCGAGCCTGGCAAACTTCAACGGTTCTTGTGGTAGATGTGCTCGCTGATAGCGAAATCGCACCACACCTGGTCTGCAACCTTCAGTCTGTGATACAATCAGCTCGCGGAAGTGAAGCTGCTTGACCGGCATCAAAAGCATTATCAACTCGTTAGTGGACACGCACTTGAGAGTTGTCTGAAGGTGCAGCAGTTTCGTGTCGGGGTTGGCACAGTAGTATGCACGGTAGCACTGCTTTTTCGGTGACATGCAGCCTCTACCTCAAACAGCACACGGCTCGGTGCAAGGCGAGGACATACACTACCTCATGCTACAGGTCTGCTCGACACCAATGTTGGCATACCGTGTTGCAAGCAATACAGAAGACTTTTAGATCTTGCATATTTCGCGCTGTCCTGCTCCTAGCTCAGAGACGCAAGCAAAGCGGTCTTGGCAGTTATTCCATGATCCCTGAACCTTACCTACTAGCACCCGTTTCTCACAGCGCATTAACAGAGCGCATTTGCGCCACTTAGGCTTGCAGCATCAAAAACATGTCATATGTAGTCTCATGTACACGGCTCCATTGACATTCTGAAGGCAATGCAGGATCATGGAAACGTCCTGCTGACTCTTTAGGCCCCATCTCCAGGCAGCAGTGTTGCCCAATAATATATTGACGCGTTCTAAGACTAGGCCCATCCTTGGATAGCTACCTCAATCTATAGGTCCGCGGCCGCTTGCCAACGAGCATACGCCCATTTGGAGTGCCGATGCCCGACTGCATAGCTGGCACTGCACTTACAGCACAACTCGAGTTTCAGTGACGCCCAAATTTGGAAAGCAGTTTTGACCAACGCCTCACGGAGCGATCCGGTCAGTTGCCTTACGTTCTGTGAGGCTTGACAGCTTGATGGGAACAAAGTTAGCAGCTCTAAATCTGCTTCGAACCTAGAGAACAGCAGCTGACTCTATCTTTGGAACTCCCTTGGCGCCGTTGCCTTTGAAAGTCACTTCTGGTTCAACATTGTATTCCACTGAAATTCCTGTAACAACGCCATCGTCACATAAGTGCTTGTGCACCCATGATATTGGAAATAAGTTTGCCCAACGACTAAAGATTCTAGGCATCAAGATCGAAACACCCAGCAACAACGGTCTTGGAGGTCCTCGGTGATGAAGTCCTACACAAAGCTTCAAATCTTCAAAAGACAGAGGTAGCCAACGTCTCACAAATGGACTCACCAGCGGTTAATTTGCCGTGCTCAAACAAGTCAGGCAAGAGACGCCGGGACAGTCCAGTAGACGAACAACCCAAAATTCGAACTCATGTGGTCCGCAACTTGAGAACAGCCTGTTCGAGTGACTCAACAGAGAAGAACAACTCAGACGAAGATAAGCGACACATGTCTTCATGTATTACATCCACCGGCAGGAGTCACCAACACCAAGATTTCGGTGACTTCACTTCGGGTCATGCAAACATGACGAAGGAGCAGAGTGGACTCCTTCAGCAGTGGTATAAAGGCTTCGCTCGACCCGAAGTTGCGCCAATTCTACACAACGATCGAATACTTGCTTTTGCAACAGCTATACAGAGCGAACCAGGACTAGTGATCAACTACGTTAGACAACGACGCAACAGCAACGACACCATGAAGCGTAGTGCGGACGAACAAGATGTTGAAGAGACTCCTCCTCGTTCAGAAAACCCCGACACCCCTAGTCCAGAACCATACTCATTTGCCACGGCGAACAAGCACCTACCTCCAGCTATCCTACCGATCGTAGAGTCATACGTCTCCGGCTGTCAACGCCGCCGCTCTCATAACGACGGCCGCCGCTCAGTCAACACCGGTCCATACCGCTGCACCTTTGGCTGCGGGTACCAAACGAAACGCGCCTTTGACTGGCGTCGTCATGAAGAAACACACGAGCCCCAGGAGCTGTGGTTATGCGACATCTGCCCTCATCACGAACCGTTCTTGGTCAATCGCAGAGACAAGTTTCTAGATCATGTGGCAAGAAAACACGCGGGAAAACACGCAGGGGTGACGGCGGACGCAGTAGTTGACAGATGCAAGTTGGAGTTTGTACCGAGGCCTATGTTGGTTTGTCCTGCGTCGGTTCGTTTGGAGTGTGAAGAGAAGAGAGCGGGGAGAACGGGCTGGGATGAGAGGTGTAAGCATATACTTGGGCACTTTGACGATGACGATGAGGTTGAGGGGAGTAGGAAGAGGATTAAGGTGGTACAAGAGGAACCGGACAACGACAAGGAAGTGGTTTCTGGTGAGGGTTCAAATGGAGTTGCAAGCGTGGAAAGTAGTTGCGGTGTTCCTGACAATTTGAGTTAAATGTTGCTTTGGGTTACTGCTGTCCTAACTTAGCCTTTATTTCACCCCAAAATACATTTACTGCATCAGACGAACACCACAAATTGCGCTTATTAGAGACCATCATATCAGTGTCACTCATGCGAGGTTGGGCGCATGAGATTGCTTTCGCTGACATGCTTAGCGAGCCAGACTCAGTCACCAGTGAGCTCAAAGCGTCGCTGCCTGTTGCCCCGCCTTCTCTCATGGCTACACTCATACATACATACGGCCTCCACACGATCAAAGCATATTGTTTGGAATATTGCATGCCCGAAGCCATTATTCAAGGAAGGCTGACATTATAACTCACCGGCACACGATGCAACTCTTACGACGCGACGAAGAAGGCAACTTCAGCCTTCACGAATATTTCGGCCGCGATATCCCATCATATGCAATACTATCGCATATATGGTGTGACGAGGAAGTCACGTACCAGGACATGAAGAACGAAGCCACGAAAAGTCGGAAGGGCAAAGCCGGCTTTCGCAAGCTTGAGTTCTGCGGAAGGCAGGCTGCAAAAGATGGATTATCTTTCTTCTGGGTTGATACTTGCTGCATAGACAAGTCCAGCAGCGCAGCGCTTACTGTGGCGATTAATTCGATGTTTCGATGGTATAGTAACGCCGCAAGGTGTTACGTGTATCTCCAGGATGTTCTGCTCCGATCAGATTCGGATCGGACCATGTCATCACTGCAACAAAGCAAATGGTTCACTCGCATGCTCCGATCAGATTCGGATCGGACCATGTCATCACTGCAACAAAGCAAATGGTTCACTCGCAGTTGGACCTTGCAGGAGCTTCTTGCCCCTCAGTCGGTCGAGTTCTTCGACTCACAAGGCAATCGAATAGGCGACAAGGTATCTATGATAGCACAGCTACAAGACATCACCAAAATTCCGCATATGGCTCTTCTAGGTAGCCCTTTGTCAAGTTTCAGTGTTGCGGATCGCATGTCTTGGACTCTGTCACGAAGAGCGACGCGTGAAGAGGACCAAGCTTACTCTTTGCTCGGGATATTTGATGTCCACATGCCGTTGTTATATGGAGAGGGAGAGAAGAGGGCATTCAAACGACTGCAATACTCAATCGAAAGGGAAACGAAACCACATATCGAGCTTAATCGAGGAAGAGCGAAATTGCGTTCGTCTACGTCATTTCATTATGGCGTTCTTGCAGCGAACGGATTTCGCCTGCTGACACTGCGGCCCGGACCGCTAGGAAGCAAGATTACGGGTCAAATTCAAGAGTTCGAACTTTCTGACCCCCCTCCGTACTATGCTTTAAGTTATGTTTGGGGGCAAGAGCCTTCTCTTCATCAAATCACAATCGACGATGCAATCATCCGCGTACGACCAAACTTGTTCTACGCGCTCCAGAGGATACGAGCGCTGCAAAATTATGAAATCAGTCTGTGGGTAGATTCGATCAGTATTGATCAGCGTAATGATGCAGAACGGAGTGCACAAGTCACGCGTATGGCGCAAATTTATAACAAGGCTGCTGGTGTCTACATTTGGCTGGGCGAAGAGGATGCGACCAGCAAGCTAGCTTTCGAGCTTGTTGATAAGATTTATGATGGAACCCAGGACGGCAATCCCAACCAGACTCCATTCTCTTGGACTGGTTCATGGTGGAAAAACTACAGCTTCACCGCCTTGAGTCTGCTGATGGAGCGCTCTTGGTTCCGAAGAGGCTGGGTTCTACAAGAAGCTGCGTTCTCGATGCATTCGACTTTTCAATGTGGAGACCGACAGCTGCAATTGAACCACTTTGCGGAAGTCATAAAGCGTATTCGATCCAAATTTAACACCGAACCACAGACAAGTGGCCTCTTGAGTAGCAAAACGCGAATAGGTACACTAATGAATTTCCTAGATTCTCCAGCGGTAAGGCTGCCAGATTTGATCCAAAGATCCTTCGCAAAAGCCCCGAACGGAACAATCCTTCGTCATCGGATGTCTTTAGAAATGCTCGTACATTTGGCTACGTTCAGTGAAACCTCGAATGAGCGGGATGCAATCTATACGTTGCTAAACCTTGCCAACGATCAAAGCTCGATATCGAGGCACGATCAGGGCTCTGTGATAGTTCCGGATTACAGTAAGAGCACTTTGAGTGTATACAGAGAATTTGTACTGTACTGCTCCAGTAAGAACAGGTCTTTGGATGTTCTTTGCCGGCCTTGGGCGCCAAGTCCTCTCTTGCATGGAAAAGAGGGCTTTGGAGATGACCAAAAGTCGACACATTTGCCGTCTTGGATTGTATCCAGAGAGAAACTGCCCTACGGCGACCCGTCGTGGCACTTGAAGCATCGTCTCCATGGCAATCCACTCGTTGGTAGCCCTCTCCAGCGAATATATAATGCTCATGGTCAGTCGGCACCAGAAGTTCTACAGGGAACAGACACCAACGAAAATCACATTCTCTCCGTCAAAGGATTCATAGTGGGTCGAATTATGCAAGTATCCTCGCGAATGGCAGAGGCTATAGTCGCTCAAGAAGGCCTGTTACTTCTTGGCGACCCCAACAGGAACTCTGGATTTGAATATAAGGAAGGAATTGGTACGTGTTGGCGAACACTTTGCGCCGACAGAGATGGAAACGGAAATCCAGCACCCAGCTCGTGGCAGTCAGCCATGGAAGACCTTCTAGATACGCTCAATGGCGACACCATATCGAGTATTGACATAGAGGAAATTCTCGATACCGACATTCCGGAACACGTAAGAGAATACCTCCTGGTTGTTCGCGACATTATCTGGAATCGGCGAACATTTCGACTGGATAGGACTGTGAAGGGTCAGCTATTGGTTGGCCTGGTACCTGCCAACGCTCGCAAGAACGACCACATTTGCATCGTGTACGGATGTAGTGTTCCAGTTGTACTTCGAAAACTGGGGCCTCCTGACACGATTTCGCATTGGAAGCTTGTGGGGGACGCATATGTGCACGGAATTATGGACGGAGAATGTCTCGAGAGTAAGTACGATCTTGAATACTGCGATGCAAAGGATTCCGAGACTTTTTTTGACATCAGTTGATATTTACAGTATTCCAGTCGGGCTGCAGCATGCTAGACGGAAAATCTACTCTTTTTTTTATGCATGTTTTCAGATAGACTTCGATGTGCAACAGTGTAAAAATAACACACTAACATAACCCCTTGACTTATTTCCATTGCTAAAACTATTGGGCTACCAACAAGATAAGTATGCAAGATACACGAAATAGTAGAAGATTGCCGAGAAGAGGCGACCTCGAATATGAATCTAAGATCACACGGCGTCGGACACCACCAGGTGCAGCAATAATTCGTGCGCGTTCTGTTTAGATTTAATCTACTATAAAAGAGAAAGTAAAACAGGGCAACAATTTCTTTATAAGGAATTAAGAGCTTTCAGACATAGCGCGCACGAATCCTTGTAGCACCTAGTGGCACGTCTCTCTTAAACGGTCACTCTGATTGCTCACCGCCATCGGACTTGATTCGCAAGGGTAGAAATTATCAGCATTGGCTAGTGTCTAGTCGCCGTCTTTAGCCACATCCCTCGAAGCATCATACTCAACCCGGCGACGACTGCGTCACGCTTTCATTCCTTTCTGCCGTGCCATTGCCTTCGCATCCGTTGTTTCCTTGCTGTTACCTTCCAGCCCTTCCTCAGCGATGATACATCGACTCCCCGTCGCGACAACTCTCGGATACCCACTAGAACTCTCTTTACCGTGGCCCGATCGTTCGTACTTGTCACATTGTCCAGACTCTTGGGGCCGCTGTCGCGATGGAACTTCACCAGTTCGACGACGGCTGATGAGTCACAGAGCACCGTGACCTTGTGGATATTGAGTGTCGTGGTACATCGTCGCTTAATTGTACCTCGCGCGAGCCCCATCTCAAGTATAACTGCGAACATGCAAGCTCTTTTCGGTGTCTTGACGTTCTCGGCTGTGAACTGGCTGCGCTTCACACTGTACTTGCGCTTCTTCATTGGTATAATGTTGTTCCTGGCTGCGCCTGTTGGTGCGCGTTGGACTATTCCAATACCAATGCTCTGATTATGCACAAAGTCCACCGATGTATGTAAGACTAAAGATAGTTGGGGAGCCTCCGGTGCAGTGTGACGTAGGTCAGACATGTTGGACGACGACACACAAGATTGAAAGATTCGGTTGCGTATATGCGATGGCTTTGTAGGGCGTTTGTAGCAGTTCCCTGGGTGTGATGTTGTAGAGTGTCGTAGATTTATCTTGTGCGCTAGCTATTTGGACTTCGTCTGAGGGTTGTGGGTCGCTCGATTTTAGCCTGGTTGCATTTCCGTGGTTGACTTCCTCTAGTAGTCAGTAACCTGTAGTAAAATTCCGAAGACCAGTTCGTCCCATATAGGGCAGGTATATAGCCTGAAAGAGCTGACGATTGTTTAATTCAAATCGATTCGCGGCAGGGGTTCTTTCATCTTCATCATCGCTTCCTCCCTCTGCCTAACATCATCCTCATCATCCTCATCCCAATCGTCAATGATTCTTTGGTAATCTCTAGTTTCGCCACGGGTAGTGTGTATCCAGTCTGCGTACAGTCCAGCTGTGTTCATATCCAGCCACTCTCCCGTCTTCGCATCGATGATGCGGACATTGCTTTTTGGGCACGCTCCCCAGTAAGCATCTCCAACAATGCCCGTCCAATACAGAAGCCCATTGACCACCAAGATATGGCAGCCCTCGAGCTGTGGAAGATTGCGGACTTCATGTCTATACTCATAGAAAAAGAACTCCTCCTGATAATCCTCCCGCGTATCATTAATCGTCATCTCGATTCTCAGGCGCCTGATCTCGTTCATTTCTACAAACTTTTGTGCTAGTAGTTTGTTGCACTTTGTGGTCCAGGATTTGGTAATGATTGTGCGAGATTTCCACATGGATGTCGCCGGCTAAACTCAGATTCTGTCGTCATTTGACGTGTTTGTTTGGCTGTAAGAACAGGAGGCGAAAAAGCGTGCTTCACTTACTGGGGCGCATTATGTCTTTTATGCAACAGCGGGTTGACGCGACTCCAGTGCGATTAGCTTGGTTTTTGTTGTCACCTCATTAGCCGTTTAGCTACCTGCCTGTTTGGTCCTACTCAAATCCCTGCCTGGTCATATCCATCAACTGTGCAAATACATAAAACCGTTGAGTGCAAAATGTTACTCAGTTTGAAAATTTCTGGGCGCAGAAGGAAAAGCAGAGATTGATGCAAGCAGGCCAAGCAGTGCCTTTTCATACGGGAGATTGAGTCTCCTAGATGCTGTACCATAGGTAATAAGAAAGCAGAGAACTCGAAATCCCGGTTGCTTTTTTTGTAGCGCATCAACATATCAAATAAAATGGAATGAAATGTTTCAATCTGATCTCTTACGAGTCTCGCTCCGGAATATTCGACAGCTGCAAAGCGATGGGCTCCGCGCACTGCAAGACCTGAAACGAATATGTCAGTAGTAAAGAAGAACCCCACAACAAAGTGAGCTGCTACAACTGCACTCATCACTTCGCATGATATTAATAGAAGTGTTTTTGAAATACACAGTCTTACCTTTTGACTTAATCTGATACGTATTTCCCGCTTCACCATTGATGCATATTTCCACTTCAGCAATCACCTCTTCTGAAACATTTATCCGCCTCTATCCCTCACATATCCGCCAACCGCCTGGCATTCACTATACCTACGCTTACCATCGGACTTCAATTTACATCTCCAGCACCCCTCGTTCCTCGCCCCAAACACGTAGCACAAACGCAGGGTGCGGCTACCGCCTCAGCCCTACAATCAGCAAAAACCCTCCGCGGACAACCATGATCGGTGTGATATATGTCTCGCATGGCCAGCTCTCTCAAAGAGCCAGCGCAATTGGCGTGTCGCGGCCAAAATGGTCTGATGTCAGATATCCAACGCGCCAGCACAGCACATGTAGAGAAAAACGTGGCGTCCATGATTCGCAACGACAGCGCGCTCGATCGAGTATGTCGTGCATGAAAAGCAAGAAGCTCGATCTGGCCAAGGTCCCCGGAGATGCGTATTCTGTCATTTCATCAATCCATGCTTTCGTTTGCTAAGCACATCCATGTCGGATTACATCCGGGCTACGGACTTTGGTCGCACCCCTGGAGACGACGTGCAAAATGCCTCACACCATGAGCGACCGATCGGCCTGCGACGAACGGCGCGTGTTTATATTACGCTGGGAATGACCGGTTGATTCGCCTCGTGCAGCGGGCTGTTGATGCGGGAATGCTCCCGTTGTGGATTTTGTATTGTAGCATGGTGAATACCTGCGTGTAGATTTTCACATGTGTCGTTTTTCTCGACGTACAGCACGTAGGGAACGCACGTCATCACCAGCCTAGCCTGTCCATCCCCCTCTCCCCACAATTCCGCGGAGGAAACCACACAGTAACGTTATGCACAACATTCTCCCATTCGGCCCTTCATTCCCTGCACATCCCCATTCAACATTCACATCCCATCTTCTCGGCCGATCACTCCCTCAAAATCTCATCTTCCCGTTCGAGAAAGTAGGAAAAAATCCCTCAATCCCAAAACGCTCCAGCCATACATCCCCATCCCTCACACCCACACAATCACGCCCACTAGCTATTCTAACTATCCAGCGCTCCTCGCCTCGTGCGATCCTGCACCTCATACATCGGCTCCCCAACCCGCTCGACCCTATCTTCGGGCGCGCGCGAGTGCTTTGGGACGTTCCTGCATGTTTTTGGCTCGCTTGCGGAGATGACGTGCATATGCTAGTCCGCGATGCGATGAGGAATAAAAACAGCGGGTAGGGCGGGTACTCCGCGCTGCGTTGGGAAAAGGGAGTTTGGGAATGTCGTTGGGTCGTCATGATGCAAGGACGTGCCAAAAGCGGATACGAACATGGAGGGTGGTCGGGGTAAGCGAGGTGATCGAGATTAGGGTGAGCGGAGGGAGAGGAAAGTGGCTTGGTTTGCGAGTACATACTCACGCGAAAGCGTGATGGAGGTTGGGATTTGGACGTATAATTACACTGATTGCGCGGACTTGCTTGCCACCCACTCACCCACCCAAAGACACCGTCTAATGCAAATACAAAGATGCTTTCTGAGCTTCGCGAAGAAGCGAGTAAAACGCACCCACTCCATGAACTCTGCATCCCGGTCTGATATATATGAAACAAGGTATAATCGTCACGTTCGTCCTTCATTGCCAACATTGTTCTGTCCGCCCCTCAGCCTAGCCGCTCAATCATGCCCCGTCCCAAAAGTAAATAAGTGTGTAGAAGTAGAAAAGGTTAAGTACAGAAGGTAAATAAGAGACATAAAGTCAAAATGAATAAACGCCCGCCCGTTTTCTTAATGCTAACACCGTTGACGATGCATGCATGGCCTGGATCCAAAGGAAGAAACGCCCAGCGCCTACCCTTTAAATCAAGATGTTTTGGTAGTGTAGTTGTACTTGTACATAAGAAGCAGCAAATCCAATCAATGCATGCGTAGTTGTACATTCAGCGGTGCATAATTCAATATTCAAATGTGTGCGGTGGTGACAATAGAGATGTCAGTTTGCTTCGGCTGCGGTGTCACTGACAGTTTCGCCTGGTGGGGGTATCTTCTTCACGGTGCCGTTGCTGCCACTGCGCGCTGACCGACGACGATTGTGTCCAATGTCCTTGTGGATGCTGGAGCGAGCAACCTCGGCGACGGTAATAGACTCGCTACGGTGCGACTTGGTGGGTTTTCGCTTGCCAAAGAAGAGTGCCTCTTCCTCGCTGTCGCTATCGTCGCTGTCGACTGCATGGTCTCCATCGTAGCCAGCAGGGTCATCAAGCGGTGCTTCAAACTGGTTGTGGTGGATCGAGTCGGCTGATGCTGTAGCAATCATGCCCTGATAGTTGTCATGTGCTGAGCATTCATCAGGCGCTGACGAGCCAGCCGAAGCAACCGAAGGAATGGAGGGATTGGATGTAGACTGCGACATTGGGGTGAACTGTTCTTCCGATGAACAGAAGGCTAAGCCTCGCTCTTGACCCCCGACAGGACTATTCTCAGAGGACGGGTCGTGGCGGCTCAGGTAATCTTCAACCTTCTGTCTTTGGAAGAAGGTGTCATCATCAGGGCTAGGAGGACATGCAATGTGCCCGATGGCCGAACAAGGACGACTCTTTGCTGCCGAATTCGATCGTTCACGGCTGATGTTCGCTTCGTGAACTTTACGTCGAATCAACTCCTCCTTTGCTTTGTTGAACCTCATGTCTGATGTTTCGCGGGCGAATGGCGATGCAGATGGGGTTGGCTGAGTATGGCCAGGGTGTATAGGAGCCGTAAGTGGGACATAGTGGTCTGACTTGAACGACGATGGAAAATCCAACGTTGGGCCTACTTCGAGTTCATTCGCATGCGCCCAATTGCGGTGAAGTCGCGAGGATAACGAAGACAAAGAGGACTGACGTGATGCGGACGCAGAATCTGATCGATTAATAGAGCGAGGTTCTGAGATGGCAGGAGACGAGGTACGGGCAACAGGCGACAGGTCCTTGAGTGCGTCTGGCTGATCAACATGACCAGATGCCATGGAAGTACTGACGGCAAGGCTCGGTACACCATGTGCATCGTCATCGCCTCCGACTAGCCTATCAATCGACTTTGCTCGCGTATGCTCTTTTGGGGGCTTCAGCTTGTCCTTGCTCCTCATACTATTGACGACGCGCCGAGGGAGACCTCCGAATAAGCCGCCAAGGTTTGACCCAGTCGGTGTGTCCAAAGCAGTAGGCGTCCCAGGTAGAGCGGGAGGAAAACTAGGTGATCCAGTGCGGCCATGGAGCAGATCGGAGTGCCGTATAGTCTGTACCGAGGAGATGGCCCGATCCGGGAGAGCTGGTCTCTGAGTCTCGACACACTGAGCAGGAGAGGCCGTGCGAGAATTGTCGAAGTATTTTGATCGATCTCTCGCCTCAGGACTTGCCGTGACGCTGTGAGATAGGGGATGTTCCGGCTCCCGAGATGTTCGTATCGCCTCGAGGAAATGTACTGGCACTAGGCTGCCTCGCCTTCCGTCCTGGCTAATCGTACTACTAGACGAGTTCGCGCTGATATTAGGGGGCGCGTCCTGGTTGTGGACGGAGCTTTGGGCCCGACGTCTCGAGCCAGTACTGCGAGAGAAGCTCTTGGTAACGAAATCTGCTCCCTTCTTGACAGTTGAGCGGACTCGATCTACCCAGCCAATAGGCACAACGGCTTTGTCGAGATCTTCGTTGGAAATCTCAATCTTCTTGCCTTGGGCGGATCTGCCAGGATCGGTCTCTTCAACCCATGAGTTGGAGTTGGAGATTCCAGAAAGAACCCAGGGATGGCGCTTGATCTCTGGTATAGTAATCCGGTGGCGTGAGTCCTTGACCAGCAGAAGCTGCAGCAGATCACGCAAGCGTTCATCGACCTCTTCATATTCAAGATCGTGGGGTTCTCGCTTGCTGCTGACCATTGGCTGACTATTGCGACCGTGTGAGCTCGGCCTGGAAGTAGGATGTTCTACTACAGGCTTGAGGCGATACCTTGGGATGTAAGGCTCTTCTTCGCTGATGACCTTCATGAGCGTAAAGGGATTCTGGTCGTGGAAAGGTACACGGCCGTAGATCAAACAGTAGAGAGTGACACCCAGTGCCCATACGTCGATACCACCATCAATCTTTGGCGTATCGGCATCTGGATCTGTGCGGCATAGCTCAGGTGCATAAAAAGCTGGTGTGCCGACTGTCTTGGCCAGTTCGACAGCTTCGTCTTCCTCTTGATGCTCAGACTCTGACTGGTCTCCATTGCTTTCCTCGGTCTTTGAGCGGCCTAGGTAAGAGACACCAAAGTCAGAAATCTTGATGCGATGCTCTCTTGTGACCAACAGGTTGGCGGGCTTGATGTCACGGTGGTAGACGTTCTGGTAATGCAGATACTCCAGGCCTAACACGGTGTCTTTGAAGGCTTCCCAAGCAGACTGAGTGGTCATCAAGGGAACATAGCGAAAGTGTTCTGGTATATCCTCCCCGCAATCACTGAGATGTGACGAAGTGCTACCCGAAACACTTGGTGTACGCTCGCGGATGAACTCGGTATCATAGGGACCGTACATGGTGCCTTCCAGACCGGTCATAAGATTGGAGTCGTTAGCAGGTGTTGGAGAACGAAAAGCAGTCTCCATGTTGGCTTCGTGGCTGCCGGAGGCTTCTTGGCGTTCATGAAAGCGAGCACAATGTATTGAGCGCTCATCGTCTCGACCTGAGGTGCGAGAGCTGCGACCTGCTTCGGAGTACTCATCGTCGGACTCGCCACCGAATTCGAAGCTCCATGGCTCATTGCTGCTGGGATCGTGACGACGTGCATGTGCTTCTCGGTTGCGGCGCTGCTGCTCACGAGCAAGCTTCTGGTGCGCTACTCGGATAATGCGTTCATCCTCCAAGAGTGCACTCTCGTTGTCGAAGATGCCTTTGGATTCACGCTTGAAGCGACGCCATTCAACCTGACAAATCTCTTTGGCGCCCTCGATCCTCCATCTGACCTCGCCCAACTCTACATGCTCCAGTACGATGTAGACCTTTCTCTTAGCCGGGTCGTCTATGACTTCGAGCAAGCTCACGATGTTGGGATGACGGGCTTTCTTGAGGATGGCAATCTCACGCTTGATCTTGTCCTCGTGACTGCTACTCTTGCCAAGTCTTCTGCGTTTGGAGAAGCGGTCGACGATCTTGATGGCCACATAGTGGCCTTTGTGCAGTTCTTTACCAAGCTTGACCTTGCCATGCATACCACGGCCTAGCTCGTCGATGATCTCGTACTGGTTCACGATCTTGCGTCCTGATACTGGGTCGGCCTGGACATCGGCGATATGGGTCTCCTTGGGTGCTTGCCGGTGCGTAAAGTGGAGCCAGGGGCTCGAGTAGAGGCCGTCATTAGGCTGCTCGAGGGGCTTGTAATGGCGGTTGTTTGGGTCGAAGAGGCCGGGACTGCTGACGGGGGAGTTGCCAACAGTCCGGGGTGCAGACTCCATGACGTCGCGATAGTGGTCGTGTGGGAGGCCAAAGGCCGAGAGGCTGGAGAGCGAGTTGGCCGCAGTGTGGGCCGGGTGCGAGCTGCGCGAGCGGACAATCGGGGGAGCATGTGGTATGGGGTGTTGTTGGAGATGGAGGGCGGCATAGGACTGGTTGGGATAGACGGGCCCATCACGCAGCTGCTGTGAAGACGCAGCGTATGGGTGGGTTTGGATTGCGTCGAGGGTGTGGGC
>Ga0265780_10005538_pt1 | contig 15957 bp, 14 predicted proteins | sample P1T30metagenome_FD_192432 | JGI IMG/M metagenome (GOLD analysis project Ga0265780, IMG submission 192432) | Plant litter microbial communities from East Loma Ridge, Irvine, California - P1 T30 | ecosystem: Environmental > Terrestrial > Plant litter > Unclassified | place: USA: California... | reverse complement strand
CGTGCTATCGCTAACGAAGTTCAGCTCTAGCTTGCCATTGAGCTTCACGAGGCTCAAGACCAAGCCGTTGTCGTCAATGCGTCGAACCATTTTGATAAGATCCTGGGCGGCAAGGTGATAGTTGATAATTAGACGTCAATGAAATCCAATTGTCAGGGTCCGGCGGTTCTTTGAAGCTGCAGCGACAGTGCAATCAGAAGTGTGTTGATGGAAGGCGACCAGGTTCCGACGGTAGGCTGAATGATTTAGATCGCCAATTAGTTTGCGAGACTAGGCAGTGGAGCTGGAACAGGTTCGGACGTTGTGTGAAGGGCTGGTGGAGCTTCGGCAGTGCTAGTCTGACTTTGAGAAGACCGGATATGCAGTGAAGTAAAGGTAGGTTTTCAACTTCACCAATTTCTCATTCTATGGACGTGAATTTGGAATCTGGTTGTGAAAAAGAATGTTGATGTACGTTCAAGTCCTTGGGATCTTCGCTCAGACAGTCGGGCAAAGTGTCTCGGGCAGCCTTCACCTATGCCGATGAGTATACCTATTGTCAAAGATGTGATGCAATTATTTTCAGTACGTAGTCTAATTTTGTGTCGGACAAGGTGTAATTGCGGAGCGATGATGAGCAATTCGTACGATTCTTAGTGTACGCAAAGATAAGAGTGTACCCACTGCAGTGCGATCCAATCAGCTACACGATCATATGGAATTGCACAAATTCAGATGCCTCTTGAACATCATTGAGACCAAGACTAGGTGACACTTCCGAACCCTGGAAGTAGGATAGGTACCATTCTCGCTGGTAGGTATTGTTCGCGATATTGGAGTCCGAGGCCGTGACCGATTGCTTTCGTAAAGACACACGCAATTTCGGCGACTGTAGGTATGTTCTGTATCATGACTTTCTCATGCGGTTCTGAGGCTGAGTTTGAATGTTGTTAGGGCGGTTTGTGTTGTGGTACCTGGTGACAGAACCTGGCACCCTGGGAAGCGCACAAGCCATCAAGTTGTGCCGACGATTCCCCGGCCCCGAAACGTAAGCTGCCCAGGTGTCCTCTGCGAACATCAACCAAGAGCTCCAACGTTCATTACGCTTCAAACCAGCAAAAATGAAGGTCCTCAGTAGCTTTGTCTCTTCTCTGCTTCTTTCGGGCGCGACAATTGCGTCTGCTGCGTCTTCGTGGAGCTTCGAAGATGCTACTGTGTCTATTAACAGCAAAGGTGCTGAAGTCGGCACAGGTCCAAAAGACAAGTGAGCTCATCCTCATGATCCAACGCGCTGCACTTTCATACTGACGTGTCTCAGGCTGAGCCCTTCGACGCCTCTGGCAAAAACAGTAGAATTGGGCGCAAGTGATTCACTGAAGCTGGTTCTCACCACCGTTGACGGAAAGACCGCAAAACGCCCACACCAGGCCTTCCTTACATTGACCGACCCAACCACTGGCCTGGAAGAGTCGTTCGTGTTCAATGTAAAGGATAGCGGGAAGGGCAAAGTGAACCTGGTATGTCCACAATCCAATGGATGAAGAATGTTGCTGAGTGTTATAGTCTCACAAGGACCTCCCCCACCAATTCCTCACCACCGACAAGCCCATCATTGCCTCGATCGTAATCGGCTCCTTTGGTTCTTCTGCGCCGTACAAGAGCAAGGTTTTCGACCTTCAAGTTTCCCGCGATACCACCACTCCTCTCACCGTCCCAGAGGCGCCCCTTCGTTACGCCGCCGAGCCTGAGATTCACCACATCTTCCGCGCCGACCCGCAATCGCCGCCTAAGATCATTACAATCGTATTTGCTGCAGCCGTTGTTGCTGCGCTCCCAGTACTGTTCGGTGTATGGGCCATCTTGGGCGCAAATGCCAGCCACTTGAGCAAGGCTTTGGGTGATGCGCCCGTATCGCACGCGCTATTCTACGGCTCCATACTGGCAATGGAGGGCATCTTCTTCATGTACTACACCAACTGGAACCTGTTCCAGACACTTCCCGCGGCAGGTGTCGTGGGCTTTGTCGCGTTCTTGAGCGGCAGCAGGGCTCTGACCGAGGTGCAAGAGCGCCGCCTAGCTGGATTAAGATGATGCAATGAGGAAGTGAGTGTGCAAGACGTTTGCATTTTGTAGGATATGCCTGCGTTTGAGATTGTGAAGGAACGAGCGCGATCAAGATAGGGCAGAGCGTCTGGGGACAATAACAAGTCACTGGTGCTGTACGCGTGAGGCGCAAAGATTGTGTCGCGCTGTGGTAGCTACGCGCGGGCATGGGAAGGAAGGCAGGAGCGCTTGAAGGTACCCAGTAGCTACGAAGAACCTCTAGAGCGATAGAGCTTATTCGCATCTTACCACGTCTTCCAAATGTGCGCATTCGCCTCTCCATGTTCTAAGACGCCACCATCGTATTCAACACGTCCCTAAAGCTCGTTCTTCTTCATCGGACAAGTGACAAACTAAAATGTCCAATATCGACGTTCTCCAAGGTCCCAAATTCACTTACCCAGACTTTTCCCGCCGTCCAGCCAAATCACGTCGTCTAGATGTAATGATTGAGCGTCTAAGATATCTACATAATCTTAGTGGCGACCCAGGATCCTTTCTCCGTAAAGTCGACGAATCTAGTGCCTTCCCAACATAGCCAAAGTCTCGCCTCTCCACCTTTCCCGCGGAACCGGACTCAATCTTTAATCCAGGCAAGATTGCGCGACCGAGTGGTAACGGCGCCAACTCGAGCATCACCAGCAGTGGGTAGTGATTGCGGAGAACCAAGAAAATAGGTTTTGCGGCATAAATTTCCGAGGCAGAGAGAAGAGTCAAAAGCTGGAGGAGCGGGCGAAGGTTGAATAGCAAGATGCTGTGACGAGACGTGGTTCAGAGGGCGGGGCTGGACATGGGTGGTCTAGACTCTGTTCCACGGTTCGGGCCGCGAGAGAGCAGCAACGTCGTTGAACAGCAGCACAAGACACAGGACAGGCGGCGGTCATGGAGCCAGACACGGATGCTGCATGCGACTGACGGGGTCCAAGGTGTCAAAGAGGGGTCACTCACAGCAAGCGGACGGTGAGTCCTGGTTCTCGCCGGATGCGGTGTTGGAAGTGCTGCCCGATCATGTGAGGCCCCGTGGCTGTGCCTGTCAGCACGCCCAAGGCCGCAGCATCCGGCGTCGCCAAAGGGCAAAGCTCGGGGATACGGCGCAACAGATGGCGCGTTCACGGCGTGTTCTCATGTGACGCCGAGTCCGCGGGGGGCAGTCGATAGGCGGGTGTCGCAGAAAAAAACTGGCTTCAGTGTAGGTGCCAGAGTTCAGAGTTGAGACAGAGTCGGCCGCACTCGCCATGGCCGTTTGCAGTCTAGTGCCCAGTCGATTGGTGGCTCCGGCCCCGCGACCTCTCTATTAGTATCTGCGCCTGAATCGGGCCAGACAAGGGAAATCGCGTCGCACGTCGATCGCTCCTGCCTGGCAAACTCTTCGGGGCAGGAGCGACCCAGGGCCCGGGCAGCAGCGTCGCAGTCAGCCCTGTCGCCCAATCATGGCCCCCACCGCCGTCCGCGCCCGCTGACTGGTGCCTGGCCTGTCTACATCGCTCGATGCCCTCCTCTAGCACTCTAGCATAGAACATGTATAAACGCGATCCTGCCTACCCTGATGTGATGCAAAGGCCCTGTCATCCAACCCACGACGCCCACCCGCAGTACCATGTACGCAGATCCCTCACCCGACTACCCTGACGCCGTTCCCTTTTGCTACTTCAGCATCGTCGTCCCTACCTCTTCGCACTCGACCCAGTCAACCCAGTCAACCCAGTCAACCCAGTCAACCCAGTCAACCCAGTCAAACCACTTCAGCACCGAGACGCCCACTATCACTCCCTTCTCCGAGTACTCGCCCAAAACCTGTGCCGACCCTATCAATCCTCTACTGGCCCACCGTCAATCACCTTCAGAGTCCATGTCTGCCCCATCCGACGCCTCGCGTCTCCTCCAGCTGCAGACATCAGCTGCTCATCCACCGACTCTACACCACTCAAACAGCGCTTCCAGCTCCTTCAGCTCTTCCTCGGCAAACTCCTCGCCCCCCAACTCCAGGTCCTCTTCTACCGATTCAGGAACCCTCTCCCACCGTGGTATTATGCCATCTCCTTCGGTCCTCGCCTGTTGCCGGTGCCGTCGTGAGTCCCTCATGGGAATGATCCAGTTCAGCACCAACATCTACTACTGCAGCCACTGTGCCAGGATGGTTGGCTACAGCACCGGATGAGAGCATTTGTTTGAGTTTAACTGTACTTCGCGCCTCTTTTTGCCTTCTTAAACACAAATTATTCGCCACATGGCCGGCCCGCCAGTTTCCGCCATGAGCACGCCCTGGCTGAGCTTTTGCAGACATCATCTGCCACTACTACACCAAGGACGAATACCTTGTTCGATATTTCGCCAAGGCCAATCGAGTCATGATGCACTCAAAGGTCGCCAGCGACTGGCCCGGAGCAAGCATCATGCCCTGCGGAAGAAGTTGGTATGGGGAGATGAGGAGGGATCATGGACGTATTTTCCGTGCAGTGCACGTTTGAGCAGTATCAGAAGCTGGTCTACGCACATGTGCGCTGAGCACCTGGACCAGTTGGCCTGATTATGACTTGGAACTATGATACCCCATTCGCAGCCAAACTTTGTACACTAGACATTCCATGCTTTTTTGTGCATGAGAAGCAAATTCAAGCATTATTTCACAACCACATTCTACCGCACAAGACCCCAGTCGCCGAACAGCTTTTCTTTTTCGCGGCCGCTTGCCTTGACAATCTATTCGTCTTAGCCTTATGCAATATCGATACAGTGCCGCTGCCAAGCTGAATATGTGCTGTGAAGCCCGATCCGTCCATCTTCGGGAAGTCATGCTGGCTGTCAACCCTGACGCTAGCTGCAAAGACCGTAGCCTATGTGTCAAACCGAACTTCATCTCCATTGACAATGGCCGCTGCCGGTATGATACAGAAGTGAGCAGTAGTATGCAAATAGTTATCAGTCGCAGATCCATCATTCATTCGGTCAGCATGCAAGACTTGTCTCGCAGTTCGTCATCGGGACGTGGAAACAACACGCAAGACAAGTTTCGCCACCTCCCCGCCAAAAATGAATCTGTCATCGTCTCAGGGCATCGAAATTTCGCATTCTCGATCCCAAAATCCCATGGCCATGTCCCGCTAGCGACCTCATCCGGCAGTCAGTGAGCAGCAAATCACAAAGTGATGCGCGCATGGCCGATGACGACGACGCGGCACATGGAGCGCATCGCAGCCACTCAGGGACATATGATCAACGGCGCTGCAGGGACAAAGACAAACCCGCGTTTTGCACATCATGGCCCGCATTCCGTGGCGCGCCGTTTTTCTTCGATCGATTGCATCGACGCCTCTATCTACCGGAGATAAGAATACCCCCGAGTCTCCCCCTTTAGAGTTGACGATGCGAACAATCAACTGAACTACCGCGTCTTCTTTGTAAAAACCTTCTGCCTCGGCTGAGCTTCTACAAATGTTACTCATCGGCGGAAGAGAAAACACGATCAAGGTCACACGCCGGATCCCGAAGGCCATACTAACTCCAAAACACCCAAGCGCCACGAGTTTTCTCTCTCCTCTAATGTCGATTTTAAAGCCGTGTCAGGCCAATCGACGATGCGCGTTCGACATCGATGATCTTCCGTGTCCCGCTCCCCTTCCACGCCCCACAGTGCAACGCGGTCCTTCTTTCCCATCCACGTTGATGGAAACATTATGAAAATTGTCATACGATTCGTCTTTGATCGTCCCATACAAACCCTGGTATACGGAAACTGGAGGCCTGCCTGTATTCATTGCCCGAATGACCACGCATCGATCGATGTGCTATATTCTCAATTCGCAGCGAGTCGGACTCCGCATGTTCTAAAACAAGTCGCGGCATAACCTGCCGCGCATCGAATATATGGGTGCTGCATCAGTCTTTTCTTTTCTCAAATGTCCGCGAAACAGGCGCCCAGGCAAGCTATTTGATAACATCTAAGCGTATTCACCCACGAGCAGCGCACCGCAGTATGCCGTCTGGTCACCGGTAGTTGTGCGCGCGCCCTCTGCATCGCGAAATCCGCAGTGCATCAGCCCCTTTCTCACAATATTAGTTGTCCGGCAAAATCCGGCAGCAGCTTACCTCGTCCTATGCGTTCGTATACCTGTAAGCTAGCAGATTACTATCCCACGCTGGACGAAGCCACACGAGGCTTCGGAAGGCTTCCGATCATGCGTTGGCGCCGTATCAGCCACCGTGTCTCTTTCGATTTATTCGGCTTTTGAAAACTTCATCCTAATCTTGATTTTGCGGACCGACATGGTACCGTGAGATGTCGATGGTTCGTGGCGGTGCCCCCGTGTGACAAGGTTGTAAGGTGACCCTAGTCCGGCACTCGAAAGATGCTTTTGAAAATTAGGTTTGATGCTGAGATTGTAGTCTACTACGTGAGAGCGGTAAGTTGGACTTGAACTTTCTTTTGAACAGTTTTTGTTTCGCAAATGTGAGTCGCGTCTTTGATGTTGCATGTGCGCTGCCACGCACACGTGTAAGGCCGGTTTGACGATGAGCATAAAGCAGGCCTCGCAACTGGTACCACTCAAGCTGCACAGAGAGTTTTATTTAAAGCAGAATTGAGCCATGCGAAAAGTCAATGGCGGGCGCCTGTTACTTGGATGTCGGTCTTTTCCGTGCAAGGTATCATTTACAAGTGGCTTCAAGGTCGAACATGAATCGACGTTCAGAGAGCAACCACAAGACCAGAAGGCTCGACTAAGCGAGTTCCCTGACATTGCAGCGCCTAACACGCACCAGGCAAGCATCAAAATCAATTGGCCGATAAGTGACACTTGAAGGCATTCGCCGTTTGTAGTAATGCGGTGACTTGAGGTATTCTACGCAGATGGAACATGTATTTTCCATGACATTGCATCGATATCGTCTCTTAACACCCGATTATGGATACATGATACCATCGCCACCCAGCTTGGCCATACTCAGATCGGTAAACACCTCCAGCGGGTAGTCCGCTCGAGTCAACTGGTTCCTCCACGCACTTATCTTCTTACTCAACACGCTTTCAGAAACGGTCAATTCCCGCTTTGCCAAAGAGTTCCTCTGAGACCCGCCCAAGCTCCCAGCGAAGCAGTGGTCCTTGCCACCCCATGCGGTGTCAGCAACGGCCTTCCAGATATTCGTAACGTCGATTGTCATGGGCTTGGTGTACAAGATCCTGCAGTCTGCCTCCTCGAAGACGAATTGCAGCGGGATATCATTGGTGGCCTCTGTGTTGCTGGCGAGATCCTTGCTGCGGATGCCATCGCGGAAATTAATGCCGGGCGTGATGTTGACAGCAGCGCGGTTGAACACCGTGTCGTCAAAGAGCTGGCCGAATTCGGTGCGGTTGTACATTTGGCTTTCTTCGAGCGTGTTGTTCAGTTCCGTCACCATGGCCTGCGCCACGTTTTGGATGTAAGCGAATCCCCGATTGTTGGTGCCCTTTACACCGCCAACGGCTTGGGTGAGGCCCTCGCGCGGACGCCCGCCGAGGGCAATATACTTGACGCCTGCACGCTGGCGCATGAGTTCGGAGAAGATGGTGCATGTCGACGCACAGTAGCCCTCGGTGACGACGACGATGTCTTCTGCTGCGAATGGCTGTGTGGTGTAGTTCTTTAGCGGGCCATATCCATGTATGTTAATGCCGTTGCTATACAAGGGGACTAGCACGTCGCTAAAGTTCCAGCGAAAGAGGTTGGTAAAGTTGTCGCCCTTCTGCTGAAGAGGTCCCAACTTTTCTGCCAAATTTTCAAAGTTCTTACCCTCGGGGGTCATGTCGGAGCGGTAGTTGAATATGTCAGCAGCGATATTATCGACGAGATAGGAAAGAGTTTCGTTGCCCGTTTCGTTCACAAGAACTCTGGGGAATGTACCAGCGAGTTCAGAGAATTTCTTGCCAATGAGATTGGTACTCTCAAAGGCACGGATGCGATCATCAGCTGCGTGGTCAAAGTTGTTGGGGAAGAGAAGCTTGTAGAGCTCGTAGCCAAGTAGAATGGTTCCGCCACCATTCGCAGACACGTCGATCACGAGCTTCTTCTTTCCAGCAGCTTTGGCAGATTGAAGGAAAGAGACAGCAGTATCTTGGAAGCTCTTTTGTGGGCCATCGGTACCGACAAAAGATGGGACGGAGAGCACAGCGACATCGGAGTAGTCACCTTCGAGGTAGTAACCACCAATCAGGTTGCGGATGTCACGTATGACTGGAGGTGGGTAGCCTGGAGCTGGGATTGGCTGCGGCTGTGGTGAAGGTGTCGGAGAAGGTGTCGTGTCGTTAGAAGGGCCAGTACCTGGCGGCGGTCCGGTGAAGTATTTCTTGTAAAGACTCTCGCCATCTGTGATGCCAGTAAGGTCTACTAATACCCTTGCATAGTTCTCGTAGCTCCTGCTGGTGCCATTCTCGAAAGCGAGTTCAGTGGTGGCGTTGGGATATATCCAACGTCCACGACCACCTCCAGCAAAGGTACCAACACCAGAGCCGGAAGGGCCAAGCGAAACAATGGCAAGCTCGTAGAAGATATTGTTGTATAACGCGTCACGATCCTGGAGAGAACCAATTTGTGCCCAGCTCTCCAACCACTCTTTCGCGTCCTGTCCATTGATCTTCGAAACCGCGGAAGCAGTGTATGTTGCATTGCCAAATGACTCGGCTAGGACATCGGCATACACGTATGGTTTTGGCAGCTCCTTGCCATCAGCGGAAACCGAAACCAGTGGCTCGGGTCGTGCGAAGTTGAAGATGTTGCCGATCACGTCCGGTACGAAGGCGAAATGGCCGTCGTGGGTCTGCTGCGTCAGGCTGTAAAGCTCCATTGCGAACTATGACAAGTTAGTGACTATAGTCGCAACAATGTTTGAGCATATACCTCGTATTCGTTCGCATACTTTCCGCCCACTACCTTCGATCTAATGTCTGCAAGGCCGCCCCAAACATCGATGCCGGGCTGGACCTTTGTTGCGTACTCCTCCGGTGGATCTTTTAACCACGCCGTGTTGCTTTGCCACCTGAAGTACGGTGGAAGTCCGTCCACAAGAGCCAGTGCAGCTGACTGGTTGAATGGGACTGATGTGAGACATTCGTATGCCAATTGCGCAGGTACTCTAGGTGGCGAAGTTTGAGAAACATTTGCCGCGACAGCAGCGCTCGCTGCCGCACAAGGGCTTCCGTAACCATGTTGGAGAGCTTGCAGAGGCGAAGAGAGAGCACATGAGGCCAGGGACAGACCAGTCAAGGTCTTGAGAAGGCGAGGCATTGTTGCAAGAAGCGTAATTACTCCAGCAGCTGAAGAATGCAACGAGCGTCAGACCATGTACATGACGAGACGGTTTGCTCAGTCGTTATATATTCTGCGGCTGTAGCATGCAGATTACACCAACTTCTAGGGCGCCCAAAGAAGAAGTCATGAAGTCGTAGTTCGGACTTCGGTTGAATCTTCGATGCATGGTGCCAGGATTACTAAGGCCCCGAGGCTGCATTCGAGCTCATCACATGGGTGCTCAGACGGAAATTTATCTTGTTCGCTGCGGATATCGTTTCTGGGACAGAATAATTTCCTAAGGTTTGCGCATGCTGGGATTTGACATGGATGCCCGTGCGATGCTTGAGGGATGCTCTTGGTCAACCGAGAAGCCCGGATACTCGCGGTAACGTGTATTTTGACATCTTCCTTCTCTTACAACTTACAAGTAAGCTTTCGGGATGATGAAATCACACGGCGTTGTACCATAATTCGCTGCGATCGATATGTACTAATTACTTTTTCAAAAGATCTGCGTTGTGTTGAAGAATCGATTGTCGAAGTTTCGGTAGTAATCGCATAAAGTTTTGGTCCCGCGGCGTTTCTGTAATTATTTCCGGCTAATTATCTGAATTTACCGAAAAGGGGGATAAGCTAATTAGTACAGTAAGCTTCGCGTACACGGATCATTTCTCGGTGCTGCTAAGCTTCAACAGGCAGGTGCAAAACGACCCGCGCTGATTTATACACCTTTTTGCATGTTGTTGTTCTGAGTTATGCGTGTAGAGTGGTTGCTAAGGCAGTCATGACTGTGTGCGCCGAGCTCTAGGCCGCGAGGTGCTGCAACTCGGCGTAAGCCCCCTTGATACGTGTATACGTGTAAACACCGCTTGTTTCACCGACGGACTAAATGATAAGCAAGAGTCGCCATGTCAGGAAGAAGGCAGGTACGTCGTAATAGGAGTATATGCGTCGTCGTGTGTTACATGCTGCAGGGGCATGTTGCGAGGACTGGGACTGTGGCGACAACTCGTGTCAATCCAACGCCCGTCAACTTTAAATGTTTACCCCAGGTACTGAACCATCGGAGAATCTAAGTTCCGGCCTAATAGCCAAGTAATGTACACCTCGACATAACAAATGAAACCATTGTTTTCTGGCAATGTCCCCGCGGCCCAACATCCCATGGAACCTTCCAAGGTCACTGTTGCGCCTCCATGCCAAGCATGCTCACAACGCTGGGTACCCTCTGTGCCTGACACTCAACACCGCCCATTGCATGATCCTCGCCTCCGAAGCCCGGCAATGGATTCTGCTCGTCAAAATTCATGAAGAAGAAACTCGGGAAGCCCGGACCGCATGTATCCGGAAGATCCGAGAAGGCATCAAAGTACGCGGGAGCAGAGCTCTCAGCCGTTTCAGGACGTGACACCGCGTATGGCGAGGTGTAAGTGGGTGAGCGTGGATAAAGCTGGTCAGGCGATCTCTCGCCACTAGTATTGCGAATACGAGAGAGTGGTTTTGGGAACAGTGGGTGGTCGACATGCGCTGGTTGGCTCGGCGCTGCAGAAGAACCGCTTGTAGTTCGCTGTAAGGACGCATGAGCTTCTGCAGCTAGGGCAAGAGTAGCTTGTTCATCCTCTCGAAACAAGTCGTCAATATCCTGAGCATACGAATTAGCTTAGGTAAAGTAACAACCAGCGCCGAATTGAGTCCGAGAGTAGCGGCTGCAAAGGCTTACTTACCATATTGACAGTGTTGACAAGTGCTCTGAACAGATTCATGACGATGACATAGGCGCGTCGGGCCATCCCATTTGTAGCTCGCATGGCGCGCAGCCAGCGTACTAGCTTCTTCATCTCTTGAATGATTTCGCGACGGTCGTGCGGAAGCTGTATCGCCTCGTAAGATATTTCGAGTAGCAACACGATCAGGCTTTGCATAATGGTATGGACCATGTTCCACCATGGCCCGGAGTCGTATAGAAGGGTAACATCAAAGACTGGGCTGTCAGGTAAAAGCCTGGCAACGGCCTTGGCCGACTCTACGCAAGTGAGGGCGGATCTCTGGTTGAATTCATTCAACCTTGCTGGCTGGTTGGTGATGCGTCGATCAAGACGGCACATGCATGGTCGATTTATCAGTATGACGGTGCTGTGATAGACAATATCAATCATGTTTCTCTCACGATGATCGTATGGACGCGATGCCGCTGGGAACTTGAGGCCTCTGGGGACATCGGGTAGAGATTCTATCCATGAATCGAGCTTGCCGGTCAGTTCGACCATGACTCCCGGAATACCTTGCCATGATTGACCGGTTGCGCTGAAAGGGTAGAGGCTTAGCGCATCTTGTGCGATCTCAAACAACTGAACCATGCTCTTCAAGTAAGAGCTAGGGTTTGTCGCATCAACACTTGCAGTAGTACGATCGGGAAAGTATTCATGTCGCGAACCTAGAGTAGCAACATCCGGTGACGACACAATCTGGGCAGTGAAGATATTGGACCGGAACGTTTGGTCCCCGAAGCGTGATTCGATAATAGCTTCTTCGATCTCTTCGGATAATAGAGGTAGTGGTAATGGTACGGAACAGGATCCTCCTACTACAATACTGGGCCGGCCAGTCAATGTAGCCAATAATCGCTCGAGTGTGTAGTGTCCCCACCAAATTCGAGCAAGTATCTCCTTCTTGGCAGGACCTGACGTACTACTTTGGTTGCAGGTATGCAGTCCAAGTGCATAGCCAAATCGTAGTGCCATGCCTGATAGGATCCAAGATCTGTTATGTGTTGGTTGTACTCGAATGGCTGGCTTCAGATAAATGCCACTCACCTGTTCATATGACCAATGCTAAGATAGTAGAAACCCAACAGCCCTAAGTAGAATTAGATTCCGGGCTCAACAAGCCGTAAGTCGAGCATACCTGTAATCTGCATTTGAGGAAGGTCCAGGCGTGAGAAACACCAGGGGTCCTTCAAACTCAGTGCCAGAGCCCGCGAGTGGTACGTCAAGTGGTTGCTTTCATCCCCACGCCTTTGAGTCGATGGAAGGTGGGATCGTAATGCCCCGATGGCGAAGACTAGATTCAGTTGGGTCTGCCATTTCTGCGACAGATTGTAGGGATTTCCTCGTTTCAACGCAGCGTAGTCTGTGTGTAGTCAACTGTTAGCGAGGTAGCAATATAGTGTCTACTTTCGTCGCCCACAGAGGAGTGGAGCCTCGCAGGCTGTAGCTTTGTGCACACAACTCAAGCTTACGTACAGTGGTAAAATTGCTGAGTGAAAGGCTTCTTTGCCAGAAATGGAAAAGATTCGTGACAGCTGTCCATGTAAGTTTTGAGTAAGCGCTCTGCGTCTTGCAAGGGGGGCAGCTCGAATGGGTCTACGTCGTAGTCCATCTCAAGTGGCTCGTCGTCCAAGAAGAAGCTCTGTTTGTTGGCCTGCATAGGAGCTGATGTTGGAGTCACCTGCGTGTATCGGAGACTTGACGATGGCCATGCGCCAGCCTGCTCGTTGGAGAGCTGAGACTCGCTTGATGGGTGTGACCGTAGCATGTGGTTCCATGTTGTTCCAAATAGTCCGTTGGTGCGTCGCGCTGCGTGCGCGTCTCCGTCTGGCAACTCGTGGTCTGCGGAGTTTTCAGCGTTGGCGCGAATGTTGGTGGCTACCCCATGATCATCGTCCTGATCACCTTCTGTGTCATCATGTCTATCAGAATTCTTTTGTAGGCTTGCGGAGGCATCAGCAACGTCTTCGACAACCTGTTGCATGTCAATTGGCTGTATGCAGCAGTCAGTGCAACTGCAGAACGCACAGATAGAAGTAGTTCGTCTATCTTGTCCTGCCCCTGGCCCGATACTTGCTCCCGAAGCTCCTTGAGGAGCTCAATCATGTCCTGGTTTTGGCCCGTTGCGCTGCGAATATTAACTCGGGACGCGGCCTACAGAGCGGCCATGACCAACGTTTTGAGACGGTCCTTCCGGCTGGAAGCATAGACACAAGACGTGACACTCTCTCTACAGTTGAAGCAAGTGGGTTTTGCACCATTGCATTTGATTTTACGGGAGCGGCAACTCAGACATGCTCGATTGACTCTGTTCAGACGGCTGACAGCAGCTTTTCGAGGGGCGTCGGTTCTCTTTGTAACGAGCTTCGGAATGGGGACCTTGGGCGGGCCGGGATGGGCTGGCGCATTGGGGAGCGACATGTATGAGGTGGCTTGTTGGTCGCAAGAGAGGAAGTGATTAGCGCGACGAAAGTGAAACTGGGAAGAGTAGGATGCAGCGCGGGGGCAGTACCATTGCCAGCTAGATGCAGGCAGCTCTCGTGTCCTAGTCTAGACCTTTGCAGAGAAGGTGGCCTAGTGCGCATGCGCATGCGCATGTGGCAGAAAAACCACGGCGGAAAACAAACAGGCAGGGAGCCAAGCGTCGATGGCGATTAGCCTCCACCCAGGAACGGATCTGAGATATTCTGGCCGATCATGGGACTGTGACGGTGAGTGGTGCGGCACTTATACCAACCACAGACAAGACAGGTGCCCAGGTGTGCTGTAGCCCCGGGTTGGGCGAGATTCATGACGCGAGCGAGGCCTGGGCAGACTCGTCGCTTGCAGGCGCGCAACAAGTGCGTCTGGGGAAAGCTGATGCGAGCAGCATTTCTCGATGGGAAGACAGCCTGTGCCTGGCCTCCCAGCGGGGAAAAGAGGCCATGTCATGGGCCCGGCAATGTAAGTGCTTCCAAGGTTGAGCTCGGCCAGGGCGGGACGGGAGAGACCGAGGGAGGGGGAACTGCGTGAACTGACAGACCAGGCACCTTGGGATATAAGTATTGACGGCGTCGCCTCCGCGGAGACGCCTGTGGTGATGCAATGGTGCTTGTTCAACCGCTTCACCAGCCTGCGAGAATACAACAAGACGCAACGCGAGCCGGACATAATCAGGTGCAAGGACTCTCGGGGAAGAAAGACTGTTTGTCCGTGTTGCTTGTCAGTAATAGGAGATAATAAGTAATTACTCTGCAATTTCTCTAAGTAAAATAAGTAAAGAGTAAAAAGTATAATTACTTCTTTACTCTTACTCTTTACTATTTTATTTTTTTTAGAAATTAAAATTTTTAAATTTTAATATAATTAGATTCTATAAATTAAATATAAGAACTATACCTAGATAGTCTTATACTAGGCCTAATATAGCTTAGATTAGCTTTGCTAATCTAGTTACTAAGTTAGAAGTTAAGACTTCTAGTATATAATACTTTAACTTACTAGAACTTCTACTTAGTAATTAGCTATCTTTTTAGATATTGTTAGTATAGAAGGTTAGCGCCTATTCTTATATTAAATAATATAACTTTAATATTAGATATATATATTAAATCTTTAATATAAAGATTAAAAATAGCTTTTAAAAAAATATCTTTATATAATAAAAAATCTTAGAACTTATTATAACTTTAAATAGCTATATATTAATTTTATAATAGATTTATTATTATATTAAGTATATATATATATAAATAATTAAATATAAAGTAATATAACGTATTCTACTAGTGCGTAAGTTAACCTAGTGCGTAGGTTAGTTTTGCTAAGAATATCTTTCTTCTCTATTAATATAAAATATCTTAATAATAATATATAGAATTAAGTAACTAAGAAGGCAGAATTTAGCTTGCTCTTTCTACCTATAATATATATTAATTTTAAAGCCTCTAACGCGCTGCTGCAGCATTTAATATACTCTATTTAATATTAACTTACTAATATAAAGAAATTACGCATCTCTTAAAAACTTATAATCTATATTATAAGCTTACTACGACTAAAGAGCAGACAATTATTTAATATATACTTAATCTTAATTTATAAAGATTTGCGCTCTAGCTATATAAGATAGCAGATATAGCTAATAAGCTGCTAGATATAAAGAGTAGCAAGCCTATTAGCAAGCACTAAGCTAAGCGCTTTATAATGCGTTTATCTAAGCTTAAGATAGCCTTTAATTAAGCTAAGAATAAGCAGAGAATACTCTAGAAAGATCTAGAGATTATTAGCGCGTAGTTTAAGCTTATAGAAAAAACTATAGCTAAGTATAGCGTCTACTAGAATAACGTGTATAACTTTAATAAGACTAGCTTCTAGATAGGTATAATTAGCTCTATAAAGGTTGTTATAAGCGTAGAGAGATACGCTTAACTTAAGCTTATTTAGCTAAGTAATTGCAAATAAGTTATAGTAATCTAGAGTATTATACTGTTGCATAAAGAAGAGAAATAGAGACTTTCTTAGAGTCTACTTAAAAGGAAGATAGTATAGAATAGAGGACTTACTACCTACTAAATACTTATACTTTAATTTACTGCTGTTCTATTATAATAAAGACTATTTATTTTAGTTACTGCTCTACTCTATAGTATAAATAGCAAAGCCTATAGAGACTATTATTAGCCTCTAGTATAATAGAAACGCAGTATGCTAAAATTATAAATAATTAGCAGTATAGAATAATATACTTATTTACTACTATATAATACTAGTATATAGAATACTAGAAAGTTACTAAGTTACTAAGTTACTAAGTTACTTATTATAAGTTACTAGAAAGTTACTAAGTTACTAAGTTACTAAGTTAC
>Ga0265780_10005537_pt1 | contig 15960 bp, 20 predicted proteins | sample P1T30metagenome_FD_192432 | JGI IMG/M metagenome (GOLD analysis project Ga0265780, IMG submission 192432) | Plant litter microbial communities from East Loma Ridge, Irvine, California - P1 T30 | ecosystem: Environmental > Terrestrial > Plant litter > Unclassified | place: USA: California... | reverse complement strand
TTCAAGCATATACTCGCGTATGTAGCCAACTTACAGCCATGAACGAAGCAGGTAGATATATCAGAGTGAAAACAGTGATGACCTTAACGGTAGCGTTATCGTCAACGCCTTCCTGTGTTAATCGCAGTATGCGCGTGCTTATCTCTCTCGAGTTTGCCTGATTCTCAATATCGAGAAGATTGGTCAGCTGTAGATGTGTTAGTGATGTCGTTTAATTTGCGACTTCCCTTCTCCTACCAATCCCAGTGTGGCTTTTACACGTTGTGCAAGAGTATCTGCTACATCGAGGTGGCTTTCTAAGCGATGTTCCATGATTTGCAATTCCCGATGCACGCCATATGAGGTTTCTCCCAGTAACGGAATATTGGTCGCAAGTGTTGTGTTGATACTCATCAAAGTCTGTACAAGAACGATGTTGCTGCGGAGACATTTGCATGCTTTACACACTATCTTATCTTCGATGAGCCGAAGCGTTTGGAGGCGCTCAGGATTGATAGCAGGATTGGCATCTGACTCGCAGATTTCGACAACATCAATACGTCGTCGCTGTTATCTGTGAGCTTTGCATGAATTGGATAGAACATTTGCTTACTATCTGCTCCAGGTCACTCGCGAGGCTTTCTAGATAGTCTTGCCAGTGTGCCATGTATGACAATAGGATGACGAGATGGACGGTTAGTGGATGTTGTGTCAACTGTGCTGTATTCGAAGACTCAGCCAGTGCCTCCAGCTTTGACTGCGCCACAGCCTCGTCGTTGGGATGGATCACAACAACCTGACTACTACACCTTTCGGATGAGAATTTGTGCGTAACACCCGTTTGCCTGAACGACCAGATATCCCGTGGTGGCCGCTTCCCGTTTCGTTCAACATACATGAACTGATAACATATCTCTGGGAGATATCAGTCAGCTTACTTCGTACCAACAATTGATCATATCATAAGGTAACTAATGAACTTACCAAAAGATCCATCCACTGATTGAAACAACTGCCGAAATCCCGAGGACTCATGAAAGATCTGGGGCTGATCACCGAACTTTAAAAGAACGTCTACAAACATGCTGGAAATTTGCCAGTTTTTTAATACAGTCAGCATCGCTTCCTTGGAGCTCATCAAGGGAGACAGCGAGAACTCCTGGCAAAAGGAACTTTACTTCGCGTTAGCCTCATCATAAAGTCTTAGAGGCTGGTCACGTACAGAATCCGATAGTCATCGTCACTGGTTTTTAGGAGGTGGTCTCCAAGCTCTAACAAGTCTTTCGGACACAAGACTGCATTCTTCCGTGTATCTGCATTGTATGAGCATGCTTCTCCTAACTGAGATGTTTGTGGAGAACACTGGCTTACCCATACGGAGAAGGCGCACCTGGAACGGCCCCATGTCATCAAACAGCCGTTCCTGGTTGGCACATATGCGCTGCAATGGCACTTCCCAGTCGTCGAAGACTTCATTTCTGCTAGCGAAATCCATGTGCGGTTGTGTAAGAAGACCGAGTGAAAGCTATTGAGCTGTTGTAAGACTCGTCGAGGGGCGCTCACAGGCTAAAGAGATAAGCTCAAACACCCACAAGGCTGAGGCAGTGTACGCCTTTCCAGGTTGCTGCGGCCAATAGGAACGCTTGGGATGACCTTGTCTCCACGCAAAGTTACAATCTGCCCTGATCGCTTTTTCCTAAAACGTTAGCCTGGTCCGCCACCTTTCTACAAGTCTGCCTCCCTTTTTGTGCCCCAATCGGGACTGCGAACGTGCTCGAGGCCATGTCATATGACAGCTGTTCTGGATCTGACCATACGATTTGTTTCAAAGTTGTGATCGAAAGCCTACGTGCCGCCACAGATCTCATCTAGAGGAACAAGGCTCTCCTGCCACGAGTCCCCAAAAGTGATGGTTCGAAACCGGTGAAGGTGTGCAAAGTGCGATTGGGAGATTGACCGGGTCCAGTGAATTACGTAACTACTCATGACGTAGCGCCAAGACCACCAACAAGCCAATCTGCGGCTGTAGCCTGACACCTTCATCTATCCCTCATTCTTCTTCTTCAAAGCGCTACACACGTCAGTCAGGACCTTGGGAGTTCGTGTCTTCTGGAGAAGGCTCACCGGAGGGCTGTCTGTATTTCATGCAGTCAGCATCCGTGTTGTATGCGAGAGCGGACTATGCAGGTGCGCATGCACATACCTCGGGTATCTCCTCAGGTGCATAGAACTCCCACTTCTTGCGTTTTTCCTTGGTCACTCAGCCTCGTAGGTATATTCGCTTTGACATGCGAGACGTACTTCGATAGCAAACTCATCCATAGGCGAGACATCAGGGTACCTCCCGTGCAAGAAATCTTCCAACTTCTTTTTTGTTATGTATCCCGAAGTTTTCTCTTCAACAACATTGTGTACCGGTTGACGAGGCATATTAGATTTATGTTCGGCGCTCAGAGGGCAGTAGGCAACGTATTTGGCGGATGATCGGGCGAGGTTGATTCGGAGTGCTGACTGTTCGAGAAATCAGCCTTGCATACTAACGTTGGACAGTCAAATGAGCGCATATATATCAAAACACGGCGAAAAGAGCCTCAATCCGCTGAAGGTACTGTAAAATGTGCTTCGAGTGTGCATGGCATGAAAGCACGTCGCTGCAGCAAGCAACAGGAGGACTGTGGATGCCGATTGGCGGACCCGCATCAGGCTGCATATTTGCTTTTTCCTGGCGTTTTCAGCTCAAGCAGCCCGCGATGCACCTGCCATTTCCGGCGGCTGCTGTTCATACGACGTGCCCCGAACATCGTATTGAGCCTTGTAGGCCGAGTCACAGCCAATCACATGTATCGGTCCTACACCACACTCCATGCATAACTTATCGTGGAGGCGAAGCCTATGAACGAGGGCGATAATGTGGCATCTGACATCTATGCAGCCGCTTGTGATTGGGTCCAACGGCTTTGGCATCGCGGCACTGCGAAGCAAAGGACAAGATGGCAGCGGAGCGTGCGTTGAGGCTGACGGGCCCGGAACCATGACTTCTAAAGAGCGCACCTCCCCTGAATGTAGTGCTCCCACGCATTAGGTTCGGAAGACGTTACTCGACTGTAGCCTGTACTACCTCGCCAACTTCCATCATGGGCCAATGCTTCTCACGTTTGTACGGCAAGCATAGTATATTTGCGGGGGTAGCACCCAGAGCCTTCCCGACGGCACGAAAATATCAGCGCCAGCTTGAACATACAGACGCAGATTCCGCCCATGCACAATCGGAAGAGCGGTTCGACACTCGGGCCACAATCAATGGAACTTTACATGCGAACCCGCAATCTGTCGAAATCGACACGATCAGAGACGACATTTTCGACGCATTAAAGGACGGAATGGTTGGCAAGAAGGGCGAGGAAATCATACTTCCTGAAGTTGTCAGCAAGATATGGGCGAAAAACCATCACCGCAAGTTCTATGTCAATCAAACGTGGTATGACCCTGAGTGGGACAGGACCAACTTCATGGATGAGATGATACAGATCATGTCAATTTTGATCCGCATCAATTTCCGCCATTGGGAGCGGTTTGGCGCAGTTTTCGTCGGGCATGAAGATCGGCGGGATCAAAACCTTCCTTTTGATCTGAAGACACTGCAGCAAGACTGTTTCTTGGGGAGATCGGAGGGAGCGCTCTTCCACGAGAACCAGTTCGCGTTTTGTCCCATTCCGATTCCGGAGCAAGAAGATGAGTTCGTACTGAACAGCGAAGAGCGGCTTCCCTGGATTGACGAACCACAATTCGTAGGGGAAGGCGGCTTTGGACAAGTCAACAAGCGAACAGTCGCGAAGGGATTCTTGCGCTTTCAAGATTGCTCTACCAATGTGGAAGTAAGTTGCCACCTTCTAAAAGAAGCGTCTCACGCGTCATTAACCTCTGTAACAGCCCAGAACTGTTGCTGTCAAGACATTATCCGGGAAGGATGCACTGAAAGGAGAATTCAACAACTTGAAGGAGCTGCGTCAATGTCTTAGTGATCACACACGGATCATGGTCAATCTCGTCACGATGGTCGAAAAGTCAGGCCTGACGAACATTTATCACATTGTTTACGAATTGGCCGCATACGACCTCAATGTATTTTTGACGAAGATGCGCCATAATCTGAGACAGATACGCCACCGTCGCCACGCGACAGCGACACCAGAGAGAACAGGTTCCGCCAACATGTGGCCTGGCGATCTGATTTCAGAAAGCGTCAATCTCGCCGACGCATTGGACTACCTTCACAACCGGCTTTACTCCACCAAGCTACATTCGTCGCTCTCCCATAATGACATCAAACCTGAGAATATCCTAGTGGTCTATCCTGAAACAACCAGTAAGAATGAACTATATCCTGTGGGACAGTGGAAACTCGCCGACTTCGGGCTCGCGGTGATCAAAATTAAGCGATTACCTGAGAGCCCGAGCAAATACTTGAGTACAAACAACTCTCTGTTAGTTCCTGCACACTCGCAGAAGACGCACAGAACCGAGAGACAGAAATCTGTATCCAACGCTGTACCCGAGAGAGATCCTGGTATGTACACGGCACCGGAGTTGGAGCAGGAAACTCCCCAAAAAGCGGACTGTAGGAGTGCGGATGTATGGTCTTTTGGATGCGTTCTTTCCGAGATCGTCACCTACGCTGTCAATCTGGACCATCGCCATGTCAAATCCTTCCGCAAGTCACTCGAAAAGAGCATCCCGGCAGACCCCAAGTTCTACAATCAAACTTCCAAAGATGTCAAGCCTGAGTTTATCAAGCATCTTTCCAGCCTACCGGACACTGCTCAGAAAGCCACGCGCACCCCGGCAAACATGTTATGGACGGCACGGTGCGTCGATCTCATCAAAAGAATTGTAGTCAAGGAGCCCGGCAATCGGCTTGCCCCAAGCGACATCCGACTAGGACTTAGCCAGATCGCGCATTCTATGCACTCCGGGAGAGAAGAATGGCTAAGCCATAGCTTGCCACCGCCACTGAATGTGAACACAGGTGCTGCCACTGCGGACAGCGCGTCTTCTGCTCCAACAAGTGCTGTGTCTCAAAGTCCGACTGAGTATCAAGATCCGGGCCACGATCACGAAAGAGACGACTTACTTAGTAGAATACCGAGTATCACCATTCATCCAGTGGAGCATGTAAGCTCAGATCCTACACGGCCTCCACATCTTAGGGAGAACGAAAGACGGAGAGCTTCGGCGCCTAGATGAAGTACGGAAGGTTTGGATTGTACTGTAGCTTTGCGTATACCCACCCTCCCACAATGGATCACCTGATATCATAATTGAAAGACGTGAATTAGGTGGTTTTCTCTGTGTACTACGCTCTAATCCCGTCGAGAGCGCGTTCACGTAATCTCGGCATGCTATCTTCACCTTCATTCAGCTCACTTCTCTACATTTATGCTAAGCAACGACTTCCCATAAACATCATGTTTATGTTCCCCTAACGAGATATGGATTATCCCAAGCCGATGCACCATGAAAGTAACGATCACCTCCTGCCTGCATACCGAGTTGGCAAACCACCATGTTCTTATCGTCCATAACCTGCTCTTGTTTTCTGGTTCTGTTTTCGATGAACCTCTCCACACAGTATGACCATTTGCCCTTGGAAACCCTGAACTGGAAACTGAAGAAGCCGAGCTTGTACGGGAGGAGGCCTGTCTCGGCATGGAGTTGGCGCGACGCAGCGATGAGACCCAGATTACATTGGTCGAACGAGTCCAGGCACTGAGTCTCGGGATCCTCCCAGCAGTATTCGTCAAATGTATACTCCATGCTGGTGAAGACGTAAACGAAGATGACGTTCCTGATTTCGGCCGGCAGGCGAAGGAGAGGCGAGTTGAGCGCGTTGAGTTGAGTGCTACGATGTCTTGTTAGTTGACTATCTTGATTACGTGGGAAAGGGAAGGCTACATATTGTCGCGGCGAGCTTGACCTTGAAGAGCTTCATCCGGAAGAACTTGATCTGGGAGAAGCTTGTCACGAAAGATTTGCTCACGCGCCGCTTCCCTTCGTTGAGCTCGAATATCGCGCGCTTTCTTTCTGGTAGATTGTGCGCCAGCACACGGTTTCCGTACGCGCTTCGATGGCGCCATGATAATAGATGTGTTTTTGGGACTTTGAAAATATCAAGAATAGTTTCGATAGAAGATGAGGTAGAAGGGAGTCCTGAAGATACGATGGAACATGCGAGGTCTCTTTACTTGGTTATCATCTACTCCACCCAACGGTACTGTGCCGATGCAGAGCGGAACGACCCACTCGCAACTTACGAACTTCATAGCAGATCCATAAAAGTAGGAACACTTGGACAAGAAGTATCGTCAACACAAGCACTTGCACTCTTTGGTGAAACCTCCTCGCAGGCGGCGGAGTGCACATAGTGTATATTGATTAGACATACCGCTGCAGATACAAGTTCTCCGAAGCACTCCTCATTGCCATATCTGAACTGAGTCGATCTGAATAGACGGTCGCTCTCCAGTACTGGCAGAAGTGGTCCAGGAAAAGATCCGATTCATGACATCGATAGGAGCTCAGGCATATTGTCCTCTGACTGGCATTCTTCCGAATCACCACACACACATTTCCATCACCCAATCAACCCCATTTTGTGTCTTGTCCGACGATGTGCCATACATATTATGTGTACTGACCTCCATTCTAGCAAGGGCACCTATCTGCTTTCGAGATCTAGCTTGCAAGAAGCGTTGCACTACCCCCTCATGCCATTCGTCTTCATAGAAGGCGGGTTCGTCGAATCTGAAATCGAAGAAGCCGAGCTTGTAAGGATGTAGCGCTGCCTCGGCATGAAGCTGTCGGGAGGTGAGTAGTAAAGCAAGATCCTTCCTCAAAAACGATCCCGAACAAAGTAGCCGTTCCCCAGTACTGATCAAACAGATAGTGGTCGCTCTTGAAGACGTAATCGTAAATGATGTTTCGTAGCTCGGCTGGTAGGCAGAGAAGCGGGGAGTTGACGGCATTGAGTTCTGTGCTAAAACGACGTATTAGCTATGAATGTGTGTCGCGGAGCTGGAGACTTGCATGTTTTGGCGAAAACCTTCCTCATAAGACACCCCGGCGACATTGGACTTCTTGCGGAGCGTCTCATCCAGAAGTGTTTGATCGCGAAGAGCTTGGACTTGAAGGGCTTGCTTGCGGTAGGCTTGATTCCGAGCCGCAGATCTCTGGCGCGCCCTATTTTCGCGCAGCTTCTTTGGTGAGGGTGCCTCAGCTGAACATATTACCGAGCGCTTGCGAAGCGGCATGTTGGCGTGCGCTTGAAACGACGGCGATGTTGGAAAATGAGTGGGTGAAGGGAGTGGAGCAGAGTAGGCGCAAGGTGGTGGAGTGTGCGAGAGCTCGCTAAGACGATATGTAAACACCTACGTACCTCGGTTGCTAGGCCACCATACTGAGTAAGAACGCCGGGTCAGAACAAATGTGAACGCGTCATGCCGAAAGCGAACCTTCCAACGAGCCTTGTGCTATCTCAAGACTCATTCAGCAGAGATAGAGATATAACACGAGACGTATAGCAGTGCTGCTCATCGCGTCTTACTGCAAGGTGTAGTTACCAACTTCATGATACACATGTGAGATGAGCCGTGCATGTCACAGCTTTCCAGCTTCAACGACCATTCCTACGCAGTTGACCGGTTACGAACGTTACTGCTCTTACCAGCTTCCAGTGCGGTCCGTGATAGCTCAGAGGTGAAATGCGGTTCATACTGAACAGCGGTATTGATGTACATCAAAATTGATTTGTGAGATGTGACTGCCACAAGGCTCTTCTGCCTGCTCCAAGCTTCGCCTATCAAGCCCAGTGTATACTAGCGATTCCTTCGTGCATGGCGCACGATGGATCGCTATTTCTTTATCTTCAGCCTCTTGACCCAGTACAATCCAGTGCCCATCGCAAATGCCTGTTCTTCATGGGAGTAACGGCGTAGCGTCAGACAAGACATAGCTTTGATCTGTTCTTCGGAACGCTTAGCGAGGAACTTCCTCACATCGGCCTTCCATTGACTCTTGTTGGCGTCGTAGACCAGAAAATCAAATGCGCTGAGCTCGTAAGGAAGATAGGCGGTCTCGGCATGGACTTGACGGGATACCAGAATCAGCCCCATGCCTGCCTCTTGGAATGAGCTTTCGCACAATGGGTAGTCTCCGTACGGCATATACAGGTTGTAGGTAATGTTGTCGAAAACGTGGCCGTATATCATATTGCGGAGTTCGGCGGGCAGACGAAGGAGAGGGGACTTGGTGGCATTGCGCACGGTACTGCAACACGACGTTAGTGACGTTTCTCGCAACAAGTCCACGGCTGTAGTCATACATTCGATCGTTGGGGTCCGAATCTTGAAAAGCTTCCGTTGCACCGGTTTCGAAGGTACGTTTCTTTTTGTCATCTGGCGCGGCGGTGGAAGCCAGCGCGGCGGACTGTCGAGACTGGGTGGCAACTTCCGGACGCTTCATTGGAAATGATACAGGGTGCACGAGCGTAGGGGTGTGGAAAGGGAGTCGGCGAGTGTGAGGGAAGTGGACCAGCGCGGTCGGAGTGAGCGAACTAGGTAGTGTTGGAGAAGCGCGCGAGTGTGAGAAACCTAGCTAAGACGGCGCAATTGCACATTCGCTTTGACGTTTTCGTGTTCAAGATGCGTGTGAACACCAGGGCAGAGAAGTAACATTGAGAAAGCGTCATATGCAGATTGCGACCTTCAATCTGCGCTCTGATTGGCCCTTCCCGGATCCCTCTAGCGCCGCTAGGGAGTGTCTACTTGCGGTTTCAAGATTGAAGAGCTCAAACAATCTGACCACCGTCAGTGTTTATATAAGAGACGAAGTTCTTGCAGTCCCAATATTCAGCCCAGTACAACCCGGTTCCCATCTCAATGTCATCCTTTATCCACGCTCTGAAATACTTGTGATACTCCAATCTACTAAGGGCTCTGATTTGAGCCATTGATCTCAGCTCCAAAAACGTCACGATAGCATCGTCTTTGCTAGATCCAACTATCCATTCATCAACGCCCAAGTCGAAGGTTGCGAGCTTGTACGGAAGTAGTGCCGTTTCTTGATGAAGCTGACGAGAGACTTGAAGTAGGGCTAGATCGTTGCAGCTAGAGGATCTCAGAGTAATCCTCCTCTCATGCACCCAGCCCATATCGTTCAGTATGTAGACTTCGCCGCAGAATACGTAGTGGTACACCAGGTTTCTGATCTCGGCAGGAAGACGGAGTAGGGGAGAGCGTACGGCGTTGGATTGGGTGCTGAAGTCCCGATATTAGCTACGTGAAATTCTGCCAACTACAACAAGGGGAGTCTTACATTTCGTCCAGCCGAGCACGTTGACGTTCCTGGAGAAGCCGCTTACGAGCCGCAGCCTTGAGACGGCGAACCCTACGGCGAGCGCGGTGAAGCATCTGTATCCCGAAAGAGGTCCGAAACATTGCCGACGAGATGGTTGTGTGTGAGCGCGGTAGGTGAGACTGTGGGATGCGAGGAAGACGAGAGCGCGAAGGAAGTGCGGGAGTGTAGGGAAATACGCCAAGGCTGCAATGAGGAAGTCGCGTTGTCGTGGCGCTGGGTAGTCATGCGTCATGGGAAAAGGGCACGTCCACCTACGGATTAGACTGTTTCGGTAAGACACATACAGCGAGGGGAGCTTTCGCGTCGAATGCAACGCCGACTTTCACAGCCGACATCTGTCTTGCGTTATCCTGTGGGTGGCATCAAGGAATAGTCATGTAATTATAGTAGACGTATGAGTTTATTCTTCTGTTGCAGATGCTAAAGGTTCACTGTACAATGCAAAAGTCTTTGAAGATACGAGCCATTTCCGTGTGGGTGACATTCGCCAACACAAGTGTACCAGCCATGACAAACTCAAGGCTGCTATTGACAGAGTCAATCGTGGAACCAATGATCCATGCAGTTTCACGAGTAGAAAAGATGCAGTTCCTGCAGTTCCCTCAAGAAATCGGCTCCAATCCCATGCCATCTCATCTTGCCATAAATAACCTCAACTCGACCGAGTGCTGCAAGTTGCGCTTCCGATCTCTTTGACAAGAATTTTGGTGTTTCTTCGGGCAAAAATGCACACCCGTCATCCAAGACGAAGGTTGCGAGCTTGTAGGGAAGCAAGGCGGTTTCATGGTGGACTTGTCGAGAAGCGAGAAGCAGACCAAGACACGAATACTCAGCGCGACAGGCGATCGAGACCGCGTCACTGCCCGACGCTTTGTATTCGTAGATCTGATCACTGAACACGTGAGTGTATATCGCGTTCCGGATTTCAGCGGGAAGGCAAAGAAGCGGCGACTGGGTGGCGTTGAGTCTTGTTCTGGAATAATTAGTCAGTCGCGGAGCCGCTAGACGGGAAGAAGGGCAGGCTGACATTAATTCGCGGCGAACAGCATCTTGCGGGAGGCGCATCTCCGTTGAGGCTTTGTGGAGACTTCTGTCAGCCATCTCGTTGCTTATGAAGACTGAGCACGCTGGTAGCGAGTAGCGAGTGAGCAAAGAACAGACGAAATTGAGCTTTGTGGCAGTGGCAGGGCGTGTGGGAGGAGTGCGGGGGTGTGAAGAGGGAGCCTTGTTGTTGTTGTGGTTACTGGGTGACCAAGGATCAATGCGAAACTCATAGCAGCTGCCGTTTTAAGAATACGTCATTGCAAACGACCAGTTTGACGCACAATCAAGCTCTCGCCGCATGATTTGCATTCACCATGAGAAGTCACTGCTACAGGGTATAACACCGTGACGTGCCGAAAGAAGAGGTAGAGAGGGAAGTATGTATTGCTGAGGTCTTTCTCACTATGTGATTGCTTGCAGTGAGACCGCATAACCACTTGAAAGCGCTTGGTCATCGCCACGATCGCGAACTATGATCTTGAAAGCCTGAACAGGTAGTTCTGGAACAGCTAGGGGACGATCTTCTAGCAATCCAGCTTTGCGGCCCAATAGGCGCCGTCTCGGGTCATCATCCGCGATCCGATCCCGAAACCGTACTCGCATTCTACATCTATCTGCATCTGAGCGAGACTCTCAACCTGCGCCTTCGTTCTCGCCTCCAAAAAAAAACCCCTCATCGCCTGATTCTCAGGAGTGGTATTCGGATCGTCGACGTACGCTATGCCGAAGTCGAACGTCGCGAGCTGGTATAGAAGCAAGGAGGTTTCGTGGTGTAGTTGGCGACAAGCGAAAGGTAGTACCACGCGATCCACGTAATCATAGAACGGAGGGGTACGATAGGTCAAGAAGTTGACCGTTCGGTCATCTCGCCACTTGTTAACATTCAGGGTATAGAGGATGTCGTTGAAGATATAGGTGTAGATCTGGTTGCGAATCTCGGCAGGTAGACGAAGAAGTGGAGACTGAGTAGCATTGAGCTCGGTGCTGTAGCGTATCGTCAGTCTCAGAGCAGGAACCCAGAGATCGTGAGACTCACATCTTGTAGAGCCGCGCACGCTTGCGTCGCTCTAGCTCTTGAGCGAAAACCACTTCCTTCCCCATGGATGCTGAAGATATTGATGGCGACCTTGGGCGGTAGCGTCGAGGCGGTGTAGTCGAAGGAGACGAGGAGTGTGGTGGGCGAAGGAAAGCGCGGAAGAAGTGAGAGAGTGGGAGACTTTGCCAAGGCTGGAAAGAGGCAGGCGCGTTGTCGTCGTTGCTGGCGCGTTGTCGTCGTTGCTGGGTGACCACGCGAGGTGAGTGAGACCTTCAAAGTGGAACACGACTTGCATAGCTTGCCGTCACATGTCTGCCTAGCCCTTGCCGCTGAATGAGTGAGTAAAGTGGTATTGGTGACATGCTCATCGTTCAGTCACTTTCACTTCAACTGATCAAATCATGCGAAGCAAGAAGATCGATGGGCTTGATAATATTTGAGCCACTGCAGCTACCGAAAAGGTGGCGGTCAGAATAGATAAAAGATAACTTTTCGTGAGAAGATGAACACAGCAATCATTCTGGTGTCATCCTTGCCATCTACTGATCAAACGCTTGAGTTGATGGAAGAAGTAGTGAAGTCCGAAAGGACTGCCTGGCTTGAGGCCTCCTCTAGCTCCGCAACCCAGAATGCACCATTTCCCTCCACCAGATTAGGCCCACCCTTGTTATCAAATGCCTCAATTCTCAGACATGTAATGGCTTCAATCTGCTCCTGCGTCCTCTCCTTCAAGAACCTTTCAACCGTCTCCAGGTCTTCCTCTGTGGTCAAGAAGTAGCCCCAAATATCGAACGACCCAAGGCTGTATGGCAGCAGAGCGGTCTCTACGTGAATCTGGCGACAAACAAGAAGCAGGTTGAGACCGTTAAGTGCGAGGGAACCCGAGTCGGTCTCGATTTGCATACGGACGCCGCTGTCAAGTGGTCCCCAATTGGTGTCAAGACCGTACTTGACACCGCGGAAGACCCAGCCAAAGATCATGTTCCTGATCTCACCTGGCAGGCGGAGTAGAGGGGAGTCGGTAGCGTTGGACTTGTGACTGTACAAAGTTGTTAGCTAGACGCTGTATTGATTGAGAGTTGTGGTCATTACATGGCCTCGCGCCGAGCCTGGGAGCGGTGGCGAGCACGGATCAGAGCTGTGGCTGCGTCTTGAATCACGCGTCTGTCATCGGCATGCAACTTCTGCTTCTGCTTTTTCGCCAACGCGACGGCTGAAGGCGACAGAGCGCGCTTTCTGCCGCGGTCCATGATGTTGAGCTTGTAGGATCTGGAGATGGGAAGTAGAGAAGTGATGGTGAGAGGGAAGAAGAGAAGGAGGGACGGAGAGCTATCGCTATTTATGTAGTAGTGAGGGAGCGAGGCATGCGGGATACTCAAGGTAAAGGCAGATTTCGATATATGTTGGCCGTTTCAAACACGCGGTCATCTCACCTTCGAGATCCGATAGCCGGCTGTGGATAGGCGATGTGCACTCATGACCTGAACAAGAGGATGGAATTTGACTTGTTGCAGTGACCGGAGAGGGTACAGTCGTCTCAGCGAATAGATACAGGAACGCTTATGAAGAAAGGAACTATCTGGTCTATGGAAGCGTCACCTGACCACCAGATGGTCCGAAAGAAGAGATATCGAACCTGTAGCGTTCCATTGGGGTCATCTTGGCGTAAGAGGCTGAGAAAACTTCTAACTTGGCGACCCAGTATGCAGCAGTGTTTTGTTGGTACCAATAGCAACCCAACGCTTCTGACCACTCAGTGAGCTTGACGTTAGCCATCGCACCGATCTGCTCACTCGTTCGCCTTCCCAAAAATCTTTTCACGATCCAGAGCCCTCGGAATGCCGACCTTTCGCACTCAAATCGGAAGCTACCAAGCGAATAGGGTAGTAGAGCCGTTTCAGCATGCATCTGGTGACAGGCGAGAGGTAATTTGTCCGGTGTCCGCTGCTCAAGCCATCGATCGACGGCCATAAAGCAATATTGATCGGAGGGCTTAGTCGCAGGACCTTCGTCAAAGAAGTAGAATATGCCTGTATAGACGTGGGCGAAGATCATGTTCCTAATCTCAGCCGGGAGTCGAAGCAGAGGTGAGTTGACAGCATTGAGCGTGGTGCTAAATTCTGTTAGCTACGTTGCTAAAACGAGTGCTGCATCTTACATCTGAGCCCGACGAGCTTGGTCGCGAATGTCTTGAGCAGCTGCGCGACGCGATGCCCTGTCGTCTCGTGCTTCTTTCGCAGACTGCGTGGTAACGGGAGGGGTGGCTGGGCGCTTGCGCTTGGCCATGTCGAATTGCAATTAGTTCTCCGATGGAAATGGGGTAAGAGTGAGGAGTAGAACAGAAGCAAGGGTCGAGAAGATCACACAAGCTAGGCTGACTAATCAAAATGAGAGTGACTTCTAATCTGAGCCGGCCGTCATAAGAGCCGCAGCTTCCACATCCGATAACCGCTTGCAAGCAAGTGACGTCACTAGATACAAATCCAATTACTACTTCAGGAAGAGTACCGACCCACCTGAAATGCGAAAGCAGAACCTAGCTGACAACTGCAGTCAAAGTAAGACTAAACGCTCATGCTGAGTAGAAAGATAAAGAAGCCGTACTCTAGTGCTGTCACCTCAGCTTCGTGTATTCACGCAGATGTTACGGGAAGCAAGGGAGTGAACTGCATTGATAGCCACCGAATCCTAGCGACGACCAGAAAGTTACAGCTAGCTCGATGAATAGATAAGAGTCCATGGGTGATACCGTGAAAGGGACTAGTCCCGAGGCAGCCAAATGTTCTTTCACGGCGGCCAAACCCGCCCCTTGATACCAGATGGACCAATATGATAGACATCAAGTTACTCGCGATCCCGGGCTCACCAGGAATCCATCTGGTCAGCACGGTTCGCAATTTCCTCCATCGTGGCGAGCCACTTTGCAGCAGGCATAGTTCGCGCCCAGTCTTTACGGCACTCGTCAGACCATTGCTCGATTGTTAGCTGAGCAATGGCATCAAATTGCTGGTCTGTCCTTTCTCCTAGGAAATCTTCCAACATCCATAGCCCAGCATACCCTCCATTCTTTGCAACGACGTTGAACGAAAACACCCCAAGTTTGTACGGAAGTAGAGACGTTTCGGCATTGAGTTGACGACAGACGAAGGATACGCAGGCTTCTCTCTTCAAATCAGATGGCGATTCATCATCCTCACGACGATAAGAACCGACTGCCTTTGCCTCAACATCTTCTCGAAACACATATGTCTTGTCGGCATAGACGTAGTGAAAGATTATGTTCCTCAATTCTGCAGGCAGTCGAAGCAAAGGCGAGTTGACGGCATTGGAGATGCTGCTATAACACATTGTTAGTCAGATGTGCCTTAACAGGCTGAACAACTTACATCAAGTCGCGAGGATCATCTTGAGGAACTTCCTGGGCTGAATGACCTTGATCGAGCAGAGCTTTCTCTGGAGCGGCAGCCGGATCCTGCAGTTCCTTGAGGCGTTCCTTCTTGGTCGGCGGAGAGGTGGACGGAGACTTCAACGCGCGCTTGCCTTTCGCCATGGTGGCTTGGGCTTGGTGGTTTGATGGGAGGACAAAGTATGTGTGGACAAGAGGTAGAGGAGTGGCAGGAGAGAAGAGGAAAGATGGAGGAGACCGTCGGGCTGGTTGTATGAAGATGCGTCTCGAGCGCTCACCGATGAAGATGAACGGTGAACGGTGATTTCCAATTTGGGCCGAAGGTTCATCGTGTATTTGCAAACTTGCTAAACGCCAAAATGAGGTATCGTACGAACTAAAGAGACAAGACAACTAGAGAGATGCAAACAACTCGAACCGAGACAAGAAAAGACCAGAAGACATATGTACCATCCCACGCAAATCCCATATCAAATTACCTTCCATTCCTCACAAAACAATTTACACCCACTTTTGAGACATGATCACACTCTTCACCTACTGAATCCTCTCATCTCGATCAGTCGCACCGTAACCCGCAGGCTTCCTGGCACGACCCGTAACATCACTCCACGCAGCGCCGAACCTACGTCCAGTGCTAGCCAACAGACCCTCCTCCTCTTCCTCCTCGAGATCACGATCAATCTGCTCCTGGTCCAGACTAGGCGCCTTGAACAGCGTCGTCAAGAAGACAATGAGATAAACACCCAAAAAGGCGAATTGAGCCCAAAAGAGGACGACGCCGAAGAAGGGGAAGTTGATGGTGACGCGGTTGATAAAGGTGCTGAGGACGGAAGGCGTGCAGACTTGCTGGGCAGCGGGGTTGGTAGCAAGTTCACTGCAGGCCTTGATGAGGTCCTTGTGCTCGGTGCAGTCGGGTTGTTCGTCTAGGCTGTTGGTGTTCATGTCGCAGTAAGTTTGCGGGCCCCAGGTAGCGTACTGGGGTGCGACGACCATGGCGACGGAGTAGTTGATTGCGAGGGTGATGAGCGTAAGCAACACAGTGGCCATGAGGAGTGCCTGGGGCGAAGTGTGCCCCTTGCGA
>Ga0265780_10005536_pt1 | contig 15961 bp, 15 predicted proteins | sample P1T30metagenome_FD_192432 | JGI IMG/M metagenome (GOLD analysis project Ga0265780, IMG submission 192432) | Plant litter microbial communities from East Loma Ridge, Irvine, California - P1 T30 | ecosystem: Environmental > Terrestrial > Plant litter > Unclassified | place: USA: California... | reverse complement strand
CTTCTCTCTCCGCGGCGAAGTCACCTCGATCGCTTTCTCTCCTTCTGGTCGGCATTTCGCAGTAGGCATAGGAAGGCAGATTGAAGTATGGCACACACCATCCACGCCAGACGTTGCGGAGGGTGACTTGGAGTTTGCGCCTTTCGTGCGACACCGGATATATACAGGACACTACAATTCAGTCCAGAGCATAGAATGGTCTAGCGACTCGAGATTTTTCTTGAGCGCGTCCAAAGACATGACAGCGCGGATTTGGAGCGTTGATCAAGCAGAAGGGCATGCGCAGACAACACTGGGCGGACACAGGCAGGAAGTAGTCGGCGCATGGTTTTCCAAGGATCAAGAGACCATCTACACAGTCAGCAAGGACGGAGCGCTGTTTGTCTGGAAATACATGCTACGCTACGATGCGCCCGTCGACGCCGACCCGGACGACGACGAGAATCTACAATGGGGTATTCAGGAGCGCCACTTTTTCCATCAGAACAATGCGCATGTCACATGCGCCAGCTTCCATCCCGAGTCGAAACTGCTCGTAACTGGCTTTTCCCACGGTGCCTTCTTCATTCACGAGCTACCAGAATTTGCGCAAATCTCCAGCCTCAGCATCTCGCAGAACGACATCGATTACGTCGCCATCAACAAGACCGGAGAATGGCTAGCCTTTGGCGCGTCGAAACTCGGCCAGCTACTTGTGTGGGAATGGCAATCGGAATCGTACATTTTGAAGCAGCAGGGACACTTCGACTCGATGAACACAATCGCCTACTCGCCAGACGGTCAACGGATAATAACAGCGGCAGACGATGGCAAGATCAAAGTTTGGGAAGTCAACTCCGGTTTCTGTGTCGTCACATTCACAGAACATATGGGCGGTGTGACGGCCTGCGAATTCGCGAAGAAGGGAAACGTCTTGTTCACAGCCAGTCTTGATGGCTCCATCAGGGCTTGGGATCTCCACCGGTATCGCAACTTCCGCACTTTCACAGCGCCATCGAGGCTTTCCTTTTCGTCCCTAGCGGTTGACCCGAGCGGCGAGGTCGTATGCGCGGGCTCTATCGATTCTTTCGATATTCACATTTGGTCCGTGCAGACCGGCCAGTTGCTCGACAGGCTGTCTGGCCACGAGGGCCCTGTATCATCGTTGGCATTCTCCCCCGATGCCGGCACGTTGGTCAGTGGAAGTTGGGACAGGACTGTTCGCGTCTGGAACATCTTTGCTCGTACCCAAACAAGCGAGCCGCTACAACTAATGGCCGACATCCTATCTGTCGCATTCCGCCCCGATTCGAAGCAAATAGCCGTCACAACTCTTGATGGACAACTGACGTTCTGGAACGTATCCGATGCTGCACAAGAAAATGGCCTGGATGCGCGAAGGGACGTTTCCGGTGGTCGTAAGATGTCAGATCGGCGCACTGCAGCCAACGTAGCAGGCACCAAAGCCTTTACGTCGGTGAAGTACAGCGCAGACGGCACGTGTGTATTGGCAGGCGGTAACTCTAAGTACATCTGTCTATACGATGTTCAGTCTGGTGTGTTGCTCAAGAAGTTCACTGTGTCCGTGAACCTATCTCTCGATGGCACACAAGAGTTCCTCAACAGCAAGCTGCTCACGGATGCCGGGCCGCAAGGTCTCATCGACGACCAAGGCGAAGCGTCCGATCTGGAAGATCGGCGTGACACAACATTACCTGGTGCGCAAAAGGGCATTGGCGCACGGAAAACACGACCGGAAGTACGCGTACCTGCTGTCGCGTTTTCGCCAACTGGCCGAGCGTTTTGTGCCGCTTCAACAGAAGGTCTACTAATTTACTCACTTGACAACACGTTCCAATTCGATCCCTTCGACCTAGACATCACCGTCACACCGGCGACAACTCTCGAGACTCTCGCACAGAAAGACTACCTCAAGGCACTGGTCATGGCTTTCCGTCTAAACGAGCGCAACCTTGTTCGCCGCGTATATGAAGCTACGCCCGTGAGCAACGTCGCTCTAGTAGTCAAGGACCTACCATCAGTATATCTCGGTCGGTTACTACGATTTGTCGCCCTTCAAGCCGACGAGTCCCCGCATCTGGAATTCAACCTAGTGTGGATCGAGGCACTGCTCAGCAAGCACGGTCGATGGATGAAGGACAACAAGGGCGGACTTGAGGCCGAGTTGAGAAGCGTTGAGAAAGCCGTTCGCCGGATACAGGCTGAGCTCGCGAGATTAGCTGATGAGAACATCTATCGCATCGAATATCTGCTTGCGCAGCCGCTAGAGGAGAAGGAGAAGTCAGCCCAACTCGACTTTGGGGTCAAAGCGATAGAGAATGGGATATCGGATGAAGAGATGGTTGACAGTGATGAAGGCGAGGATATAGGCGAGTGGATGGGCTTTGAAGAGTGATACCATTGTACGAATACGAATTTTGACGAACTGTTATATCGAAGAGCTCAGTGGATCGTGATTGCGACGTTATGGAAGAGCTCATGTGCTCCAAATTCACTCAGACTTAAAAGGTCTCACCGATATCCGCCGTATCTGACGTTGAGACGTTGACAAGACTCAAGACGATGTGTACCTTAGTGGGCTGTCATGGTTGAGCCGTTCTTGCCCCATGTAAGTCCGTCCCTGCATGTTACCAGCAACTGCCCTTGCTCGATGTCGCTCTTTCCACACCTTGAACCAGACTGGACAACAATGATGGTCAAAGCGTACATCGCGCGGCTTGATCATGGCTAATGTGCTAGGAAGGTGCGTGCTGCTTACGACGATCGCTACTTCGTCAACGCATCGATGGAGGATGTATTGCGAGGAGTTAGAACTTATCACACCGCTTATTGTATACAAAGAAGCTTGGCATGATCTCGACTCTTAGACACAGCGAAGACGAATATCTACATGAGAGAATTAGGGGTCAACAGATCGTCGCGGGCCGTTTCTGGTATGAGAGTGCCGTCCTTGTCAGCCGCCACAACATTGCCATCCTTGCTACACAAAGACCCAGGCATCACTAAGACAGTCGAATGATAGGCGGAGATACTACTCAGCATCACCAGACGCCGTATTCTGTATCAGATGTACGAGCCGGTACGAGCCGGTTCAGGCGGTGTAGCGACTTTAAGTATACTGTTTGAGATAACTCTTGAATAGTAAAAGCTGCCAGTATGGCTTTTCCTGTCAATAATTAGGTACAACTTATTGCTCTCTCAATACAGTGACTACCTTCCATGCTGAGTGGTAGCTTTCATGACTCCAAACTGCGTGCACGAAGACAGAGTTTCATGAACTCCAGGGCTGTACTGACGGACCAAACTCCGAATTATAGTCTAGACTTCTGGTAGAAGAGGTGAGAACGGGCCGAAGTCTACAGCGTGCCGAATCATCCAAAATGGGTAAGTTCATGCGCTACGCAGCATTACAGCCGTAGCGCGCCATACCAATTTTATGCAGGTGGTGGTAGGGTGCACACAATTCAAGCCCTTGGAGGTAAGCACCCAATTTAACAAATCTTACCAGGTGATACCCGGGCAAATTTGAAGTTCAAACTCTATGTGAGCAGTTCCTTGGAATGGTATGGCGTACCACGCGTGAGACGGGAGACTGTGGCTTGCTGGTGGCATACAAAAGCTGCCCACCGACCGCCTCAGGGAATCACTTTACTCAGCAGTCTACATTCACTCTATCAAACATCCCTCAACACCCTGAGATTATTCACTATGAAGTTGTCTATCGTTACCGCAATGCTATTCACCTCACTCGCTGCTGCCGAGATAAGGTACTTTTGCCTGAAAGGTGGAGACGCGATCCCAAAAGATGAATGGAGCTGTTCTACTGCAGACAACCGAGCATGTAAGCAATATTTCGTACTAGCTTTTTCTTCTTCTGATCACTTACTAACGAATTACACCCTTCTGTAGGCCAAAACAAAGGCTGTGCAGACACTTGCTTTCCTGGTGCAGATGCAGTTCAGGTATACAGAGTACAGCTGTATGTATCACGTCGCAAAATTCAGAAAGGTAGAAGCTTACTTCGATTACAGGAAGGATCCAGATGCTTGTTTCTGCTATTGCAGAGAGCTGTAAGGGTCGTCCAAGGAAGATTTGGGGCTGGCATGCACACATGATGTCCCCCAATGATGTTCAAGTACCGCCTCGATCCTACCTCGGTCCGGCGCATGCCGAGCTTGGGTACACCTTGGTAGCGATCGCGTTCATAGTAATATATACCAATACACAAGAACCCAGTTATTATTATCACCTGGTACGATCGTACAAAGGCTTACCAACAGATACGCGCTGTTTCCAGAACGACGGGCTGCTAATACGAGGCTGTAGAAACTCTAATCGTCGCATGTGATCTGGCTCCGTCCGGGTACGGCACCTTCCCATGTAAAGATAGGAAAGAGCAGGGAAGGCACACAAGATGGAAAGCGCGGAAGAGTATGGACGTGGTCAGAGCAGTCGCGCACCTTGCTGACCCAAACACCACTTTCACTCCACTCACAGTCACAGTCACCACACTCCAGCACACCACCACATCGTTATTGCGCTATCTTCATATCCTCACCTTCACATCGCCAAAGTCCAGATACTACCGCTATGGATACTTCCACATACCAGGCTCGGCCCATCCCAACTCTCAGGGCGCGGTCGTTTTCCTGCCCCATAGGCTATGGGAAAGCAAATGCGAGGAGATTGCCGGGCGTCTAGGTGGGGTTCGCGCATGATATGTTCCCGGACACACAGAAGGAAGAGACGCCCAAAGAGCCTACACGACGCGACTCGCCGCAAGGACCCCCATCACCAAAGCTCGCCGACGGAACCACGATCGTTGACTCGCCAACGACGGTTGACTCTCCCACGATCGATTCAAACGCGATACCCCCGAAGAGGCTAAGGTTGATTCTGACAAAAAGGTTCATGAAGAAACATGACGAGGCGGGACCCAGAGATCTGGCACCTTTGCACATTGGCCGACATCCAATCCCGTGGAGTATGCCCAACGAAGAGGATCTGCGTATGATCTTTGTCCCAGAACTTGTCCAGTGGATACAATCGTCCGACTACCAGGATCACGCCCCCAATCGCTGCTTTTGCTCCCTCGTTCTGCACATCTTGAGCAAACGTCTACCAGACGACGTCATTCACAACGACCCCATCGACCGCGATGACTTTCGGGGCAGGCTTGGCGAGCTCTTCTCCGACGACGGAATGCCTCTCGACCACCTCCTTGATCACTGTGCCAATGGATACAACATTCAGAAGGTCAGGAAGGTGCACAAGCGGCCAATGACGCATAACACTTAGACGGAGTATGTCGGCATGTTGTGCGAGGGTATCATCTTGATGAACGAGGTGCCCTCCTCGCCCCCGAAAGACAGCCCTTCCACACCACCGAACGAAGAGCCTATCACGCCCCCAGACGATAATACGCCCAGGGCGGAGAAGGGAAAGCAACCAAGAGCAGCGTCGGCTTCACCAGAGCCTTTTCGAGGACGTGCGCTTACGTATGAGGCTGACGAGCGGGTAATCTACCGGCCTGCATCAATGGACGATTGGAGGCGGTGTATGCGTTAGCAGTAATGTTGTTGTCTAGTAGGTACACTTCGAGTCGGAAGCTCTTTCACTTTCACTAGGACAGAACTGGAGGTACTCCCGCAATTTCATCTCTTGATTGCTTGCTGCAGACTTCTACAATGATCTGCTGAGCCCAAGTCCAAGTACCACTATCACCACCCTTCATCTAATAGCCTCCACCTCGACGACCCCAGTGATCCTGGCGCGGTTCGTAGCCGTAGCCATACCCTCCGTTACCTTGACCATATCCTGGATAGCCCTGCTCCCCATTGCCATGATAGCCCTCGAACTCATTCTCCTGGTTTTCAGAGCGACGAGGCGGTAGTCGAGGATGTCGTCGAGGAGGCGCGTTGCCATAACCAGGTTGTCCAGGATACGCACCAGGATCTTGAAGGCCCGCTCGTCTAAACTGGTGTCTAAGTCTTTCCATAGTGTCAACGTAGGTTCCGTCAGCCGCGGTTGTCCATTGCTGCGCCGCAGATGCCCATTCCTGCATCTCCCTCTGACGCTCAATACGTCTCCTTGCGCGGTACGCTTCATCGTCGTAGTCCACGGCCGCGCCTCTGCTCCCTCTATCATATTCTCTACCGTTTGTGCTGTCGTTTCGCCCATTCATCCTACTATGTCCTCCATTAACCGGACCTCTATCCGCACCTCCGAAACCACCGAATCCCATGTGCTCCATCTGCTCCGTCTGCCCCTGCAGCTGTCTCGCCATCTGCTCATCCCTCCCTGTATCTACCTCCACCGGCAGACTCTCCTGCAGCCTTCTCGCCATCTCCTCATCTTGACTTGTATCCATGATGACACGCCGAGGTATGGAGACTTGGCCGTCGTAGTTATCGAAGAAACGTTGCATGAAAGCTGCTTTATCTTTTTCGTTGCGCACTTGCAGGAAGGCGCGGTGGAAGGTGGCTTGCGCGGCGGGCGTGGGGAAGTCGAAGCGGAGGATGGGTGCGGTGAGGTCAAAGTTCTGGAGGGTGTGAGGGGAGGATGTTATCAGGCCGGGGGCTTGCGGTGGGCTGGTTGGTGCGCTCATCTTGGGAATATGTGCGGTTGTGCTGGTGAAATTCTTGGGGTATGGTTGAGATTCTTATGTCTAAGATGTGGTGTGATAGATAGTGGCGATGGGTATAAGAGATCGATTATCAATTGAAGAGTTAGGTCAGCTGGTATGTTATGTGATGACAGTGCTGATGGTTTATCTTTCACCTCGCGCACTGACTAGTGCGCATCTCTCACGATCATTTGACGGTCACTCGAGCTACCGATGAAACGAACACTCTATATTTCGTTGCAGTCACCATCTAATCACTATCTTGTTGCAGCGTTTCGTCGACTGTTATAATGCTCATCTGATTCCGCCAGTAGCAGCAAACACTACTGCAATGGCAAACGTATATAAGCTTCGTTTTCATCGTGATAGCTGTGCGTTTTCCATTGATTCTCTTCAAATTAACCCATGACGCAGCTTTCTTTCTTTCCATGCCTTCCGCAACAGTAGTGCAATAAGTAGTTGGAGATGCATGAAACGACCAGTTGGATCACTACACTATCTCTACAACGACTTTCTCGATTGGGAAAAGGCTGTCGGCATCCTCTAGGCACTCGTTGGAAAAGGCTGGAGTGTCTTCGTCCACGATACCAATGCGCTCAAAGACGTTCCTGTTCGAGTTCAAACGACGGAGGACCAGGAACTTGCGACGCCGGGGCCCGAGGTCTTAAACAAGTAAGACACAAGCAATGTCTGTATCTTTAGACTTAGTACCAGGCGATGGTATGTCATCTATCAGCGCGTCCAAATAAAACGCCCGTGAATGCCCGGATGGGAAGGTGATGCAGTCATGGTCATAGTGGCTCCCGCGCCAATCGTCAGGCTTTCGAGCTATCCGTTTTCGTTCCCATATTACTTCCGTGAAACGCGCAAGGAGTTGGAGCGTACCAGATAGAATCTCGCCATATGTATCCGTATTCTCCGAAACCACACTACAATTCAGGACTTTCGCAGTCGCGGCACCATACTCTGAGGGATCTATGGAGCTGATCCCGGTGTGGTACCAGAATTGAGTCTTGATAGCAGCCCAAGACCAAGACGGCGCTCTCCATGTTGGTCTTTCTTGAATTTGAGATTGGTCATTGTACACGAACCATTGGAGATGTTCAATGAGTCCACTTTCCCAAAGACCAGCCAAGTATCGGTCGCCTGGTTCCGCAAAGTTTTTTGCAAGCCCTGCTATAGCTACTAGCTTGTCGCTCGCGTAAGTCAGCTGGCGAGTACTGTACTCCATTACAGTCTCCTTCCAGGCATCTAAGCTTTCAGAACGTGAGATTCTCTTACGCAAATGAAGTTTGAACGGCTTGGTGCGCCATTTAAAAGCACCTGTATTACCCCAGGTTCCCTTACATTCACAACGGTGCTCTTCGAGGCACTCGAAAACTAGTTCGGCGTTTGTGAAATGTAGGACGCGCAGTGGTAGTAGGCGTTCTTGCAGACCCCAGGCGCGACTCAAGAGTGGAAATTCTTCTTGTTCAAAGGGGTGTCCGCCCATATGTATACGTGCGGCGCGGAACACGAATGTTGGTGACCGCTTCATCCTAGAGCGCACTAAAACCTCGGGAGATTGCCGAAATAGCCCCTCATCGCCAGATCTCGACGCGGTTGCTGAGATAGTTATCACTGCATTGCGATATACTGTAGACATCTCAGATGCCTCTCGTGCCCAATCGTCACGATCATCTTGTACAATGCAAAGCGAATCGATCTAGGCCAGTCAGTATATGTGTCATGAATAGCAGAGGAGATAAAAATTTACCCAGAGGTATCGAATGTTCAACGCGCAAGCTACCTGTGCCGCTTCGCGGAATGTTCTCGTCAACTGGCCACGACGAATTCCTGTCTTCCTCTCAGCTAAGGTAGCTTTCGTGGTAGTAAATTGTGGTGTAGCACCCCAGCAGTGACTGGGAGCGGCATATTGACCATGTTCGCAGGAAGTTTCTACTAGCCTGATGACGCCTTCACTACCAAAGGCTTCCAGATCCAGTAATCGGGTGGGCAAGGCCTGGTCATGGGTCCTATCACAGATTGCATGCGTTTCACAGCAATTCTTTAGCCAACTTCGCGCCACCTGGAAAGCTTGCTCCGATCCTGTGTTTCCAGTCGTGATGTAAGACCAATCGACATAGCGGTTCCAAGGCTCCGGAAGTGAAGGCCCTGGAGTTTGTCAATGACACAGCATCGTTTGATGGCAAGTTATCTCACCTTTGATCTCGAACATTCCTAACCATATGATGCTCGAAGTGAAGTTCATGCCGACCAAGTGAGAGCAATTGCATGGGTCCTGTACACGCCACACTTTCTCACGGTCCTCTCGCTCATATCTGCGGATTCCACTGCCTTTTCGGACTCCGCGTGGAAGTCCGTACCCATTAGATTCATGAGGCCGTCTAAAATTCAGGATCAAGCTAGCAGGTGTCCAGTCCTTTTTGCCATCTTTATCCAACCAGCTACGGCAACCTCTCACGACCACGTCGCAGCTAGCACAGGGTTGTGCGGACACGAGGATGTCACCCCAAGAGTGCTCCGAGCTGAGGTAGTAGATGTCTAAGATCTCGAATCTGTGACAGAGGTGACATCCTCTATTTGCTGCTGTAGACGGTTCTAGAGTTGGAGAATCTATGACGTCATGTGGAGCTAGTTGCAACACAGGTGTACCATCGTTTATGATCGGGTCGTCCAGTTTCGTGCGTAGCACTGTATGTAAGCGTAACTTTCAGTAGCAACTTGATGCCTTCGGAACGTGGAGTACGAACGTTGCCGTTGCCTGTTTGTGATCCAATACTTATATCGAGGAATTTGCAGCACATGCTGTGCCGCTACCCTGCAGCCTCGGAGTACCTAGGTAGCATCACTGTTCAGCATCCAATCAGGGGTTCTCAAAATCGATAGCCTGGCACATCAGCCTGTTGCAGCTTGCCTGCAATATACCTTGCGTCCTGGACAGACACATGTTGATGACCGTCGGCTTCATACACCGCTACCTAGGAATAGACGTGGCTGATAAGGAGGAGCAAGCGATTAACAACAATCCTGAGGTCGGTGATTGGAACAAGACTATTCGAAAAGGATGTTTCAAACTAGATGCAGCGAATGCAGCAACTTCACAAACCCGAGAGAGTTCGGATTATGGGATCCCGGAGAACTAGTGACCATCCCTGCAGGCAATCCCGCAACTCATTCCGCCTATCTTACATCCATCACTGCCGTCGTGTGACTGACTCGCGGTCCTACCAATTCTCACCTTCATCCGCTCATCGGCGAGCCCGGTCATCCCTTTCGCGCGCCCGCACCGAAGCTTTACTATAATACTCCAGCATCGCCAACGTCTCCCCCCGATTCCTACGGATATGATCACGAAGCTTTGCCTCAGTCATGCGAGCGCGAACTGACCTCAGCGCTGCCGGCTCGTCGCCCCCACCGCCACGTAGATGAGGCTTAACATGCTGCCACTCCCGCTCTTCCGCATCAGACACGACTTCCCAGGAAGAATCACGACTGCGATCTACCAATACAAAGGTATGTTCATCTGAAGATGATTCTTCTTCTTCCTCGACGGCGGCGGGTAGTCTGAAATCATCTGGAATCCAAGGATCTTGGTGCGACGCGACGACTTCGGGGATATCTGGCTCTTGCATCGGTACGATTTCGCTAGGCTCGAAGTCTTGGTATTGCGACCTTCGGTTCCTCAACTGACGAATGTATTCGCGGTGGATGAGATCGTCTTCGTTGATCCGACGTCTTTCTGCTCTTGAGCTGCGACGTTGATCAGGCATATACACCCCGTGTTCGAATGGTAGCGGAGAGGTCGGGCGGGCGATTAGGTGTCTTCTTATTCGCGGATCTGACGTATCTAGGAAGTCAAGCGCAGGACCGATAACATGCTCCAGCCGTTTGCGTGAAGCTCTCGTGTCGTTGTAGATCGGCAGAGGATCGGCGCGCGCTCTTGGTCTCGGCTGCTCAGTCATGACAAAATAGAGTGAGATCAAAAGAGGTACAACAACAGGTAGAGTGAGCAGTAGTAAGTCGAGCCAAGACTGGCCTTCGAAGTAATGGATATCCATGATCGCAGCAGAAAAAGGACTAGGGGGGAATGACTGATGCGGTATGTATATATACTGCCGGCAAGGCGTTCGTTCGATGTTTGCTGGGCTGGACTAGCACCTTCGCATAGCGCGAAGAGAATTTCTCGTTCTCACGCGTTTGCTACTCTTTATTAGTTAGTTCGAACGAGAAGGGTTTGGAGATTGTCTCTGGCGGGTCGAACGCTGCAGACAGGCAGGATTATGAAGGCGTATGTGGTCGCTTGCTGCCTCCGTATGTTGGTATTGAATGCAGTGGATGCCCTAATGATATCACTTACTAGACCTCGGGCAGCAACAAAGCTCAATAGATACGCAGTCTTCGATACTACGCTTGCACTATGGATAGACCAGTGCGAACATTAACTCAACACAATGGACAATGACCCAATCCAAGCATTGAGTCCACGCAACAATCAATAACCCAATCCACCAATCTATTTCTCATCCATGTCCAACCCACTCATCTCCTCGCTCAACCCACTGATGTCACCCAGGCTCAAATCCTCCGCTTCGCTATCCCCCAGAAAAATGCGTTCAAAGTTCATGTCACCCACATCGCTGACGGGCGCGTACGTGGGATCCGTCATCCTGCGTTGAGCAGCCGCCTCGAATTCGCGATAGTTCTTCTGGATCTCGTCTTGAGAAAGCTCGTTCGAATGACGGTGCCGCTTTGCGCTATCACCATGACCGCGCTGCTGAGCACCGAGACCGCTGGCATTGGTGGCAGAGTTTGAAAAAATACTGCCGCCCTCTTCAGATTCGCTGGTGAGACAGATTGGCGAAGGTGATCGGAGGAGGAATGAGTCGTATTGTTCCATGGGAGGCGTAGGAGGTAAAACGACTGCCTTTCCTTTCTCAATAGGAGATCTCTGTCGGTCTTCGCCCTGTGGCTGCGGTAACTTGGTGGCAGATACTGTTGGAGTCGAGGGGCGTGACGAGCCGACTGCTTCCCTCAAACGACGCACAATATCCTCACTATGCCGCAACACATCATAATCACTGCCATTCACAGGTTGACCGAGTGGGCCGAGTTGTTTGCGCATAGCGGCAACGTCCTGTGCAATCGCAGCGCACTTCTTCTGCAGCTCGATGACCTCGGTAGACGTAGAAGTCGTGAGCATGTGGAGATGGCCAGAAGACTCCACCCTTTGACGCTTGAGACAAGTGTCTGACTCGTAGTCCGCCGGTTTCAAGGTCAATGCTCCGTCCAGGCTTGTAGAGCGCAATGAGGCCTTTCGTTTCTTGGGCGACTCAGCTGGCAGGTCAGGATCAGACAGCACGGATGCGTCCGCAATCGATGTGGCTGAGATGTCCGCTTCGTCATCGAGGCTCTTATCAGACTGTCGTCTAAAGTATGCAAATGCTTCATTCCAATATTCATGTAGAGACGAAATACGTGCTTTACGGGGGCGAGTCTTGGACAGTGGCGTACTAGTGTACGATGGAACCCAGGGCGTCGACGGTTCCTCCTGCTGTGGTAGGTAGTCGTCTGGCGTTGCAACGACTTGATATATGTTCACAACTTCGCCCTTGACCGCATGACGCAATACACGTTCGTAGCGTACGTGACCTGGAAATTGCGTGACCATCTTGGCTTGAACGATTGTCTCAGACACTGTCTGTGTGTCACCCTAGCCATGCTGTAAGTAATAGTCTAGCAAACAACTGCAATTGCGTTCCAGTGAGAAAGGAAAGCACTGGAAAGGTCTGCAGCCGAAATCAAGAAGAAAAGCGCAAAGTGGATAATGTAATGTGGGGGGAGACTCATGGGTATCGTACCTTCGTTTTGTATCTCTTCACTTCGCACACAACATCCTCGGGGAAGTGTTCGTAGCTTGAAGATCCTGATTCGCTAAAGATGCGTTCAAAGTAGAGAACAAAGGCGTTCCGGTCTTTCGGGCCAAAGGGCATACGCCAGAGCTTGATATTGGGTGGCTGCGAGACGACGGCGGCGTAGATCATGAGCACAGGCATTGTCTCCCAGGCAATGAAGACATCGACCGATATGTATAGCCCGTCTGAAAGGCGGAGCAGGTAATCCTGCGTCATGATGTAATTATACACGAAGTTTGGTAGGTCGCCAGACCTGAACGACCATCTGGTATTTGTAGGGACGGCCCAAAAATCATCGTAGAAAGCGTCGATCATGTCGTGGATGAGTTTAGGAAGATCAATTCGAACAAGACGCTTGTGCTTGGCGGGCATGATCTGTTTCAAGCAAGGCCAGAGCTCGTCCTCGGCAATATGATCTGCAACATTGGTCAGCATAGAAGCATGCACAGTAGGTGATCCAGCGTTGACGTAGGCTCCAGAGCGTTCAGATTGTTCATTGTATGAGTTCCTATGGCAACGCGATGTCTGTAACAGTCTGGAAATGTAAAGTGCAGAATGGGTATCGTACCTCGTAATGCGCCAAGTTCAGCAACAATGTTTCGCCTCATGTGACTCTCGAATTGTGGGACCAGACATTGCTCAAAGACGCGCTCCCAAATCGTGAGCTCGACAGCTTGGGCAGTTGATATGCCTTTCCAGCACATGACCACGTCGAGGTAATCGACGTCCGTCGCTGCTGGGCATTAGCAAAGTACCGCAACATGCTCGAAGGTATCGGTCCTACCTTCCTGCTCGAACCCTGATCTCCTCATGCGAGGACAGTGCATGTTTTGTGGCGGGCAATCCTTGTGAAAGCCATGACCGTACAAATCGGTATCGAAAGCTAAATTAGCTATGAGGCTTTCCAAGTGCTGGCGTTCCGCATTGTCGGATAAGACGGGATTGACTACGGGTGATGGATGGGCATGGCCAGTAGCGCCAACACCGGTGCGTAGCGATGGCTGGGAAATTTGTTAGTAAAGCCCGCAAGCAGGGTCGAGTGTACACACGAGATGTTCTACAGACATGCTGTCGTGAGAGATGCTCGTAAGGAATACGTCGTCGTGATGATTGGGCGGTGTCTGGATGTAATGCTGATGTCGTTGTCAGACAGAAGGTCGCAATCCAGGCAAATGTCTTCGTTGGTGTTGAGAAGGCACTCGTGAGCGACTGCCGCGGTACTGTGTTGTTGTGACTGAGCAGCGTGGAGATTGCGCTTGCCTCACGACAGCGCGGGACACCCGCAAGATTCTCCCTGGGTGCACCATCTAAATGGCGTCCATTGAGGCGCGTGTAGTGAGTCGTTCATTTTTGTTGCCAAGCTTCGAGATTTGAAGGAAGGCATCGACGCCATAGCCTTCCAGGCTGTGGATTTCGAGACTGCCAGCCCAGTATTCTGTAAGATTGTTAGCTGCGCAGCCCGGCCATTGTCATGAAATACCTACCAGCATATAGTCGCGACATGGGAAGTCCAATACCTAGACGCAGGTCTGGTGCGCGGCTGGTCAAGGAAGACAGCGAGCCGTGATACAGCCCCGAATCGCCGTGCTTGGACCTCCTATCTAGACGTTGTTGCACCTGTGCTGCAGATTCACCTCCAGGCACCTGCAGCTCCTGCAATGTTCCCAGTAGTTTTGGTACCCTCGCCAAATTTCGCAGCCTTTTCTCACGCCTAGGACCCTTGCTGAAGCTCCACAGATATGGCAAGACTTCGTTCGGGATGCCACCACCTTGATCAGAAATTCGGATAATAACGTGCTGCGAGGTTTCGCAGATCAATACCTCAATAGGCGGCAGCTTGGCGTCTTTCGACTTGCGCTCCTCGATGACGGCCTGGATAGAGTTGCGTAAGAGCTCGCCGATGATATACTCGAGATGACTCAGAATGTACGGGAACGTCGCGTCAAGGTGACCGTAGATCTTAATCTCAGGAATCTCGACATGTGGGCCCTGTGCGGTCCTGATGAGCTCCTGCATGGTCTTACCGCAATTCTCGACTATCTCCTTTGCATTGCAACGCAGAAATATCTCGCCGACTGCCTCTTGGTCGTGGGGATGGACTTCAGCCTGTGGGAAATGCCATGGCGAATCGAAAGTCTCGGTCAGTGCTAGATGTTGTTCCGCAATGACGCGTCGCGAGATGCGCTGGATTGATTAGCATTGCCCGACGCTGTGCATGGACGGGGAGCATACCGATCGCAACATGGTGGTCATGAACTTGTCCGTCTCTTCAGCCTTCATCAGGCCTCGAACTTCCAATACGCCAATAGCGAGGCGGGGTATGACAGTCGCATGTTCGGTCAACGTTTCCTCCAGCACCTTGCAGTACTTCTCGTTATCTTCCAGCGATTTTATTTCGGGCACGCGGCGGAAGCGTTCGAAGGCGCGTAGATATGACTCGTAGACATGAGCGAGATGAGGGTTCGCGACGACGACGTATGGTAGGGTCTGAATATCACGCAAGCGGTGCGCAAGTCTACACATTGTTCAGCACTCATAATTCTGTTTGTCAGGTACCACGATCACACCTCGTGGGAAGCTCCAGACGGCAGTAATTGGCCGAGTCGATGAGACGAGACTCTGTCAAGGTTCTTCCAAAGAAAGTCAACTGGCGCAAGCTTATGGGTCTGGCTTCACGTTGCACCCATCTAGTCACATGTCAGCTGTGGAAGTTGGCCGGATCATTTCCTATGTGCTCACTCGTCCAGGGCCGAAGACGGTCTCCATGCGGGCGCGACGGCTGCGGCATGCGGATGTCGAATTTGTACCCTAGAGACAGGCGATGCTGGAGGTGCTCTACGTAAAATAGCAGAGCGTCGCGCGCACGACGCGAGACTATGTGTTCCTATACTCATAATTGTTGGTGCGAGATTGCACTCGTGGAGGAGCTCGCTGAGGGAGCTGTAGCAAAATACGGGGCATGTGACGGCGAGCTCCGCTAACCGGCGTAACTTTTGGGAATTTCACTCACAGCCTCTAATTAATGGTCGCAAAAGCAGAGGGGCGCGCATTTCACGGCACCGCCAGTCATATCACGCACAATGTCAAACATGCTGGGTGAGCGTTTGTAGCTCGAAATATGCGCGTGGCATGTCGGTTGCCAGTATGTGATGTTGGGCGAATGACGTCGTAGGCCGCGGCTTTGCTTTGACGCACTCCACTGTATCGAGCGCCAAGGCTGCATCCGTCGAAAGAGAGCTGCTGTTCTGAGCCTCGAGAGCTGCTCCCTAGCTTTTGTCTTTGTGCGCCCTCTGACCACCTCGCCCTTGCACATGCTTGATGTTGGAGTTTTCCAGACGACAATAATCCGATCGTCATATCTCCACTGCCGCCACCTTTAGCGAGGAACCTATCCTTACCCGCATCCCGCCCGCGCAAGTGC
>Ga0265780_10005535_pt1 | contig 15964 bp, 10 predicted proteins | sample P1T30metagenome_FD_192432 | JGI IMG/M metagenome (GOLD analysis project Ga0265780, IMG submission 192432) | Plant litter microbial communities from East Loma Ridge, Irvine, California - P1 T30 | ecosystem: Environmental > Terrestrial > Plant litter > Unclassified | place: USA: California... | reverse complement strand
CTCGCCAGAAGGCCATGAAGGCCGCCAGCGACAACGCGGACACCCTCATCCGGGACTTCACCCGTCTGGCGAACAACGCTCGCCAGGCCGAGATCACGCAGCAGATCTCCGAGATCGTGGGCGGCGCTGACGCCCTGAGCTCGGCCAAGTAGATCTGCACCCCAGCATCATCATCCGAAGAGAGAGAAGCCATGACTGACACCGCAACCGCGCCGGTCGCGACCGCGTCGGCTCCCGGCGTCGGGCGGGTCGCCCGCGTCACGGGCCCCGTCGTCGACATCGAGTTCCCGCACGACGCCATCCCCGGCGTGTACAACGCGCTCCACACGACGATCACGATCGGCGACACGAAGAGCGAGCTGACCCTCGAGGTCGCCCAGCACCTCGGCGACGACCTGGTCCGCGCGATCGCCCTCAAGCCCACGGACGGCCTCGTCCGCGGGCAGGAGGTCACCGACACCGGCGCGCCCATCTCGGTGCCCGTCGGCGACGTGACCAAGGGCAAGGTCTTCAGCGTCACCGGCGAGATCCTCAACCTCGAGGGCGACGAGAAGGTGGAGATCACCGAGCGCTGGCCGATCCACCGCAAGCCCCCGCAGTTCGACCAGCTCGAGTCGAAGACCCAGCTGTTCGAGACGGGCATCAAGTCCATCGACCTGCTCACGCCGTACGTGCAGGGCGGCAAGATCGGCCTCTTCGGCGGTGCGGGCGTCGGCAAGACCGTCCTCATCCAGGAGATGATCCAGCGCGTCGCGCAGGACCACGGCGGCGTCTCCGTGTTCGCCGGTGTCGGCGAGCGCACCCGTGAGGGCAACGACCTCATCGCCGAGATGGACGAGGCGGGCGTGTTCGACAAGACCGCCCTCGTCTTCGGCCAGATGGACGAGCCGCCGGGAACGCGTCTCCGCGTGGCCCTGTCGGCGCTGACGATGGCGGAGTACTTCCGTGACGTGCAGAAGCAGGACGTCCTGCTCTTCATCGACAACATCTTCCGCTTCACGCAGGCCGGTTCCGAGGTCTCCACGCTGCTGGGCCGCATGCCCTCCGCCGTGGGCTACCAGCCGAACCTCGCCGACGAGATGGGCGTCCTCCAGGAGCGCATCACGTCGACCCGTGGCCACTCGATCACCTCGCTGCAGGCGATCTACGTCCCCGCCGACGACTACACCGACCCGGCGCCGGCCACGACCTTCGCGCACCTCGACGCGACGACCGAGCTGTCGCGTGAGATCGCGTCGCAGGGCCTCTACCCCGCGATCGACCCGCTGACCTCGACGAGCCGCATCCTCGACCCCCGGTACCTGGGCGAGGCGCACTACAACACGGCCATCCGCGTCAAGGCGATCCTGCAGAAGAACAAGGAACTGCAGGAGATCATCGCCATCCTCGGTGTCGACGAGCTCTCCGAAGAGGACAAGATCACGGTCGCCCGCGCCCGTCGCATCCAGCAGTTCCTCTCGCAGAACACCTACATGGCGAAGAAGTTCACCGGTGTCGAGGGCTCGACCGTCCCGCTGAAGGACACCATCGAGTCCTTCACCGCGATCGCCGACGGCGAGTTCGACCACGTCGCGACGCAGGCGTTCTTCAACGTCGGCTCGATCTCCGACGTCGAAGAGAAGTGGGCTCAGATCCAGAAGGAGAACGGCTGATCGTGGCTGCTCTCACCGTGAGCGTCGTCTCGGCCGACCACGAGGTGTGGTCGGGCGAGGCGTCGTCCATCGTCGCCCGCACCGCCGAGGGTGAGATCGGGATCCTCCCGGGTCACGAGCCTCTCCTGGCGATCCTGGCCACGGGCAAGGTCCGTGTCCGCCTGACCGACGGCTCCACCGTCGAGGCGACGGCGGACGACGGGTTCCTGTCCGTCGAGAACGACACCGTGACGGTCGTCGCGCGCAACGCGCAGCTGGCCTGACCGACTCCTCGTCGAACGCTCTTCCCGAACCACCGTGCTGTTCCTGCTGCCCCCGTCCGAGACCAAGCTCGACGGGGGCAGCGGCATGTCCGGGCTCGACCTGGACGCCCTCTCGTTCCCGTCGCTCGGCGCGGTGCGCCGTCGGGTCGCCGACCGCCTCCTCGAGCTGTCCGCGGATCCCGTCGAGGCGATGGCCCGGCTCAAGCTCGGTCCGCGCCTGGCCGGCGAGGTCGAGCGGAACCGTCTGCTCGAACGGTCCCCGACCATGCCGGCGCTCTCGCGCTACACCGGCGTGCTCTTCGACCCGGTGCGCGCGCCCGAGCTGGACGCCGCCCAGCGCTCGTGGGCCCACCGGCACGTCGTCGTGCACTCGGCCCTGTTCGGCCTCGTCCGGGCCTCGGACCCGATCCCGGCGTACCGGCTGTCGCACGACTCGCGTCTGCCGGGCGCGTCGCTCAAGGCGACCTGGGCCGCCACGGTGTCGTCCGTGCTGGCCGACCTCGCCGACTCGGGGGAGTTCCTCGTCGACCTGAGGTCCGAGGGCTACGCGGCCCTCGGACCTGCTCCCCGTCCCGGGTCCGCCTACGTCCGCGTCGTGTCCGAGGCGTCCGGGCACCGCCGGGCCCTGAACCACTTCAACAAGAAGTCGAAGGGCGCCCTCGTCCGTCGACTCGTGACCGACCGGCCCGAACTGACCGACCGAGCCGACCTCGTCGACTGGGCCTCCGCGCAGGGCATCGTCCTCGACGTGTCGCCCGACGGCGAGCTCGTGCTCGTGTCCGAGTCGGTCCTCGGCGAGGGCGCTCAGCCGACCGGCACGGGGCCCGCCCGGTAGACGATGCCCTCGTGCCGCAGCAGCCACTGCTTCGTGGGCACGCCTTCGCCGACCGTGTAGCCGGTCACGCCGCCGGTGCGGCCGAGCACACGGTGGCAGGGCACGAGCAGGGGCAGGGGGTTCGTCGCGACGGCGCCGCCCACGGCCCTGCCGGCCTGCGGGCTGCCGACCGCCGCCCCCAGCCGCCCGTAGGTCGTGGTGGCGCCCCAGGCGACCTCGCCGAGCGCCGACCAGACGCTCTGCTGGAACGCCGTGCCCACCAGCCGGACGGGCAGGTCGAACTGGCGGCGGCGTCCGTCGAAGTAGTCGTGCACCTGACGCCGCGCCGCCTCGAGCAGGTCGTCCTGGTGCTCCTCCCGACCGTCGTGCGGCAGCCCGGTCCCGTCGTCGACGACGACGCGCTCGACGGCCCGGAGGCGACTGTGGATCTCGATCCGGCCGATGGGGGAGTGCAGCCGCACGAACCGGAGGTCGCCCGGGTCGTCGCGGGTGCCCGGCGGCAGCGGGGGGACGAGGGCGAGATCGGGCATGGCGCCACGCTAGGCAGTCCGGGACGCCCTGTCGGCGTGCGTCGGTGCGCCTGTGGACGGAGCGCGTCGAGGTCGTGCGGGGGAGGAGCGACGAGGAGGGGCGGTGCACCGCGCGGGACCGGTAGCGTTGTCCGCGAGGCGAGTCCCGCCTCCTCGACCACCGCCTCCGTGAGGACCCCGTGACCAGACCCGACGAGCCGGACGAGCTCGACGACACGGTGCTCGTGCGCCGTGGTCGCCACGCTCCGGCGACCCAGGCGCGCGTCGACGACGACACCGTGCTGGTCCGCCGGCCGGGGGCGCCGCAGGCCGTGCCCGAGGACGACACGGTCGTCCGTGTCCGGCCCGTGCCGCCCGTGGCCGTGACGGGGTCGGCCCCTCCGTCGCCGGGTGCGCCGCCGGCCCCGGTGGCGCGCGTCCACCTGCTGCGCGTGGGCAGTGCCGCGCACCGGCTCGACGCACCGGTCGTCGTCGGTCGCCGCCCGTCGGCGCCGCGGGTCTCGACCGGCGCGCCCGCCGTGCTGGTCGTCGTGCCCTCGCCCACCAGCGAGGTGTCGAGCAGCCACGTCCGGGTCGAGCAGGTCGGCTCGACCGTCGTGGTGAGCGACCTGAGGTCGACGAACGGCACCGTCGTCACCCTGCCGGGGCGGCATCCCGTGACTCTCCGGCAGGGCGAGTCGACCGTCGCGCTGGCAGGGACCATAGTTGACGTCGGCGACGGCAACCTCCTCGAGGTCCTCCCGCCTCCCCGACCCGCCGCCCAAGAAGGACGTCGCCCGTGACAGAGCTCGGCCGCCCCACGACCGCCCACCCCCTCGCCTCCGGCACGACCGGTCTCTCGATCGACTGGGCGGGGGTCACCGACGTGGGCCTGCGCCGCGCCCACAACGAGGACAGCTACGTCGCCGAGGCGCCCCTGTTCGTCGTGGCCGACGGCATGGGCGGGCACAGCGCCGGCGACGTCGCGAGCGACGCCGTCGTGCGGCGCATGGCCGAGGCGGCGGTGCGGGACCGCCTCACCACCGACGACATCGAGGAGGCGCTCCGTCGCGCCACCGCCGACATCGCCGTCGCGGCCGCCGACACCGAGCTCGGCGTCGGCACCACCGCGACCGGCGCGTTCCTCTCCGACGACGACGGGGACCCCGAGTTCACGATCTTCAACGTCGGCGACTCGCGGGTCTACCTCGTCGACGAGGGCACGCTGCGGCAGGTGACCGTCGACCACTCCGTCGTGCAGGAGATGGTCGACGCCGGCCTCATCCGCGCCGAGGACGCCGAGTCCCACCCGGACAGCAACGTCATCACCCGGGCCGTCGGCTTCGACGTCGACCAGCGGCCCGACTACTGGCGCGTCCCCGCCCGGGCCGGCCTCCGCCTCCTCGTCTGCTCCGACGGCCTCACCAAGGAGCTGTCGGGCGCCGACATGGAGCGGCTGCTCGGCGAGCAGCCCGAGACGCTGGCGGCGGCCTCGGCCCTCGTGCGGGCGGCCGTCGAGGCCGGCGGCCGGGACAACGTCACCGCCGTCGTGGTCGACGTCCGAGGCGCCGCGGACGAGCCCGTCGGGGCCTAGGCCGCCCGGCGACCGGCCGGGGCGTCCCGCTCGTCCGGGGCCCGGCCCGGTCGGTCGTCCCCAGGCACGGGGCCGTGCTCCCTCCCCCGAAGTGGGGGCCGGGGGGCCGTCCCCCGTCCGGCGCCCTCGGGGCACAGCCGACGGGGGTCCCAGCTACGATGACGAGGGCCGACAGTGCGTCGGTGCGCCCTCCGGGGCGCGGACCGGACACCGTGGAGGAGGGTGACGTGGCGCGACGACTGCCGTCCCCGCCGCCCGTGCTGCCCGGGTTCTCGCACGTCCACGTGCTCGGCTCCGGCGGCTTCGCCGACGTGTTCCTGTACGAACAGAACATGCCCCGGCGACAGGTCGCCGTCAAGGTGATGCTGAGCGAGGTCGTCAACGACCAGGTGCGGCAGATGTTCCAGGCCGAGGCGAACCTCATGGCGCAGCTGAGCGCCCACCCCTCGATCCTCACCGTCTACCAGGCGAGCGTGTCCGCCGACGGCCGGCCCTACCTCGTCATGGAGCTCTGCTCGTCGTCGCTCAGCGACCGGTACCGCCGGGACCGCATCCCGGTCGCCGACGTCCTCCGCATCGGCGTGAAGATCGGCAGCGCGGTCGAGACCGCGCACCGGCAGGGCGTCCTGCACCGCGACATCAAGCCGTCGAACATCCTCATGACGGCCTACGGGCACCCGGTGCTGTCCGACTTCGGCATCGCCGCCTCCCTCACCGAGAGCGAGCCGCAAGAGGTCGTCGGCATGTCGATCCCGTGGTCGGCGCCCGAGGTGCTGCTCGACGAGACGAACGGCACGATCGAGTCCGAGGTGTGGTCGCTCGGCGCCACCGTCTACTCGCTGCTCGCGGGCCGCAGCCCGTTCGAGATCCTCGGCAGCGACAAGAACGGCGCCTCCGACCTGATCGGCCGCATCGACAAGGCCAAGCTCGCCCCGACCGGGCGCACCGACGTGCCGGCGACCCTCGAGCGCGTGCTCGCGCGGGCGATGTCGCGGCGGCCGGAGCAGCGGCAGGCGAGCGTGCTCGAGCTGTTGCGAGAGCTGCAGCAGGTCGAGTCCGAGCTCGGCGTGGGGCAGACGCCCATCGAGGTGGCGGTCGACGACTGGGCACTGGCCACCGTGGCCGACCTCGAGGACCGCACGCGCCTCCGCGGCGCCGCCCCGGTGCAGTCGACGCGACGACGCCGGCGCCGTCGGCGCGTGACCGAGGCGCAGGCCGCCGCCGTGCACGGGTCGGGGCTCAGCCACAGCCGCGCCGTGCCGCGCAGCACCGGCACCAGGCCGGCCCCGCGCAGCCGACGTGCCCTGGTGCTCGTCTGGTCGCTCGTCGCCGCGGCGGTCGTGGCCATCGGCCTGGGGGCGACGGCGACCCTCGTGCTGGTGCGGGCCACGTCGACCGAGATCCCGAGGGTCACCGACGTGTCGGCCACCGTCGACGGGTCGTCGGTGGTGTTCACCTGGGCCGACCCCGGCCTCCGGTCCGGCGACGCCTACATCATCTCGACGGGGTCGGACACGAGCCAGCAGACCTCCAACCGCTTCGTCGCGAGCGCGTCCGAGACGGGCGAGCGGCTCTGCATCACCGTGAGCGTCAACCGGGCCGGCCAGAGCGGCGAGCCGAGCGCCGAGGAGTGCTCCGTGGCCGGGGGCGGCGAGTGAGCCGCCTCGGCACCTGGGCGCGCTCGCGCCGGTCCGCCGTGGTCACGGGCGTGAGCGCGACGGTCGTCGTCGCACTCGTCGCGACGGTCGCGATCGCGAGCAGCGGCTACGAGGCGCAGCGCCTCGACCTCGACGACGGCACGGTGTGGGTCGCGAACGGGTCGCGCACGGCCGTCGGCCGCGCGAACACCGACGTCGCCGAGCTCAACTCGGCGGTGCGGAGCACGGGCGGCGACCTGTCGGTGGCCCAGTCGGCCGACGCCGTGCTGATGATCGACCGGAGCAGCGCGACGGTGGGCATCGTCGACCCCGCGACCGCCACCGTCGGCGACAGCGTGCCCCTGCCGCCCGAGTCCCCGGACGTCCTCCTCTCGGGCGACCGGGCGGTCGTCGTCTCCGGCGGCACGGGCGAGCTGTGGAGCCAGCCCGTCTCCGAGCTCTCGTCGTTCAGCGCCGAGGTCGACGCCGACCTCAGCCTCGGCGAGGACGCCGTCACGAGCGTCGCGCCCGACGGCACGATCACCGTCTTCTCCGGGGCGAGCGGCGACGTGTCCCGCGTCGAGCCCGGCGACTCGTTCGAGGTCGAGTCCACCCGCTCGACGTCCCTCTCGGGCTCGGGCGAGCACCAGGTCACGAGCGTCGGCACGCACTGGGCCGTGCTCGACGTCGACGCCGGGCGACTCGTCGTCGACGGCGCCGAGGTCGACCTGTCCGACTCCGCCGACGGCGGTCTCGCCCTGCAGCAGGCGAGCGACGACGGCGACGGCGTCCTCGTGTCGACGAGCACGGCCCTGCTCCGGGTCCCCTTCGACGGCGGCGAGCCGACCGAGGTCGTGGCCGACCGGTCGGGACTGCCCGCGAGGCCCGTGGTCGTCGGCAGCTGCACCTACGCGGCGTGGGCCGGGGGCTCCGTCTGGAGCGACTGCTCCGCCGCGCGCGGCGGTGTCGTCGAGCTCGACGGCGTGCCGGCGACGGCGCGGCTCGTCTTCGCGGTCGACGGGCGACGGACGGTCCTGAGCGACCCCGTGGGGGGCAGCAGCTGGGCCGTGCAGAGCCGTGGCCAGCTGATCGACAACTGGGACGAGCTGCTCGACCGGGACGACGAGCAGCAGCAGGACGAGACCGACACCACGGACGAGCCGCCCGAGCTCGACCCCGACCAGAAGCCGCCGGTCGCGGTCGACGACGACCTCGGGGCCCGGCCCGGCACGGCCAGCACCCTCTCGGTGCTCCTCAACGACTACGACCCGAACGGCGACCCCGTGGTCGTCGACCAGGTCTCGTCCCTCGACCCGTCGATCGGTCGCCTCGACGTCGTCAACGACCGTCAGCAGGTGCTGCTCACGCTGACCGACGAGGCGAGCGGCGCCGTCTCGTTCGACTACTCGATCAGCGACGGCCGCGGCGGCACCTCCAGCGCCACGGTCACCGTCACGGTGCGGTCTCCCGGCGAGAACAGCCCGCCCGTGCAGGTGCGCCGCACCTCGGCCGACGTGTCGTCGGCCGGTCGCGTCACGACGCCCGTCCTCGGCGACTGGGTCGACCCGGACGGCGACGCCTTCTACCTCGTCAGCGCCTCGGGCGGCGAGGGCATCTCGTACAAGCCCGCGGGCGACGTCGTCTACCAGGACGCCGGTGCGGGGGCGACGACGCTCGACGTCGGCCTCGTCGTCTCCGACGGCCAGGCCGAGGGGCGCGGCACCATGACCGTGCGGGTGGCCGGGTCCTCGCCGCTGACGGCCTCGTCGTTCTCCGTCCAGGCCTACGCCGGCCAGCAGCTGACCGTGCGGCCCCTGCCCTACGCCAGCGGCGGGTCGGGCTCGATCCGCCTCAACAGCGTGCCGGCCAAGAACGGCTCGACCGTCACGCCGAGCTACGAGGCGGGCACCTTCCGCTTCGTGAGCGACGAGGTGCGCACGCACAACCTCGAGTACTCGGTCACCGACGGCGACCAGACCGCGACAGGCACCATCCGGGTCGACGTGCAGTCGCCGCCCGACCCGTCGAGCCCGCCCGTCACGACGCCCAAGACCGTCTTCATCGAGACGCTGAGCACGCAGACGGTCGACGTGGTGGCGACGGACGACGACCCCGCCGGCAACGTGCTGATGGTGACGTCGACCTCCGAGGTGCCCCTCTCGTCGGGCGTGCGGGTCGAGACGCTCGACCAGCGCTACCTGCGCGTCACGCTGGCCGCGCCGCTCGACGACGGTCCCGTCACCTTCACGTACACCGTGACGAACGGGCTCGCCTCGGCGGAGGGCACCGTGACGGTGATCGAGACCCCGCGGCGGTCGCAGACGCAGCCGCCCGTCGCCACGGACGACCAGGCGACGGTCCGCGTCGGCGACGCGATCGACATCGACGTCCTCGCGAACGACGAGCAGCCGGACGGCGACGACATCTCGCTCGTCCCCGACCTCGTCCAGGGCGTCCCCGGCGACGGCGGGCTGCTCTTCGCCTCGGGCTCGATCCTCCGGTTCCTGGCTCCCGCGACGCCCGGCAACGTCACCGCCGTGTACGCGGTCGAGGGCCGTGACGGCCAGCGCGACACGGCTCAGGTGACGATCGCCGTGCGCGAGGCGGACGTCGCCACGAACAACCCGCCGGTGCCGCAGACGGTCACCGCCCGCGTCGTCGCGGGGGAGTCCGTGCGCGTGACCGTGCCGCTCGACGGCGTCGACCCCGACGGGGACAGCGTCTCGTTGCTCGGCGTGGGCACCAACCCCGAGAAGGGCAGCGTCACGAGCGTGGGCGCCGACTCGATCGAGTACCAGGCCAACGGGACGAGCGCCGGCACCGACACCTTCACGTACACGGTCGTCGACGGCCTCGGGGCCCGTGCGAGCGGCAAGGTGCGGATCGGCATCTCGGCGCGGGCCGACGGCTCGCGCAACCCCATCGCCGTCGCCGACGACGTGACCATGCGACCGGGCGGCACGATCACCGTCCGCGTGCTCGACAACGACTCCGACCCCGACGGCGGCGCCCTGTCCGTGGCGGGGGTGGAGGCCAACGACGAGGGCACGACCGCCGAGGTCGTGGACGGCACGATGATCGCGGTGCGGCCGCCTGCCGCCGAGGGCTCGTACGGTCTCGTCTACACGGTCGAGAACGAGCAGGGCGGGTCGAGCTCGAGCTTCGTGACGGTGACCGTCGACGCCGAGGCGCCGCTGAACCACCCCGTGGTCGACGACACCGTGCTCGACCTCAGCGACATCGCCGGTCGTGAGTCGGTCGACGTCAACGTGCTGACGAACGTCTTCTTCGCCGACGGTCCCGTCTCGTCGCTCGGACTCGGCATCGAGCCGGGCTACGACGGCACCTCGCAGGTGACGCCCGACCGTCGGGTGCGGGTGACGATCACCGACACGAGCCAGATCATCCCCTTCTTCGTCTCGCACCCCGACGACCCGGCCGTGCGCACCTACGCCTTCGTGCGCGTGCCCGGGTTCGGCGACGCCCTGCCGCAGCTGGACAAGACCGCCCGGCCGCTCACGGTGGTCAGCGGCGACCGCCTCACGATCGACCTGAACCGGTACGTCATCGCGGCCGGCGGCAAGAGCATCCGGCTCACCGACGCGAGCGCCGTCCGCGCCACGCACGCCGACGGCGGCGAGCTCGTCGTCGACCCGACGACGCTCGCCTACACCTCGGAGGACCTCTACTTCGGCACGGCCTCGGTGTCGTTCGAGGTGACGGACGGCTCGTCCGCCGACGACCCGGCGGGGCGGACGGCGACGCTCGTGCTGCCCATCACGGTCACGCCCCGCGAGAACCAGCCGCCCACGTTCAACGGCGCGTCGGTCGAGCTCGAGCCGGGAGAATCCCGGACGCTCGACCTGCAGCGGCTGACGACCTACCCCTACCCCGACGACGTCTCCGAGCTCCGCTGGAGCGCCGATGCGGCGTCCGCGCCCGGCTTCGCCGTCGACGTCTCGGGCCGCGAGGTCACGGTCACCGCCGGTTCCGCGACGCCGAGGGGCACGACGCAGGCGCTGCCCGTCAACGTCTCCGACGCCGTGGCGACCGGCCAGTCCGGCGCCATCCGGTTGTCCGTGGTCGGCTCGACCCGTCCCCTGGCCCAGCCGGCCGCCGACATCCAGGCCGTCCGACGGGGCACCTCCGCGTCGATCGACGTGCTCGCCAACGACCAGGCGACGAACCCGTTCCCCGGCCAGCCGCTGAGCGTCGTCGACATCCGCGGTCTCGGCGGAGGCGGCCTGCCCGCGGGCGTGTCCGTCACGCCGAGCGCCGACAACCGCACCCTGGCGGTCTCGGTGGGGCAGAACGCCCAGCCGGGCGACACCAACCTGCAGTACCGCGTCGCCGACGTCACGGGCGACCCCGAGCGCCAGGTCTGGGGCAACGTCACCATCTCGGTGCAGGACGTCCCCGACGCCCCGGCCGCCCCGGTGCGCACCGGCACCTTCACCGGCGGGCAGCTCACGCTGAGCTACGCGGCGCCCCAGGCCAACAACTCGCCCATCACGCGCTTCCGCCTCACCGGCACGGGCAGCGCCGGCAGCTCGTACTCGAAGGACTGCGGCCTGTCGACGGTCTGCACCCTGACCGACCTCGACCCCGAGCAGACCTTCCGTCTCTCGGTCGTGGCGACGAACGGCCTGGGCGACTCGGCGCCGAGCGCGGCGAGCGACTCGTACAGCGCCGACTTCGTGCCGGCAGCCCCCACGGGCGTCTCCGTCTCGCCCTCGACCACGACGCCGAACGAGCTCGTGGTGCGCTGGAACGCCGTTCCGAAGCCCGACCGCGGCACCTCGGTGCTGGGCGCGGGCGGCTACGTGGTCGAGGTCACCGGGCCGGCCGACGCCCCCGGGGCGATCACCGCGTCGGGGACGGCGGCCTCGTTCGCGGGCACGCCCGGCGCCACCTACGACGTGCGCGTCTACGCGAAGAACCGGGCCCAGGTCTCGAGCGAGGCCGACTGGGCGCGCAGCGGCGTCGCACGGGGCACCGCCGTCGGGACCCCGGGCGCGTTCTCGGTCACCGCGACGGCCGCGGCCAACAAGGCGACCGTCCGGTGGGACGCGCCCGACGCGGCGGGCGGCTCGTTCCTGCGGTACTCGGTCTACCGCCAGCCCGGCGGCGGCGCACCCGTGCAGGCCTGTGCGACGTCCGGTGACCGCATCGTCGAGAGCACGACGGCGACCGCGATCGACGACTCTTCGCCCGAGGGCAACTACACCTATACGGTCGTGGCATCCAATGGCCTGTTCTGTTCGGGGGCGAGCGCCGGGGCGCAGAGCATCACCCCGCCGGGGAAGGCCACCGGCAGCGTCCGGGTCGTCTCGACGGGCAACACGGGCCTCTTCAAGCTCCAGGTGGACCAGGTCGACGCCCCCGGCACGGTCGACAGGTACCAGTACCGGGTCGGAGACGGGGCGTGGAGCGACGTGGTGTCCAGCGGAGAGCGGACGATCGCCAGGGACGCCGCGAACGGGTCGACCGTGTCGGTCACGTTCCGAGGGTGCCGGGCGGGCGCGACCCGCGTCGAGTGCGGCCCGGCGTCGGACGCCGTGTCGGCCGTGCCCCTCACGACCCGGGCCGCCAGCGCGGTCTGCAACGTGGGGCAGCCCCTCGCCGTCGTCGATCCCCGCAACGCCTCCGGCGCCGTGCTCGCCTCGATGGCCGTCCAGTTCGGGTTCGTGACCCTCGACCTGCCGGGCCTGCCCCCCGTGGTCGACTGGAGGTCGCAAGATGCGGACGGCGTCGCGTACACGCGGACGTCCGAGGTCCCGGCCGACGCCGTCGGCGTCCGTGTCGTGAGCACCGTGGAGGCGAACGGCACGACCTACGACGACCCCGAGTACCTCGAGACCACGTGTGCTGCAGGATGATCACCACCCCCACGAGAGAGACGAACACCGCATGAGCATGACCCCCGAGCAGGCGACCTGGTTCTCCGAGATCTTCGGGCGCCTCGTCGCGAACGTCGACCAGGTGCTCCTGGGCAAGACGTTCGTCGTGCGGCTGTCGTTCACGGCGCTGCTCAGCGAGGGGCACCTCCTGCTCGAGGACTTCCCGGGGACGGGCAAGACGTCGCTCGCCCGGGCGATCGCGCAGAGCGTGCAGGGCACGAGCAACCGGGTGCAGTTCACGCCCGACCTGCTGCCGGGCGACATCACCGGCGTCAGCATCTACGACCAGAAGGCCGGCGAGTTCGAGTTCCACCGCGGCCCGATCTTCTCCAACATCGTGCTCGCCGACGAGATCAACCGGGCGAGCCCCAAGACGCAGTCGGCCCTGCTCGAGGTCATGGAGGAGAACCGCGTCACCGTCGACGGCGTGAGCCACGACGTCGGCAGCCCGTTCATGGTCATCGCCACGCAGAACCCCGTCGAGCAGGCGGGCACCTACCGCCTGCCCGAGGCGCAGCTCGACCGGTTCGTGATGAAGACCTCGATCGGCTACCCCGACCACGCCGCCACCGTGCGGATCCTCGAGGGGTCGGCCACGCGGGTGCACGAGGGCAGCCTCAGCCCCATCGTCCAGGCCGGCGTCGTCACCGAGATGGCCCAGCTCGCCCGGACCGTGCACGTCGAGTCGACCATCAGCGACTACGTCGCCCGGCTGGTCGAGGCGACCCGGACCGCCGAGGAGGTGCGGCTCGGCGTCAGCGTGCGCGGCGCCCTGGCTCTCGTCCGCACCGCCAAGACCTACGCCGCCTCCCAGGGGCGCCACTACGTCGTCCCCGACGACGTCAAGGCCCTCGCCGAGCCCGTGCTCGCGCACCGGCTCGTGCTCGACCCCGAGGCGGAGTTCGACGGCGTCACGCCGTCGAGCATCGTGAGCCAGCTGCTCATCGAGACCCCGCCGCCGTCCGAGCGGATCGCCGTGTGAGCGGCGCCGCACCCGGCCCCACCGACAGCCGCGCGCGTCGCGGTGCCGACACGGCCCGTGGCCGCGACCAGGCCCGCGGCCGCACCCAGACCCGGGGCGGCGGCCGCACCCAGACGCGGTCCGGCTTCGACGGCTCGTTCGCGACCGGGACGCAGGGCCTCACCAACGCCCGGACCCGCATCGTCGGCGACCGCACCGGGCCGGTGGCCGACCTGCTGGTGCTCGTCGTCCGCCTCGCCCGCTCGGCGCGCGCCTGGCTGCGGCGCGCCTACGGGGTCGTCTCGGGGGTCGTCACCCCGGTCGGCTGGGCGATGCTCGCCGTCGTTCCCGTCGGCTTCGTCGTCGGCTACCTGCTCGGCTGGCTCGAGCTCGTCGTCGTCGCCTGGGCCGCGGTCGTCGTGCTCCTGGTGGCGGGCCTCAGCCTCGTCGGCCGGAACGCGTTCCGCGTCTCCCTCGCGATCCCGCACGAGCGGGTCGTCGTGGGCGAGCCGGCCTCCGGCAGCGTGGTGGTCGAGAACCCGACCAAGCGGCGCATCCTGGGCGTCTCCGTCGAGATCCCCGTGGGCGCCGGCCTCGCCGAGATCGGACTCCCCGGCCTGCGCGGGGGCGAGAGCGTCACCGAGACGTTCTCGGTCCCGACGCAGCGGCGCGGGGTGGTCCGCGTCGGCCCCGTCCGCACGGTCCGCGGCGACGCCGTCGGCCTCGTGCGCCGGGAGCTCGACTGGACGGGCGTCACCGAGATGTTCGTCCACCCCCGCACCATCGGCATCCCGAGCACGAGCACCGGGCTCATCCGCGACCTCGAGGGCAACCCGACCCGCGACCTCTCGCCGAGCGACATCTCGTTCCACGCCCTGCGCGAGTACCAGCCGGGCGACGAGCGTCGCAACATCCACTGGAAGTCGACCGCGAAGACCGGCACCTACATGGTGCGGCAGTTCGAGGAGAGCCGCCGCAGCCACATCGTCATCGCGCTGAGCCTCGCCACGGCCGACTTCGCCACCGACGACGAGTTCGAGCTGGCCGTGAGCGTCGCGGGGTCGATCGGCGCCCGGGCCGTCCGTGACGCCCGCGAGGTCAGCGTGGTCGTCAGCGAGCGCACGCCCGAGTTCGCCAAGCGCAAGAACCTCGAGGTCAGGTCGCTGAGCACCCTGACGCGCACGCGCCTCCTCGACGACCTCGCCGTCGTCGAGCACGACGAGTCCGCGCTCGGCATCGTCGACGTGGCGCGCGTCGCGGGCGACCGGGTCGCGGGCGTGTCCGTCGCCTTCCTCGTCGTCGGCAGCACCGCCACCCTCACCCAGCTGCGGTCCGCCGGCCTGCACTTCCCCCTCGGGGTCGAGGCCGTCGCGATCGTCTGCGACCCCGAGGCCGTGCCCGGCATGACCCGCATCAGCGACCTGACCGTCCTCACGATCGGCTACCTCGAGGACCTCCAGAAGTCCCTCGCCCGGGCGGCCTCGACATGAGCGGCTCGCAGCAGGGCGCCGGTGCGCGACCGGGCGACCTGCGGACGCGGGTGCGTCGGCCGCGGCTCCGCGCCTCCTTCGTCCTGATCGCCACGGGGCTGCACGTCCTCGCCCTGGCCGTCGCCGCCGCCGTGTTCTGGCCGATCTACCAGAGCGCCGAGTTCGTCGTGCTGGCCGTCGTCACCGTCGCCGTCGGCGTCGTCGTGGCGATCGCCGGCGCCGTGCTGCGGCTGTCGAGCTCGTCGGTGATGCTGCTCACGGTCGTGGCCTACCTGCTCCTGGGGGTGCCGCTCGCCGTCCCGTCGCAGGCGCTCTGGGGCGTCGTCCCGACCCTGGGCGGCCTCGGCCAGCTCGTCGCCGGGACGGCGCTCGCCTGGAAGCAGCTCGTCACGGTCACCCTGCCCGTGGGCAGCTACGAGTCCTTGCTCGTCCCCGCCTTCGTGCTGCTGCTGCTCGCCTCGGTGGTCGGGCTGACCACGGCGCTCCGCTCACGACGGGGCGAGCTCGCGGCCCTGGCGCCCGTCGTCGTGTGGCTGGTCGGCATCGTCCTCGGGCCGGCGCAGGCGTTCCTGCCCGTGGCCTCGGGGCTCGCCCTGCTCGCGGTCTCGATCGCGTGGGTCGTCTGGTGGCGCCTGCGTCGCCGTCGGCTCGCCGTCGACGCGCTCGGCGGCGCCGCGGCGACCTCCCGGGCGCACGGGCACGGCTCGGTGGCCCGCCGCGCCGTCGCGGGCACCGTCGTGACGCTCGTCGTGGCCGGGGCCGCCGCCGCGGGGGCCGCCGTCGTGCTGCCGCCGAGCCAGGAGCGCACCGTGGCCCGCACGGTCGTCGAGCAGCCGTTCGACCCTCGGGACGTCGTCAGCCCGCTCACCCGCTACCGGGTCTACGAGCAGGAGCCCACGGTCGACGAGACGCTGTTCGAGGTCGAGGGCCTCCGGTCGGGGCAGCTGCTCCGCCTGGCCACGCTCGACACCTACGACGGCGTCGCCTACACGGTCGGCAGCGACCGCGTGACGAGCGAGTCCGGGTCCTTCGACCGGGTCCCGTCCGTCTTCGACCAGTCCGCCGTCGACGGCGACCAGACGTCGATCTCCGTCGCGGTCGAGGGCTACCGCGGCGTGTGGCT
>Ga0265780_10005533_pt1 | contig 15969 bp, 14 predicted proteins | sample P1T30metagenome_FD_192432 | JGI IMG/M metagenome (GOLD analysis project Ga0265780, IMG submission 192432) | Plant litter microbial communities from East Loma Ridge, Irvine, California - P1 T30 | ecosystem: Environmental > Terrestrial > Plant litter > Unclassified | place: USA: California... | reverse complement strand
CCGGTAGGTGTGCCAATCTGGCCGAGCCGGAGTTAGCAAAAAGGCGATCATTGTAACCACCGCAGCGAGGCGGACGTACAAAAGCGACATAGTATCAGCAAATGCCGACCCGCCGCCTAATGCTACTAAAATCAGGAGTGCTGATAGCAGGATGAAATCGATCTCATCTCGCCAATGTGCTGGCAATTGGACAGGCCATGCCGCCCGTCTACGAGGGCGATCGGGCGAGGAAGAGCGTTGGTGTGAGCGATCAAGAGACATATTATCGACCTCCTAGCGGTCGTACAGAAATATCGTCGATCCAGGGGGCTGTGACCTGACCATCGATACCGCTAGCCGCGCGAACGACGATGCGTTGTGCCGTACAGTTGGACGAGATCGTAAAATTAACGCGCCATGACTGACCGGTATCAGGTGACGGTGGGAATGCAGCATGGAGCAATTCGCGGCCATCCCGAGCGCATCGTACGACGAGTTGTGGAAATGCCAACGGATCTCCGCGGGTTCCGCCAACGCGTGCTGTGATCACGTAATTTCCAGGCGGCAGGAGGGTTAACTGTACCGCCACGTCGCCACCGCGACCATTAGCTGCGAACGGAAACAACGCCGTACCGCCTTTTGCCGCTGGATTGGGTTGGCGAAGGCCGGCAAGGTTCTCATCGTCGATAAGGTTCCAGTCAAATGGATCCCAATTGCCTGGCTGTTCGAAACCGCCGTTGCGGATCGGCGTGCGATCATCAACCGGTAGTCCGTGCGCTCGATTGTAAAGCGCTGCCGACTGTTGGTAGGCGTACAGATCCACGAGACGTTTCTCAATTGCCTGGAGCATTGTCGGATCAGGGGTCGGAGCATGGTCCAACTTCAGCCCTCTGGCAAAGGTATATAGCGCGTTTGGCGACGTGCTGACGGGGACATATTGCGTCATGAAAGGGCGGCCCCAAACCGGGCGGCGTGCCAAGAACATGGCCATCGGCCGAGCGATTTCGGGATCGGAAACCGCCTGATTCAAAATGGGAAACAAAATATCGCGCGTTTGATCGTTGGTCCTCAGCGCACGGTCGTAGTGAACTAAAGCGTTTGGGATATCGCCCCGCTGAACGTCATGTTCAATCAGCCACATTTCGGTAGGAACATCTCGTCGCGACATTGTTTCAGCGTAGCGGACTAGGCGTTCAGCCTGCCGATTTTTACCGTCCAAGCTTGCTACGATAGCCAATAAAGTCGGCGCAGCGGCATTGACGGGCTGGCGTGTAAGTGAACGCATTCCGTAAGAACGTATTTGCTCTTTCATTCCGGCCGTCATGTGCTCCAGCAGCAATCGTCCTGCACGGGCATTTGCATCAGCGCTTCCAGGGTTCCACGCTAGCGCAATCTGTGGCTTTGGGCGCGCGGTTATCCTGTCAAGCGTCACGCCAAGGACGAAGACGGCCAACATGACCCCAACAAAAAGGATAGCGCTTACGCGAGCGATCGGTCGGATTCTTAGCAACATTCTTCATTCTATGCGGTACAATCGGCGTATGCTACTGCCAGCGCTGGAAAGACGGCAAGTCCTCCGGGAATGTCCTACACCGCCATGAGATCCGATGCCGCACGGAAGCTGATAGAGCTCAAACGTGGCGCCCCCAACCGGTCACCCCCAGCACGACGTCTTTTGCTATCGAAGCCTTACTTACCGCGTTTACCGTGCTGTGATCTGCCGCATCGCGGACAGCGTAAAGCCGCCACAAAGCCACCGCGCGATCGCGGATACTGGCGCAATCATGGATACGGGTACGAAGCCGCGCGCGGCCCTGCTTTATACGGTAGCACGCTGCGGCTGCTTCGGCGCGAGCTGCGAGCGTAGTGTCGGCATGGCGAGACAATGTGTCGAACGTTGTAGCTAGTGCGCCAAAAAATACCTCGCGTTCGCGATAACTCTCTACCGGCACAGTTGCCATCGTCCGCAACCGCGTACCCAAACTAGGCTTGGTCATGCCTAAGGCATTACCGCCATGTTGGCGATAAAGAATGAGCGGCTCGACTATATGTGACACTCTGCCAAGACCCGCGGCAAGAATGTAAAGCCAGATATCGTGCGTTAAAGGACGGTTGGCTTCGGGCTGGCGCGGTCGTTGACCAGGCGGCACCAGTGTAGCAAGACTTCGCCGGAAAATCATTGTATTGCCCCAGCCCGACCACGGATCGAGTTCCAAAGGCTCATATGTGCGATCGGCGGTAATACCTTGATTCCAAATATCGATCGGCGTGAGTGACGCGTCGGTCAGGGTCAGTCGATGAAGCGACATCAAGCTATCGTCAGCCACTAGCCGTTGTACACCCCGACGTAGCTTGTCCGGTAACCAAACATCGTCTTGATCACACAGGGCGATCAGATCGTACTGGCACTGCGCTACCGCAAACAGAAAATTATCGCCGAAGCCCAGGCGCTCCTTCTTGTCGACGATACGCACTGGAAAGGGCGCGTGTAGTGAAAACGTATGGACGATAGCCAATGTGTCATCGCTAGACCCATCGTCACTAACAACAAGTTCAGCCGGAAGAAGCGTTTGAGCTGCCAGACTATTCAACTGCGCATCAATATATTGGGCGCCGTTATACGTAGCCAGCGCAACAGAGACGCGGGGGAGATCATTAGCGGCGTTGGTCTGGACTGGGGGCATGCTCAGGGCTGTCCCAACACGGACTGCTTGCCTACGATATTGCTGGTATCGGCGTCTACCTGGTCGAGCAAATCTGGGGTCATCGTACATCGTCGGCTGTTCGGCACCATAAGCTGGTAAATGACACCACCCTGTGTGTAGGTACAGCGGCGTTGATTGTTTTCCGTGGTTTCGCCTGTCAAAGCAGCGTTACCCGGAACCGGCCGGTTGGGGTCAATATACGGTGCTGTGGCGGGACACGGCTGGGCGGCGGGCAGGACACTGTTTCTCGGTACAGACTGCCCGTCGGCAGTCTGGTCAGAGCCGACGTAGATACAGATGCGTTGGTCACCAACGACGCGATCGTCAAGGAGCTGCGCTGTCGCAGGCGTTGCATAAATTGCGAATGCCAACAGGGCGATAAACGGTAACGGAGCACGGTTCATGCCGGCGCTCTTAGTGTAAGGGAGGCTTGGACGAAAGGTCGCATGAAGCGCTCGACGCCGACGGTTACGCAAGATTGGCCTCAGCGGACTCCAGGATCGCCCGAGCGCATTCATCCCATGAAAACATTTGAGCCCGCTCGCGTCCGGCCAGCGCTAGACCCGCGCGGTGATCGGCATTGGTGAGAAAGCGTTGTGTTGCTGTAATCATATCAGTCATATCGAAGGGATCGAAATAGGCTGCGGCATTGCCACATGTTTCGGGCAACGCCGCTGCTTTCGACGTTAATACAGGACAACCAAGCGCCATCGCCTCCAGTGGCGGCAGGCCAAATCCTTCATAGTAGGCGGGATGAACATATCCAGCAGCGTTTTCGTACAGCGCGCGTAGTTCGGCATCCGATACGGCTCCGACGTGTATAACCCGTTCGTCGAGGGCCGTGGGGTCACTAGCGTGAACACGTGGATCAGCCCCGCCGACAATAACAAAACGGCAGTCGGTACTACTCAGTTTCTCAGCTATCGTAACTAATGCTGAAAAGTTCTTGTGGGGGCTATGACTACCAACCGCTAATAAAAATATGACGTCACCCAATTTATACCGTTCAATGGCAGTGTAACTTGCTTCGCATGCAAAGACATGCTCCCGTCCGAGAGGGATCACCGTTATCTTCGCTGGGTCGATTTTTAAATAGCGGGTTAATTCCCCAGCGGAAAAGTGAGATACTGTCAAAATATGGCGCGCGCGCTGACCAATCTGGCGTGTCATAAACCGGTACCAGCGCGTGAACGCACGAGAATATGCTTCTGGAACAGCAAAGGGAGCGCAATCGTGGATTGTCACAATCTGTTTTGTAACCGTAACTGGGGCGGCATTGCACAGGTTTATCAACCCTGCGCCACGCCGATGCCACGGTAATTCAAGCTGTTCCCAAGCATGGCCGCGCAACCGCCCGACTCTTTCGGCGCTCAGTTCGCGCGCAATTTCGTGATGGATCACGCCTGTAGGGGTAAGAACCCGCAACTCCGGCCGCAGGACTTTTAAGCGACGGGTTACCTCAATTGCGTAACGCTGCACCCCGGTTACACGCTGGGTCAGGAAGCGGCCATTGACGATCAACGGTAGAGTACGGCGCACCATCACCTAGCCGAGCCTTCGTCGAGCAATGGCGTTTGAGTTAGTTCTATAGTATTATAATCAACATCGATTAACTGCCGATCTACTGCATCTCGAAAGCTCTGATGAAACCTTTCCGTCGAGAAGCGCAACGCGTTTGCCCGAATATTGTCAGGGTCGAAGCGATCGGCGTTTGCTTCGAATGCATGCACGGCTTGTATAACAGAGGGTATCGTCTGTTCCGCAAAGAAGACGCCCGTTGGCCTCTCGTGATCCAGTCCTCTAATAGTTTCTAACGATCCACCTCGGGCATAAGCGATCACGGGTAGGCCACAAGCCTGCGCTTCGACGGGCATTATGCCAAAATCCTCTTCTGCTGCAAAGACGAAGGCGCGCGCAGTCCTGAATAGTTTCAGTAATTTGTCGTGGGACTGATATCCTAAAACCCGAACGTTGGGTCCCGCGATCTTTTTTAATGCCGCCATATCCGGTCCGTCACCGACTACGACCAATGTCTTGTCTGGCATCGCCGCAAACGCTTCCGCAATCATGGGAACGCGCTTGTACGGAACCAAGCTCGAGGCAGTAAGATAGAAGTCGTCCCGTGCCTGCGTTATGGGCGTAAATGTATCTGTATCGACAGGGGGGTAGATTACTTCTGCCGTACGGCGATAAGTTTTCTTTATCCTGGCAGCGATGAAACGAGAATTTGCTACAAAGTGATCAACACCGTTAGCCGTGCGCTGATCCCACATTCGTACATAATGGAGAAGCGCGCGCGCATAAAGGCCGCGCATCCCCTTATCCAGCCCGGCTTCTCGAAGATACACGTGCTGAAGATCCCATGCATAGCGAATTGGACTGTGGACGTATGATATATGCAGTTGCCGCGGCCCGGTGATTACACCTTTTGCGACGGCCGAGCTAGAACTAATGACAAGATCGTAGTTAGTAAGATCAAACTGCTCTATCGCGGTCAACATCAACGGCAAATACATCCGGTAATGCTTACGAGCGAATGGTAATCTTTGAATGAATGACGTCTTTGGAACTTTACCCTGAAGAATGTGACGATCTTTTTCATCCATAAAGTCGACAGTGCTGAAAACATCCGCATCCGGGTACATCCTGATAAGCTCCGCAACGACGCGTTCGCCGCCGCGGTAGCTTACCAACCAATCGTGAATTATCGCTATCTTCATCTTTATTTCAGCTGTCATGGCCTGATGGCAGGCGCGGTCTATGTGCTGCGGCTCTAGAGGATTCAGGCGAGACTGCCAATGCTCTAGGTGAATTGGCTTTATCCTGGTCGGCCATGGCGCCCTTGCGTTGTGCGCCGCAGGGCCTAGAGCCATGACGTTTCCGCCTCCCAACCGACAGCCTTTGGTCTGAACCGTCAATGAGTATTGCCCTTCCTCCCGCGTTGCCCAGCCCCATCGTCGAGACGGACGATGTCCGAGAGGCTCTGTCATGGCGCCCCGCCGTGGTGCTCGGCGCAAACCTGCATCAGCCATTAGCGTGGTGGATGGATCCAATCCGAACGATCTTGTTTGTTGTTTTGCCGGTATTCGGGTTCTCGGCCTATTTAAACAGATATAATTACTGGACATTCAGAGCGAGCCGCGATTTCGTCACATCAACGACATTCTGGCTCGGCATATATAGCGCTGGAATGCTCATTCTCGGCGTTGTGATAGGCCGGCTGGTGGTTAGGCGTGAAAGTGAGGTAACGTTATTTGATAGTGACCGGGCAACACTCATATTGGTCCGTATAGGCTGGATTACGATTGCTGCCTATATGGTGCTGTTCGGCGCTCTTGTGTTTAACTACCCGCTAGTTATCGCCATGCTAAATGGTAGTATTGGTGCTTCAGATGATTTGCGTGACTCCCTGGGGCGTGTTCCGGGGGTCACGTCTTTTGTGCAGCTTGGCGTCATCTATCTTGCGATGATATCGATGTTGGCAACAATGACGAACTATACAATTACACCACGGCTTTGGACGATGACAGGCGTCATCCTTTTTCTTGTTCTCTTGAGGTCTGTTTTTGCCTCTGAGCGCATTGCGCTCCTTGAGGCTTTGGCGTCCATAGGCATCATTCCTCTCGCGTATCGATGGCGCCCTTCGCCTTTCCGCGCAATAGCCCCGTATATCGGGATAATATTTGTTTTCATATTGTTTGCGGCTGGCGAATACTATCGTAGCTGGCAGTATTATCGCTACTCTTATGATTCTTATTTTGATTTTATATCGCAGCGTTTTGCGGGATACTTCTCTACAGCGATTAATAACGGATCGGGAGCTTATCTCGTTTACGGGCGTGATTCGCCATACCCTGAAATAACCGTGGGCTGGATCACAAGGTTTCCCGTCGTAGGCCCAATATTGTTTCCGCGGGATGGCGAAACGCTTCATACCGGTTTTCTTGAGATGTACGCGTCTCCCGAGTTCAACAATCCTGGTGGGTTGTATGCGGCGTTTTTAGATTATAACTTTTACCTGGCGTCTATATTTATGATTTTTGTAGGTCTGGTGATTGGTGTCATCCACCGCAAATTCCAGAATATGAGCATCTACGGCTTCCTGCTGTATCCAGTGATATTTCTCGGAATGACCGATTTGATAAGGATCATGTACATCTCCGATACGCGCACATTGCCAATGTTTTTGGGCGGGCTTGCCGTGGCATTGGCGATAAAATCGTCAACCATGCCGCGTGACCGTTTTCTGTCGATTGCAGGCAATGTCAGCCGAGGACCGTTGTCTTGAGCGATGCATTGGATGCGCAGGATGACGTTGCGGTGTCGCTGGTCGTTGCGACCTTAGGACGGACCTGGCAAGTCGAGCGCCTGTTTCATAGCTTGGTAGCACAACGTGGCGTTACGTTTGAAGTCGTCGTTGTCGATCAAAACGATGATGATCGGTTGTTGCCGATCCTGCAGCAAACATGGCCCTTCGCGATACGACACGTACCAACCTCTGGAGAGCGTGGTGCAAGTAGGGCGCGCAACCGTGGTTGGCGCGCAGCGCAAGGGGCTATCATTCTATTTCCGGATGACGATTGCTGGTATCCGCCGCATTTTCTCGAATCTGCCCTGGCGACCATGCGAGAACGTGACAGCGCCGTTTTAAGCGGCCGACCTACGGATGAAACCGGCCGTACCATCAACGGTCGTTTCGAGGTAAGTGCGCAGCCGATCGACATCGCGAATGTCTGGACGACTGCGATCGAATGGATGGTGTTTTTCGAGCAAGCTGTTCTAAGTTCGATTGATGGTTTTGATGAGGATATCGGTATCGGGGCAGCAACTCCATGGCAATCGAGTGAGATCCAGGACATTATTTTAAGGAGTATCCGATCCGGGTATTCATGCTGGTATGACCCCGCGATTACCGGGTACCATGAGGAAATGGTGATTGGTCGTCCTGACGCGAAGCTTCTGCGTAAGGCGCGTGGTTACGCCCGAGGCATGGGGTTCGTTCTCCATGCGCACGGATACTCCATACCTCGACAGGCGATCTGGGTTGGGCGTCCGTTAGCGAGGGCTGTGGTTTCTCTATTTAAGGGGCGGCGCGACCTATTACCTTATTATTCCAACGTCGCTATAGGGCGCCTTGAGGGTGCTTTACGTCACACGTTCTTAAATGACTGAATCTTTCCCATCGCGACGCACGATTGTTGTCGGTCTAGCTGGTGTGCTTGGCACGGCTGCCTGCGGCAACGCCGGTACACGCGCGCTTGCAAACACCGAAGCGCCGACAATGACGCAGGGTGCGCGTCGAAAGGCCGACTCACCGAGTAGTCGACGGGGGCTGCCACTGTCACATTTTGGTATCGATCGTTTTGCAAAGAGAGATCAGTGGACCCAGCTCAAAAATGCATTTTTAGCGGCGCATGAAGAGCGTTTTAATCTTTTTGCAGATGCCGATGCGAATTACCGTCACGACGGTCCGCTCAAACTTGATGGTGTTTCTCTCAACGGGCAGGGGTGTACGTTTACGGCATTGTCGGACGGTCCGCAGGTATTAGTTTGTCTCGGTGACGGGTGGCAATTGGTCAATCTGCGTTTTCTAGGCGCTGCGCGCGCGCGAACGGCCAATCCTGGCTCCATTGGTATTCTAATCGGCGACGGCAAAGCGAATCCTGCCACACACTTTACTATAGAGAACGTTGCCGTTGGTGCGGTGGGTACCGGTTACGGCGTGGGCGGAGCGGGATTTTTGTTCGACAATGCGAGCCGTGGTCGCATCGTTCGGGCAGTTGTACGCGACAGCCTCGCTGATGGCATTCACATCACCAATGGGTCGCGCGAGCTCGTCTTCGAGAGCCCGCTCAGTGAACGTACCGGCGACGATGGATTCGCAGTCGTATCGTACCGGAATCAAGGTCAAGTCTGTCGCGACATTCAGGTGTCGGATGGGATAAGTCGCGACTCCGCTGCGCGGGGCTTCTCGGTCGTTGGCGGAAAGAATGTCACCTACACGCGGCCGCTAGTCGAACGTTCCTCGGCCGCTGGCGCCTATTTATATGGCGAGGGGTCATACGATACCTTCGGGGTGAGCGGTTGCAACCTTATTGCCCCTACGCTGCGCGGTTGCGTTACCGGCCGTAACCGCGATCCCGGATTTAGCAATGCGGCTATCATTATTGGCGGGCGCGATGGCAGTGACTTTGTTGATGGCGCAACACTTTTACGGGGGGCATCCGACTGTATGGTTACCGATCCAACCGTGGAAGGAGCCGGCGCTGCATGCTGGGCCGGGATATCGACCCACGAATATGCCATCCGCCCAAAAATCAGTGGTGGGTTTCTTACTGACCTAACCCCTACTAGCGGTTCGTTCCGACCCAACGGAGTTGAAATTGGGGGACAGGATGTCGTGATTGATCGTGTTCGCATGAACAATATTGCGGGAATCCCGATCGTCATTACGCGAACCGCAAGCGGAAACTGCCGTATCGATCATACTGTCGTGACGCACGGTCTAACCCGACCGGGGCCAATTCGCAGCTTTATCTACGCCGATCCAGCACCAAAACTTCGTCAGGCAATAGTTAGCAACGGCGTGTTTTCTGGGACACCTGACCGCTTAGCGTTGGGTAAATTGGGTAAAGGCGGTCTTATTCTACGCAATAACCAAATTCGCTGAATCGAAAGAATTGGTTCTATGTAGCGAGCTCAAAACGCGTCCCTCTAGCCGGATCGTATATAGATCAGACCCGGCGTATTTTAGGAACGCAGAGTTGCGTCGTACGCAATTGTCTAATAATAATTACGAACGTTCTCACCGTCAGTCTTTTCAACAACGCAGTGAAGAAAAATGTCAAGAATTAGTATTCTTCTTCCAACCTATAATGGCGCGCAGTTCCTTCAAGAGCAAATTTGCTCAATCACGGGACAAAGCTTTAAAGATTGGGAACTCTTAATTTGTGATGATGGATCGGCTGACGATACGACGTTGATCACTACACGGTTTGCGGCCCGGGATGATCGTATCGTTATTATTCCTAGCGAAGGCAACATGGGTCAACGTCGTCGATTACAGCAGATTGCGCATGTAGCACAGACTGATCTGATCGCCATTTCTGATCAGGACGATATTTGGGGGCCTGACAAGCTTGAAAAGCTGATTGATGGGTTAGGCGACGCAGATCTTTGCTTCGGCTCATCGTGGCTAATCGATGGCAATGGGGTAGAGTTTGGTCGAGAATTGTCGGCGAGCCTGCCACCCCCTTACCGAGCCGGAGATCGGCTGACTTGGATATTTCGCCCTCTTGTGTCAGCTCATGCTATGCTAGTGCGGCGTAGTTTGTTCGGCGGATCTGCCTTTACGCGCGCTCTTGCATTTGATTGGCTGATATCTTTGGAAGCAGCGTTCGGGGGCGGGATCGTCTATATTCCCACCGCCCAGACACGGCACCGGCTCCATGATACCAACCAGAGTAATGGATGGTTCGCGAGCGAGCCCAAAGCTCCACGGTTTATTAGCCGGACAGCGGTCCAAACGCTGTCACGCAATGTCGAGCGAGAACGTTTGTTCGTCACCGGCATATTAGAGCACCTTGCGTTCGCTGAGTCGTTAGATGTGCAAACGCGTCAACGCGTAAAGGCGGCGCATCAAGCATGTTTGGATGCATGGTACGCGAATTGGGCCGGCGGATATAGCGCGACTCGAACGCTGCCGGATCGCATCGAACAGCATCTCAAGCCTCTTGCGGGTTCCGATGGTGATTGGCAATACTTTAAGCTTAGGTTCGATCAATTGTGTATGCCGCTTTTGACACCTTCGCGCCTATCTTTGCGACGCCGTCGCCAAGCGCTTGAATGGCCACACTAGCGTCTCAACTCAACTAATACGTTGTGATAGAAAACGTGTTAAAAGGCGTTCGATCTGAGTTGTCGTTTCGAGACTAGCGCGGCATGTTCAACCGTCCCGGTTGATCGGTCAACCGATGTCCGCTTTCGCGATTGCGCCCCGCATTCGGATTGAGATGCGGGATTGCGATCGCCATAGATGACCGCGGTTCGCGTCTGGCGATTGGCCAAGTGATGCAGCTCTGGCCAAACAACGCGATTCTATTTTGAAATAATGGTCCAGTACCGCTTACTAGACGGATCCAGATCTCGCCATGTGGGGACCCAACCTTGATCGTCACTGGTCGCGGTTGCAGGCCTTGTCGTCATTGACGCACCGTAAACCCGATCGATCCGTAATTGGGCAGGTGAGTAGTACGACAGCAACCGCACTAAATAGCTGTCATTTAAACTATAATAGGTTCAGGTAGGGTCGTGTATTTTTGAACTCCTCAAAGCTTCGGCTGGGTTCGATGTCTCGGATGGCTTCGACGGTTTCGTCATCGACATCCTCTACGGACCGAGCGATCCGTTCACGAGGACGCGGAGGTCCATAATTTGTTAACGGAACCGTGACCAAGCGCACGTTAGGAGAGCCGACGAGTCCTTAGATGACGCACGCTACCCCTATGTCCGATAAGTGCCATTCTCGGACATAAGACTGGCGGGCGAAAACCAAGCGTGGCACACGCTCTCATATGAGCGATTCACGCTTCCCTTCGCTGATCGCTGTCGATCCTGACCCTGCTGCATCGTCAGCAGCGCTCATCACCGCGGATTTGTGCGAACCCACACTGCCCGCCATCCTGCATGAAAAGATCGAGCGCGCTGCCGCATATGCCAAGGCGGCGCGGTCGAGTGCGACACGGCGTGCCTATGATTCCGATTGGGCGATCTTCACGGCATGGTGTGCAGTGCATGGTTTGACCGCATTGCCCGCTAGCCCGGAGATTGTTGCCGTCTTCGCCAGCGACCAGGCGAATGCCGGGTTGAATCCATCGACAATTCATCGACGGGTCGCGGCGATCGGACATCACCACCGCGCAGGCGGCTATCCAGCGCCGACCGCTTTGCCGACCGCGGGTCGGCTGGCCGAAGTCCTCGCCGGCATCCGCGCCGAGCATGGCGGCGCAAAGCGGCAGAAACATCCTGCCGATGCCGCAGCGCTACGAAACATGCTTGCCGCGATAGAGGGTGACGGGCTGCGGGCGGTCCGTGACCGTGCGATCCTAGGGATTGGCATGGCTGCAGCGCTACGTCGGTCAGAGATCGTCGCCTTGGAATTCGATCATGTCGGGATCGTACCGGAAGGGCTAAGGCTAACGATCGCGCGCTCGAAAACAGATCGTGCCGCGCAAGGTGCAATCATCGCAATTCCAGAAGGGTCTCGCATTCGTCCCAAGGCGTTGTTGCTCGCCTGGATAGCCGCTGCGGGGCATACCGATGGCCCTTTGTTCCGGCGCTTGTCGCGAACGGATGCGCTGACATCTTCGCCGATGTCAGATCGAGCCGTTGCGAGGCTGGTGCAGCGCTATGCTGCAGCGGCAGGTTATGACCCGGCGCATTATGCCGGTCACTCGCTCCGCGCCGGTTTTTTGACCGAAGGTGCAGCGCAAGGGGCGACGATCTTCAAGCTGCAGGAGGTTAGTCGCCACAAATCGGTGCAGGTGCTCTCCGATTATGTGCGTAGTGCCGAATTGTTCAAAAACCACGCAGGAGCGCATTTTCTATAAATACGGAAATAATCTCAAAGGCTTAGCCCATCGAAAATCAGAATTATAAAGCGAAAGCGTCATCAGGCGTGACACGGCATTAACCTTTGGTCTACGATCGCTAAATGGATGAAACGTGGCGCCTTTTTATCGCTTATGGCATCGTTGGAACGATTGTGCTTTTTGCGATCCCTGCGGGTTTGATTTATGCGCGAAAGCGTAAACGCGAGAAATTGCGACGCCGGGGTATTAAACGTTACGGGCACTAAATGTGATCAACCGACTGATCATTTCATGAGCCATAAGCGTGTAGATGTCAGTACAAACGCCGAAATCATAGAATTCGGTCGTTATTAGTTAAGCGCGCCTGTAGCTGCGCTACTGGCTGCGATGAACCGCTCTCCATCAACGTAACGTCTGATCTTATTCCGCGGCGGCAATGTAAAACGACATTCCACTTCGGCGTGCCAAGCTGATGATTTATACTCGACCGATCACAGAGTTTGTAAAATGGGCCGGTATTACCGGCCCATTTACATTCAATTGCTGTCGGAGTTGTTGTTATCTTCGTGATCGACAATCAGATACGTCACGCCGGCAATGATGCCAGCGCCGATGATGATCGGAACGATGCTCGAGTCCTGAAGACCAGCCAGCTTGCTGCTTTTGGACGTAGGCGTGCCCGCACGAGCCGATGATAGCGATAGCGACCCAGCCGAATTTGCGGCAGGGGCAGCACTTGCTGCAACCGGCAGGGCAGCCAAGGCGAACGCCGATGCGGCGAAGGTCAGTTTCTTAATCATAGGTCACTCCAGGTATCGGCCTGTTCGGCTGTCCGTGCCAAACAATCGTGACCGTCAAGGGTTCCTGCGGTTATACCAATTTTGCCGACTAGCGTCATAAGGTCAGCCCGATATAACCGCGTCGGTGGTCGGTCAGATCGGGATCGCGCGCGGTAGCGCTGCGTCCTTGAAGACGATTGATTCGTTGCATCGTGCTAGCGACGTCTTCCCCGGACAAGAAAATCAATTCCTTGCCGTGCAACCGCTCGCCAATCGGAGTCCGCGATGATCAGGTCGGTGATCATGTCCTAGTCGGGATCGACCAGTAGATCTTGTGGTAGGAACGCGCCCATCGTTGCGCATAATCGGCGCACCCGCCCAGCGCATTTGCCTGTACTGCGCAACTCGCTTGGATATCCTACAGCCGAGTCCGACGATCGCCTGGCGAACTGACGGGTCTTTGCCCCCACCCCATCTGCGTCCACTACTGGTGTCGTAGTCATGACGTGCGCGATGTGGTTCGGTCGTCGTCGGAATCATGGGGCATGGGTCGGTATTAACCGCAACCCCTATAGCGATTGTAGATACCCACCGCGAAAGTACGGACCAGATTGCGGGGCCGGCCCGCGAAGAGCTCGGCCGGAAGCCAGTTCATACTCTCGCGGCGCCCTAGCGTCATTGTGCCTCTTTACGCCCGCGGTCCGTTCCAGAGCGCCGAGTGATCATGCGCCTACTTTCCACCTCATGCGCGACAATGCACCGGCGTTCAGCAAGTTGTTAAAAACAGGCCGAAACAACAATTTATCTACATGTAGACGTGTCAGAAAGTAGACAGATTGCCCTGCCGCACTACCGCGCATGGTTGATGGATCCCGTTGTGGGTCAAAAGAGAATTTGAGGCCCGATGTCCCGGGTAAGGCGAGGATCTTCGTGCAGGTCGCGAAGCGCAGGCGGAACGCGTTCTACCAGCGTTGCGAGCGGTGCTTGGCCGTGTCGTCGAGTATGTGGGTGTCGGAACATGGAACGGATCCGTATATACGCTAGGCGCCGGTGGGCTGGTTCGGCCGGTGCCAAGGCAATTACGATACGGGCGCTTGGCGTCGCGGCGTAACTGCGATGCTTGGCCGTGACCAAGCGCTCACGCGCGAACTGGTTCAGGGGCTTCCCCCCGTTCTGCCCAGCATGCCGGTTCGATCGGCTAGCCACTCAGGCGTTGCAGCATCCGGAAGCGGGCTTGCCATTTCCGAACGCCCCGCGTCAGAACGCCAGTCGAACTTCCGCACGGCCCGAGGTGCGATGATCCGCGTCGCCGCTTTATAACTCAGAGCCCGACCGAAAATTGAGTTGAGCGATTTCAGTAGCTTGTGATTCACCGGGGGTTGCGAAGACCACGAGGATCACATGGACTGGATTGAAACCGCTCGGCGCGAGCATGACAGAAGCAGGCTGCGCTATGCAAGCGACTGCACTGATAAGGAATGGGCTGTCATCCGGCCATTATTGAGGCGGACTTCTCGGGTGGGGCGCCCGCGCTAGCACAAGGCGCGGACCCTGTGGGATGCGATCCAGTATATCGCATCGACAGGATGCCAATGGGCGCAACCGCCCAAGGATTTCCCGCCCTTTACGACGGTGCAGTATCAATTCTACCAGATGCGCGACAGCGGCCTGTTCGATGTCATCAACGCGGTGCTGGTGACATGGGTGCGAGTATCTGAAGGTCGCGAGCCGGCGCCGACGGCAGGCATCATTGATAGCCAGTCGGTCAAGACCACCGAGGCGGGTGGGCCTCGCGGATACGACGCTGGCAAGAAGATAAAGGGGCGCAAGCGCCACGTCGTGACCGACACACTCGGCAACATGCTCGAAGGCGTGGTGCACGGCGCCTATGTTCAGGACCGCGACGGGGCGCCTGGCCTGATCGAGCGATCCTGCGACGCGTATCCCACGCTCACCAGACGGTATGCCGATGGCGGCTATGCCGGCCAGTAGCTCGAAGGGGCAGTCGCGCACATCGATCGGCTGACAATCGAAATCATCAGACGGTCCGACCTGACGGGCTTCGTCATACTACCACGGCGCTGGGTCGTCGAGCATTGGCGTGGCTCAGCCGATGCCGGCGTCTCGCCAAGGACTGGGAAGCCTCCATCGCATCGTTCGAAGCCTGGATGCTCGTCGCATCCATCAGGCAAATGACGCGCCGTATTGCCAGGCTCCAATTATGAGTCAGGCTCTCCTATAAAAAAATAGATCAAATTGTTTTATGTAAATACCGGCCGTTAAAGTCCGCGGCATCCGATAGTTTTGCCCAATTGGGTATAATTATAGTTTGCTTTGAGTAAGATATAAGGCCATCTTTGGAAAGGCCCTGTAGCATTCTATTTACATGCACGGCTGTTAATCCGACTGCATCGCCAACTTGCTCTTGGGTCATTGGCAATTTGTATGTTTGACCTGGCGAAATTTCGGATCGATCTATTCTAGCAGCTAACTCGCATAATAAATGAGCAATTCTTGTTCGCGCATTACGTCGACCAATGTTTAGTATCCACTCGCTTGCGATGGATGCATCGACGAGTATTGTAGCAAAGATGGCATGAGCGACAGAAGGTAGTTCGGCGGTTAACTTGCGGATTGCGTCTCGCGGAACCGTGAGAACCTCACATTGACCTAACGTCTGTACGCTATGATCAGCGATTTTGAGATACAGCATTTGGAGATCGACCACGTCACCTGGTACGTTGATCGCAACGATTTGGCGGAGTCCGTCACCTGTAATTTTATGCCGGCAAGTAAGGCCGGAAACAAGGATGTGACAGTGATCCGGGCTGTCGCCTTCCCGGACCAAGTATCTCCCGGCGTCGAGTAGCCGGGACGTGTACGGCAATTCGAACAATCCAGCACGGTCCTCAAGTG
>Ga0265780_10005532_pt1 | contig 15971 bp, 14 predicted proteins | sample P1T30metagenome_FD_192432 | JGI IMG/M metagenome (GOLD analysis project Ga0265780, IMG submission 192432) | Plant litter microbial communities from East Loma Ridge, Irvine, California - P1 T30 | ecosystem: Environmental > Terrestrial > Plant litter > Unclassified | place: USA: California... | reverse complement strand
GCAGGTTGGCGTTCGCGGTTGGCAGCGCTGACGTTGCGTCTTGGCTTCTTGAGCCGAAGGCTCAGTCCATCATTCCGATATAGCCGATAGACGCGTTTGTGATTCACGACCCATCCTTCCCTGCGCAGCAGGATGTAGATCCGGAAATAGCCATAGCGCGTCCGCGTCGCCGCCAGATCACGGATGCGCATCACCAGCGGTGTCTGGTCCGGCTTGTGCGAGATGTAGCGCACCGACGACCGCTCGACGCCTAGCGCCGCGCAACTGCGCCGCTCACTCACGGCATGGGACGCCTGGACGTACGCGACGAGCTCGCGCCGTCGTCCAGGCGTCAGAGCTTTTTTGCCAGAACGTCCTGCAGGATGTGCTTGTCCAGGCTCAGGTCGGCAACCAGCTGTTTCAGCTGCCTGTTCTCATCCTCAAGCTGCTTCAGGCGCCTCAGCTCGCCGACGCCGAGACCGCCGTACACCTTCTTCCAGCGGTAGAACGTCTGCTCTGAAATCCCCATCCGCCGGATGACTTCGGCCACCGGTGTACCCGTCTCCGCCCGCTTCAGCGCAAAGGCGATCTGCTCCTCGGTATACCTCGACTTCTTCATTTCCAGCTCCTTGTCCGAAGGCTCCTCAAGGCCGGAAAAACTCGCGGTCAAACTGGGCTAAAAACCAGGGGGGACGTCAGACTACCTCTCCGTACACTCGAAGAGCAACCCCACTTGAGCAAGCCGTGCAAGGTGCCCAGAGATCGTCGCGCTCCATATTGCTAATTGCAGGAGCAGCCAAGGTAAGCATCTGGCTCTCAGAGGTTAGCTCGCCGACTCATCTTCTGAAGAGGAAAAGGCAGCGCAACCATCTGCCTAATCCGTTGCAATTCGTCACGGAGAGCAGGGACGGCATGATCGACGAATGCCCGCAGTGACGGGAGCTTGCCACGGTCTGGGTGAAAGACCAGGTGCGCCGGCTCGGGCGGTGTCTCGAAATCGCTCAGCACCTGAACGAGGCGCCCCTCGGCAAGGTACGCTGCCACCTGATAGGAACGGGCTCGAACGAGACCTTGACCGCGCAGCGCCGCGTCGATGGCGGCATTCGCGTTATTCATGCTGAGCCGGGTCTGAACGCGGATCGAGCGTACCCGCGATCCGCTGACGTTGGCAGTTCGAAACGGCCACAGCTCCCCATCTCCAGCGACGTTCAAGCCGAGGCAATCGTGTTCCGTCAGGTCCTGGGGGCTGGTGGGTAGCCCTGCTCGGGCCAGATATTGCGGCGCTGCACAGACCAGCACGCGCAGCTCACCGAGTTTGATCGCCGTCAACGTCGAGTCGGGCAACGGTGCAAGCCGGATCGCCAAGTCCACACCCTCGGCCACTAGATCGACAAGCCTGTTCACCATCAAGATCCGCGCGGAGATGAGAGGCTGCTGTTGAAGAAAGGATTCCAGCACGGGCAACACCTTCAACCGCCCGAACAGTTCAGGTGCAGTGAGGACAATTCTACCGTTGAGCGGCCCGTTGGTCGTCGCATGCTCCGTCTCGCCCAGTCTGGTGAGTACATCACGCCAGACTACGAGATGACGGTCGCCAGCGGGCGTGAGGCGCAGGCGGCGCGTCGAACGCAGCAGCAGGGTTTCGCCGGTAAGCGCTTCGAGGAGCGCTACCGCCCGTGTGACGCTAGCAGGGGAACGTCCGTGCCGCCTACCCGCAGCTGCCAGCGATCCCTCGTCGACCGCCGTCGCGAGCAGCGCCATCGCATCCAGTCGGTCCATTGTTTCAGATTCCGCAAGCCAGTCGACCGTGTTTCCCACGTTTTCCGGTAGAATGTAACTTGTACATTCGTGGCATCGAATGAGGAACAGATGAACGACCCTCTAGTAACCGCATCTCGCCGCAACGTGCTCACCCTGATCGCAGCAGCATCGGTGGCGACGACGCTGCCCGGCATGTCCATCGCGGCGCAGCGCCGCTCCAGCTTGAAGGAGAGCCCCATGCGCGGAACCCGCTATCGCACGCAAAAAGTTGGTGATGTGGAAGTGTTTTACCGTGAGGCGGGTCCCGCCGATGCGCCGGTGATACTGCTTCTTCATGGTTTCCCGACCTCCAGCCACATGTTCCGCGACCTGATGCCCGAACTGGCCGACAGTTATCGCGTCATCGCGCCCGACTTGCCTGGCTTCGGCCTCACGAAGGCGCCCCCGCGCGGGACGTTCGACTACACCTTCGATGCGCTGGCCGACGTCATCGGCGGCTTCGTCGATGCGATCGGGCTGCGGCGCTATGCGATCTACATCTTCGACTACGGCGCCCCGACGGGGCTGCGCCTGGCGATGAAGCATCCCGAGCGCGTGACCGCGATCATCACGCAGAACGGCAACGCATATGTGGAGGGTTTCAGCAAGGAATGGGGGCCGTGGCAGGCCTATTGGCGCGAACCGACACAAGCGCACCGGGAGGCGACGCGCGCCGCGCTCACCGACGATGCGCTCCGCTTCCAGCACGAACATGGCTCACCCGCGGGCACGGTGTCGCCGGATGCCTATCTGCTCGACACCTACTTCATGCATCGCCCGGAGGCACAGGAGATCCAGCTCGATCTGATCCTGAGCTATCGCACCAATGTCGCGCTCTATCCTGATTTCCAGGCGTATCTGCGCAAGCATCGCCCTCCCGTGCTCGCGGTGTGGGGCAAGCATGATGCCTTCTTCCTGCCGCCGGGCGCGGAAGCGTATAAGCGCGATGTGCCAGACGCCGAGGTCCATCTCCTCGATACCGGACACTTCGCGCTGGATACGCACCACCGTGAGATCGCCGCGCTGATGCGCGACTTCCTCCGCCGGCGCACCGTCGCAGCGTAGCGGCGCTGTAACCCGCGCACCGGACGACGCGGAGGGTTAGCTAGGAGGAATGTACCAATGCGCTCGGAGAGTATCTCGATCATGAACGCGGAAGGCATAGAACTTGCCGGCGCGCTCGATCTGCCAACCGGGAAACCGCAGGCGTTCGCGTTGTTCGCGCATTGCTTCAGTTGCTCCTCGCAGAGCCATGCGGCCAAGCGGATCGCACAGGCGCTAACGCTTCGTGGTATCGCGACGCTGCGCTTCGATTTTGCCGGGCTCGGCGCGAGTGGGGGCGAGTTTGCCGACAGTCATTTCGCGGCGAATGTCGGCGATCTGAAACAGGCGGCGCGATATCTGTCGGACGAGTGGCAGGCGCCGGCGATCCTCATCGGTCATTCACTGGGCGGTACCGCCGTGATCGCCGCTGCCGGAGATCTGCCGAGCGTCAAAGCCGTCGTGACGATCGGCGCGCCGTTCGATCCCGCGCATGTCCTGCAGCATTTCGGATCGAGCATTGACGAGATCGAGCAGGCGGGAGAGGCAGACGTCACCATCGCCGGGCGCACCTTCACCGTTCGCAAGGACTTCCTCGATGCGGCGCGGGAGCAGGATCAGGGGCAGCGACTGGCCGAACTGAAGTGCGCCCTGTTGGTCATGCACTCCCCCATCGACGAGATCGTGGGAGTCGACAATGCGCGGGAGATTTTCGAGGCCGCCCGACATCCCAATTCGTTTGTGTCGCTTGACGGGGCCGACCACCTGCTGACGGAGAAAAGGGACGGCCAGCACGCTGCGGCGATGATCGCATCCTGGTCTGAACGCCACCTCGACCCGGCGGACGAGGATGCGATCGAGCTCGAAGGCAGTGTCCAGGTAAGCTCATCCGACGGCAAGTTTCTGCAGGACGTGGTTGCGGGAGAGCATCGCTTCGTCGCGGATGAGCCGGTGCGATTGGGAGGATGGGATGCCGGACCCACGCCCTACGACCTGCTGCTGGCGTCGCTGGGAACATGCACCGCCATGACGATCAAGATGTTTGCCGCGCGCGAGAAGATCCCGCTGGAGGATGTCAGCATCGGGCTGCGCCACGATCGCGTTCACGGTGAGGACTGCGAGGCCAACCAAGGGAAGATCGAGCGGATCACCCGGCACGTGGAACTGACCGGTTCGCTGTCGGACGATCAGCGCAAGCAACTGATCGAAATCGCAGATCGCTGCCCCGTACATAACACGCTGGTGGGCGAGTTGCGTATCGAGACTGTCGATGCCGCAGCTCATAAGCAGCCATGACGGACGCGATTGTCGTCGGGTTATGGGGTCTGGTATCGGGAAGCGGGCTTCTTGTCGGCGCTATCGCGGCCGAGATGTTCTCCAAGAGACTGAGGCACCGTACGATCGCGGTCGTTATGGGTTTTGGCGCAGGCGTCCAGCTCGCCTTGGTTGTGGGCGGACTGATGAGCGGTTCATTTCGTTTCGAAAAGGGTCTGTCGGCCATCACCGCGCTGCTCGCCGGCGCTGCGATGTTCAGCGGCGTCAACTGGTATCTCTCGCGTATCGGCGCGAAGCACAGGAAGCGCTGCGGCGAGTGCGTGGCGCAACCGAGCGAAGAACAGCATCGCGGAAGCGGGACCGCCATCGCCATAGGATCGGTGCTAGACGGCATTCCCGAGTCACTCTTGGTCGGGCTATCGGTAATGGCCGGGGGCGCGCTTGGCATGGGCGTGATCGCGGGCTTTTTTCTGGCCAACGTGCCGCAGGGCCTATCGAGCGCAGCGGGCATGAAAGCGGCGGGCCGATCGCGGCGCTACATCTTCGCGATCTGGGCGGGCATTCCGGTCCTGATCGGCATAAGCGCGGCCGCCGGTAACTTGATTCTAGGCGCGGCGGCGGCGGAAGCGCCGGTTATCCTGGCATTCGCTGCGGGCGCGGTGCTGGCGATGTTGACCGAAACGGTGATTCCGGAGGCAGTGGACGATGGGCCGCCATTCATCGGGTTCATCGCCGTGGGCGGCTGTATTGCAGCGCTCCTTTTGGCCCAGCGATGATTGGCCGTTTCAGGCGGCGTGCGCCGGGTACAGCTCGTCCATCGGTCGAGAGGTGCCGTCCTGGCCGACAATGCGGACGTGCAGGCGCCGAAGGCGTCGGGAATGGGCACACCGCAGCTGTGCGCGATCGTTTCTACGTCATGCTTCACGTTGGCGCAGTAATTCGCCACCCGCACCGACTTTTCGGTTGGATCCAGGCCCATCTGCAGCCGCTTGTCGTGCGTCGTGATGCCCGTTGGGCAGGTGTTCCTGTTGAACTTGAGTGACTGGATGCAACCTAATGCGAACATGAACCCGCGTGCGGAATTGACGAAGGTCGCGCCCGCACAGAGCGCCCAGGCGACATCGGCCGGCGTGGTGAGCTTGCCCGAGGCAATGATCGGGATACGCTCGCCCAGCCCGTGTTTGTCGATGATGTCCCGCAACAGTGGCAGGGATTCGCGGATCGGCAGGCCGACATTGTCGATCAGCGCCATCGGCGCGGCGCCGGTGCCGCCGTCGCCCGAATCGAGCGTGAAGAAATCCGGCCGGTCGCCGCGGGCGTTGATCATCGCCATCAGTTCATCGATCCAGCCGTACGCGCCGATGACTGCCTTGATGCCGACCGGCTTGCCGGACAGCGCTTTGATCCTGGCGATGAAATCCAGCAGTTCGGCATTGCTGTTGATTTCCGGATGGCGGTTCGGACTGTTTAAATCCTGGCCGGCCGGGATGCCGCGGATTTCGGCGATCTCCGAGGTCACCTTGATCCCCGGCAAGATGCCGCCCTTGCCTGGCTTGGCGCCCTGCGTCAGCTTCACCTCGAACATCCTGACCTGCGGTATCGCGGACAGTTCGCGGACTCGCTCCTCGTTCAGTGTGCCGTCGGCGTTACGCACCCCGTATTTGGCGGTGCCGATCTGGAACACGATGTCCGCGCCGCCTTCGAGATGATGGCTGGAAAGGCCGCCTTCGCCGCCTCTACCCATGTCCGGTCCGCGCGATTGAACGGTAGTTCGTCGCGATCCATCGCGAAAAAATATTGGCGAAGGAACTCGCCGAGACCCGACAGGATATACAGCAGATGTCCGATAACCGGGTAATTGCGAAAGATGGCATCGCGCCGCAGTCGCCGGTCCAGCCCGAAGACGACGACAAGCGCCAGGAAGACGAGACCGATCGCAAACACGAACAACGTGGAAAGCGCGTCCAGCGTATGCATTACGGGTGCCGACAGGAAGGTCATGCGGTGAGTGGCCTCGGTTGCATCGCGAACGCCCGGAAAACCGTCAAGCCGCTGACGCCTGATGCAGCTTGTCGAGGCGAACCTGTGCGGCCTTATATGAGCGTCCAGCCCCTCGCGGGCACTCTGGCGCGATGCCGGCGGGCCGACCTTCAGCACCGCTTCGTCCTCAAGCCATTGATGCGTGGGGATCTTGACGTAGCTGCCGACCCACAGGCCGCCGGTATAATGGCCGGCGCCCGCCGTCGGGAGCGTGTGGTTCGTGCCCACTGTCTTGTCCGAATAGACCACGCTGGCATTCTCGCCGATGAACAGCGAACCGTAATTGCGCAGCTTGGCGGCGAGGGCGTGCAGGTCGCTGGTGTGGACCTGCAAATGTTCGGCGGCGACATGATCCGAATAGGCGATCATCGCCTGCTCGTCCTCGCACAGGACGATCTCGCCATAGTCTTCCCAGCTGGCGCCTGCGATCTCCGCGGTCTCCAGCGTTTCAAGCTGGCGCGTCACTTCCGCCGCGGTCCGCTCGGCCATTGAGCGGTCGGTGGTGATGAGGCCGACGCGGGTGCGCACGTCGTTTTCGGCCTGGGTAAGCAGATCGGTGGCGATCAGGCGCGGATCGCCGCTCTCATCGGCCAGTACGAATATTTCCGACGGCCCTGCCACGTGATCGATCCCGATCCCGACCGCATCAAACTCCACTGCGGTGGTAGCCGCGTCGTCTCGGAGACGGTACTTTTCCCGATGACAGACAGTCAGAAGCAGGGAATCGAAGACGTGCGGCTCGTCCGGTTCGTCGACGACAGCGGGGCGGCAACCTATTACGGCACCTACACCGCGTTCGACGGCATGGTCGCACGATCCGAGATGTTGGTCAGCGAGGATTTCCATGACTTCGAGATGCGGTCGCTGCGCGGCGATGCGCAACAAGGGCATGGCGCTGTTTCCGCGCAAGGTCGATGGGCGTTACGCCATGCTCGTTCGTCAGGACAACGAGAACATCTGGTTCCTGCAATCCGACGATATGTTTGCCTGGAACGGTGGCGTGAAGGTCGTCGAGCCACGATTTCCCTGGGAATTCGTCCAGATGGGGAACTGCGGCTCGCCGATCGAAGTCGACGAGGGACGGCTCGTCTTCACGCACGGTGTCGGCAAGGTCCGCAACTATGCGATGGGTGCCGTCCTGCTCGACAAGGCGAACCCCTCCCTTCTCCTGGCGCGAACGCCGCTTCCGATGCTCGGGCCCACGCCAATCAGCGGGACGGGTATGTTCCGAATGTCGTCTATAGCTGCGGTGCACTGGCCGTCGGCCGGCATCTGCTGCTGCGCTATGCTGCGGCGGACAGTTTCACCGCCTTCGCAGCCACCACGGTCGATGCTGTGCTGCGTTTGATGGAGTAGCGGACGGATCAGGCGTTTGGAAATACGGGAGGCCGTTGCCCGGCCTCCCGATACGAATCCGGCGCTCGACCGCCCGTGTTGCGTCGAGAACGCCCGATCCTAGAAGCGAAAGCGGACGCCGACCGAATAGACGCGGTCGTTGTAGATGAACTGACGGGCATATTCGTCACCATCGGTGCCAAAGCGGCGATACCGGCGGATCGGGTTACCCAGCAGGTTGTTGACGTCGAATGCCAACGTGACGTTTCGGATCGGCGATACGGTCGCCGACAGGTCCAGCTGTCCGCGGCCCCGCTCCACGGTCGCATTGGTGAGAGCCTGGTTGGTCGCGCTCGTATCCTGCGCCTCGATCGAATAGCCGGTGACGAATTGGGACCGGTAATTGTAGGCCACGCGCGCCGAGAAGAACGGTCGTTCGTATAGTGCGACGAGATTGTAGGTCCAGTCCGACGAGCCGTTGAACGGCAGGCTCTTGCCTACAACGTTGACCGAGTCGGCGATAGATCCCGCCAATGGCCCCGCCGCATCGAGATAAGTGGCGTTGGCCTGGAAACCGAAGCTCTTGGCCCACGTCGGCAGCCCCGCGATGTCGAGGAAGCTCGTGAAAGCGACTTCGACGCCCTGAAACCGCGTCTTGCTGATGTTCTCGGGCCGGGTGACGCGAATGAGGCCGTAGGTCGGATCGTCGATATTGGTCGGGATACGTGCGATGAACCCTTGAGCATCGCGGCGGAACACCGAGCCCGTTAGCGACCCGGAGCGGGAGAAATACCATTCCAGCGCGACATCGTAATTGTCTGACGTCAGCGGAACGAGGTTCGGGTTGCCGCCGGTTGCGGTGCGAAGGTTGCTGTTCGGGTTGTTCGGATTGGGCGGATTGTTCGGATCGACCACGGGCGGCGCATTGACGGTCAGCGCGGGATTGAGATCGAAGAATCCCGGCCGCGTCCTTGTCTGGGTGTACGCCAATCGCATCTGCACCTTGGGCGTGAAGCGAATTCGCGCGCTGGCGTTGGGCAGATAATCGTCATATTCACGCGCGACCGAGACGGGATTGTCCACCGTCGGCCGTCCGCCGCCGGGGCTGACCCGGTCGAACCCGCTGATCTGCGTCTTGGTATGGACGGCGCGCAGGCCGATCACGCCGTCGATCTCGATGGCGTTGCTCAGATCGAACGCATATTTCAGCTGAGCATAGGCCGCATAAGCCTTCTCATTGGCACTGAAGTTCTCGGTAGGGCTGAACGTCGGCTGACCTTCCGGTGCGCCGTGGAACGCGCGCAGCGCTTCGACATTGTCCTTGATGTCGTCGTAGGACAAGCCGGCAAAGCTGCGGATTGGGAACGCGTCGTCATACCCGAACGCCGTGGGAGACGATGAAAACTTCACCGGCAGCGCCGTGGCGTTGATCCTTGACGTCGTCAGCGGAACGCCGTTGATCGAACTGAAATAGGACGTGCCGCGGTCGCGGTTCGCATCGCGATCGTTATAGCGGATGCCGACCTGTATCCGTCGAATGAGACCTTCGTTCCATTCATACTGCGCGTCGAGCCGGCTCTGGATGTCCTTGCCGCTGACGAGCAGGCGCTCCTGGAAAAAGCCGCGATCAAGGTAGTTCGTGGGATTGGTCAGATCGTAATTGGGCAGGGTCCAGCTCGGCCCGCCGACACTGGATTCCTCGAACACCACATCGCGCGGCGGGGCGGTTGACAGTGCGAAGTCGATGTTCGTCGCTTGTACTTCGAACGTGCTGTCGGTGTAGGCCACGTCCCCCGAAACACGGAGGCGGCCGCTGTTCCAAATGAAGCCGCCACCGCCCTGATAGGTGTCGGTCTGGCCGTAACCCGCGCGCCAGTTGCCGTTGGGAACGCTGCCGCCCGTCACGGTGGCACTCTGTACAATGTTGGACGAGCCTTCACGCAGCGTCACGTTGTTGAGTTGGAGGCCGGCGCCGAAGATCGGGAAGAGCATCGACCGGTCGTTGCTGCGCGATCGATAACCTTGGAACAGGCCGTCGGCATAGATTTCGAGATTATGCGATGGTCGCCACTGATAGGCCGCATTGGCAGAAGGGCGCCACCGTTCGGCATAGGAAAGAAAGATGCTTTGCGCATCGGGATATCGCAGACCTGCGGGGCGCCCCGGAGTCTGGGCGGCAGTGGCTCGTGGTATGACCACGGACTGCTCGCGCGTCGCGTCGAGGTAGTTCAGCCCGACATAGGACGCGTTCAGCAGAAGGCCCATCTCGCCGATGCCAGTGTTCCAGCGATCGCTGACCAGCAAGTTGCCGTTCCAGGTCGTGCCGCCAGATTCCTCCCAGGTGACCCCGTTGAGTGAGCCCGAAACCTGGAAACCCTTGAAGTCGAACGGGCGGCGGCCTCGCACGTTCACCTGCCCGCCGATGCCGCCCTCAATCAGGTTGGCAGTCGATGATTTGTACACCTCCAGCGCGGCGACGGTGCCAGCGGGAAAGTCCTGAATGGCGACCGACCGCCCCTCGGCGGTGAAGATTTCCCGGCCGTTATAGGTGGTGCTGAGATCCGGCAGGCCGCGAATGCGTACTCCGACGGCTTCTCCCGCGCCACGCGTCACGGTGATGCCACTGACCCGCGCCAGTGCGGCCGACGCAAAGGTGTCCGGCAGTTTGCCGATGTCCTCGGCGACCACTGCATCGACGATGGCGTCGGAGTCGCGCTTGATCGCGGCGGCGGACTCCAGGCTGCGGCGCAAGCCGGTGACGACGATTTCGTCGTCCTCGACCGGTGCGGTCTGGACGCTGCCAGACGCCGCAACAGGACTAGCGGTGTCGCTCGACGACGATACGGGCATGGGAGCGACAATGTTGTCTTCCACGGTGCCGGGCGCCGACTGTGTATCTGATAACGGGTTTTTGGCGGTCGTAGCCGACGATCCTGTTGGGCCGACTTGGGCCAACGCAGGATTCATGAAGGCGACAAACGCCATCACAGAACCGGACGCGCACAATAGTGCCTTGCTCATTCAAATTTCCCCCCCCCCAAAGTAGGCATCTTTACCCTACGATTCGTGATCATATATATACGATATTTTGCTATGGCAATTATCGGATAAGTGGGCTTCGTATTTATGAGACGAAGTCCTCCACTCTTGCATTCGCGTGACCGCGCTGATCGGTTACAGACCCACAAATTCGCTAGCGGGCGTTTTGCGTCGACAATGGTGCCCCATAAGAAGTGTCGTCGGCCGTAACGACCAGAATGCCGGGCCGTGGCCAGCAGCGAAGCTAGTATCGCGTAGATGCTGCCAATCGCACGACAATAAGACCTACCCCCACCTTTCCAGTGGATGATGCCGCGCCAAGTCAGGCGGACTGCCAATCCAAGGGAAGGCGAGATCATCGTGTACTTTTACGATGGCCTCTTCGCTTCGTTTCACCGCACCGGTACTCGGTTGCCGGCCAGACCCGCCGACTTCGCGGCGCCGCGATCAGGGGACGGGAGCGGCCACCGCCTGCGTCGACGGGGTGTCGCCGGCGATGCGGGGCCAGTCGTCCTGCCAGACGATCCTGTCCATCATCAATACGCGCTTGTTCGGCGCGAGCGGACGACGCGCGTGGTAGATAAGCCAATGGTGGCCTGCGCCATCGACAAAGATGCCGTTGTGCCCGGGCGCCGCCCACGTGGCGTTCATTCTCAGGATCGCGCCATGATAGTTGCCCTCATAGCGAACCCATGGACTGCTCAAGTTCGACAGGGGTTTGCGCGCCACCGTCACGGCATAGGCGTCATCGTCCGTCAGGCAGCAATGCCGACCGGATGTGAAGAGATAGCGATAGGCACCGCGGTCCAGTACCCAGGCGCCCTCGACCAAGGAGCGATATTGGTCGTTTGGAATCGCGCTGATGACATTGACCGCAGTCGAGCCGGTCGCGAAAGTTAGCAGGTTCGACGACAATTCGCGCCGGCTCATCGGTACGTTCGACCCCGATCCCCAGAACAGAAACCATTTGCTCTCGCTGGGATCGTAGAATGCGAAAGGATCGATCTCGCGTCCGCCTGATCCGCAGATCAGCGGCGCCGACTGTGCGGTGAACGGGCCATCGGGCGAGCTGGCGACAGCGACGCCGATACACTTGTCGGCATTGTCCGGTACGTTGGGATGTGCCTGATAACCCTTTGCGGAAAAGTACATGACGTAGCGATTTGCGATAGCTGGGTCCTTGACCACGTGCGGCGCCCAGGTGTCGCCGGTCGCCCAGGCTGGCAATATCAATACCGTGGTGGACGCGGTCCAGGTCCGCAGATCGGTCGATTTGGACATCGCGATATATTTCGCGGGACCGGTCGAGGTCGTGTTCTGCCCGGTTGCATACGCATACAGCGTATTTCCGACGCGCAGCGGAGCTGGATCCGGGAAATTCTGGTCGAGGATCGGGTTCGTATACGTTTGCGCCTGAAGACTAGGTGCCACCGAAGCGGCCATCAACACGGCTGCAACGACGTCGAGTGACGCTAGGCCACCACGTTTTGTCCACGCTTTCATTGCACCCTCCTGTCCGTTGTCCCTCAAGTTTCATCTTGAGCAGGGCATCGTCATACATTATCGATCATATTTATCATATAGACTATTTTCAGCTCGAACGTGGGGAACTGTGGTGAGGAGGATTCGAGGTGCTGCTGTCCTCCTAGGCACATGTCTGGCGGTGTGGGGTGCGGTCCAGTCCTTGCAAGACAACGAAGACGCACCTCAGCCAGACGCGGAAATCGTCGTGGTATCCGCCCCGCCGGTGCGGAAGGCGAACCCGGCCGCGTCGTCGCGAGATATCGGCCGCCCTGTCACAGTGGAGGACGACCGGCTCGATACGACGAGGGTCGCCGATGCCGACTCGGTACTGATGACCGAGCGTTTCGCGGCGGTACCCGAGAGTCCGTCCTACGCCGGGCGGGCGGACAAATTGCGTGCACGCATTGAGGAAGTGGCACGCGGCGACGTTCGATTTGCGGACGTGACCGTGAGATGCCGCCGCACTGTCTGCCAATTGGCTGGACGCGTCACGCAGAACGGTGCGCCGGCAGGTCAGGCCGCGGCTTTCGGGCTCGTGCACCAGGAGGAAATCGTTTCGATCGGCGCGGCGGAGGGGCTCGAGCCGGGTCCGCTCGCAATAACGGAAAGTCCGACCGGCGACGCAACGTTCCTGGCCTATATGGTCTCGGCGTGAGACTGAATCGTCCAGACACTTACAATCGAGGGCTCATGTCGATGAAACCGGCTCAAGCAAGACGATCGATCATGGCGGTCCTGGCCGCCTTCGCTGCTACGCTGTCGGTCATGGCGAGTAGCGAAACGGTGACGACAGGCGGCACCAGGACTATCGCGATCCCGAGCGGCGTGTCCGTAGACATCTATGTTCCGCCGCTACACGCCGACAATCAGAGGGTACCGCTGGTTGTTCTGCTGCACGGTAGTCGGGGCGAAGGTCTGGAAGCGCTCCGGAATTCGGGTTTGATGGCCAGCGCCGATCAACATGGCTTCATCATTGCGATGCCAAACGGCGGCATCAAACTCGACAAGGGGTTTGCCTGGAACATACCCGGCGTACCGACCACCGCCGGCACGATTCCCGGCGAAGCGGATCGCGATGATGTCGCCTATATTACGGCGGTTATGGACGAAATGATTAGGACCGGCTTGGCAGATCCGAGCCGGGTATACGTCACGGGCATTTCGGGCGGTGGGCGCATGGCGTCCTGGCTGGGCTGCGTTGCTTCGCCGCGCATTGCCGCAATCGCTCCCGTGGTCGGGCTAAGAGCGGGTAATCCTTCCCGTAACGACCCGAAGCGGCCGGACCCTGCCACATGCAGGCCTACAAGGCCGATGCCCGTGATCGCGTTTGCGGGGGATAGCGACCTCGTCAATCCGCTGGCCGGCGGCGGTTCGTCATATTGGCAGTATTCCATGGATGCCGCCGAATCACGTTGGGCCGCCTTGAACGGCTGCAGTTCGACCGCGACTGTCGTCCACGTCTCCAACCAGATCGACGAGTCGAGCTACACCGGCTGCCGTGAAGGCGCCGACGTCGTGGCCAGGATCACAAAGGGGGGGCGGCACCGCTGGCTGGCCGACAACGAGGTGATGTGGAATTTCCTTGCATCGCACGTTCGGACGGGAATCGGCAGCGGTGCCGGCGGCACGGGCGGCGGGCCGCGCTAAGAATGACGTGACCCGGGGTGTCCGCGCCGTTTTCCTTCAGGTGGACGCCTGGCGCTGCTCCTCATGGATCGAAAGCAGCGAATCCATCAGATCTTCGTCGGCGCTCGACATGACGCCGAGCACTTCCGCCTCCTCGCAATCCTCGGTCGCCAGATAGGCGTGGCCCATGCTCGAATCGAGATAGATCGACTGGCCCCGCTCGAGCACGACCGGATCATAGAATTCGGTGCGAACGACGATCCGTCCGCTCAGGACATAGATGAACTCCTCGCCCGTATGGCGGACGAGATCGCCGAACTCCTGAGCCGACCGCGCACGGATCTTGGTCACGACGGGGATCATGCGCTTGCGGCGCAATTCGGTGCAAAGATAATAGTAATCGTAGTTCGGCGTCTCGACTCGGACGGCCTTTGTTGCATCGCCCAGGCTTCGTCGCGCGGTGATCGGAGCTGGCCCGGTTTCGTCGCCCTCCGAAAACAGTTCGGACATTCGCATGCCCAGGCGCTGGCTCAGCTCCTGCAGCTTGTCGTAGGAGAGCGAAAGTCGATCATGCTCGATCTTCGACAACGTCGATACGGGGATGCCGCTCTTCTCGCTCATCTGCTTGAGCGTCCACTTTCCCCGGCTGCGCAGGTTTCGGAGCAATGTCCCCAATGTAGGGCGGAGTGTTCGCACGTCATTCGACCTCAACGATTGACCCTTTCTCCAATCAGGATACCATGCACCTGATTGGATAACGCGTGGAGCCTATCGCTCATCGCGTTGGCGGGCAACAACCTCCGACCACGGGAATGGGACCATGAGGATATTTCGAAGGCTGGCAGCAGGCTTGGCCATCGTGCTTGCAGCGTCGGCGTCGGGGCAATCCCCGAGCAAACTCGGCCCGGCACTTCCGCCTGCGCTGGACGGCGTCGTTCGTACGGCTTCGGCTGCACCGGCTTCGTCGAACGGCATCCATCCTCTCACCCGACAGGACGTCGACACCTGGCTGGACGGCTACGTGCCGCATGCCCTAGCGATCGGTGACATTCCCGGCGCTGTCGTCGTCGTGGTCAAGGATGGCCAAATCCTCACGGCGCGGGGCTTCGGTTATGCGGACGTGGCGAAGCGCGTGCGCGTCGATCCCGACCGCACGCTGTTCCGCCCGGGCTCGGTATCGAAGCTGTTCGCCTGGACGGCGGTGATGCAACTGGCCGAACAGCGCCGCCTCGACCTCGACCGGGACGTCAACGCCTATCTCGACTTCGCCATACCCGCCTACAACGGTCGACCGATCACGTTGCGGCAGATCATGACGCACACCGCCGGATTCGAGGAAAGCGGCGATCGAGTCGTCTTTTATGACGGCAAGAACCTTCAGCCGCTCGGTGCGTACCTCAAGACCGTCATCCCAAAACGGATTTTCGCGCCGGGGACTACCCCTGCCTATTCGAACTGGGCGACCACGCTCGCGGCCTACATCGTCGAGCGGCGGTCGGGCCTGGATTTCGACAGCTATGTCGAACGGCACATCTTCGCGCCGCTGGGGATGCGCTCCTCCAGTTTCCGTCAGCCGCTATCGCCTGCGCTGGCGGCGCGGCTCGCCACGCCCTATCCCAAGCCCGGCGAGACGTCCGGGTTCGAGTTCGTCGGCCCGGCGCCCGCCGGCTCGCTGTCGGCCTCGGGAACCGACATGGCGCGCTTCATGATCGCGCATCTCCAGGACGGTACGTTGAACGGCCGCCGCATCCTGAAGCCCGAAACGGCGCGGATGATGCACGACAGCCCGCTCGACCACGTCAATCCGGCGTCGCTGATCCCGCCGCTGGCGCGGATGGAGCTGGGCTTCTTCCAAACCAATGTCGGGCACCCGGGCGTGGTCGGCCACCTCGGCGATCTCAACGCCTTCCATACCAGTCTGAACCTGTTCACGCGCGAGAATGTAGGGCTCTACGTATCCGTCAACGGATCGGGGAAGGACAAGGTGGGGGGCGCATTGCGTCTCGCGCTGCCGATCGATTTCACCACGCGCTACTTTGCCAACGGTGCACCCGCCGACGGACGCATCGACGCGGCCACTGCCGCGAAGCATGCACAATTGATGGTCGGGCAGTGGGAGGCCAGCCGGCGCGCCTATTCGAGCTTTCTGTCGGTGATCTACGCGCTCGGCCAGACGAGCGTGGCGCTCGGGCCGAAGGGCGAGCTTGTCATACCGGACGTGGTCGGGGAGAACGGCCGGCCGAGGCATTGGGTGGAGATCGCGCCGTTCGTGTGGCGCGATGTCGACAGTCGCTAGCGGCTCGCTGCCAATG
>Ga0265780_10005531_pt1 | contig 15972 bp, 15 predicted proteins | sample P1T30metagenome_FD_192432 | JGI IMG/M metagenome (GOLD analysis project Ga0265780, IMG submission 192432) | Plant litter microbial communities from East Loma Ridge, Irvine, California - P1 T30 | ecosystem: Environmental > Terrestrial > Plant litter > Unclassified | place: USA: California... | reverse complement strand
CAGATCTCATGGTGTCAACCCACTTGTGACTAGGAACTTTCGTGAGATGCTTGTATTTCTTCGTGTCGATGCCACCAAGAACTAGAGAGCCTAAAGGAGTACTACATCAGTAACACAGGCGGGAATGCAGACCTAACAATAGCGTACCAGTCTCGTTGACAGATTTAATGTCCATGCTGTAAGCAAAACTGCCAATTTTGCCCTGGCTGGCAAGGGTGTCGATAACTGTTGGTGGGTATCCCTTTGGTCTGGCGCCGATGCCAAAGATTCCAGCTTCGAAATTGGACGAGGCCCCGGCGACACCGAAGAGTGCATCGTTGGCCACGACGGAACCAATACGAATGTCATCCGTGAAGTATGTGGCCAGTACACTCCCGGTACCGTAGGTGTTATTGAAGATCTTCTCTTGCATTTTCGCCGTGGTTGAAGCCAACGGGTCATATCGTGGCTGTGAGAAGCATTTTGCTTTTGTGTGTGTACAGTTGTCAGGGATCGCAAAGCAATCAGGATTGACCCATGTGACGGGAGAGCCGGTGTCTAGTAGAAGTGGTATGGTCTGGTTGTTGCTTCCGAAAGTGACTTTAATTTGTCAGGCTAAACAATTCGGGTCAGTTTAGTAGATATACTCACCGTTGACACAATAGGCACTGCTCAGGTCTTCGGTGTACACAGGGCTTCCACTCTGCCGCTTTCTTGAGGGCGACTTTATCTGAGCATGGTGTAGTGCCATTTGCATGTAGCCTTCGTCGGGACCGAGGCCGTCCTCACCATTCGGACCAAGTTGGAGCACAGCGCACAGTGCGAGCTGTAGGAACGCCAGAAAAAGAAGAAGTCTTGCCATGATGTTTGAGAGCTTGGCCTTTGGACTAATTTGTTGCTAACGTGAAGGAGTGAGGGAAATCGAGATGAAGCAGAGGCGGCAATGAGGCACGGCTAGTGAAGGCACGAGCAAACGGTAAAACCTACTTCAGTCAGGACGATAGTCAAGACCCCTCACTCACCACTCCATCGCCCACTCCAAAAACATTCTATCGAATGCATGCACACTCCACTCCCCAGTCCGGGTATCCTTGGTAACATTCGTCCCTGTTACCTCACCCTGCCCTTCCTTGATCGCACCAGCCTCAACAGTACCGCCGCCAATCGGTCTTGTAACGCGATTCGCACCAGCAATTACGGTGAAGTTTGCTAACGATATTTCAAAGCCATTGCGTGTCTCGACAGTCGGACAACCCAAGTATTGTGCTTGGACCTTGTCCTTGGAGATATGGAGCTCAGTGTAGCCACGATAGTATCCTTCCTGCCATAGCAACTCCACGTTGTCACGAACGAGGTTTTGACTAATTTCCTCGGTAGCGGTGATGGGCCCGTCGAGACCATCACTCGTTGTACCTGTGACGGCGAACTCGACACCAATAGCACCGGATCCTGTGGTGGGATTATAGTCGACTTCATCAAGCCAGACGAGATCGGACACCCAGTTCTGGTGGCTATCGCCAGCCAGCATTATCGTGTTGTCGATTTTGTTTTCGTATAGATGCTGCAGCGTTCGATTGCGACTGGCAACATAGCCATCCCATGAGTCCACGTCGACAGGTATCTTGCGATCAGGATCTTCGCCCATTCTGTCGATGCGGGAGAAGATCATCTGATTTCCGATGACACGCCATGCAGCGCCGCGCTCTTTGGACTCGGATAGTTGGCGAAAAAACCAGTTCTCTTGGTGCGAACCCATGATTGAACGACCTGCGTCGTTCGAGATCTTGTAGACATACTCGTCGTTCCTTCTTTCGATTAGAACATTGGTGCTGAAGAAGGATTCGGGGTTCTTACCATCCGACGCGGGTGATGCTCCGATCATAAGAACGTGTGTCGAGCATGACCAGGTCCAGTAACATGCCCAACTTGAAGCTTCGCCAAATGCGCAGGTTGTCGTCCATATCGACTTGGCGTAGAGGCATCCACTCAAAGTATGCGCGAACAGCGTTCATCTTGCGCTGATCAAAGGATATTCCGCCAAACTCATTGAAAGACTCCTCAGTATTGTTCATCGTCTGGGCAATAGTGGTCAAAATTAGCCTGTGACTCTTTAAAAGGCTTTGAGATGTTGACATACACTTGATCCGTCTCGCCAATTGTTGTTGGCAATTTCGTGGTCATCCTGCCAGGCTCGTTAGTAAAGCATCTCTTCGATAGAACATGGGGTTTTCTGGCATACCCAAACTGTAATGAACGGATAAATCTGGTGAGCCAACCGCAGATCCTCATCACTTCTGTACTGCGCAAATCTCGCCCTGTAATCATACAATGTCACGATCTCCTTGGCCGGTATCATAGCCCGCTCATCTTTACCAGGAACACCGACCTCGTCTTCGTAGATGTAATCACCCAGATGGACCACGTAATCGACGCTGTCTTTGCGAGCAGCATTACCGTACGCGTTGAAATAACCCAGGGGATAATTCGCGCATGAAAAGACTGCGAGACTGACAGAAGAGACCTCGTCATTTTCAGCAGGCGCGGTCTTAGTCCTTCCGATTGGGCTAGTAGTGTTAGTGCCGCAGACTGTAAACTGGTAGTAGTATGTTGTAAAAGGACTGAGGCCATCTGCTTCAACCTAGAAAAATTAGCCAAGTGGCTTTCTGTTCATCCTGGCGTTAGAGCGCACGTACCTTCACTGTATAATCGATGTCGGATGTCGTGTAAGCTCGGCCGCTTGAGACTACTGGGCCTGACATGTCCTGACTAGACGACATCTTCCAGTCCAAACAGATCGGAGAGTTGGATGCTTTGATGTACTTCTCCGTCTCGTGGCTGAAATACGGCACTAATCCCTCGACCGTAACGTTCGATCTGTCGTTTTCAAGAACAGGCGAAGCTCGCGTCCAGAGGATGACGGAATCTGCATATGGGTCGCCCTGCATGCTGTTAGTAAGTCCCGGTAGACTTTGAGTAGAACTCTTACTGATGCGACGCCATGGGTGAAAGTGACGTTCGAGGCGTGGTGGTATGATCCGTCCCGCTTTTGCAGCATTCTTCTTTTGACCTTATCTGTGTTGATGCCGAGTGGAGCATGCGCAAGAGATGGACTGCCATAGTTGATGTTACCATCCCAGCTTGCTGCAGCGAGTGCTGTCCATCCTGCCAAGAAAAGACTTTTAAGGAGCATAGTGGCTACCTGAAGTCTCTCCTAGTAAGAACAAGAGAACGAGGTCGATTGAACGCCTGCTTTGCTTCTCTGCTATGAAACGAAATTATATCATCCAGCATTTCTATGAAGGGACTAGCCCCAAAGCTCTTGCTATAGTCATTATTAAGCATGTGCTCAATAGGTGGTTTGTGATTGGTGTGATGGCAACGATGAACATGCCGAGCCAGGAAGGAAGGAGAGTGACAAGAACTTGTGCGAATTGGCTCATCCGCTGGCTTGGCTGACTTGGCTGACTTGGCGGGACAGGAAATATCGATGCAAAACGGGAGAGAAAAGGGCACGCTTATCGCTCCGCGACTTGCAATTCCCATGTGCGTGCGGAAGAATTGTTCCTTGCAACACGTGCTTCCGATCTTGCAAAAGGTCGATTGAACTATCTTCACGGCATCCAGTTTTACTGCGCCAAGATAGCTCGGTAACAGGTAGCTAGACGTTCGTACAGTCGGATGCCAGGCGTGGGAGAACGTGAGTAGAAAGCTGAGGTTTTCCGACTGCCGGCTTATATCTTTTCACATCAGCGAAGGGAGAAGTGCCAAAATTGTCGCGGAATTTATAGCTGAGTCCAGCCGAATCGCTTTATTCTGCCTTGTCAAGGTCCATGTCCACCAGCCATGGGCTATTCCATGGCTTATACCTTATAGTCATTATACTCGCGTTGACCATCAGCGTCTCCTTGCCGTGTTCTATCGGCGTACCACCATCCTTGCTAATGTCAACCTCGACTGGCCGCATTGCTGCGACGTCTTCCATGTTGGCTTGAACGACCTCAGTCTTCTCCACGTGCTCTTCATTCTTCACATCCAGCTCTTCATCCTCCCTCCACTTTACCTTTTGAGCTCCCCAGCCCTCATGTATATGGCCAAAGCAATGCAGCCGTGGCTTGCATCTTCTTGCAGCTCGGAGTAAATGCTGGCAACCAACATTCTCGCCCTTGTATGTCACGTCCATTATATTCAAGGGTGGGCCGTGGGTCATCATAACGTCGATAGCTGGGAAGTCCGGAATCGAATTGTCGGCAATGGGAACAGCATTCGGCGTACACTGGTGAGAAGGGTTGTATCGGTCTTGGTTGCGGAAGTATGGAAAGGCCCAGTCGCAGAATTCTGGTTGCTATAGAAGTTACGAAGTCAGTAGTCGGAATTGTCTCGTCCCCTAGCGACTTACGTATGGAGAGGCGTATATCTGCACATGTAAGCCATTGTCACGACGAACTGCAGCTCCCACCTACTCGTAGTTTGGCGCCATTCTTGAGCGTAAAACTGTGTGTACCCTCTTCAAGGTAGGTTACTCCAGCAGATTTCGCGCGTTCTCCCAACCACATTTCTCGTGCTCTCGTGGGAAGATCCTCGCTATAGCCGCTAGAGCCGTGCATGTGGCGTCCTTTTCTGCGATAATAGACCTCGTCCAAGGAAACATCGTGATTGCCAGCGATAACCAACTTCAAACCCGCATCGATACTTTCCAGCATGTCCAGAGTCTTCTCGTACTCGCTCAAATGTCCGATCATGGTTAGATCACCGCAATGCAAAAGGACATCTGCCTTCGACAAGGGTGCGCCTGCGACGACATGGGTCTTTTTCGTGACCTGTCCAAGCACGGCCGAATGCGTGTCTGAAATGATCAGAAATCGCGTCTTGATGCGATCGCCTTCCGGTATTGCCGTGGTTGTAGACATTGGTTGGCTGAACTGTCTGGAGGTTTGGAGCCACGAGCTTAGGCGAGGGAGGCCGGGGGTCTGAAGAGGTACTGGCAACGCAGCCACCTCGACATTATATGCTTCTGCCTGGTATGGCTCCCGATTCCACCATACAGGAGCTCTGACAGCCGTGCATGATCTGCGAGATTGAGTGCTGGCTAACAAGACAGCGCGCAGAGGTCGATTCTCCTAGAATCCCGTCTTTTCCACGTACACGGCACAAGTGATGCGCAGGACAATAACGGACAGAGGTGCAGCAACAGCGAAAAGAATTGGCAGTGTATGCGACAATGAAAGCTGCATGCATCAAGGGACAGAAGCGTTGGCGTTGAGATTTGTCGATGCCGCACGCTGACACACCTGACCGTATTGGGCGAGTCGTACCATTCTCAGGCCACTTTCCACGACTCTTCCTACCGAGCTCGAGAACACACCGCAGAGATGAAATTTTCGTCAAGAACCTCTTTTCGTACCCGAGGCCTTCTCTCAGCCTCGTGCAAGCCAGCGGGAGTGCCCGCTGCAGGGTCGTCTGCTGCCACGAAGAGTTTGGCACAATCGTATCATCGTGGGTCGCCTGAGGGGGATGAATTCTCTTCCGTTCTACTTTCAGACGGCATACCAGTGAGAATTCATCAATACTGTCCCGCGCTGGTCAAGAATAGTCGGCCATAACTCGGATTACACTCGTGGCCTCCATCATGGAACACGGCCACAAGTCACCATTATGAAGAATAGTCGGTCTGAGGTCGCTATGAACACACACCGCGATGATAGCTCTGTGATGGACTCACGCCTTTACACCGAGAACACAGTTCATCCTTAGGCCCGATGTTGTTGTGTGGATATTCGGCGTATCGGCAGCTCGAGCTCGGCGCTGTGCGCCCTTGAAGAGACCCGTACACAAGCTCGCAGTTCGTGATCCTTGCAATGCGGGACAGCTGCCCCTCTACCGGATCTTTCCGATGGGTTGTTAATCGTTCGACATGCACAGGTTTGAAGCTTCCAGTTGCTGATTCTATTCTCCTGGGTCTCATAGACACGGAAACAACGGAAGGAAGCGGCTGCGACTTCGATTTAAGACTGGCACGGGATCATCCCTGGTATTGCAGTATCAACTTTGCATTGCAGGACTACTGCAAGAAGCTTCCCGAACAAACACAAGCGAGTCCCATCAAGGCATACAGAGTGGAGTTCCCGGCATTCCGCCGCTTTACCACGCCTAACATTACCAACTCGGGTCTCGTTCCGACTAGAATCGTCGATATACCAAGGAGCTCGTGTATGCTACTGTGCCACAGGAGCGCTAGGTGTCCCTCGGCCCTGATATAACTCCACAGAGCCTGCCTTCCCTGGACGGAGGCTCGATACACACACACTGTCAGCACTGCACCATCACCTATAAAACACACCCAAGCCATTGGCCCACAATGCCTCTGTCAAATTACTCCCAGGTGTTCAACAACGCAGAATACTCACCAACGCAACATCTATTCGGATACCAGGAGCCGTTCGAGAGGACATATCTTACCGAGGCTTACACCATGTCCCCCAGCGACTCGTTGTCAACTTTTTTCGACGCGGAATCGTTTTTCGATCAAGCAGCTACAACGTCGGAGAAGAAAGCCCTAAATTCTGCCTCGCATGCGCAGTCGTTCGATCCAATACTACCGCTAAACAGCAACTCGGGTATCAGTAATCAGTATGATGAGACACTGTTCCCCGAGGCAACCTCCGCACAAGTGGAGGGCTACGCGCCGTGGTCCTCTTTCGATCCAGCCGCTGTCAATCTAGCCTCGATCAATCCTACTGGATCGGCGTCATTCTCACCAACCGTTCGATCTTCTTCAAGAACTCCGTCGCTCTGTGGTGACGACCAGCAGCAAGGCTCGCCGTCCATGTCACCACGCCTCATAAAACGCGAGTCTCCCTTCTCTCCTGCCGTACAGGAAGAGCAGGCAACACCAAAACGACCACTCAGAAAGCGAGGTCGTCCTCGACTCGACCAGCTTGACACTGAGTTCGAAACAGCTGGGCCTTCTTCAGCAAAATGCCCACGATCCAGCCGACTGCCACACAACCAGGTGGAACGGAAATACCGAGAGGGTCTCAACTCTGAGCTCGAAAGGCTACGGAAGGCCGTGCCAACACTGTCACAGAGCGAAGAGGCTCTTATGATTGGCCAGCCAAAACCAAGCAAGGGTATGATCCTCTCGAGTGCAATCGATTATATCAAGACGATCGAAAGGGAGCGCGATGCACTGCGAGAAGAGGTGGAGCAGCTCAAGCAGAGTCGACGGCAATCCCAACCCATGAACTGGGTAGGAGGTGGAGGCTCTATCGACGACTTCCTGGCTGAATTCAAGTAAATCATTTGCATTTGATCTGCACATTCGTTGTCATCAAGTGCTGATGTCGGCAAGATGGATGTCGCGCGCGGGCACATACAATCTTTGGCTTTCTTTTTAACGACATTATGATACCTCGCGATCTATTTTTGGGCGACACTAATAGTAATTGAATCCTTCTTACAATTCTACACGAACTGTGTGCCGCAACAACTCTGTACATTACGACTCCTTGTGACGAATCTCAATCCTTCCAAAGCACTAGTACATACAGCAAATGCATGTCTAGCAGATTTGCTACGAGAAGAAGTAATTGAAGAGAAAGAAGAGTCTAGCGGCGAGCGCATGGCGACGTATTGCACCTGCAACGCCTACTATGGGCCCCAAGCGGTGTGTGCAAAGCCATCCATGTTCTCATTATGGGATGCGTCTCAACCAGCAGCTAGGGCCATAGCATTCCTAGCGGCGGCAGCAACTCAGCCACGAACGCGCACCATTCTTGGCTTCTCCGCCTCCACTTGCACTCCCCTCGTCTGTGCGCGCCGTTGTGCAGCAGAACAGGCGTTTCGGCGCGGATCTTCATCAACCTCATACCTGCCATCTTTTGGGGTGGCATCACGGCTCATGCGTTTCCTGCATCCTCTTTACTCGTTACTTGCTGGTCTTGTAGAAGACCTTTTGTTTGATCTTAACCACGAGAGTGGCTTGTCACCCCCTGACATCTGCACTTCCAAGGTTCACATCGTGAAACGCGCGACACCGCCGGTCGGAACATAGCCTCGCGAAGTCCGCCCCAAGGCAATCGAGGGCTGATAATATCAAGCGCGCGCCCTCTTGAGTGTTCGCACACCATACCTCGCAACCATGCCCTTTCTTTATGCGCGTCAAAACCCGCTGGATGATGCGCGGAACACACTTTCGTCATGGGACAACTGTATGGCTAAGGCCTACTGCAAGTTCGTGAGACTGAGCCCACGTCACACACAAACTAACATGCAACAGGTGGCCAGTAATAATCGGCATCGTAGTCGGCGGACTCATTGCGTTTTCGGTCATCTTCTGCATAGCACGATGCTTGTGTTGCGCCGCTGAATGCACCATTTGTTGCTGCAAATGCTGTACATGCTGCTGCCCAAGCGGAAGCAGTGGCTCAGGACATAAGCGCATGAAGAGCGAGCCCACATATCCTCCATATGCGCCGAATCCTCATAATGCGAATCCCTACGCTCAGGCGCATGCTGCCGCGCCACCTGCACCGCTGAACCAGCAGTATCGCTCGCATGCTGCCCCAGCATTCGCACCAGCGCCCACCTATGCTCATGTGCAAGAGAGACCACAATTTGCGACATTTGACAGCCCCAGTAAGCCTGTCAATGAGGATGCGCTCCCCGCCATGCCGAGCTGGGGAGACGCCCGTGACAGACACGTCGAAGTCGAGGAACAGCCTGTGCCTGAGAAAAGGGGCGACATGGAGATGGACAGGCTGAACCACAACGGCAGCGTGACGAACACATCCATGGCCGGTATGGCCGCTGTCCCTCGAAGGAGCCCAGTACCCACCAGGTCGCCCGTATCACCAGAAGACAGTTACGGCTACAACCAAGGCTTCGAGAACGAGCCCCTCGTAGGCGCCGCACCTCACCGCAGTCCCCACGCCAGCCCCGCGCCATACTCCAACGCAAGGCCATACCTCCAACAAGACGACTACAGGCGCGGTTCACCCGCACAGAACATCTCGCCCGTCTACGGCGCAGGCGAAACCTACCCCCACAACCAGCCCTACGACCACTACGACGCCCAGAGCGGCTACGCCTCCATCCCACCCTCCTACCACACCTCCCCGCCACCCCCAGCGCAAAGCTACAACAACACACCCTACGACAACTTCGCGCCCGCACCCGTCCGCCAACGCACCCCTTCGCCAGAATACTCGTACGCCGAACCCTCACGCACCCCTGAACCTGTTGCGCAGCCCGTTAGTGCGTACCCAGGTCAGCGCTCGTATACGCCGCAGGCGCAGAACGCGTACCCCGGTCAGCCGACGTATCAGGCGTTTAATCCGGGGCAGACGGGGCCGCAGGTGACGGGCGTGGCGCGCAAGGCGGTGGACGGGACGTACCGGGAGATTTGAGGTTGAGTGGAGATTTTATACCCCAGCATAGCGATGGCGTTATGCGGAGATTTAGGCTTCGTTTTTTTTAGCTTGGTTCGAGAATCTGACTGTGTCTTTTTTTCAAAACCACACTTGCGTCCTGCGGGGGTTCCGGGATTTTTCTTTTCTGGGGGAATACTTATCTCGACATGGAGTCTATGCACTTTGATATCACCTGTCAGACACTTACAATACTGGAATGCATGGCTACTGTTCTTCAAAATAATCAATTCTACTGGTTCTCAAATCGATGAAGTCAAGACTTCTCAAGCGACCGTAACGATGTGAAAGTTGCGCCACGCTCTGCGCTTACAACTTCCCAAGCCTAGCGACTTGCTCGTTAGCATAATCCTGCCACATGGCATGTTGGTTGGAGGTCTGGAGACAAAGACGGTCATTATGAGATTTTCCTTGTTCGATGCGTAGACAAAGAAAAGTTTAGGCATGGGCGGTAACTGGCTTCACAGGAGTGCTGCTCATTGTTGCTCCGGTCGGCCATGCTTGCTTCGAGTGGGTGGAGTCCCGTCGAGATGGTACCAGGAAGATGCATGCCGCATGCGTGTGGTGGACCCTGAGCTGATCTGGCGCTATGCCGTTCCGGGCGGTGGTGTATCATGGATGCGGAGCTCGGGAGTGCTCCGTCATACCTTCACACTTCACACCTTCACTCCACTCACCCGCGTCGCATTCACGCCTTCTCCTGCCAATTGCGATCGCCGTCATCCCTCTGCGATCCCCAGGCAGGCGTCATGTCGCTTGAAGGCCCCGTCCCATGAGCCGACGACGACACCGCAGCACGCGCCATTGACTGCCCGTACCATGTCCCCCTCGAACCTCCGCGTGTTTGTACAATGGAAGAATGCAACCGTGTTCGCGGGCGAAGACGTAGAATGCACCATTACCTTCAAGAATGTCGCCGTGCCAGAAGGACGCGACCGCTCGCCGGTGCGCAAACACAACGGCTTTGCGCCTGGCGGGGAGCGCCAGCGGAAGCTCCCACTGCCGCCCGTCTACTCCTCGACGACGAGGCCGACAGTCTCCCGGAACTCGTCGTATACGACCGCCCACAAGCCGCCGTCGAACGTACGCGGACACCGCCCCGCACTGTCGCTGCACACGCCCGCGACGCCCGGCGAACGGAAGTCACCGGTGCTGTCCAGTGGAGCCTTTGGCAACAACACGGGCGGACAGCGGCATGGCAGGTCACTGTCTATCATGTCCATGGGCACAGAAGGCGCGACCGACACAAGCCGCGACAGAACGTCAATACCCGCCCGCCCAGCACGAGGGCACGCCCGGTCTGGCAGTCTCCAGATTGTCCCGGGCAGACCCAGCTCCTATCCAGGTACGTCCACCCCAATTGCCATGCTGACAAGGCTGACAGCGCCACAGTAAACTCTCCCGGCCATCGATCAGCGACACATCCCTCTCCCCTTGCGGGCGGGCTCTCCTCTCCGCCAGCAGCCCGCGAGAATTCCAGCGAATTCGCCTTCCCATCGCGATCGGGGAGACGGCGGCCGGGCATCACATCTACACCGAGCACACCGCAGATGCCACTCACAACGCGCAAGCCGTCCAATTCCTTCTCCAAAAGCTTCAAGTTTCCCTCAGCGCCTCCCAATGAGGACGAGACTTGTCCAGAGCGACAGAGTGTGACCAATGGTCCACCAACACCCGCTCTTCACAACCGACGACCTTCCCCGCGACTGCACAATGACCACCGGAAAGCGCCGACAAACTCCATGGTCGACTCGCTGTCACCCATCGCACGCGTCATATCAGGCTCCAGCATGGATGGCACCCCGCGTAGTAGCGGAGAGTTTTACTCCATGAGCAACAACTCCACCGAGACACTCGCCTCCGAGTACATCGGCCAGCCTTCTTCACAAGCACGTCTCCTGCCAAGACCAATGCATCAACGGTCAGGCTCGCATTTGGCGCCGCCAGTAAGGCAGAGTCGTCCCGAGTCAATCATGATGGGCTATGCGCAGATCATGGGGTCTTTCACCCTGGATGGATCTCTGATCAACCAAGCGCCGTTCGAGGAAGTGAAGAGAAAGGGCGTCGTCGGAGGCCATGGAGGCGGCGGTGTGGTTGGCGTGGAGAGGAAGAAGCGCGAAAGCGGCTTATTCGGCGCATTGGGCTGGGGAAACCTTGGGGAGTCGTTGGGCGGTCTGATCGGATCCTCAGAGCCGTCCAGCATGCGCGACATGAACCGAATCGCTAGTATGAAGACAGTGCCTCTAATATCAACACCGCAGTCTATCTTGTTTGTCGACCTGAAGCTAGCCCCTGGGGAAAGTCGGAGCTACACATATAGCTTTACTGTCCCACGAGGCTTGCCTCCCTCGCACAAGGGAAAATCGATGAAGGTGTCGTATCACCTGACAATCGGCACCCAGCGCACTGGCTCTACTCAGGATCAGCAAGTCAAACAGGTCGAGGTGCCCTTTCGGGTCTTCGGCAGCGTGAACAGTACGTGCTTCCTTTCAAAATAAGACATCTTGCTAATCAAGACAGGTCGTGGCGACATTCTTGGACATGATCTCATGTCTCCATACATCATACTGCGTGACCAAGCGCGGACAACGACAGTAGACACGACCGCAGGTGACAAGTCTCCTGGCTTAACTAAGAAAGGCACTGTATCTGTAAAATCAGACACGAATACTTTTAACGACTTCCTGGAGTACGTCGACAATCTCCTCGAACGGCCACGGCAAAATTCGAGCATGGGCTTGTTGTCACCAACTGGAACCATGCCTGGCAGGTCTTCAATATCGGAAGAGCCGCAAAACATAAAGGATTCCATCGACACAGCTATATTACGGAGCAACTTGACAGGCGCAGCGAACCAGAGCGCGAATCGTTTTGAGATTGCACGCAGTGGCCGGCGAGTCGCAGTCATCATGCTCGCCCGGCCCGCATACCGACTTGGTGAAACAATGTCGGCGGTGATAGACTTCACCGACTCGTACATCCCCTGCTATTCCGTCCACGTCTCCCTCGAGACATCCGAGAAAGTCGACCCCGCCATAGCCCTGCGGTCGAACGCCTCCATCTACCGCGTAACCAAGAAGGCCTACGCATCATTCTCAGAAAACGCACTCTTCGCACGAAGACTCACCTTCGCGCCTACCATCCCCCCCAACGCGACGCCCGAATTCATCACCAGCGGAGTCAGCCTCGAGTGGAAGCTCCGAGTCGAATTCATCACGCCCCGCCTCGCGCACGAGCAGGGCGAAGAAGCACAGTGGGACGACCTCCTCGAAGAAACATCGAGCGACGACAGAGGCGTCATGCTAGCAGCCGCGCAGCGCCTGCCCGCCGAGAGTTTCGAAATCCAGATCCCGATCAGGGTGTACGGCGCTGTTAGCGGGGCGCCCGAGGCCATGGACGAAGAGGGTCTGCCTGTCTGATCACGCACTTGTTGCATTACAGCGGCGTTTTGTTACGCGACTTGGACCAACGAAAAGGTCTGACTTTGTTCCTTCACACTTTGTATATGACATGCTTGGGTAGGTGGTAGAGGTGTAATTATACCAACACTTGATAATTATTTTGTTCCTGGTTCTGCGTTTTGGCAAATGTGATGTATGTGTACGAGGTGGGTAGTGATGGTATCATGCGGCGTGGAAATACATGGGTGTCTTTCTCGCGCTGCTAACATTTCCTGCATATTTGGTTGTTCCCATACTTACACGGAGCACTATGGGGGGAAGTGGAGTGAGGGTACATGTCTAATCAGGCAGTATCAACGAGTTCCCTGTGGATTGCAGCGTAAGTTGCCGAGCTCCACAGGGAGTTTATTTGTAGCTTAGTTTCTTAAGCTTCTTTCACATGCGCGTAGATTTACTATTTCTAAGGGGACGCTTGAGCATCGGGACACTGTGTGCGTAGGGGAGTGGCTTGGCTTCCGACGACGACGGCACATGCTGTGATTAGGTGGCTGTGGTATGTCTGTTCGTCTTCGTATACCGTGTCCGAGTACGAAGACACTGCTTCTGATATTTCAACAATCCTGATGTGTGAAGGGACTAGCTGGTATCGCATGGGGACAGTGGACGGATGCGGCACCCTCACCAAGACACCCACCACACGCACCGCGGAGCACGATCCAAGTCGTAAGAATGATCATTTTTGGACACACCGATCCTTTGCACATCGCAGTCCACTTTCCCCTCAAAACCACAAGTCCACTCTTTCTCCAAAGAGCACACACTGTCCCTCCTTCCCATCAAGTCTCCCCACCCTAACGAATAACCCCATCCGCCCCCGTCACCGCCGACCCCTGCGCCTGCCTCTGCGCCGCCATCTGCTCGCGCTCCTTGGCCTCGAGCGCCAACTGCTCCTCCGTCCGCTTGTTCCCACGCGCAATCAGCTTCTCGATCAGGCCGCCCTTCTTGGGCTCGTCGTGCTTGTCGCTGTGCTCGAATTCCTGCAGGTAGGCGACGCGCTCGTGGGGCGGCATGGAGGCGAGCTCCGAGTCGATCGAGTCGCGGTTGTCTGGTTGGTGTTAGGTAGGGATAGGAGGGAAAGAAGGAGAAGTGTAGAGTGTAAAGCGCACCTTCAATAGTACCAACCCCATGTCCCGCCTTCTCATGCCCAACCGTCTCGTTCTCAGGCTGCGACTTGCGGCGGCTACTTCCAATGTGCAGCTTTTCCTTGATCTTGTCCATATTCGTATGTGAAGGGTGTGGGTAGAGGTCAACGACTTGTTGCACAATTTCACAGTAGGATTTGTTATGATTCGAGGTTTCCGATTGTCAACAGTGAGGAAGCGGGGTTGGCGAAGGGGTCGTAGTCCCGCATGGTGCAGACGTCATCGCCCATTCATACTGTGGCTTGAAAGCTGAGTTGGCAGTAGTGACCCGGGCCTGCGTCTATTACGTAGCCACGCGCACGCGAGATATGTGGGGCCCGGTGTTTGTGCATTGTTTTGCGGCTTTGTGGATGCATGGCGCGCGCTGCGTTTGAGTTGGTTTCGAGAGTCTTCGTTGTGTTTGTCGCCTCACGTGTCGTGCTACACGCGCGATGCCAGAACCTCAGCGCGTAGGTGGGTATCCACTTTTGCGGGTGATCCTCGCGCACGTGAAGACTGCTGAAGTAACCCTTTTCGCAATCGTGGCCGGGGTTTGCATACAGGTTATCGAATTGTGCGACAGGGTATGGAATGTGCAGTTTACAGTCATTACCGGTGAAGCGGTTGTATCGGTCTAATATTGGCTCATGCAACAGCTTCTCGTAGGAACATGTCGAATCTCAGCATGAAATTCGCACTCAGCCATGTGGCAGTTCTGTGCTATTAAGTATCTCAAGTCAGTATATACAAGTGGTATCGCGGTCATGTACACTCAATGAAACGCCGTCGTTAGCTGTCAAAGCTGTCAAAACTCCCTTACACCTGTGCCCAAAATAGTCCTTTCACTGTGTAACCATCCCAATTCCCTAGCTTCATTGTCTACGGAAGTGCTCAGTCAATGGTGATACCCCCGACGTCGACCCAGTGGCATAACCATCGTTGCTGGGTACCTGGCTGATTGAGCGGCTACTGCTGCTTACTTGATCCACATCGTATGGAAACCTTGGTGGCTGCAGCGGCAGATGCACTTCTTGCCATCGTGGTGTGACCGGGGTCCACGACTCGGCGTGTAGCTCAGCCGGCTCGTCGTTGATACTCACTGGCAGTTTCTGATCAGGCGGGTAGTGAGCAACCTGTGGTGAATCGAGCTCGGTCAACGGAGTGCCACTGAGCTCTGACGGTCCTTGAGTCTTCAACGGCGTCGCGCTGCTGATGAAGCGTGATGATGCGGCATCCGAGACTTGATTGTTGGCAAGTTCGTAGATTTGTTTCTTGTTGCGCCGTCTGCGGAAGAAGAAGAAAAAAGCGAAGATGGCAGCCAGAAGCAGGGCGACCACCCCTATTACTATGCCCACTATTGCTCCAGTACCAAGCCCCGACCCGCCGCTAGAACCAGAACTTTGGTCCACTTTCGACTTGATGGTGACAATCTTGGCAGCTGGGAGAGGGTCAGGAAACACAGCTTGCGCTACTGTGAAATTTGCTCGCTCGTAGTCGACTATGAGATATGCTTCTTGCAGCAGCGTCCTCCCAAGGGCATACTGTGTGCTGTTTGCCGCGCGGCGAATGGGGAAATAGTTCGTTGCATTTGGATAGTACGGATATGATGCTTGCAGGTCGAACGCGGAGTAGGGCAATTGTATGTTTGTGTAGTTGTTTGCTGTGTTCTCGAGCGAATTGACGAGCTTGAGTGTCAAGGTAGGGTTTTTCGAAACGAGTTGTTCGTGGATGGTATCGTTCACAAGATACAGATCAGTCTGTGGGTCGTATGTGAGTCCGAAGGCGCGTTCGAACTGCGTACAGATATCAATTGGTAGCCATAAGTGCGGGACTGTCGAGTCTATGACGGAGAAATGTGCGCCAGCTGACAGCGAGTATGTCCCCTCTAGACTGTTGGTTGCCAGAATGCTATCCACGCCAACAGTCAAGAGCTTGGAAGGATCAGTAGAGAAGGTGAAGGAGAAATCATTGTCGTTTGGCTTGAAT
>Ga0265780_10005530_pt1 | contig 15972 bp, 14 predicted proteins | sample P1T30metagenome_FD_192432 | JGI IMG/M metagenome (GOLD analysis project Ga0265780, IMG submission 192432) | Plant litter microbial communities from East Loma Ridge, Irvine, California - P1 T30 | ecosystem: Environmental > Terrestrial > Plant litter > Unclassified | place: USA: California... | reverse complement strand
CGCGACGACATCAGGTTCGGTCGCGTCGAGGGTCCTTGATTTTCGTCTGTAGGGCGCACGTCATTACTCCTAAGATATTCGTTTCCAATCCGATTAGAAACAATCTGGGAAAAACCATGCTGATTTTTCTCGCACTTCTGTATTTTTGCGTTGCCTGCACCCTGATCTGGCTGGCCTGTTTTCCAACCGGAAGGGCGATGCTGGGCCAGTTCGTCTTCGGCCTGCGCAGCCGCATGAAGCGGCGCGCGCCAGGCTGGCGCCCTGCGCGCAGCCGCGAGCGCGGGGCGCTGCAGCGCGACCTGGCCGGCTGGGGGGCGGCCGCGGTGAAGCTGGCGCGCCGCAACTGGATCGTGTTCGCGATTGGTATTCCAGTGGTCGCGATTCCCTCGCTGCTGGCCCTGGTGCTGCGCTCGCCCGCCATGCTGCCCGACTACGCGCCGACCGCCGCGCTGCCCGATGCCCAGATCGCCGCGCTGCTGCAGGGCGAGCAACTGGTGCCGCCGGTTGCTCCGCCGCCGCTCGCCTTTACGACCCAGGAAGTGGTGCTGGTGCGGCCGATGCTGGTCAGCGCCAGCCGCAACTGGGGCTTGCTGCACCCGGACTTCAACGCCCGGCTGCTGCTCGCCTTCAAGATCATGAAGGAACGGCACGGCTACGAAATGGCCTTGCTCGAAGGCTACCGCAGCCCGGCGCGCCAGGACCTGCTGGCGCAGATGGGCGGCACCGTCACCAACGCGCGCGCCTTCCAGAGCTGGCACCAGTATGGCCTGGCCGCGGACTGTGCGTTCTGGCGCGACGGCAAGCTGGTCATTTCCGAGAAAGACCCCTGGGCCATGCGCGGCTACCGGCTGTATGGCGAGGTGGCCGAGCAGCTCGGCCTGACCTGGGGTGGACGCTGGAAAATGATGGACCTGGGACACACCGAGCTGCGTTTGCCGGGGGTGATGCGGCGTTAGAATACCTTCCCCGGAGCTTGATATAGGTCAAATTTTGCCTGTAGGAATGGTGCGAGCATTGCCTGTCCGACCCTTCCCATAACCCACACAAGCTCCCGCCATGGCCCGTCTCTGGAAGTTCCTCACCGACAGCCGCGTGCTCGTCGTGATCGGCATCACCGCACTGCTTGGCTTCCTGCTGCTGGGGGCCGATACCTTCGAAATCGGCCTGATCTGGGCACTCATTGCGGCGCTCAGCCTGCTGGCGCTGTGGGGCATGTTCTGGGGTGTACGCAAGCTGTGGCGCATCCGCGCTGCGAAACGCCTGACGGCCAGCCTGGCTGCCGGCGAGGCGGGCGCAGTCACCGGCACCGATAGCGGCGGCAACGAAGTCGCGGTGCTGCGCAAGAACATGCTGGAGGCGATCAACACAATCAAGACCTCTAAGCTGGGCCTGACGCGCGGCGCCGAAGCCTTGTACGAGCTGCCCTGGTACATGATCATCGGGAACCCGGCGGCGGGCAAGAGCAGCGCCATCGCCCATTCCGGCCTGACCTTCCCGATCCCGGGCAGCAAGGCGGTGCAGGGCGTGGGCGGTACCCGCAACTGCGACTGGTTCTTCACCACCGACGGCATCCTGCTCGATACGGCGGGCCGCTACTCGGTGCAGGAGGGCGACCGCGACGAGTGGTTCAGCTTCCTCGACCTCCTGAAAAAACACCGCCGCCGCGCGCCGATCAACGGCATCCTGATCGCGGTCAGCGTGGCCGAACTCACGGGCGGGTCGGCCAGCGCCTCGATGGAGCTGGCCAAGAGCCTGCGTACCCGGGTCCAGGAACTCACCGAGCGCCTGGGCGTGTATGCGCCGGTGTACGTGATCTTCACCAAGGCCGACCTGATCGCGGGCTTCGCCGACTTCTTCCGTGGCAGCGAACGCACCGAGCGCGACCGTGTGTGGGGCGCCACGCTGCGCTACAACCGGCGCAGCACGCCGCAGGATGTTCTGGCCTTTTTCGACCAGCACTTCGACGAACTGCACGACGGCCTGAAGGAACTCAGCCTGGCGAACATGGCCGGCAACCGCAGCACGCAGATGCGGCCCGGCGTGTTTACCTTCCCGCTCGAATTTGCCTCGATCCGCAGCCCGCTGCGCGCCTTCCTGTCCACCCTGTTCGAAGAAAACACTTACCAGTTCAAGCCGGTGTTCCGCGGCTTTTACTTTACCAGCGCGCTGCAGGAAGGCGCGGTGCAGGACCTGGCCTCGAAGCGCGTCGCGAACCGCTTCGACCTGGAATTGCGCGATGGGCGCCTTGACGCAGACGAGAGTCCGGCGAAGGAGGGCGAGGGCAACGGCTACTTCCTGCTCGAGCTGTTCAGGAAGGTGATCTTCGCCGACCGCGAGCTGGTCAAGCGCTACAGCAACCCGGCCAGCGCGCGCCTGAAGTACGCCGCCTTTTTTGCGGCCACCATCGCCCTCGGCGCCGCCCTCGGTGGCTGGAGCTGGTCCTACATGGGCAACAGCCAGCTGGTGGCGAACGTCCAGGCCGACCTGGACAAGGTGATGCGCATGCAGGACAAGCGCATCGATCTCCAGTCGCGCCTGGAAGCGCTCGACATCCTGCAGGACCGCATCGAGCAGCTCGATAAATACAAGGAAGACCAGCCCTGGGCGCTGTCGTTCGGCCTGTACCAGGGCGAGAAGGTCGAACGCAAGCTGCGCGACGAATACTTTGCCGGCGCGCGCGCGGTGATGGTGGAGCCGGTCGCCGCCGCGCTGGAGACCATGCTGACCGAAGTGAACGCGAATGCGGCGGCGCTGGATCCAAATGCACAGGCGCCGAATCCGCAGGATGCACAAGCAGTCCAGGCTGCGCCCGCCGTCAAGTCCGGCCAGCCTTACCAGGACGTCTCGCCGACCAACGTGGCCGATGCCTACAACGCGCTGAAGACCTACCTGATGCTGGGCGATAAACGCCACGCCGAGCCGGGTCACCTGAACGACCAGCTGACCCGCTACTGGCGCACCTGGCTGGAAGCGAACCGCGGCGCCATGCCGCGCGAGCAGATGATCCGCAGCGCCGAACGCCTGCTGAGTTTTCACCTGGCCCAGATCAACGACCAGGCCTGGCCACAGGTGACGCTGAAACTCGGCCTGCTCGACGGCGTGCGCGAAAACCTGCGCCGCGTGGTGCGCGGTACGCCGGCGCGCGAACGCGTGTACGCCGACATCAAGACCCGCGCCGCCACGCGCTTCCCGGCGGTGACAGTGGCGCGCATCGTCGGCGAGCATGGCGACGGCCAGGACCGCGGCCTGCTCGCCGGCAGCCACGCGGTCAGCGGCGCGTTCACCCGCGATGCCTGGAGCAAGTACGTGCAGGGCGCGATCCGCGACGCATCGAACCGCGAGCTGTCGAGCACCGACTGGGTGCTCAAGACCGTGGCCAAGGACGACCTGACGCTCGAGGGCAGCCCTGAGCAGATCCAGAAGACCCTGGTCGACATGTACAAGGCCGAGTATGCCAAGGAATGGGGCCGCTTCGTGCAGGGCGTGACGGTGGCCGACCTGAAGGGCTTCGAGGCCAGCGTGCAGGCCATGAACCGCCTCGGCGACCCGCAGAACTCGCCGCTGGCGCGCCTCCTGAAAACCATCTACGACGAGACCTCCTGGGACAATCCGGGCGCGCTACAGGCCAACCTGAGCAAGACCGAGCGCGGCCTGATCGGCTGGTTCAAGGAAGTGGTGCTGCGCCGTGCGCCGTCGGATGCGCGCACCCTGGCCGACGCCGTCGGACCGCTGGCGCCGGGTGCCGCCGGCGCTCCCGGCGCCATGGGCGTGATCGCCCGCGAATTCGCCGGCGTGGCGCGCCTGGTCGGGCCGCGCGAGCAGCAGGCCTCGCTGATGAGCGGCTACCTGGACGCCTTGTCGCGCCTGCGCACCCGCCTGAACCAGCTGAAGAACCAGGGCGACCCCGGCCCCGGCGCCAAGCAGTTCATGCAGCAGACCTTGGAGGGCAGCGGCTCGGAACTGGCCGACGCCCTGAAGTACGTCGACGAGCAGATGCTGACCGGAATGACGGAACCGCAAAAAGCCGCGCTGCGCCCGCTGCTGGTGCGCCCGCTGATCCAGACCTTCGCCATGATCGTGCAGCCGTCCGAATCCGAGATCAACAAGACCTGGCAGGCGCAGGTGGTCGAACCGTTCCAGAAGACCCTGGCCGACAAGTACCCGTTCGCACCTAGCAGCCGGATCGAGGCCACCGGCGCCGAGATCGGCCAGGTATTCGGGCCGGAAGGCGCAGTGGCAAAATTCGTCAACGCCTCGATGGGCCCACTGGTGGTGCGGCGCGGCGACGTGCTCTCGCCGCGTACCTGGGCCGACATCGGCATCACGCTGGCGCCGGCGGCGGTGCAATCCTTCCCCGGCTGGGTCGCGCCCTTGTCCAGCAACGGCGTGGCCTCGCCCACGTCCTCCGGGCCGCAGACGGTATTCCAGCTGCAGGCCACGCCGGCGCCCGGCACCACCGAATATACGATCGAGATCGACGGCCAGCAACTGCGCTACCGGAACACGCCGCCGGTGTGGTTCAACATGGTCCATCCGGGCCCGGGCACGTCGGGCGCGCGCATCACGGCCGTTACCTTCGATGGGCGCACCGTGGAGCTGTTCAACGAGCCGGGCCAGTTCGGCCTGAAGCGCATGATCGAGGCGGCGGCCAAGAAGCGCAAGGACGGCGGCGTGCACGAGCTGCGCTGGAGCGGGCTTGGGGGCGCGGTGTCGGTGGCGGTCGACCTGAAGATCACCAGCAGCGCCGAAGCGAATGCCGGCAGCTCGGCCGCCGGCGGCCAGGGCTTCAAGGGCATGCGCCTGCCGCCGGCCATCGTCGGCCGTACGCTTGAAAATCGGCTGGAAACCCCGGCCATGGCCGCTGCCGGAGGTGTGCAATGATGCGCAATCCAGACCGGATCGGCTACTTCGGCAAGATCCCGGCGCGCAGCGACTTCGTCAAGCTGGCGCACGACGCCGCGGCCATCAGCATGCTCGACGACTGGCTGGCCGCGGTGATGCAGCGCCTGCCCTCGAACGCGCGCTGGAAGATCGACTACGACGCCATGGCGCCGGTCAGCTTTGCCTTTGTCGGCCCGGGGCGCCGCCACGCCGTGGCCGGGCACCTGGTGGCCAGCCACGACGCGCCTGGACGGCGTTTTCCTTTTCTCACCATGCGTACGCTGGACGTGGCCGATCCGCCGGCCTTCCTGTCGCGCTGCGTGCTGGCCTTTGCGCCGCTCTGGACCTTCCTGGAAGCGGCGGCGCCGCAGGTGCTGGCAGCCTGCGATCCGGCGCCGCACCTGCAGGGCATCAGCGAGGCGGCGATCGCGCTGGGCGAAGCCGACGCCGCCCTGGCCGGCTTCCTCGCCGGCGCCACCGTCGGCTCGCTGTCGGACCTGCTGGACGGGCTCGATGCCAGCCGCACCATCCTCGCGCTCGGCCTGCTGCTGCAGCCGGTCATGCACAGCAAGCCCGCCCAGGTGGACAAGAGCCTGGTACTGCCGTTGCCCGACGACGCCGCCTTGCGCGCCCAGGTTGCCGCCTTCTGGCTGGAGCTGGTCGCGCCTTTCGTGCGCCGCACCGGCTTCGACCTGGCGCTGTTCCTGACACGCCTGGACGGCCGGCCGGTGCTGGTGATCGGCTTTTGCGGCGCCGCCGCCCAGACCCTGCGCGCCATCGTCGACCCGCTGGTCGGCGCCGAGCAGCAGGTGCGCTTTGCCGACCTGGGCTGGATCGACGAACAGCTCGGCCTGGATGTCGACGTGCGCGCCCTGGCCAGCTACCTCGACCAGCCGCAACTGCCGCTGAAGATGGCGCGCGAACTGTTCCTGAAGACTTTCATTGGAGGCGCAGCATGAAACGATCCTTGACCAGCATGGCGGCGCTACTCGTCGCCGGGACTGCCCTGGCACAGGTGCCTGCCACCGCGCCGGCGCAGGGCGCGGCAGCGAACGCACCGATCGTGGTGGCCGGCACGGTTGCCGACGAAGCCAGCAAGGCCGGCCTGCTGGCGCGCCTGCGCGCGGTGTATGGCGCCGAGCGCGTGATCGACCAGCTCTCGGTCGGCACCGTGGCCACGCCGGCCAACTGGAACGACTACGTGCAGCGCCTGATCGGCCCCAACCTGAAGATGATCAGCCGCGGCCAGCTGAAAATCGACGGCAACAACGTCAGCCTGCGCGGCGACGTCGCCAGCGAGGCCCAGCGCCAGCAGATCGCAGGCGACATCGCCGGCACCCTGAACCCGACCTACACGGTGAACAACGGTTTGCGCGTGGCGGATAACCAGCAGGTCATGCTCGATGCCGTGCTGGCCAACCGCATCATCGAGTTCGAGTCGGGCAAGGCGGCGCTCGCGCCCTCGGGCATGGCCATCCTCGACCAGATGAGCGAGGCGCTGAAAAAACTGGGCGGCGTCAAGGTCGAGGTGATCGGCCACACCGACAACGCCGGCTCGCGCGCCGGCAATTTGTCGTTGAGCCAGGCGCGCGCGGAAGCCGTGAAGACCTACGTGACGTCGCGCGGCATCAACGGCGACCTGATCGCGGTATCGGGCGAAGGACCGGACCGGCCGGTGGCGGATAATCGTACAGTCGAGGGCCGCGCGCGCAATCGCCGCATCGAGTTCAAGGTTGTCCAGTGACCCCGGCCAGACGCCATCTCCTTCCACTCCTGATTCCCTTCCTTCTTGCCGCGCCGGCACAGGCCAGTACCTGTTACGGCCGCCCCGGCGCCGGCCGCATCGCCGGCGTCGTCGCCGTGCCCGCCAGCGGCGCCAACTTCGCAGCCTACAGCCGCCTCGGCGTGCAGATGGGGCGCACCCACGTCCATGCCCGCGTACGCGAAGTCGTGCTCGATGCCTATGCGGCGCTGGCGCGCAGCGCGCCGGCCAGGCATTACGTCTACGGCGAAACCGGTTTGGAGGAGGGTGGCAGCAGGCTGCAAGGAAGCGCAAGGTCGGCATCGCGCTGGTGATCGTCGATCCGGCCTTGAAGCCGGCCCTGATGAAGACCGCGCGTGGCAAGGAACTGGAGGGCTTGCCCTTCATGCAGGGCAAGCCGTGGATCCGGCACGACGAACACTACCACGTGGATTTCGCCGTGCCCTGTCAGCCGATGAAACTCAAGGCAGGGTGATGGTCACGTTCGCCGCGCGCGGCGGCAGCTTTACCAGGTCGTTGTAGCTGGTCAGCGTGGTCTCGGTGTCGTGCGAGAGCTTGGCGCGGAATCCCACATAGGCCGCCAGCCCCGCCAGCGCGAACACGGCCGACAGCACCCACAGCGACAAATCGCTGCGCAGGGTATTCACAACCTGGTCCGGCCGTTCGGCATGCGGCGCGAAGGCGCGGCTTTTCCCGCGCATGCGCGCGATCTCGTCGCCCAGGCGCGCCACCAGGTAGTTCAGCTTGTCCTGGCCATCGAGCGCGTAGCGGCCCTGGAAACCGAGCAGCAGGCACATATGGAAGACTTCCAGCGCCTGCAGGTGCACGCTGCCTTTTGCGCGTAAATCCTCCAGCCGGTGGAAGAAGTGTTCGCCGGCCAGCTGGTCGCCGAACACGCGCAGCTGCAGCGGCCGCGTTTCCCAGGCTTCGCGCACCTCGAAGTTCGAGCGCAGGATGATCTCGTCGACCGCCGAGCAGAAGGCATACTTGGCGGCGGTGACGTCTTCCGCCGCCACGCCCAGCGCTTTGGCGTTGCGGTCGACGTCGCCCAGGAAGGCCGTCATGTGGTCGGCAAAGGCGGTCTTGTCGTGCGGGCCGCAGCCGTTCTTCAGCAGGAACAGGGCATAGAAGCCTTCGTACATCAGGTCAACCAGGTTCTGCGGCGTGCTGCCTGCCGCCCCGCGGTTGCCGGCTTGCGGCGCGGCGCGCCGTTCGACGTGGCCGCTCATGCCGCCACCGCGATCAAATCGAGCTGCAGGTCGCGGATCCCGTTCGGCACGTAGATCGAGATCGATTGCGCCTTGAGCATGTTGTCGTACAGGGTGCCGCGGTTTTCCAGCGCGAAGTAATAGGTATCGGGCCGCACCGGTAAGGCAGCCGGCACCTGCGGCGCGTGCACCAGGCGCACGCCGGGCATGGCCGAGAGCACGAACTTGTCGACGTCCTGGGGCGCGCCGAGCTTGAAGCGCAGCGGCACGATGTCGACCAGCTGCAGCGCCGGCATGTCGGCCGATACCGCGAGATACAGCGTGGTCTGGGTGTTGATCTTGCCCGAGTCGAGGGCGCCCAGGTGGTAGGAGGGACGCTCGTTCGACAGCGGGATCGAGAAGTATTTCGAAGACACCACGGTGTCGAGCAGGTCGCGCAGGATGTCGACCAGGCGCGCGAAGGCCGGACCCGGGTCGGGGTGGGAATAGGCCGGCAGGTCTTCCAGCTTGTAGCTGCGCGAATAGGCCATCAGGCCGCCCGCCAGCGTCAGCAAATCGCCGAACAGGCGCTCCGGATGCAGCTCCGGGTGATGCAGGTAATGCGACAGGGCCGCGTAGCCGGTGCTGGCCGTGTGCAGCAGCCAGAACGAGGACATGTCGCCGCCGCGGATCTCGACCACGTTGCGGCTCGGCTCGCGCATGTGGCCATATAAAGCGTTGACCTTGGCCAGCAGCTTTTCCATCAGCCGCGCCACCGCGTTGTGCAGGCCGGGCGCGCCTTCGATCGACACGCTGGGCGGCGTGAACGAAGGATCGACCTCGAAGCCGCCGGTCGCCACCCGGCGCAGGCGCAGCAGCGGGAAGCTGTCGAAGGCTTCCAGCGCGTCATCGTCGGGCACCAGGCGCACGGTTTTCCTGAGGTAGACCACCGGAGCGTCGGCCGCGTGCGTGAACAGGTCTTGCGTGTCGCGCTCGTGCTGGGCGAAGCGGACCGCGCCGGCATCCTCGTCGGGCTCGGCGCAGTTGTCGCCATGCGGTTTCAGGGCGGGCAGGGCGGCGTGGAAGGTGATGCTCTGGGTGCTTGGAGGCAGCTCGCCCAGGCGCACCTGCAGCGGCAGCGGGTCGGACTCCGGGGCGCGGTACAGCTCGCCATCCGGGAAGACCAGCGACAGCGCGTCGATGCGCAGCGTGTCGGATTTCAGGGCCTCGTGGTCGACGCTGATGCGCCGCACGCCCCAGCAATACGGATGCAGGGCGCGCGCGGTCTGGTTCAGGCGCGCCTCGTGGTAGCGGTCTTGCTGCTGGAAATGTTGGGGGCGCAGGAACAGGCCTTCGCCCCACAGCAATTTCGATGGCATGGTCACGATGTACCTCGCAGAAGTTGAATCGAGAAAATTGAATCAGGCAAATGTTGAGCTTGATCGAATGCCGACCAAACTTATTGACACCGCGCAGAGCCGAGGGGCTTGACATCGGAAATGGTGGGTTTGGCGCCGGCTCCGGCCGACAGGGCGCAGGCATGCAGGCCCAGCGTCAATCCGGCTTTCTCGGCGTCAGGGGCAGGGAAGGCAAGCCGCCAGCGTCCCGGCGCCGGGGCATGGAACAGCGCCACCACGCCCACATAGCCGGCTTCGCGCGGCACTTTTTCTACGGTCTCGTAGCGCTGGCCCGGCACCAGGGTCACGTCCTTGACGTCGACCAGGTCGGCGCCAAAGGCTTCCTTTTCCGCCGCGGGCGTCAGGAAGGCAGAGTAGGGCGCGGCCTCGAAGGCGGCGTTCTGGCGCAGCTTGTAAACCCGCGCCACCAATGCCAGCGGACGGCCCTTGGCGTCGACGTTCAGCTTGGGTGCAGCGTGCAAACGGAGCGCGACCTCGCGCGGCGGCTTCTGCGATTCGGGCAGCTCGGGCGTCTTGCCGGTGATGGCGGACAGGCCGCCGCAGCCAGCGAGCTGGGCTGTGAGAACAACGAGGATCAGGCAGGGAAGGGAGCGCATGGCGTTCTTGCCTTTCGCAAATAAAACCATCGCTCATTTAACAGCAGTGCCGGCGTGGCCGGCTGAGGCAGCGCAAGCGGCTGGCAATTCATGCGCCGTACCACAGAAGCGACCGCTAGTTGACTCGGCGCAACTCTTGCGAAATCGCTTCCCGAATAATGGCGGCTGGTTCAACGTACCTGGAGAAAGACATGATGTTGAAACGACTGATTCCGGCTGTTGCCTGTGCTGCCCTGCTGGTGGCCTGCGCCAGCCCGGGCGAAGGCAGCAGCGCGGCCAAGCCGGCCACCGTGGCGGCCGCCGTGGCCGAAGCCGACGCCGCCGTGGCCGCCGGCCAGCGCGACAAGGCCTTTGCCCTGTTGAAGACCGCCAGCCTGGCCTTCCCAACCGACAAGACGCCGCTGGTGCGCATGGCCCAGATGCGTTTCGACGCCAACGACTACGGCGAAGCCATTGTCCATGCGCAGGACGCGCTGGCGCGCGACCCCGACGACCTGCTTGCCAACAGCATCGCCGCCGTCAGCGGCCTGCGCGTGACCAGCAAGGCGCTGGGCGAGCTGACACGCAAGAGCAAGCTCAATGGCGACGTGAAGTCCGAAGCCGAGAGCCTGGCCAAGCTGCTGCGCGCCAGCCTGGGCGAAGACGTGCTGGTGCCGAATAAAGCCAAGCCCACGCCGAGGCCGACGCCGAAAACGCCTGCCTCGACTACGTCCAAGACCGCGTCATCCTCGTCGAGCGACCCGTTCGGCGCGCTCAAGTAAATCCCCGTGGGCCGGCCCTGCGCCGGTCCGTCTTCCCCACCTGGAGTCGACATGTCAAAAAATGAAAGCGTGCAGAAACGCCTGCAAAAGGTGCGTGCGCCGCGTGTGCAGATGACCTATGACGTCGAGATCGGCGACGCCATCGAAAACAAGGAGCTGCCCTTCGTGGTCGGCGTGATCGGCGATTTCGGCGCCGACCCCGAGGCCGAGAAGAAGCGCATCAAGGACCGCAAGTTTGTGAATGTCGATGCCGGCAACTTCGACGAAGTGCTGGGCGCCGTGGCCCCCGCCACCCAGTTCCGCGTCGAGAACCACCTGAGCGAGGAAGGCGGCCAGTTCGGCGTGCAGCTGCAGTTCCGCGAGATGGCCGACTTCCGTCCCGAATCCGTGGTGCAGCAGGTGGCACCCCTGAAAGGCCTGCTGGAAGCGCGCACCAAGCTGGCCGACCTGCGCAACAAGCTGGCCGGTAACGACAAGCTCGACGACATCCTGAGCGAAGTCCTCGGCAACACCGAAAAGCTCGACAGCCTGCGCAAGACGGAGGACAAATAAATGGCGGCGATCCTCAACGAAGCGGCCAAGTCCGCGCAGGCGGTGGAGCTGGACAACTCGCTGCTCGACCAGATCGTCGAGCAAAGCCGCGTGGCGTCGTCCGACAGCGAACATGCGCGTGCACGCGACCTGATCTCGGAACTGGTGACCCAGGTGATGTCCGGCACGATGGTGGTGTCGAACAATTTGTCGGCGATGATCGACGCGCGCCTGGCGGAACTCGACCGCATGATTTCCAGCCAGCTGTCTGCCATCATGCACGCCCCCGAATTCCAGAAGCTGGAACGCAGCTGGACCGGCCTGCAATACCTGGTCAAGAACTCCTCCACCAGTGCCGGCCTGCAGATCCGCATGCTTAACGCCAGCAAGCGCGAGCTGGTGAAGGACTTCCAGGCCGCCCTCGAATTCGACCAGAGCTCGCTCTTCAAGAAGATCTACGAAGAAGAATTCGGCACCTTCGGCGGCGCGCCCTACGGCGCCCTGATCGGCGACTTCGAGATGAGCCGCCAGCCCGAGGACATGTACTTCCTCGAGCAGATGTCGCACGTGGCCGCCGCCGCCCACGCACCCTTCATCGCATCGGCCGCCCCGGATATGTTCGGCGTCGAGAGCTTCGGCGACCTCGGTAAACCGCGCGACCTGGCCAAGGTTTTCGACACCGTCGAATACGCCAAGTGGAAGGCGTTCCGCGAGTCCGAAGACTCGCGCTACGTCGGCCTGACCCTGCCGCGCTTCCTCGGCCGCCTGCCCTTCAACCCGGTCGACGGCCAGACCACCGAGGGCTTCAATTATGTAGAAGACGTCGACGGCACCGACCACAACAAGTACCTGTGGTGTAACGCCTCGTATGCCTTTGCCGCCAAGCTGACGCGCGCCTTTGAGGACTATGGCTGGTGCGCGGCGATCCGCGGCGTCGAAGGCGGCGGCCTGGTCGAGAACCTGCCGACCCACACGTTTAAGACCGACGAAGGCGAAGTGGCGCTGAAATGTCCGACCGAAGTGGCGATCACCGACCGCCGCGAAAAGGAGTTGTCGGACCTCGGCTTCATCTCGCTGGTGCATTGCAAGAACACCTCGTACGCCGCCTTTTTCGGCGCCCAGTCGGCGCAAAAAGCCAAGAAGTACAACAACGAGGCGGCCAATGCGAATGCCATGCTGTCTTCGCAGTTGCAGTACATCTTCGCCGTCTCGCGCATCGCCCACTACATGAAGTCCATGATGCGCGACAAGATCGGCAGCTTCGCCGCCGCCTCGAACGTCGAGGATTACCTGAACCGCTGGCTGACCCAGTACGTCCTGTTGGACGACAACGCCAGCCAGGAACAAAAGGCGCAGTTCCCGCTGCGCGAAGCGAGCGTGCAGGTGTCGGAAGTGCCGGGGCGGCCGGGCTGCTACCGCGCCGTGTCTTTCCTGCGCCCGCACTTCCAGCTCGACGAGCTGTCCGTTTCGCTCCGACTGGTCGCGGAGTTGCCGCAGTCGACCAAAAGCTGATCCACCATCAACCTGAAAACTGGAGTAAACAAAAATGGCAATTGACGTGTACCTGCAGATCGACGGCATCAAGGGCGAGTCGATGGACGACAAGCACAAGGACTGGATCGAGTGCACCTCGGTGACCTGGGGCGTGAAACAACCGCGTTCGGCCACCGCGTCCACCGGCGGCGGCCACACCGCCGAACGCTGCGAGCACGAGGAAGTCGTGATCGACAAACTGGCCGACCTGGCCTCGCCGATCCTGCTGCAAACCTGCTCGGCCGGCAAGACGATCCCGAAAGCCAAGCTCGAATTCATGCGCGCCGACGGCCAGGGCGACCGCATCAAGTACTTCGAGATCGAACTGGAGAACGTGCTGATCGGCGCCATCAAGCCGAAGGTGGAAGAGGGCGCGATCATCCAGGAGAAGGTCGGCCTGAAGTTCTCGAAGATCAAGTGGAAGTACACCCAGCAAAAGGTGACCGGCGGCGCCGGCGGCAATACCTCGGGCGGCTGGGACCTGGCCAGCAACAAGGTCGTCTGACCTGCGGAATCGCTTCCTCAGTCTGCAGCACACGGGCCGGCGTCCTGCCGGTCCGTCATTTTCCATCAAGGTTCGTCATGAACGGTTTTACCCCCGGCGTGCTGGATCGCCTGATGGACGAGCGCCCGGAAGGAAGCGCCCAGCTGTCGGTCGAGCAAATCAAGGACCTGGTGGCGCGCGACCTCGAAGCACTGCTCAATTCGCGCGTGGCGCTGCCCGCCGGCGCCTTCGTCAGCCACCCGCTGGCCGGTGCCTCGATCCTGAACTACGGCCTGCTCGACTTCGCCGCCTTCTGCCTCACCAGCGCCGAAGATCGCGCTGCCATCTGCGCCAGCATCAAGTCCGCCATCGAGACCCACGAGCCGCGACTGAAGGAGGTCAGCGCCAGCCTGGTGCCGCTGGCCGGCAGCGTCAACCGGCTCGACTTCGTCATCCACGCCCGCCTCGCGCTGCTCGATGCCGGCGACGCGGTGAATTTCAGCGCGGTGCTGCAGCCGTCGTCGCTGCATTACGCGGTGCGGCGCACGGCGCGTCCGCGCTAGTTTCCTCTATCGATATCAAGGACCCGACATCCATGGACATCAACCTCAAGACCCTGATCGGCAAACTGAACGACGCCTCGCGCACTGCGGCCACGCGCGCCGCCAACATCTGCGTTGGGCTGGGCCAGTACGAAGTCGACGTCGAGCATGTGTTCCTGGCGCTGCTCGAACAGCCCGATTGCGACTTCGTGGTGGCCGCGCGCGCCTGCGGCATGAGTCTCACGGCGCTGGAAAACGATCTGCGGCGCGAGGTAGCACGCTTTGCCACCGGCAGCGCGCGCACGCCGGTGTTCTCGAAGCACCTGCCCATTCTGTTCGAGCATGCCTGGCTGATCGCCTCGCTCGGCAACGGCCAGCCGAACATGATCAGGAGCGGCCACCTGCTGCTGGCGTTGCTCACCGAGCCGGGCCTGGCCCAGCTGGCGCGGCGCGGCTCGCCCCTGTTCGCCGAATTCCCGCTCGATCGCCTGAAGCACGACTTCGACAAGCTCACGCGCGGATCAAGCGAAGCGGTGGCCGTTGCGAGCGGCATGGCGCCCGGCGGCGGCGACCCGGTCGGCGAACTGGAGGCGCAAGCGTCCGGCAAGACGCCGGCGCTGGACCAGTTCACCACCTGCCTGACCGAACGCGCCCGGGGCGGCAAGGTCGACCCGGTGATCGGGCGCGACCCCGAGATCCGCCAGGCCATCGACATCCTGATGCGCCGGCGCCAGAACAACCCCATCCTCACCGGCGAGGCCGGCGTCGGCAAGACCGCCGTGGTCGAAGGGTTGGCGCTGCGCATCGCGCAAGGCGACGTACCCGAGGTGCTGCGCGGGGTCGAGATCCACACGCTCGACATGGGCCTGCTGCAGGCCGGCGCCAGCGTGAAGGGCGAGTTCGAGAACCGCCTGAAGAACGTGATCGACGAAGTAAAACGCAGCCCGCACGCGATCATTCTCTTCATCGACGAAGCGCATACCATGATCGGCGCCGGCGGCACGGCCGGCCAGAACGACGCGGCAAATCTGCTGAAACCTGCCCTGGCGCGCGGCGAACTGCGCACGATTGCCGCCACCACCTGGAGCGAATATAAAAAGTATTTCGAAAAGGACGCGGCGCTGGCGCGGCGCTTCCAGGTGATCAAGGTCGAGGAGCCCGACGAAGCCACCGCCTGCGCCATGCTGCGCGCGATGGCGCCACTGATGGAGCAGCACTTCAAGGTGCGCGTGTTCGACGAAGCCATCACCGAGGCGGTACGCCTGTCGCACCGCTACATCAGCGGGCGCCAGCTGCCCGACAAGGCGATCAGCGTGCTCGATACCGCCTGCGCCAAGGTGGCCTTGGGCCAGAGCGCCACGCCGGCGCTGCTGGAAACCTGCACCCGCGCCATCGAGCAGCTCGACGCCCAGGCCGCGGCGCTGGGCCGCGAGCAAAGCGCGGGCCTGGACCATGGCGCAATGCTGGCCCAGCTGCGCGACGAACGCGCGCTGCAGGCCGCCGAGCAGGAACGCCTGCAGGCACGCTGGGAACGTGAACGTGCTCTAGCCGACGAGATCGCGGCGATGCGCGGCGAACTCGAAGCCGGGCGCGGCGACAGCCCGGCCCTGAAAAGCATGATGGAGCAGCTGCACACGCTGCAGGGCGAAGCGCCGCTGGTACCGGTGCAGGTCGACGGCAATACCGTGGCCGCCATCGTCGCCAGCTGGACCGGCATCCCGCTCGGGCGCATGGTGAAGGACGAGATCAAGACCGTGCTGCAGCTGCAGCCGCTGCTGGAAGAACGCATCCTCGGCCAGTCGCATGCGATCGGCGTGGTCGCGCAGCGGGTGCGCACCGCGCGCGCGAATCTCGACGATCCGAACAAGCCGAAGGGTGTGTTCCTGTTCGTCGGCACCTCGGGCGTGGGCAAAACCGAAACGGCGCTGGCACTGGCCGATCTGCTGTACGGCGGCGAGCGTAAACTCGTCACCATCAACATGAGCGAATACCAGGAGGCGCACAGCGTCTCGGGCCTGAAGGGGTCGCCGCCGGGTTATGTCGGCTACGGCGAAGGCGGCGTGCTGACCGAGGCCGTGCGGCGCAATCCCTACAGCGTGGTGCTGCTCGATGAAGTGGAAAAAGCCCACCCGGACGTGCTGGAGCTGTTCTTCCAGGTCTTCGACAAGGGTGTGCTGGACGACGCCGAAGGGCGCCAGATCGACTTCCGCAACACCATCATCATCCTGACCTCGAATACCGCGTCGAGCACGATGATGGGCGCTTGCCTGAACAAGA
>Ga0265780_10005529_pt1 | contig 15975 bp, 16 predicted proteins | sample P1T30metagenome_FD_192432 | JGI IMG/M metagenome (GOLD analysis project Ga0265780, IMG submission 192432) | Plant litter microbial communities from East Loma Ridge, Irvine, California - P1 T30 | ecosystem: Environmental > Terrestrial > Plant litter > Unclassified | place: USA: California... | reverse complement strand
GCAGGCATCAGGTCACCGCCGCAGTACACGCGTTTCAGCCGCGTGCCTTTGGCCTAGGCCCTGCCGCTCTCCGGAGAGCGCGTGCAGTTTGCTTAACGAATGTCGCAACAGCTGAGACTTTGAAGACAAAAACCCTTTTCCCCTGGCCTGGCGGCAAGACACGCCTGGCAAAGCACCTCCTACCGCTGATCAACGAGCGACCCCACACCTGCTACGTCGAAGCATTCGCCGGCAGCGCGGCAATGCTGTTCGAACGGCCGCCGGCGAAGATCGAGGTGCTGAATGACACGCACGGCGAGCTGGTCAGGCTCTTCCGTGTCGTGGCGAATCACCTTGACGAGTTCGTCCGCCACTTTAGGTGGTCGCTCACGAGCCGTGAGATGTACCGGTGGGCCCAGCTCCAAGACGTCGAGACCCTGACCGACATCCAGCGCGCGGCCCGGTTCTACTACCTGCAGAAGATGAGCTTCGGCGCCAAGCTTGAAGGCCAAACATTTGGCGTTGGTCCGACCTCAACCAAGCGCATCAACCTGCTGCGCCTGGAGCAGGACCTCAGCGATGCACACCTCCGGCTTCAAGGCGTCGTGGTTGAAAACCTGGGCTGGCAGCGGTGTATCGAAAAATACGACAGGACCGAGACGCTGTTTTTCTTGGACCCTCCGTATTGGGAGACCACCGGCTACGGTAAGCCTTTTCCCTTGCAGCAGTACGAGCAGCTGGCGACGACGATGGCAAGCCTGAAGGGAAGGGCGATCCTCACCATCAACGACCACCCCGAGATGCGCAGTGTGTTCGACCAGTTCCAATGCACGGCCGTACCAATTCGCTACACCGTTGGTGGCGGCGCTGGCGTTGCTCGGACTGAGCTGATCTACACCACATAGCCGAGCCTCGGCTCGAATCCCTACTTGCCCGTCCCGAGGCCGGACCGACCCTCGCGCTAAGCCGGCAGGGGGCGGGCAACCCTATATCGAGAAAGAACGCCATGGCACAGATCACTCCCCAACAGGCTGGCGGCGTGAACGTCGTGGCGTTCCTCGACATGCTCGCCTGGTCTGAGGGCACGGACAACGGTAGGCAGCCCACGCGGGATCGTGGCTACGATGTACTGGTGGGTGGACAAATGTACACCGGCTACGCAGATCATCCCCGGGTGCTGGTGGACCTGCCCAGGCTGGGCATCCAATCCACCGCGGCGGGGCGCTACCAGCTCCTGCGTCGCTACTTCGACGCCTACCGCAAGTCGTTGGGCCTGAAGGACTTCACCCCCCTGAGTCAGGATCTGATTGCCGTGCAGCAGATCCGGGAGCGCAGGGCGCTTCCGCTGATCCAAGCCGGCAAGATCGCCGAGGCTATCGCTGCGGTTCGCAACATCTGGGCCAGCCTGCCTGGCGCCGGGTATGGGCAGCATGAGCACAAGCTGGAGCAGCTCCTTTCCGTGTTCGACCGGGCCAAAGCAGCTGCTGAGCGGGGCCAGCCCGCCGATTTCACCAAGGTGACGTCCAGCGTCGATTCCACCGCTGAGATTGTGAGGGCGGCAGCGCCCAAGGACGGCCCGAAGTGACTGAGCCCGTAAGCACGCTCAAGACCGCCGTTGGCATGTTTACCGCCGTGGTGGTGGGCCCGGCGGCGGCTGATGCCCTGCGGCAGGCCGAGCGGATCATCCTCGGTGTACCTCAGTCGGTGCTGCTGGTGGCCATCGCCGGTGCCCTCATCGGCGTGCTGCTACTGCCGGAGAAGGACGCAGAGCGGGTCTCTGCCGATGCAGCCCGACCGCGCGGGCGCCGATGGATCCAGAGCGGCACCCGCCTGCTGGCCTTGGCCGTCGCGGTGATCGCTTACGCAATCCTCGCTGCCTGGGTCATCGCTGTCGCAGGCTTTTGGTTCCCCTCACTCGCCGGCGCGCCCCAGCTACCGCTGGCAGGCATCTCCGGAGTCGTCATCCGCCGCCTGCTGCCGAGCTACCTCAAGCTGGTAGAGCGGGCGACTGGCGCAAATGGAGGCACGTCCCCATGAACAGCGTTCTGCAACTGCTCTCCGCCCTATGGGCCCTGATCGTCGGTTGGCTTACCGGCATCGTCCGGTGGCTGAGAAAGCCCGGCAGCCTTATGAAGGTGTTCTGCGCGGTGCTGGCATTCGGTTGTCTCGTGTCCGGCTTGACCGCCTACGAGCGGGAGCAGCGAATCCGAGAGCTCAGCGCGCAGGTGGTCAAGGTGAAAGCCGACTGGCGTGCGGATGCCGACCGGCTGCAGGCCGACGTGGACGCAAGGGACGCCCGGCTTGCCGAGGTGGCCACCGTGTTGCGCGCGGAAGCGGACAAGCTCGAGCGGCTCAGGAAGGAAAGCGCGATCGCTCTCAACGACCTGGCCGGCAAGATTGAGGCGTCTGAACGTGACGCAGCGACTTGGAAAGAGCGATACGAAGATCGCCCCGACACCTGCAAGGCCGCTCTGGAGCTGCTCGATTCCGCCTGCCCAGCACTCAAAGGGTACTGAAATGCGCCGCATCACCATCACAGCTGCCTTCTTGCTGACCGCATGCGCCGGTCAGCAGCCCAAGTTCAATCCGCCAGCTACCACGGTTGTGCGAGTTCCGGTGGCGACCTATGTGCCCATTGACTCAGCGCTGACGAAGCGCTGCGTATGGAGCCGTGATGGTGAACCCTCCGAGGTGTTCGCTGTCAGCAACGGACGGAAACGCTGCTTGCTGCAGTACGAAGCCCAGCTCGACGGGGTAGAGCAGGTCCAGGGCAAGCCGGTCCCCGGTGGCTGATAGGGCCTCGCTCCAGCCGCTTTCGCTTCACGACCTCACCCGTGGAACATCGCCGTGAAACATCACTTCGCATCAATATCAACAGGTTACCCACAGAAAGCTGAACGGGCGGGGCCCCTGACGACATCTGTCTCTACCGGGGGGGATTCGGACCCCGGTAATTAAGCGTTTTTCGGCCCCTAGGATGCTCCACCACAGGGCCCGCGTTTTGTCGGATTTCCCCGGGAGAAAGCGCACTTTTTAGGTAGGACGACCTGTACATCGAGTAGGACATGGCCGACATTCGTGACTTCTCTCCAGGCTGGTCAGTCGCCCGCCTGGCGGACGAGTTCGGCATGGACCGGCGAACCGCTGCCAAGCGGCTGCGAGACGCTGGCGTTGCGCCCTTTGGCAAGCGTGCTGGCCACGACGTCTACCGCTTGGCCGACGCCGCCGTCGCTTTGGTGCAGGTGCCAGGCGTCGTTGGCGCGGATGGCGTCGTCGACCCGCGCGATTTGCCCCCGATGGAGCGCCGGGCGTTCTACCAATCTGAAAACGAACGGCTGAAGGTCGAAACGACGACCGGACAGCTTGTACCTGCCGCCGAGGTCGAGGCCGACTACGCCGAGTTGGTGAAAAAGGTCGTGCAGTTCTTCGACACCCTCCCGGACGTTCTCGAGCGCAAGGCGGGGCTGACCCCGGAACAGGTGGTGAAGGTCCAGGACGCCTGTGATGGCGTGCGCCAGACAATGTTCGAGGCAATAACCGATGACCTACGCGACAGCGCGTGAGCTGCGCGGCGGCGTAGCGGAGATGATCAGGCCGCCCAGGCGCATCAAGGTCAGCGAGGGCGCCAAAGCGCTGCACGTGGCCAACGCCAGCGGCGCTGCAGGCAAGTGGGATCCCTCGGTGTCGCCCTATATGGTCCAGCCGCTGGACATGACGGGCAGCCGGCACTACGAAGCAGTGGTGTTCGTCGGGCCGGCGCGGTCCGGCAAGACGATCTCTCTCATCGATGCGCGCTTGGCCTATCTGATCACCTGCAACCCGGCCGACACCATGGTCGTGCAGATGTCCAAGGACGCTGCGGAGGACTACAGCAAGACCCGTATCGCACGTGGCATCGCGGCCAGCCCAGAGCTTCGCAAGCGGCTCAGTCCACGCGCGCATGACGACAATATCCTGCTGAAGTTCTTCCGGTCAGGGATGTCGCTGCGCATGGGATGGCCGTCCATCTCGGTGCTGTCCGGCAAGGACATCCACGACGTGCTGATGACGGACGTGGATAACTACACCGGCGACCTGGGAATCGACGAGTGCTTCGGCTTGGCGCTCAAGCGGACGCAGACCTTCATGTCAGCGGGCATGGTCGTAGCCGAGTCGAGCCCTGCCACGGATTACACCGACGGTGCCTGGAAGCCAACGCACCCTCACCACGGCCCGCCCGCTGCCGGTATCGCGGCGCTTTATGCGCGCGGCGATCGCCGGCGGTGGTACTGGCCCTGCCCGGAGTGCGGGGAGCGGTTCATGGCGGCTCCCGGCTACGACGGGTTCGCTCTGCCGCCGATGGACGAGCTGCTCGAGCGCGTGCTGGTGGACGACATCCAGCAGATGGCAAGGCATTACTCCCTGCTGCACTGCCCGAGCTGCGGCGTGGGCTTGGACCATCGCTGGAAGGACGACATGAACCAGGCCGGTGTGTGGGCCGGCGAGGGGCAGATCGTTCATCCGGACGGCAGTATCAGCGGCGATCCGCTCGAGACGCGCATTGCCAGTTACTGGCTGGGCGGCGTTGCGGCGGCGTACCAGTCCTGGGAGTCGCTGATCGAGCGATACCTGCAGGCGATGCGCACCTTTGCCAGCACGGGCGAAGAACGGCCGTTGAAGACGACGCATAACGTCGACGGCGCCATCAATTACGTGCCGATGGCGGCAAGGTCCTCCAGCGATCCGAACGAAATGAAGGAGCGAGCAGAGACGTGGCCGTCAGGCTACGTGCCTGCCGGCGTGCGCTTCCTCGTCGCGACCGTGGACAACCAAGCTAACCGGTTCGTGGTGCTGATTCTGGGGTTCGGCGTGAACGAATCGGGCCAGCTGGAGCGTTGGGTGGTGGATTCCTTCACGCTGCGCACGTCGACACGTCCGGACGGTTCCGGTGGCTTCCTGCCGCTCGACCCGCCGAAGTACCTCGAGGACTGGGAGCGGCTGGTCGACAAGGTCATCACCAGGCGCTATCCGCTAGGCGATGAGACCGGCCGCAGCATGCCAATTCGCGCCGTCGGCATCGACTGGGGCGGCAAGTCAGGCACGTCGGTGCGAGCACTGGAGTTCTGGCGGTCGCTCAAGAGGCGCCAGTTGCACGGGCGCGTCCGACTGGTGAAGGGCGGCACAAAGCGGGACGCCGCGCTGTTCAAAGAAACGTATCCCGACAGCAGCAAGCGAAAGGACCGTAAGTCCGGCTCCGCCGGCGACGTTCCCCAGCTGCTGCTGAACGCTGATCGGCTGAAAGACACGGTCGACGCAAACGTAAAGCGGGCCGAGCCGGGCCCTGGCTTCTACCACTTCCCGGACTGGCTGCCGGAGGCCTTCTACGCAGAGCTGACCGCAGAGACGCGCACAGCAAATGGCTGGAAGAACCTCGCCGGACGCCGCAACGAAGCCTTCGACTTGAGCGTGTACGCCGAGGGTCTGGCGCTTTGGATGAAGGTCCCGTCGATCGACTGGAAGGCACCGCCGGCATGGGCCGCGGAATGGGACGAAAACCCCGATGTCAGGGCTGACGACGTTGCGCCGCCGCCGGCGCGCACGCGCACCCGACGCGTTATTCGAAGCAAGTATCTGGGACGCTGATATGGCATTCACCAATGAGCAAATCGTTGCGCTGGAAAGCGCGATCGCCAGCGGCATCTTGACCGTTCGGTACGCCGATCGCACCGTCACCTATCAGAGCCTGAAGGAGATGCGCATCACGCTGCGGCAAATGCGCGGCGAGATGGCGGCGCAGGCGCCTGGCAGGCCGCGCGCGCGCCGCACCATCCGCCTCTACCAGTCGGGCAGCGGCAATGTCTGAGGTCGACGAGAGCACCTACCGAGCTGCTGGCATGGGGCGAAGGCTGCGGATGTTCCGGCCGGCGTCGCTCGGGCCGAACGCAGCGCTGCTCAGCCTGCCCACTGTGCTGGCGCGCGCGCGCCACTTGGCACGCAACGATCCGTGGATGGTCAGCGCTCTCAACAAGAGCGTGTCCAACGGCATCGCGACTGGCATCCAAGCCAAAGCCATTTGGGGTACGAAGGCCCACAAGGCCCAAGTTGCAGGCCTGTGGAAGCGCTGGGGGAAATACGCCGACGCTGACGGCGTGTTGGACTGGTCCGGGCTCCAGGCTTTGTCTTGGCGAGAATGGAAGGAGGCCGGCGAGGTGTTCGCGCGGATCCGGTTCCGTCGTCCGGAGGACGGGCTGCCCGTTCCGCTGCAGGTGCAGCTGATCGAGTCGGAACAGTGCCCGCAGCATTACTACGGCGTGGCCAGCAACGGCAACGCGATCCGCCAGGGCATCGAGTTCGATCGCATCGGTCGCCGTGTGGCGTACTGGATGTACCGCGAGCACCCCGGCGACTTCCATGTCGCGATCAACGGCAACGAACTGGTCCGCGTGCCAGCCGAGCAGGTCATGCACCTTTACCGGCCGAACCGCGCCGGTGCCATCCGGGGTGTGCCGACTTCCGCGCCAGCGCTGCTGCGGATGTTCAACCTGGACCGCCTCGATGACGCGGTGCTGGAACGACAGGCGATCGCCAACCTGTTCGCGGGCTTCTTCACCACGCCTGAGCCCCAAGAAGACGCTGAGGCAACGCCGCTGGGTGACCTGGCCACCGGTGATGATATCGACGGTACGCCGTTGGGCGGCCTCGAGCCGGCGACGATGCAGGAGCTGCCGCCGGGCTACAAGGTTGAGTTCGCCAATCCGCCCAGCGCCGGGTCCGACTACGCGGAGTTCCTGCGTGGACATCTGCTTGCGATCAGCGCGAGCCAGGACGTGCCCTACGAAGTGCTCACCGGCGACCTGCGCAACGTCTCCGATCGTGCCCTGCGCCTGATCCTCAACGAGTTCAGGCGGGTGATCGAGCAGGACCAGTGGCTCTACATGATCCCGATGTTCTGCCAGCGAGTGCGCGACGCCTTCTACGACCAGGCGGTGCTGTCAGGCCTGCTCCAGGTGCCAGGGTATGCCGAGCTGCGCGACGAAGTGACCGAAACCCTGTGGGTGCCGGAAGGCTGGCCGTGGAGCCACCCGGTGCAAGACGTGAGCGCAGAGCTGAAGGCTGTGCGGGCTGGCTTCAAATCGCGCTCCAAGGTGGTGCTGGGGGCCGGCGAGGATCCCGAGCAGGTGGACGAAGAGAACGAGGCCGATAACCAGCGGACCGATGACAAGGGCCTGATCTACGACAGCGACCCCCGCCGTACCAATGGCTCAGGCGCGCTGCAAGGCGCTGCGGAAGACAAAGGCGCCGCCGGCGCCGCAGACCCCAATGAGGAAGACGATGAACAGTAAGCCTGGCCTTCTGGCCCGTATCTTCGGCCGCGGCAGCCGCGCGCCGGTCGTGTCGTCGCTCGCGGCGGTCGCGCTCAACAGCCCGCTGCTGGTGCACCAGGTCCACGGCGAAGCCATCATCGGTGCCTACCTGACTGGCGAGGTCACCAGCGCTGACACCGAAATGCGCACCGAGCGTCTGGAGCTGCCTGACGCCGGCGACACCGTTGCGCCCGATCGCTCGCTGATCGGCGTCGTCAACGTATCCGGCGCGCTGGTCAATCGTCCGATGCCCGGTCCCAGCGGTGCCGGCCCCATGAGCTACGCAGCTCTGCGCGCTACTTTCGACGAGCTGATCGAGGACGACCGGGTAGGCACCATCGTCCTGCGTCTCGATTCGCCCGGCGGAATGGCCGCGGGCTGCTTCGACCTGGTGGATCACATCTACGCCGCCCGCGGTAAGAAGCCGATCTATGCACTGGTCGACGACAACGCGTATTCGGCCTGCTTCGCGCTGGCCACGGCCTGTGATGAGATCTGGATCAGCCGCACCGGCGGCGTCGGCTCGGTCGGCGTAGTGGCCTACCACTACGACTGGAGCGCAGCCGACGAACGCATGGGCCTGCGAGCGACGCCGATCTACGCGGGTTCCCGCAAGGTGGACCTTAGCCCGCACATGCCCCTGAGCGACGAGGCACGCACCTCGGCGCAGGCCAACATTGATGCGCTTTACGGCATGTTCGTCGACACCGTGGCCCGCAACCTCAGCATCGATGCGGATGCGGTGCGTGCCACCGAGGCCGCGTGCTTCCAAGGGCAGGCGGCAGTCGATGCGGGCTTCGCCACGCGCCTTGGCACCTGGCACGACCTGCTGGCGCATGTCGGCGCTGAGGGAGCGCCGAGTTCTGCGGCGCCTGGTGATCCGGAGGCCGACGACGTCGAGGCATCTGCTGCAACCGTAGAGCCGGGGGCTGCGCTGGGTGACGCCGCGCCAGCAGGGCCGGAGACGGCTGCCACGACGGCATCCCTTGCGGCCGCATTGGCCAGCGCCGTTGCCGGCAGTGACCTTCCCTCCGATGTCGGAATCGCTCTGATTCGCCGCGGCGTCAAGGGCGAGGAAGGGGCAGAGGAAGCGCTCGCATACGCCGTCGCGGTGCAGGACGCATGCGCGGCCGCACTGCGGGACGGTGCTTCGCTTGCGCCTGGCTTCATCAAGGAGAACACCGATCTGGCGACGGTCCGCACGCAGCTGCTGTCCATGAAAGCCACGGAAGGCGAGAGCACCCAGATCGTGACCACCACGCCGGCGGCGGATGCCGCGAAACAGGCCAACCCGGCGAAGGCCCAGCTGGATCCCAACCACATCTATCAAATGCGAGCGAGGTAAAGAAACATGGAAATCAACCTGAAAGGCGTGCGCAACGCCGAGTTCCTGCTGTCGGAGGCCGGCGGCCAGCGGAGCCGCGAACTGGTCGTGCTGCCGGCCGGCCAGGGCATGCTGCCGGCCGGGGCCCTGCTGAAGGCCGACAACACCGCGGCGGAAGATGGCGCCGAGGCAGTGAAGGTCCTCTATGGTGCGGTGGACACGGGTGAGCCCGGAACGGAGTTGCCCTCGAAGGGCACTGCGGTGGTGCGTGACGCCGAGGTGTTCGGTGAGATGCTTTCCTACGGTAACGCCACCGACGACCAGAAACTGCTCAGTGCGCTGAGCCTGGCCGAGTCCGGAATCATCGTGCGGTGGACCAAGAAGCCGGTTGCATCCAACACCGCCGACAATCTGAAGTTCTCCTCCGCTCCGGCCGTCGGCACGGCAGGTGTCGTTGTGGATCCGGTGGTGGCCAAGATCAAGGACATCTTCGGCGGCTTGGTCACTGGTAGCGCGGCGAGCGTGACGCTGGCAAAAGCCACCGGCCCGGGCAACGTCGTCGGCGGCGGGGCGAAGGCTGCCGTCAACGGTGTGGTGACCTGGGACGCGGTGACGTTCTCGGCTGCGGGCGACTACACACTGAAGGTCACCGCCGCTGGCCTGGGCGAAGCCATCACCGAAACCATCACCATTGCCGCCGCTGGCGGCGCGTAACAGCCGCACCGCTTGCTTACCAAGGCCCCGCTCAGTCGGGGCCTTTTTCATTCCCCGATCTACCACAGGACTCACCCACTATGGATCTGGCAACTCTGCTCGCACTGGGCGTACTGACTTTCGATCAGCTCAACGCCTACATCAACAACCTTCCGCGTATCCACACCCGGATCGCGGACATGAACCTGTTCCAGGAAGACGGCCTGGTCGGCACCACCATCGTCAAGGTCGGCCTGGCCGGCGACAAGCTGGTGCTGGTGCCGAACGTGCCGCGCGGCTCGCCGGCTCAGCCCAAGGGCCTGACCCGTGGCAAGGTCAAGCTGCTGGAGACCACCCACTTGCCGCAGCGCTCCACGGTGATGGCCGACCAGCTGCTGGGCGTGTATGACCCGGTCAACGACCCGACGGGCACCAACGTGGCCTCGGTTGTGAATGCCCTGCAGGCCGTCCACAAGCGCGACCTGGACTACACCATCGAGTACCACCGCGTCGGCGCCCTGCGCGGCGAGGTGCTGGACGCCGACGGCTCGACCATCGTCAATCTGTACGAGGAGTTCGGCGTCGAGCAGACCGTACTGGGCCTCCAGCTCGGTACCGCCGATACTCGGGTGCGTGCGAAGGTGCTGGCGATCAAGCGCCAGATCGAGGCCAAGCTGGGCGGGGTGCCGCACCGTGGCATCCACGTCTTCTGCAGCGCCAGCTTCTTCGACGATCTGACCGAGCACAAGCAGGTGAAGGACGCCTACTCGCGCTGGCAGGACGGCGCCGCGCTGCGCGATGACATGCGCCAGGGCTTCACCTTCGCTGGCGTGACCTTCGAGGAGCTGCCGGGCGGCATCGGCGAGGATCCGTTCATCCCGGAAGGCGAGGCCATCGCGTTCCCGCTGGGCGTGCCGGACATGTTCATCACGCGCTTCGCCCCGGCCGACTACCTGGAAACCGTCCGTACCAAGGGCCTGCCGTACTACACCAAGACGGCCAAGCTGCGCATGGACAAGGGCATCGAGCTGGAAAGCCAGTCCAACCCCCTGAGCCTCAACACCCGCCCGGACGCGGTGGTGCGGCTGAAGCGTGGCGCGGACGACTCCGAAGAGTAAGCCGCCGGCACCCGGCCCGCATCAGCGGGCCGGGTAAGGGAGCGCACAATGGCCCAGATCAAAATCGGCGTCGATCCGGACGGCCTGTTCGATCGCCAGCTGACCGAGCTGGAGACGCAGCAGATCCCCTTCGCTTCGCGGCAGGCGTCCAATGCTGTCGCCTACGAGATCCGCGAGCGCTGGAAGCGCACGGCTCCGCGCGTCTTCGACAGACCCACGCCACTCACGGTCAACGCGGCCATGTACCGCAAGGCCACGAAAGAGCAGCCCTATGCGGAAATCTTCATCCGCGACGAGGCGTTCAAGGGCACGCCGCCAGCCAAATACCTGCTTGCCGAGGTAGAGGGTGGTGAGCGTCGTAAGAAGGGGTTCGAGCGGCTGCTGCAGCAGCGCGGCCTGCTTTCGCCCAGCCAGTTCGCGGTACTGGGCAGGGGGGCGAACGCCAACGCCTACGGGAATCTTCCTGCAGGCCAGATCACCAGAATTTTGTCCCAACTGGGCGCATCACGCGACCAGTACCAGGACCAGACCGACGTCAGCACCAAGCGCCGGCGGCGGTCCAAGAAAAAGCGAGGCGGCGAGTACTTCGTGCTGCCCAAGCGTCGGGGCGCTCTGCGGCCCGGCATCTATGAGCGTATCGCTACCCCGTGGGGCTCGGCCGTGCGCTCGATCTTCATCTTTACCGGCACCGCCAAGTACCGGCCGCGCTACGACATCTTCGGCATGGCCGACGACACCTGGAAGAGGCTGATGCCGTTCTTCCTGAAGCGCGAGCTGGAGAAGGCCATGCAAACCGCCAGGCCAAGAGAATGAACCAGAAAGTGTTTCTCCGAGGCATCGACGCCCTCATGTTCGCCGCCTTCAAGGGAGCCGGAATCGCCGACGCTGCGACCTATCAGCACAGCGTGGCCACTCCGGTACCGGTGCCGTGCACCGCACTCCACGACGAGGGGGTGCAGGACTTCGACGAGGAGGGGGTTGCGGTGAGCACGCCGTATAACCGCGTCACCCTGCAGCTGGCTGAAGTCTCGCCGCGAGGCGGTGGCATCGTGCAGATTGACGCAACAGGCCGACGGCTGAAGCTCGAGCAGAAGATCCGCGGCGATGAGTCGTCGCAGGTCTGGGAGGTATCCAATGCATAGCCCGAGCCCGCGCCGTCGCTTGCTCGACGCCTTTGCCGCGTGCCTGTCGGTCATCTCGATCAACGACGGCTACAGGACCAACGTCGGTGCGGACTGGACGCTGGAGCCGCGTCCGGGTGACGCGACCGGCACCGGCGTTTTCACCGCGCTGATTGAAAAGCAGCAGCGCGCCGCTGACGCCGCTCAGGTGCAGACCCACCGCCTTACCACCGTAGCTGTCATCGCAAAGCTGCCGGCGGACACCGATCGCCTGCAGGAGCGTCTGGACGATCTGGTAACCGACATCGAGATGGCGATGTCCCAGAAACAACGCAGGTTCCCGCCTGGCTTCACGTACCCCGTCTATCTCGGCATGGAACCGCTGATGCCGGAGTCGGCAGCCGCCGGCTGGGTGGGCGTTTCCGTGACCTACCAGTCCCACATCCCCAAGTAACCAGCCGCTCAGCGGCTTCACCGGAGAAACACCATGGCCAAAGACTATAGCTACCTGGGTAGCGGCATCATCCTGATCCGCGAATGGAACAGCGGCCAGCCGCTGGAAGAGGTCGGCAACGTGTCGGCATACAGCTTCTCGCCCCAGACCAACACAATCGAGCTGGCTGATGGGCAGAACCCGGGCGGCGGGCCGGCCAACAGCGTCGATCGCGTGACCGGGTACAACCTGTCCTACACCTTCCACGACTTCAAGCCTTCCAACTTCGCGCGCTCGCTGCGCGGCGTGGCCACGGCAGTGGCCGCGGCCACCATCGCGGACGAAGCCGCAGCTGCCGCGATCGGTGCGTTCGTACCGCTGGCCCGGATCGCCGCGGAGGTCACCAGCGTCAAGAACACTGGCGGTACCACTACCTACGAGGCCGGCAAGGATTACCGCTTGGAGCGCGGCATGCTGTTCATCCCCGCCGGCTCGACGATTCCCGCAGCGGTGAACGGGGCGCCCAACATCAAGGTCAGCTACAAGCACGGCGCCATCGGCCGGGTTGAAGTCGGGGTCACCTCCCAGAAGTTCTACGAGGTCCACTTCGTTGGCATCAACGAAGCCCAGGGCGGCAAGCTGGTCCGCGCGATCGCGCACAAGGTGAAGGGCGGCATGCTCAACGAAATGGGGCTGTTGGGCGACCAGTTCGCCGCCGGCACCGTCGCCGGTGCGCTGGTCAAGGACTCGGCCAAGGCAACCGGTCCGGACATCTCGCCCTACTTCTACTGGGAACAGGAGGAGTAAGGCATGGATGACTTCGAAGTGGTGACGCCGCCGACGGCGCAGGTTTCGTTCCGTGGCGAGGTGCTGGAAGTGGGGCCGTTGCGACTGGAGCAGCTGGCACCCTTTATCACGGCAGCGCGTTCGATCATCGGACGCGTGGTTATGGCGGCGGGGCTGCTGGGCGAGGGCGCCCAGATGGAAACCGGCGCTGTGGTGCTGGACCTGCTCGAGCAGGATGCTCCGGCTTTTGCCTCGGCCCTCTCCATCGTTACCGGTCGGCCGGCCGACTGGATCGCCAAGGGCACCGTGGATGAGGTGGCCAGCCTGGTGGAGGCGGTGGTCGCGTTGAATCGCGATTTTTTCGCCCGCCGGCTTCCGCGCCTGGTGGCAAAGGTGGCGAAGCCGAAGATTCCGCCGACCACGGATGGGGAGACCTCATCCACCAGCTCATCGCCTGCGGACACCAGCGCCGCGACGTCCTGACCTACACCCTGGCCCAACTGCGGGCTTTTGGCGCCGCTGCTGCCCGCGCCGAGCGCCAGCAGCGCGCAGGCATGGCGGTCGCCATGCGACTTGCCATGACGCCTGACCAAGCCGCGTGGGCGCAGTATCTGAAGGAGAACCTGCATGGCTGAGCCCACTGCCAATCTGCGTGTGCGCCTCAGTGCGGACATCGACGACATCAAGCAGGGCATGGCGGTCCTGCGCCGGGAGCTGCGGCAGACGCAGAGCGAAGCGGCGCGCCCACTGCCGAAGAACAACGGCATCGCCGAACTGGGCGTCAGCGCCGGCCAGACGCAGCAGGCACTGCGCCAGCTTCCTGCCCAATTCACCGACGTCTTCACCAGCCTGCAGGGTGGGATGCCGTGGTTCACGGTGCTGGTGCAGCAGGGCGGCCAGATAAAGGACAGCTTCGGCGGTGTCGAGCCGGCGCTGAAGGGCGTGTCCTCGGCGGTGCTGGGCATGGTCACTCCCGTCACCGCGGCGGCCGCCGCCGTCGGCGTGCTGGTGTACGCCTGGTACGACGCCGAGAAGCAGCAGGAAGCCTACGTGCGGGCGCTGGTGCTCTCTCGTAATGAGGGCGAGGCAACCACGCTGAGCCTGATCAACCTGGCCAAGCGCACCACCGATGCGATGCAGGTCACTGCCGGCGCAGGTGCCGAAGTGGCTCAGGCGATTGGCGCCAACGGACAGGTCGCCGCCCAGAACATGCAGGCGGTGGCCAACGCAGCCGTCGCAATGAAGGAACTGACCGGCCAGGCCGTCGACGAGACCGTGGCCACGTACGGGAAGCTGGCCGACGCACCGGTCAAGAGCGCCCAGAAGCTTAATGAGCAGGTCAACTTCATGACCAGCGCGCTCTACGAGCAGATCAAGGCATTGCAGGATCAAGGCCGAAATCAGGACGCGGCCACCGTTATCACCAGGGCGGCATCAGAAGAGACCGTCATGGCGCTCGCAAAAGTGCGCGCGAGCCAAAACCCAGTGATTCGAGGCTTCAAGGACCTATTTGCCGAGGCAACCAAGGCTTGGGGCGCGATGCAAGCCAAGGCTGGTTTCGGTGCGCCGGCGGCCCAAATGCAGGAGATGCTGGCTAGCAACCAGTCGGACCTTGCGCGACTCAACCAGCTCCAGGCTATGCCAGGTGCGAGCCGTAGCTACATCACCCAACTAGAAAACGATATCAAGGAGCGCTCCCGGAAGATCAAAGCCATCGCGGCCGATGTCGTCAAGGAGCAGCAGGACGCACGTATTAAGGCTGCGCAGGCCGCTGTTGTCGACTCGTCGGCGCAGATGGACGCGATTATTGACGCAGAAGCCTCACGGGAAGAGAAAAAGCGACGCGAGGTCGCGCAAATCAGCGGCCAGGCAGAAATTGCTATCCGCAAGGCCCGCGCGGCCGGACTCCTGGAAGAGGTGGAAAAGCTCGAGGACCGCAAGGTAAGGGCCCTGGCAGCGATCGAGAAGAAATACGAAGAGAAGAAGCCCAAGGGCGGCAGCACAGCCAATGCGTCGCGCGCTGCAGGGCTGCAGGGCTACCGCGATGACTTGCTGCAGGAACAGGCCACCATCACGGCCGGCACCCAGTTGCTGCGTGCGCAGTATTCCGCCCGTGAGATCACGGCCACGGAGTACTACCGCCGGATGCGTGACCTGGCGCAGGCCAGCACGGACGCCGAGGCCCGCTCGCTCGAGGGACAGATCGCCTTCCTGAAGCAGCAGAATGTTGCCGGCAAGGACGGCATCAATGTGAGCCGGCAGCTGGGCGATCTGGAGGCACGCTTGGCCAAGGTGCGTACGGAGGGTGCGAGCAAGCTCCAGGTGCTGGCGACCGAGGAAACTGCGACCGCGCGCACGCGCACGAACGTCATCGCGGCATATGCCAATGCCCTCGATGCGAGCAACCAGGCGCTGGAACGCCAGATGCGTGCTGTGGCTGGGCGTGTCGGGATGGGGGAGCGCGAATACGAGATCCAGCAACGCATAAATGATGCCTACGGCGACCAGGCAGACAAGCTGCGGGAGCTTCAGCTGCAGCTCAACGCATCGCAGATCGATCAGGAGACGTTCGAAGCTGAGCGTGCGGTGCTGCTCGCAAAGACCACCGATCGCCTACAGATCGTGCGTGAAGGGTATGCCCAGCTGGCGGTTGCCGAGGGCAGCTGGCTCAACGGTGCGCGCGCTGCATGGGCGGACTACCAGCAGCAAGCATCCAATGCTGCCGAGCAGCTTGGTGCTGTGGCCACGAACGTATTCAGCGGGATGGAGGATGCCTGGACGAAGTTCACGACCGGCGGAAAGATCAGTTTCTCGGATCTCACGCGCTCGGTAATCGCCGACCTGTCCCGCATTGCCTTCCGCCAGGCAGCGATGGGCATCTTCAACTCGGCGCTGGGCAGCACCATCGGCCCGGTGGTGCGCGAGAAGATCAGTTTTGACACCGGCGGCTACACCGGGCCAGGCGGCATCCATGAGCCTGCAGGCATCGTGCACAAGGGAGAGGTGGTCTGGTCGCAGGCCGATGTCGCCCGGGCCGGCGGCGTTGGGATTGTTGAAGCAATGCGCCGTGGGCTGATGGGCTACGCGACGGGCGGCGCAGTGGGCGGCGGCAATCCTTCCGTGGCTGGATTCGGCGCACTCAACGTCATCGTCAAGAACGCACCGACCGGCACAACGG
>Ga0265780_10005528_pt1 | contig 15975 bp, 11 predicted proteins | sample P1T30metagenome_FD_192432 | JGI IMG/M metagenome (GOLD analysis project Ga0265780, IMG submission 192432) | Plant litter microbial communities from East Loma Ridge, Irvine, California - P1 T30 | ecosystem: Environmental > Terrestrial > Plant litter > Unclassified | place: USA: California... | reverse complement strand
ACTTCAGCATGATGCCGATCTACCGATCGGACGACCTGGTGCACTGGGACTTCGTCGCCGATGCCTTTTCCGCCCGTCCACCGGGCCTGGCCGACAGCGATTCCGGCCTGTGGGCGCCCGAGCCGGCCTACCTGAACGGCCGCTATTACTTGTACTTCACGGTGACCAACGTGGCCGACGCCCACAGCCCGGAACCCGCCTGCGCCAGCGACAGCGGGATCGGCGTGGCGGTCGCGGATTCGCCGGCCGGACCGTGGCGCGCCCGGGAGGTGCCGGTGGTGGCGCCGCGCCGCGCCGGCCCCGGCTGCAACTTCCGGTGGACCTACGACCCCAAGGTGGTCAGCGAGGGCGGCCGCCACTGGCTGTACTACGGCAGCTACGGCGGCGGGATCTGGGTCCAGAGCCTGCGCGAGGACGGCATGGCGGTCGAGGGCCAGCCCGTCAAGGTCGGCGCCGACGAGCGCTACGAAGGCGCCGAGGTGATCCGGCGCGATGGCTGGTGGTACCTGTTCGCTTCCGCCACCAACTGCTGCAACGGACCGCTGACCGGGTATGCCGTGTTCGTCGGCCGCGCACGCACGCCGGCAGGGCCGTTCCTGGACCGCCTCGGCCAGGACATGGCGCTGGGACGGGCCGGCGGTACGCCGCTGCTGATGCAGAACGGGAATCGCTGGGTCGGGGTCGGCCACAACACCGTGTTCACCGACGCCGCCGGGCAGTGGTGGACCATCTACCATGGCGTCGACCTGGGCGAACCCTTCTTCAGCGCGCGCGACAAGCTGACCCGGCGCCTGGCCCTGCTCGACCGTATCGACTGGATCGACGGCTGGCCGGTGGCCGGCGGCGGCCAGGCGCCGAGCGACGCGCCGCTGCCGGCGCCGGCCGTGCTGGCGGACGCGCCGCCGCTGCCGCCGCCGCAGCAGCAGGCGGCCCCGGAACGCGTGCGCCCGATGTGGAGCGACACCCTGCGCGGGCCGCGCCTGGAGCGGCGCTGGAGCTGGCTGCGCCCGCGCGGCGGCTGGACCCTGGGCCGCGCCGGACTGCGCCTGCCGAGCGATCCGTCGGAACTCTACGCCGACACCAATGGCGCCACCGTGCTGCAGACGGCGCTGCCGGCCAGCGGCGACTACCGCGTGGAGGCCGTGATCGCGCTCGACGCGCCCGAGGAATGCTGCGACACGCCGGTGCAGGCCGGCCTGGTGCTGATGCGCGACGACGATAACTACGTCAAGCTGGTCGAGCTGGCGAACAAGGGCCTGCGCCAGGTCGAGTTCGGCAAGGAAGCCTGGCCGGTGGCGCCGGACTGGCCGCGCTACGGCAATACCCTGGCCGGCACCCCCGCCAGGACCACCTGGCTGCGCATCGACGTCCACCGCATGGGGGAGGAAGAGCGGTATACGGCGTATTCGAGCGCGGACGGCAAGGCCTGGGTCGGCGGCGCGGCCTGGACCCACCGGCTCGGCGTCCAGGCCCGCCTCGGACTGGTGGCGATGGGCGGCGCCGGGCGCACGGCGACGTTTTCACGGGTGGCGGTGTCGCGCTTGTCGCGCTGAACAAACACTTACAAAAAGGAGAGGCGAAGGGACTTGCCAGCGTTCCGGGCGGCTCATAGAGTAGTGCTTACAGGCCGCCGCAGACGCGCTGCCGAGGAGAGCAACGATGGAATACCCCCGCCCGCAACTGCGCCGCGCCGCCTGGCGCAGCCTGGATGGTCCCTGGCAGGCCATGCTCGACGACGGCGCCGTCTACGTCGATCCGTCCGACGTGCCCTTCGACCGGACCATCGTCGTACCCTATCCGCCCGAGGCGCGCGCCAGCGGCATCCACGACAACGGCTTCCGGCGCCGGGTCTGGTACCGGCGCGCCTTCCAGCTCGACCCCTCGATGGCGCCGGGGCCGGGCGAGCGCCTGGTGCTGCACTTCGGCGCCGTCAATTACCGGGCCCGGGTCTGGATCAACGGCCGCTTCGCCTTCGAGCACCGCGGCGGCCACAGCCCCTTCCAGATCGACGTCACCCGCTTCCTGGAAGGGTCCTGCCTCGAGGTCGCGGTGCAGGCCGAGGACGATCCGACCGACATGCACAAGGCGCGCGGCAAGATGGACTGGGAGCCGGAGCCGCACAAGATCTGGTATCCGCGCACCAGCGGCATCTGGCGCACGGTCTGGATCGAGAAGCTGCCGCGCTCGCACGTGACCCAGCTGCGCTGGACCGCCGACGTCGCCGCCTGGCAGATCCGGCTCGACGCCGACGTCGCCCACGTGCCCGAGGGCGGCATGGCCAACGTCACGCTGCGCCTGGGCGACCGCCTGCTGGTCAACGACCGCTGCCTGCTGACCGGGCCGCGCCTGTCGCGCATCTTCCAGCTGCCCGACCCCGGCATCGACGACGCCCGCGCGGCCTGGATGTGGAGCCCGGAAAGCCCGCAGCTGATCGAGGCCGAGATCGAGATCCGCGGCGCCGACGGCGCGCCCATCGACAACGTGCAGAGCTACACCGCGCTGCGCACCGTGGGCGTGGCCGGCGACCGCTTCATGCTCAACAGCCGGCCCTATTTCCTGCGCATGGTGCTCGACCAGGGCTACTGGCCCGACAGCCTGATGGTGGCTTCCAGCGACCAGCTGCGCCAGGACGTCCTGCTGATCAAGCGCCTCGGCTTCAACGGCGTGCGCAAGCACCAGAAATCCGAGGACCCGCGCTGGCTCTACTGGTGCGACGTGCTCGGCCTGTGCGTCTGGGGCGAAATGCCCTCCGCCTACGGCTTCTCCAGCCAGACCGTGCACGGCGTGATGGAAGAGTGGAAGGAGCTGGTCGAGCGCGACATCTCCCACCCCTGCATCGTGGCCTGGGTGCCGACCAACGAATCCTGGGGCGTGCCGGAACTGGCCAACGACCCGCGCCAGGTCGACTTCGTGCGCGCCCTGTACCACATGACCCGCGCGCTCGACGGCACCCGCCCGGTGGTCGGCAACGACGGCTGGGAGATGCCCTGCGGCGACTTCGTCTCGATCCACGACTATGCCCAGGACCCGCAGGTGCTGGTGGAGCGCTACGGCAGCCGCGCCGCCATCGCCTACACGCTCGAACACGTGCAGCCCGACCACCGCCGCATCGTCATCGACGGCTTCACGGGACTGGGCAAGCCGGTGTTCCTGTCGGAGTTCGGCGGCATCGGCATGCTCAAGGGCGGCAACGAGCCGGGCTGGGGCTATTCGACGGTCAGGAACGGCAAGGAGCTGCTGGAGCGCTACCAGGAGCAGATGGCCGCGATCCACCGCTGTCATCCGCTGTCGGGCTTCTGCTATACCCAGCTGACCGACACCTTCCTCGAAAAGAACGGCCTGCTGACCGAGGACCGCGTGCCCAAGGCGCCCATCGAGGCGCTGGCCCAGGCCACCCGCGGACCGGACGCGCGGCGCCACGACTGGCACCTCGATCCGCTCGGCCACGCCCAGCGCTGGCTCACGCGCCGCGGTCCCGATTTCCCTGCGGAGTGGACGCGCGTCGGCGAAACGGCAGAAGTGATAACCTATCCGGGTGAGCGCCAGCCGGCGCCGGAACCGGGGGCGGTCATTCCTCCCGAGACCCCGCCGGCCGGTCCGGCCGCGGGTCCTCCCGGATTCGAGCGGCGCGGCCGCGGCGCGGCGGGAGCGCGAAGCCGGCGAAAAGTGGCCTGAGGCGCTCCCCGACCAATAATAAAGGGGACATCGTGGCGCGAAGGATTCAATGCTTCGCCGCCGCGCTGGGAAGCGTCCTGCTGTTCGCCGCCGCGCATGCGCCGGCCCGGGCGCAGGTCGAAGTCAGGATGTGGACGCTGCTATCCGGCGGCGACGGCGCGCGCATGCAGGCGCTCGTGAAGGACTTCAATGCCAGCCAGCGCGACGTGCGCGTGGTGAGCACCACGCTCAGGTGGGGCGAACCGTTTTATACGAAACTGATCACGGCCTCGGTCGTGGGGGCCGGGCCGGACCTGGCCACCGTGCACCTGTCGCGCATCGTCAACCTGGCCGGCGGCGGCGTGCTGCGCCCGATCACCGATGGCGAACTGGCCGCGGTCGGCCTGAAGGGCAGCGATTATCTCGCGCGCCAGTGGACCAAGTCGCACTACCAGGGCGCGGCCTATGCGGTGCCGATCGATATGCACCCGCTGGTGCTCTACTACAACAAGACCCTGGCCGGCCAGGCCGGCCTGCTGGCCCCGGACGGCACGCTCAAGCCCATCGAGGGTATCGACGCGCTCACCAGCGCCTTCCGCACCGCCAGCGAGCGCACCGGCCGCCGCGGCCTGACGATGGAGAGCAGCCAGAGTTCGTATGCGATCTGGCGCCTGTGGCTGTCGATGCTGAGCCAGCAGGACGTGACGATCATCCGCGACGGCCGCTTCACCTACGGCCCGGCGGGCGCCGCCACGCTGGCGAGGGTGGCCGGCTGGTTCACCGGCGGGTACGCCCAGGCCGGCCTGGACTACCCGGCGTCCACCGCCCAGTTCATGGGCGGGAACGCCGCCTTCATGCTCAACGGCGTGTGGGAGGTGCCGGAACTGGTGCGCGCCACCCGCGCCGGCACGCTCGGCTTCGAGTACGGCATCGCGCCGCTGCCGCGCATGTACGCCAACGCCAGCACCTGGACCGATTCGCACGCCTTCGCGATTCCCGCCAACGCCGACCATCCGCCGACGCCGCAAAAGGTGGACGCCATCCTGCGCTTCGTCGCCTACGTCAGCCGCCATTCGATGGGCTGGGCCGAGGGCGGCCACATCCCGGCCTACCGCCCGGTGGCGCAATCCCCCGAGGCGCGCGCCCTGATGCCGAATGCGATGTACGCCTCGGTGGCGCAGCAGGTGGTGTACGACCCGGACGGCTGGTACATGGGCGCGGCCGGGCCGCTGGAAGCGATCGCCTCGAAATTCCTGCCGGCCGCGCTGTACGGCTACATGACCCCGGCCCAGGCCGTGCAGCGCTTCGAGAGCGAGGCGGCGCGCCTGGTGCGCAAGCGCCCGCCGCGCTATTGAGGGGAGGGCGATGAAACCGGACCATGTTGCCGTTTCCGTGCGCCGCGAGGCCTTGCCGGCCTGGCTGCTGCTGGCGCCGTTCCTGCTGGTGTTCACCCTGTTCTTCGCCGTGCCGGCGCTCGAGACCCTGTGGCTCAGCCTGACCGAAAGCAGCCTGACGCGCACCAATGCCTTCGTCGGGCTGGACAACTACCACACGCTGCTGAACGACCCCTCGTTCTGGGATTCGGTCGGCACCACCTTCTATTTCGCGCTGCTGACGGTGATCCCGCTGTGCGCCGTGGGCCTGGTGATGGCGCTGCTGGTCGACCGCTTCTCGCGCTTCCAGGGCCTGCTGCAGGGCGCCTTCTTCCTGCCCTACGTGCTGCCGATCTCGGTGATGACCCTGATCGCCGACTGGATGCTGCAACCCTCGTCCGGCATCGTGAACCACCTGCTGGGCGGCGAGCGCGCCTGGCTGGCCGACCCGCACTGGGCCCTGCCGGCGGTGGCGATCGGCACGGTGTGGTGGACGGTGGGCTTCAATATGCTGCTGTTCCTGGCCGGCCTGCGCAACATCCCGCGCGAGCTGTACGAGGCGGCGGCGCTGGACGGCGCGCGCGGCTTCACCCTGTTCCGCACGATTACCTGGCCGGCGCTGCGCCCGGTCGCCAGCACCGCCCTGATCCTGCAGCTGATCGCCTCGCTGAAGGTGTTCGGACAGACCTACATCCTGACCAGCGGCGGCCCTTTCAACACCTCGCGCGTGACCCTGCACTATATGTATGAAACCGCCTTCACCCAGAGCGACGCCGGCTATGCGGCGGCGATCGCCATGGCCTTCGTCGCCATCGTCGTCATGCTGTCGCTGCTGCAGGCCGGCATCGTGCGCTGGCTGGCCGGGAGGCATGCGTGAGCGGCCGCTCCAGCATCGGCTGGACCCTGGTCGCCGGCGCCTGCGCGATCCTGCTCCTGCTCCTGTGGACGGCGCCGCTGCTGTGGGCGCTGTCCACCGCGCTGCGCCCCGAACTGGAAACCGTGTCGCGCCAGTTCCACTGGCTGCCGCAGAGCTGGACCCTCGAGGCCTTCGCCAAGACCCTCGGCGCCGGCAAGCTGCTGCGCTGGCTGTTCAACAGCTTCTTCGTGGCCCTCGCGGTCACGCTGGCGACGATGGCGATCAGCCTGATGGCCGCCTACGCCTTCTCCCAGTTGCGCTTTCGCGGTCGCAACATCGTGTTCGGCGTCGCCATGCTGGGCTTCCTGCTGCCCTTCGAGGCGCTGCTGGTGCCGCTGTTCCGCACCATGAACCAGCTGGGGATGATCAACACCTACGCCGGCATCGTGCTGCCCCAGGTGGTGGCGCCGGTGGTCATCTATGTGTTCAAGCAGTTCTTCGACGCGATCCCGGCCGACTTCCGCGAGGCCGCCACCATGGACGGCGCCGGCCCCTTGCGCGTGCTGTGGAGCGTCTACCTGCCGATTTCGGGGAACATCGTGTGGGCGATGGCGATCGTGACCTTCATCGCGGCCTGGAATAACTTCCTGTGGCCCTTCATCGTGGTGACCTCGAACGAGATGATGACGATCCCGCTCGGCCTGACCCAGACCTACGACGCCTTCGGGGTGCGCTACGCCCAGTTGATGGCGGCGGCGCTGCTGGGCGCCTTGCCGGTGGCGCTGGCCTACGCCGTGTTCCAGCGTCGCGTGACCCAGGGCTTCCTGGCCGCCAGCGGACTGAAATGAATCGGACAAGACAGAAAGAAGACAGGAGAACGCATGGCATCGGTAAGGCTGAGGGACATCAGGAAGCGCTACGGCGACAATGAAGTCATCAAGGGCATCGACCTCGACATCGAGGACGGCCAGTTCGTGGTCTTCGTCGGCCCCTCGGGCTGCGGCAAATCGACGCTGCTGCGCATGATCGCCGGCCTGGAAGACATCAGCGCCGGCACCCTGGAACTGGGCGGGGTGCCCAGCAATACGGTCGAACCGTCGCGGCGCGGCATCGCGATGGTGTTCCAGAGCTATGCGCTGTATCCGCACATGACGGTGGCCGAGAACATGGGCTTCGCACTCAAGCTGGCCAAGGTGGCGAAAGACGAGATCCGCGAGCGGGTCGGGCGCGCCGCCGCCATCCTGCAGATCGAGCACCTGCTCGAGCGCAAACCCAAGGCCCTGTCGGGCGGCCAGCGCCAGCGCGTGGCGATCGGCCGCGCCATCGTCCGGAAGCCGGAGGTGTTCCTGTTCGACGAACCGCTGTCCAACCTGGACGCCGCGCTGCGCGCCCAGACCCGGGTCGAGCTGGCGCGCCTGCACCGCGAGCTGCAGGCCACCATGATCTACGTGACCCACGACCAGGTCGAGGCGATGACGCTGGGCCAGCGCATCGTGGTGTTCAACGGCGGCCGCATCGAGCAGGTGGGCACGCCGCTCGAACTCTACGAACGGCCCGCCAACCTGTTCGTGGCCGGCTTCCTCGGCTCGCCGCGCATGAACTTCCTGCCGGCCGACCTGGTCGGCAGTCCCCAGGGGGCGCTGACGCTGGGCCTGCGTCCCGAGCACCTGGCGCTGGCGGACGGCGCCGGCGCGGCGGGAAGCAGCGTCGAGGGCACGCTCGGCCTGGTCGAGTACCTGGGCGACGTCACCCTGGCCTACGTGCAGGTGGAGGGCGTGGAACAGATGGTGGCCGCCAAGCTGGCGGCCGGTACGCCGCTGCCGGCGCTGGGCGCGCGCGTGGCCCTGGGCTGGGACCCGGCGCGCGCCTATTTGTTCGATGCGGCCGGCGCCGCCATGTGACTGTTGCAAAAATGCCGCAACCGGCCCAAGCGAGCGACATGGAACACTGCCCCATGTTAATTTCCTGCCAATAGAGATTAACAATTCGCCGCACGATCGGGCGGACGCATCTCGTCCGCCGTGCTCGCCGGCATCGGGGAGACCAACATGAAAACCATCCAGCTCCGGCCCGTCTGCGCAGCCGTTATCCTCCTGTGCGCCCACGCGGCGCCGGCCATGGCGCAGGACAGCGCGACGGGCTCGGCCCAGGACCCTGCCACGCCCCAGGGCGCCGTCGCCGCCGAAGCGGGGCCGGCCCCGGCCACGCCGGCCGCGCCGACCCAGCCGCAGCAGTTGCAGCAGGTGACCGTGACCGGCCTGCGCAGCAGCATCCGCAGTGCCGAGGCGATCAAGCGCAACTCGGTGCAGGTAGTCGACTCGATCAATGCCGAAGACATCGGCAAGTTCCCCGACCGCGCCGCCGGCGACGCCCTGCAGCGCATCGCCGGCGTGCAGGTCGGGCGCGACCGCGGCGAAACCAATACCGTCATCATCCGCGGCCTGCCGGACGTCGTCACCACCATCAACGGCCTGGAGATCTTCACCGGCACCGGGCGGCGCCTGTCCTACCAGGACCTGCCGGTGCAGGCCATCGGCGGCTTCGACGTCTACAAGACCGTGACCCCGAGCCAGCAGGAAGGCGGCATCGCCGGCAGCATCGACGTGCGCCTGCGCGCGCCCTTCGACCTGAAGGGCTTCAACGCCACCGGCTACGTCGAGAACCGGCGCCAGAAGGTGACCGGCTCGGACGCCACCGACCGCAAGAACAACCCGGGCGGCGGTTTCTCGCTGAGCAACCGCTGGGATACCCCGATGGGCGAGATGGGCGCCCTGGTCGACGTCGCCTTCAACCGCGAGCACTGGGGCTATCCGGTGCAATGGGTCGACCGTCCCGACCGCATCTTCTCGGTGAGCCCGAACGGCAATGCGGTCCGCCTGAACGACGACCAGCCGATCGCCCCGCTCAACCCGGGCGACCGCCTCGGCGAATTCCCCGGCATCGGCGGCATCTACAATGCCGGCGACCGCGACCGCGGCAGCATCCACGGCGCCTTCCAGTGGAAGGTCAACCCCACCCTCGACCTGACTGCCCAGTACCTGGGCACCGGCTACCGCGGGGAAAGCGAAGTCGACTACATGATCGCCAACACCACCTGGGCGCCGCGCCTGTCGAACGTGGTGCTGGCGCCGGAAGGAAGTTACTGCGCCACCCCGAACGGTTCGATCTGCCCGATCCTGTCGGCCTACGCGCCGGCGGCCCAGTTCGATCCGGGCCTGTACAGCTACGATCCCTATGTCGCCACGTCGACCTGGGGCGTGAAGGAGCACACGGTCTCGCACTTCTTCAACCTCGGCCTGCAGTACCGCGACGGACCCTGGAAGCTGACGTCCAACGTGGCCTGGACCAAGTCGACCTTCGTCAACGATACCGTGATCGTCGACCAGCAGGTGCCGAACGCCAGCGTCGACGCCTATGTGTACGGACGCGACGGCCACGGCGGCTACAACCGCATCACCACCCCGACCAGCGCCAATCCGCTGCGCGACCCCAATCAATTCGTGCTGCGCGGGATGGTGCAGAACTGGGGCGTGTCGAAGGGCGAGCAGACCCAGTGGCGCGGCGACGCATCGTACCGGGTGGGCGACGACTTCCTGAAGGGCATCGACGCCGGCCTGCGCCTGTCGCAGCGCAACGCCAGCTTCCACGGCGCCGAAGGGCACAGCGACTTCGGCGGACCGGTGCGCCCGACCCCGGCCCAGGCCTTCGGCCCCGGGTTCGAGGCGCTGGTGCCGGGCGTGGACCGCCTGGGAGGCCAGTGGTACACGCCGTCGCGCAACTTCCTGATCGACCGCGCCGACACCGTGCGCAGCGTCTACGGCGCGGCGCCGGGGAGGGTGGCGGACGACCCGCTGCGCACCTTCGACCAGAAGGAAACCACCAGCACCGCCTACGGCGCCGCGCGCTGGGGCACCAAGGCCGGCGACATCGACCTGTCAGGCACCATCGGTGCGCGCCTGGTGCACGTGCAGCGCCGGCTGAACGGCAACAGCCGCATCGGCGACGTCGTCACGCCGATCGACAACCGCACCAGCGAGAACAACTTCCTGCCCAGCGCCGCCGCGGTGATCGGCTGGCGCGAGAACCTGCAGTCGCACCTTTCGGTGGGCAAGACCATCACCCGTCCCGACTTCGCCTCGCTGAATCCGGCGCTGTCGCTGATCCCGCCGACCGTCAACGCGCCCGGCACCGGCTCGTCGGGCAATGCCGAGCTGCGCCCGACCAAGTCGGTGAACATCGACGCCACGCTCGAGTACTACTTCGACAAGAACGGCTTCGCCCAGGTGGCGCTGTTCCACCGCGACATCGACGGCTACCTGCAGAACATGGAATCGTCCGAGGTGATCGGCGGCCAGACCTACCGCGTGACGCGACCGCAGAATTCGGGCTCGGGCACGCTGCGCGGCGCCGAGTTCGGGGTGCAGAAGTTCTTCGACTTCCTGCCCGAGCCGTGGCGCGGCTTCGGCGCCCAGTTCAACTACACCTGGACCGACGGCGACAACGAGACCCTGCTGTCGCCGACCAGCACCGAGTACCGCCAGACGGCGCTGACCGGGGTGGCCAAGAAGAGCTACAACGCGGTGCTGCTGTACGAAGGCCACGGCATCACCGGGCGCCTGACCGCGACCCACCGCGGCGACTTCGTCGAGCAGATCGCCGAGCCGCGCTTCGGCCAGGACCGCATCGTCAAGGCCAGCACCTTCGTCGACCTGAGCCTGTCGTACGCGCTCACCAAGAACATCTCGATCATGTTCGACGCCATCAACATCACCAAGGAAAAGTACGAGAGCTACCTGGGCAGCGAGATCCGTCCACGCGACATCCGCTACAATCCGACCACCTACGGCCTGGGCCTGCGCTTCTCGCTGTGACGGAACCGGCAACCACGATGCCCATCACCTATACCAATCCGGTGTACCCGGAGATCCTGGCCGACCCCTTCGTGCTGCGCCATGAAGGAGTCTACTACGCCTACGGCACGGCGCCGGGCGCCCCCGACGGCCGCGAGATCCCGGTGCTGCGCTCGCTCGACCTGGTGAACTGGGAGCCCGCCGGCTACGCCCTGGCCCCGACCGGCGCCACCCAGTTCTGGGCGCCGGAAGTGGCCAGCCACGAGGGCCGCTTCTATATGTACTACTCCTCGGGCGGCTCGGCCAGCGAGGGCACCGACCACCGCCTGCGCGTGGCCGTGGCCGAGCATCCGGCCGGGCCCTTCGTCGACAGCGGCAAGGTCCTGGTGCCGGACCAGCCGTTCTCGATCGATGCCCATCCCTTCCGCGATGCCGACGGCCAGTGGTATCTGTTCTACTGCGTCGACTTCATCGAGCCGGAGGGCGACCACCGGATCGGCACCGGCATCGTGGTCGACCGCCTGCTCGACATGCGCACCCTGGCCGGCGAACCGCGCACGGTGGTGCGCCCGCACCAGGACTGGCATGTGTTCCGCAAGGACCGCGAAATGTACGGCAGGGTGCTGGACTGGCACACGGTGGAGGGCGCGGCGCTGCAGGTCCACGACGGCAAATACCACTGCTTCTACAGCGGCGGCGCCTGGGAGCGCGACAACTACGGCGTCAGCTACGTGGTCGCCGACCATCCGCTCGGACCCTACCGCCGTCCCGAGGGCGGCGAGGAGGCACTGCTGATGCGCACCCCGGCGGGCGGCGGGCTGCTGGGGCCGGGGCACAATTCCTTCACCGTGTCGCCGGACGGCAGCGAGACCTGGATCGTCTACCACGCCTGGGACCTGGCGCAGACCGGGCGGCGCTTGTGCATCGACAGGATGGACTGGCGCGACGGAAAACCGGTGACGGATGGGCCGAGCTGGACGCCGCGGCCGGCGCCGTCGGGGGAGACGGTTTCTACGCCGGCTTCAAGAACGCCCGCAACTCCGCCTGGAAACGCAGCGGCTGGTCCCACATGATGAAGTGCGCGCTATCCGGAATCCGCTTGAGCTCCACTCCCTTGAGTCCAGCATACGCGCCCTGGTAGAACGCATCCAGCTGCGCCTCGGTCAGCGGCGCCCCCTTCGGCTGCACGTACAGCACCGTCGTCGGCACCGCGATCCGCGGCAGTTCCGGACGCAAATCGGTCACGATCAGTTCGCGGTAGGAGCGCGCGGTGACATCCGGATCGCTGGCCGCCGCATCCTCGATCGCGCCGGCGCGGAAGGCGGCGCTATTCACCATGCCGGCGATGGTCGTGGTGGCGCGCGCCACCCGGTCCTCCGGCGCCAGGCCGCGCATGGAGGCCGACACCTTGTCCGCCATCGGCTGCAGCGAAGCCGGCGTGGCGGCCGGGCCGCCGAACATCAGGCCCAGGAAAGGGAACATGTCGACCACCATCAGGCGCGAGAGCGCATCCGGATGGCGCGCGGCCAGCATCAGGCCGATCGTGCCGCCCATCGAATGGCCGACCACGGCCGGGCGCGACAGGCCGGCCGCGCGGATGTAGCGCGCGATCTCTTCCGCCACCGGGGCCGACACCTCGCCGGCCCGGTTGCCGCCGCTCGGTAGGCCGGCGAATCCGGCCAGCTGCACGATGTGGTAGCGGTAGCCCGGCAGCGCCGCGACGGTCGTGGCCCAGGCGCGCGGCGAGGAATTCATGCCCGGGATCAGGATGACGTCCGGTCCGCTGCCTTCGGTGCGCACCGTGATGCGGTCCGACAGGAAACCGGCGGCCAGCGCCAGGCCGGGCAGGGCGAGGGCGGCGCCGGCGGCCGCGGCACTGGCGAGGAAACGGCGGCGATGGCGTGTGGCGGACATACTGGCTCCTGGCTGGACGATCGGGAAATGGGTCGAAGCAGACGATTTGATCCAGATCATAGCAGTCTTGCATTCCCAAAAGACAAGATTTTTCGACGCCACCGCTCGGCGTCTCGCTCAGCCGCCGGCGCGTTTCGGCTGGTGGCCTTCCTTGCCCAGCAAGTCCATGACCAGATCGCAATGGTCGCCCTGGATCTCGAGCACCCCATCCTTCACGGTGCCGCCGCTGCCGCACGCCGTGCGCAGGCGCTTGCCCAGCGCCGCCAGCGCGAGCGCATCGAGCGCCAGGCCTTTGACCAGGGTCACGCTCTTGCCCCCGCGGCCCTTGGTCTGGCGCGACACGCGCACCACGCCGTCGCCCACGGGCGCGGAGCTGGCGTTGGCGGTGCAGGTACACGCCGATTGCGGCTGCCGGCATGCGGGACACATGCGGCCGCCATCGGTGGAATAGACGAGGCCGCCGTTCGAACTGTGCTTCATGGTGATGTGGAAATGATGGAGGAATGAAGCATGCGAGTTTAACAGCTCCACCGTTCCCGGAACGCAGCGCCGATCGCGTCGATCCGCCGCTACAATGCCAACCTGCCCATTGCCCAGGAGTCTGCATGCGTTTCCTCCCCTCATGGCTTGCCGTCGCAAGCATCGTGTCCACCGTCTCGCTGCTGTCCGGCTGCGCCTTTGTCGCGAACCAGACGACCGGCCCCGTCATCGACAGCAAGGTGCCCCAGGATTACAGCGGCGTGGTCGCGCTGCGCAAGCATGCCCGTTCGACCCTGGTCACGCGGGCCAGCGGCCTGGCCTTGCGCGAGCAGGCTCAGGCGAATACCAAGGACACGCGCTTCATGGTCGGTTCGATCACGAAATGGATCAGCGCCGTCACGGTGCTGCGCCTGGTCGACATGGGCAAGCTCGACCTGGACGCACCGATTGCCGGCTGGCTGCCGGAGCTGCCGCCGGCGAACGGGGCGGTCACGCTGCGCCAGCTGATGTCGAACCGCAGCGGCATCCCGAACGGCTTCTCGGAGGCCTTGCGCAAGGATGCCGCGGTCGGCAGCCTGGAAATCGGCCCGGTCGCGGGCGCGCTGCGCTTCGGTACGGGCGCCCTCACGGCCAGGCCGGGCGAGAAGTGGGATTACTCGGTCACCAACTGGGTGCTGGTGGCCGCCGTGGTGGAAAGGGCGAACAAGAAGCCCTTCACCGAGACGGTCGAGGAACTGGTCTTCGCTTCCGCCAACGTGCCCGATACGGCCTTCGCCGATACCGGCTATGAAGACGCGGGGGGCATGGCCGTGGCCTACACCGCCTCCGGCACGCGCAAGACGCCGCCCGCGCCGCCGATGGTCGCGGCCAGCGGCACGCTCTACAGCACCGCGCACGACCTGGTGGCGCTGGCGGACGCGGTCTATGCCAGCAAGCTCCTGTCCGACAAATCGCGCAAGGAGCTCATGACGATCCAGGTGGCGTCCGAAGACTATGCGCTGGGTGGCCGGGTGCGTACCGTCGCCACCGCGAAAGGCGCGCGCACGCTGGCCTGGGAATCGGGCGCCACCGGCGGCTACAAGGCCCTGCTGGCCTACGACCCGGCCGATGGCGCCGCCGTCGTCCTGCTGAACAACACCGACATGCAGCAATCGGAGCAGGCGAAGCTGGCCATCGCCCTGTTCGACGATCTGTAATCGCGGATCCGGCGTACGATAGGCAGCTCCCTCCACCGAAAGGATGCCGATAATGAGCGCAACAGCCAACCAGAAAGTCGTACTCGCCTCCCGGCCCCGCGGCCTGCCGCGTCCGGAAGACTTCCGCATCGAGCAGGAGCCGCTGCCGGCGCCGGCTGCCGGCCAGGTGCTGCTGCAGGTGCTCTGGCTCTCGCTCGACCCGTATATGCGCGGCCGCATGGACGCGGCGAAATCGTATGCCAAGCCGGTCGAGGTCGGCGCCGTGATGGAGGGCGGGACCGTCGCGCGCGTGCTCGACTCCCGGCACGAGGGCTTTGCCGCCGGCGATATCGTGCTGTCGTATTCGGGCTGGCAGCGCTACGCGATCGACGACGGCGCCACGCTGCGCAAGCTCGATCCCGCCGCCGCTCCCCCCAGCACGGCGCTCGGCGTGCTCGGCATGCCCGGCTTCACGGCATGGTCGGGGCTGCTGCAGATCGGCCGCCCGCGGGCCGGCGAGACCGTGGTGGTCGCCGCCGCCAGCGGCGCGGTCGGCTCCGCGGTCGGGCAGATCGCCCGCATCCACGGCGCGCGCGCGGTGGGCATCGCCGGCGGCGCCGACAAATGCGCCTTCGTGCGCGAGGTGCTGGGCTTCGACGCCGTCGTCGACCATCGCGCCGCCGACTTCGAGGCCCGGCTGGCCGCTGCCTGCCCGGACGGCGTCGACGTCTATTTCGAGAACGTGGGCGGCAAGGTATGGGACGCGGTATTCCCCTTGCTGAACGACTTCGCGCGCGTGCCGGTGTGCGGCCTGATCTCGCAGTACAACGAGCTGCCGCAGGCCGGGCCGGGTCCGGACCGGCTGGCGCTCCTGATGCGCGACATCCTCAAGAAGAGCCTGAACCTGCGCGGCTTCATCCAGCGCGAATTCCTGCACCTGCAGCCGGATTTCCTCGAGCAGGCCCAGGGCTGGATCCGCGAAGACCGCCTGCGCTACCGCGAAGACGTGGTCGAGGGCCTGCAGAACGCGCCGCAGGCGCTGATCGATTTGCTGCAGGGCCGGAACTTCGGCAAGCTGGTGGTCAAGGTCGCCGACTGACACGCAGCTTCGCTGGCCGGCTTCGCAGCGCGCCGGAATCCGCCGCGCCGGCGTCGTGCCTGCGGAGCAGGCCATCCATCGCAATCGAGCTCATGCATTTTGCGGCTTGGGGGATAATATAAAAACAACTATACGACACCATTATGCCGCCTACTTTCGTTACCCTGCTGGTCGGTCTGCTCCTGTGCGCCACGCTGTTGCCGCTGTCCCGGCGTCCGCAGTGGTGGATCCGCGACCTCGATTTTCCGCGGCTGCAGATTACGCTGCTGGCATGCCTGATCCTGGTCGGGCAGCTCGTCTACGGCGAGGCATCCGACCAGGACGACGTGATCGCCGTCGCCTTGACAGCCGCCTGCCTGCTGTACCAGGCCTGGTGGATCCTCCCCTACACGCGCATCTATGCGAACGAGGTCAAGACGGCGGTCGGTCACGACCCGGACAAGCGCATCCGCATCCTGACCGCGAACGTGCTCACGCCCAACCGTAATGCGCCCGGCCTGGTCGCCCTGGTGCGCGAGCACCAGCCCGACCTGTTCGTCACGCTCGAGACGGACGCCTGGTGGCAGCAGCGGCT